>Ga0315912_10002696_pt1 | contig 18558 bp, 16 predicted proteins | sample VfabasoilMG_FD_204469 | JGI IMG/M metagenome (GOLD analysis project Ga0315912, IMG submission 204469) | Garden soil microbial communities collected in Santa Monica, California, United States - V. faba soil | ecosystem: Environmental > Terrestrial > Soil > Garden | place: USA: California...
CGCGCACGCTCGCGCAGCGACTGGCGCTGCTCCGGCGTCAGCTCGCGGAACCGCTCGCGCAGCGCCTGGCGGCTCTCGGGCGGCATCATGCGATAGCGGCGATAGTTGTCGAGAAGCCGCGCCCTCTGCTCGGGCGGCAAGCCGCGAAACTCCTGGTAACGCTGGCGCGCGGCGGCGCGTTGCTCGTCGCTCATGCCGCGCCAGACTTCGAATCGATCCTGCGCCTGCGCACGATCGCGTCGATTCATGTCGAGCCAACGCTCCGCGCCGCGCGCGATCTGCTGCTGGCGCGCCGGGTCGAGCTCGCTCCAGCGCTGCTGGTGCGGCGCGAGCAACTGCTTCTGCGCCTCGCTCAGATCGTCCCACGCGATGCCTTGCGCGCTTGCCGTCCCTGCGAACAAGGCGAACAACGCGATTGCGATCGCAACGAGCCTATTCGCTTTCATCGTCGTCATCTTCTTCACTCTCGCGCCGCTGGTCCTCTTGCTCTGGCTTGGCCTTCTCGACGTCCGCGGCGTTGTCCTTTTCCCACTCCTGAATCGCGAGCCACTCGTCGTCGTCTTCAGCCCACGCGCCGAGATACTCGAGAAACTCCAGATCGGGCGCAGACTCCTGCGCTCTCTCCGGCGCTCTTTCTTGCCCTCGTCCGGGCGCCCGTTCCTGCGCGTGCGCCCCCGCGAGCCAACAACATCCGAGCGCGACCGCCGCGCAACTCCGCCTTCTCATCAACCGACACTGTCGGTCGCGCTCGCGAACTCGGGCTGCTGCTCGATCCAGCCATAGAACTCGAGCTCCTCGTCGAGCATCTCGAGATCTTCTTCGCCGAGCAGGATTTCGAGATCCACGAGTGCGGTCTCCCGCACGGGGTTTTGCGTCTGCGGCCTCTGCCAAACGAACAGCGCGGCCACGAGCGCCGTCGCCGCCAGCGCGCCGGCCGGCACGAGCGCGCGCCAAGGCGCGCGATGCTGCGACGGCAGCTCCTCGAGCGCGCGATGACGCGCTTGCGTCAGCCGCGAGCGCGTCGCGCCGTCGAGCGCGGCCACGCTGTCGTCGAACGCGTGTTTCGTGCGCTGCTCGAAGTCGGTTGCGTTCGTCTCGTCACTCATTCGACTGCTCCTCGCCGTGCTCCCTGAGCATGTCCCGCAAGCGGTGCACGGCTCGAGAATAATGCGTCTTCACGCTGCCTTCCGTGCAGCCCATCGCGACGGCCGTCTCCGCTACGTCGAGCCCCTCGAAGTTTCGCAGCATGAACGCCTCGCGTTGCCTCGCCGGCAACTCGCGAAGCGCCCTCTCCACTGCCTCCATCGCGTCGCCCGCCGTCACCTGTTCGAGCGGGTTCTCGGTCCGCGGCGCCGGCGCCTCGACGATCGGATCGTGCTCGTCCTCTGAAGCCGTGCCGCCAAAAAAGCTCAAGACCCGCGATCGCACCGCACGGCGCCGCTGAATGTCGCGGATCCGGTTCTGCAGGATCCGGTAGAACAGCGGTGCCCACTCCTCGCTCGGCCGCTTCGCATAGCGGTTCACGAGCCGGATCATCGCATCCTGAACGATGTCGAGCGCCTCGTCGCGATCGCGAATGTGCACGAGAGCGATGCGATACGCCCGCGCTTCCACCTCGCGCAAGAAAGCCTCGATTGGAGCTCTTAAAATGAGAGCCCCCTCCCGTCCGAGGCTCGCTTCGCGCTGAGCGATGCTCAATGCTAACCCCACTGTCGCCACTCCGTGGCCTTGCGTCCCGCGCCTTCCGCGGGGCGAATGCAGGCCATAACGGCCGCGCTGCGCGGCGGGTTGACCAGGCGGGCGTTAAGTCGTTGACCTTCTGAAGGTTTCTATTCACATAATCGCGTCCCCATGACTCTAACCCGTCCGCTGGTCAGCGTTGCGCTGCCGGTACCGCTCGCCGACGCGTTCGACTATCTCGCGCCCGACGACGGCGCGCTGCCGCCGCTCGGCTGCCGCGTGCGCGTGCCTTTCGGCCGCGCGGAGCGCATCGGTCTCGTGGTGGCGCACCCTTCGGCTACCGACGTCGACTCGAAACGCCTGAAAGCGATCGTCTCCGTGCTCGACGCCGCACCCGCGATCGGCCCCGAGCTGCTCGCTTCGCTGCGCTGGGCAGCGGACTACTACCATCACCCCGTCGGCGCAGTGCTCGCGCACGCGTTGCCTGGGCTGCTGCGCGAAGGGCGCGCGATCGACGAGCCGCCGGAGCCGGCGTTTGAGCTCACGGCAGCCGGCCGCGCCGTCGACGTGGCGCGCTTGCCGCGCACCGCGCGCCAGCAAGTACGCGCGCTCGTGGCGCTGCGCGAACGCGCGTTGACCTCGAGCGAGCTTGCGGCCCACGACGTCACCGCCGCCTCGCTCGCTCGACTCGAGGTCAAGCAGTGGATCGCACGCACCGTTCAAGCACGGGAACCGGTCGGCGAACCGCAGACCGCGCCGCCGCTCGGCGAGCCCGAGCTCACGGCCGACCAACGCGCCGTGCTCGCGGAGGTCGCAGCGGCGCAGAACGCGAACCCGGGCTTTCACACGTATCTACTGCACGGCGTCACGGGCAGCGGCAAGACGGAGGTCTATCTACGCCTGATCGCCGCCGAGCTCGCGGCCGGGCGGCAAACGCTGTTGCTCGTGCCCGAGATCGGTTTGACGCCCCAGCTCGTGAAGCGGCTTCGCGATCGCTTCGGCGAGGGCCTGGCCGTGCTGCACTCGGCGGTCACGGAGCGGGAGCGGTTCGACGCGTGGCGGCGTGCGTACCGCGGAACCGCGCGGCTCGTCGTCGGCACGCGTTCGGCCGTGTTCGCTCCGCTGCCGTCCGCCGGCCTCATCATCGTCGACGAGGAGCACGACTCCTCGTACAAGCAGCAGACCGGGTTTCGTTACTCGGCGCGCGATCTGGCTGTCGTTCGAGCGCAGCGTCTCGACGTACCGATCGTGCTCGGCTCCGCGACTCCGTCGCTCGAGACGTTCAACAACGCCTTGCTCGGCCGCTACCGCAAGCTCGATTTGCCGCGGCGCATCGGCAGCGCCGGCGCTCCACGCACGCGCGTCGTCGACTTGAACCGTCACGCGAGCCGGCAAGCATTGTCGACACCGCTCGTGTCGGCGATCGACCAACACTTGCGCGCCGGCAATCAGGTACTCCTGTTCTTGAACCGGCGAGGCTTCGCGCCTGCGCTGTTTTGCCCAGAGTGCAAATCGACCGAGCAGTGCAAGCGATGCGACGCGCGCATGACCGTGCACGCGAAGGCCGGCGTCGTCCGCTGCCATCATTGCGGCGCGGAGCGCTCGCTCGTCTGGGCTTGCGGCTCGTGCGGCTCGCAGCGCGTCGCGGTCGGCGCCGGCACGCAACGCGTCGGCGACGAGCTGGCCGCGCTCTTTCCGGCGGCGCGCGTCGCGCGGCTCGATCGCGATAGCACGAGCCGCAAGGGCGCGCTCGACGCGGTCCTGCACGACGTGGAGACCGGCAACATCGAGGTGCTGATCGGCACGCAGATGCTGACCAAAGGCCACGACTTCCCGCGCGTCACGCTCGTCGGCGTGCTGAACGCCGACCAAGGTCTGTTCGGCACCGACCCGCGCAGCCACGAGCGGCTCGCGCAAACGCTTTTGCAAGTGGCCGGCCGCGCCGGCCGCGCCGAGCGGCCGGGCGAGGTCGTCATTCAGACGCACTATCCCGACCATCCGCTCTTGAAATGCCTGCTCGACGGCGACTACACGGCCTTCGCGACACTCGCGCTCGCCGAGCGCCGCGAAGCATCGTGGCCGCCGTTCGCGCACCTTGCCCTATGGCAGGCGGAGGCCACGCGCCGCGAGGACGCCGTCGAGTTTCTCGAGCACGTGCGCGCCGCCGCGGCAGCCGAGCGCAGCTCCGTTGTCGTGCTCGGCCCGGCACCGCTGGCGATGGAGCGCAAGGACGGCCGTTACCGCGCGCAGCTCCTGTTCCGCAGCGCGGAGCGGCCGCCGCTGCACCGGCTCGTCGACCGCGCGTTGCACGCCGTGCGCGGCGCGAAGTCGGCGCGACGCGCTCGCTGGAGCATCGACGTCGACCCGCTCGAGATCTGACGCTACCGACACGCCGACGAATCGTCAGTTAGAATTGCCGCCGTCACGATGGCACGCCGCAACCGCCACACGAGCCGAAAAGGATCCGCACCCGGTTGGGTTTGGATGCTGTTCGGCTTGAGCCTCGGGCTGATCGTCGCGGTCGGGGTCTATTTGCGCGCTCCTCTGCTCTCGCGACTGGCCGCGCCGGCGTCGGAAGCGCCAGCGCAGCCCGCAGCGCAACGCTCGCCTGCTCGCACGACGCCGCGCGTCGCGGCCGCAAGCACGCAGCGCGAGACGCCGGAAAACCGTTTCGATTTCTACGAGATCCTTCCGCAGGCCGAGGTCGTCGTCGGCGACGACGCGGCTCCGGCGGCGGGTGCCAAACCGCGCCCTGCGCAAGCGCCGGGCAGCTTCCTGCTCCAGGCCGGCTCGTTCAGCGCCGCGGCCGATGCCGACCGGTTGAAGGCCAACCTCGCGCTGCTCGGCTTCGAGTCGCACGTGCAGCGCGTCACGCTCGACGGCGACGACGTGTTCAACCGCGTGCGGATCGGGCCCATCGACAATATCGACGCCGCCAAGCGCACGCAGCGCCAGCTGCGCGAAGCCGGCATCGATACGTTGCTGATGCAGGTTCCGAAGTAGGCTCGAGTCTCAGTCGTCGGTCAACGACTGGCGAAAATCCACGCCCAACGAGCGCAGCTTACGGTACAAGTGCGTGCGTTCCATGCCGACGCGTTTCGCGAGCTGGCCGACTTTGCCGCCGCAGAGCAGCAGCTGCTGCTGAAGGTACGCGCGCTCGAAATGCTCGCGCGCTTCGCGCAGCGGCATCGCGAGTAAGTCTTGCTTGACGAGCGGCTCGCGGTCCGCGGTGTCCGTCGCGAGCTGCGCCTCGACCTCCGAGAGCGAAATTTCCTCGGGGCCGCCCAAGATCAGGAGCCGCTTGACCATGTTGCGCAGCTCTCGCACGTTGCGCGGCCACGGATAATTCCGCAGGCGATTTTGCGCGGCGACGCTGAAGCGGCGAAACGGCAAACCTTCCGCGTCGACGAGCAAGTCGACGTGATGCCGCAGCAGCTCGGGCACGTCCTCGGGGTACTCGCGCAAAGCCGGCACGCGGATCACGACGACGCTCAAGTGCGAGAGGAGCTCCGGCCGCAGCGTGTCGCTGCGCTCGAAGCCCGCGAACGCGCTGCTCAGGATTCGGCAGTTGAACGGTCGATCGGCCGTTTGGCCCGGCACCCGATAGCTGCCTTGCTCGAGCGCGCTCAAGAGAATGCGCTGCGCTTGCGCACCGACTTCGCCGAGCTCCTGGATGAACAGGATCCCGCCTTCGGCGCGCTCGAACGCGCCGGGCTCGGTGCCGTCTCCGGTCAGCTCGCGCTGCGCGTTCTCGTCGGTGAGGTCTCCGCCCATCACGGCGACGAACGGCCCCCGCGACTGCGCGCTCTGGCTCGCAAGAAATCGCGCGAACAGTTCGCGCCCGCTGCCGGGCTCGCCCGTGAACAACGTATGCGCGGTGTGTTGGCCGACGCGCGCGAGCTGCTCGCGCAGCGCCCTGATCGCTAGGCTCTTCCCGGCCGGGACGACGTTCTGCACGGCCGCGCCGCGCCGCTCGCCCTTCGTGCGCCGCACGGCCAGCGCACGCTCGACGGTGCGCAGCAGCTTCGCGAGCGAAACGGGTTTCTCTACGAAGTCGACCGCGCCGAGCCGAGTGGCCTCGACGGCGGTATCGACGGTGCCGTGCCCGGACATCATGACGACGGTGCCGGTCGCCCCGCCTTCCGACCATTCGCGCAGCAGGGAAATGCCGTCCGTGTCCGGCATCCAAATGTCCAGCAACACAAGATCGAAGTCTTGTCGTTTACGAGCGGTGCGAGCTTCCTTTGCGTCTGCAGCCGTCGTGACGTCGTAGCCTTCCTCGCTCAGGATCTCTTCGATCAAGGCACGGATGTTGGCTTCGTCGTCGACAACCAGAATTCGCGCACTCATGCGCGTTCTCTCCTGTGATCGTGGCGCCGATTGAGCGACTGACCGTCAGCGTCGACAGACATCGGAATGAGTATACTGATCTCGGCTCCACCCTGCTCGCGGTTGCGCGCCACGATTTGGCCGCCGTGCTCTTCGATGAGCTTTTTCACGATCGCCAAACCCAGGCCCGTTCCTTTCGGTTTGCTCGTGACGTACGGCTCGAACGCTTGATGCACGATGTCGCGGATGAATCCCGGGCCGTTGTCCGCAACCTTGATCTCGACGAGATCCGTGTCGGCGGTCGTGACCCGGCGCGTCGAGACCTCGACACGCGGCTCGTCTTGGTGCTCCATCGCTTCGAGCGCGTTGCGCAGGAGATTGTGAAGCACTTGCCGCAACCGCCCCGCGTCGGCCTCGATCGGAGGCAGATCGCGCGCGAGCTGCAACGTGATCGCAAGGGGCTTCTCCTGATGCGCGTACAGATCGCACAATTCCCGGATCAGCGCGTTGACGTCGAAGCGCGAGACCTCCATGCGCGGCGTCCGGGCATACTCGCTGAACGCGTTGACCATCTGCTTCATCGCTTCGACTTGCTGGATGATCGTGTGCGTAGCGCGGTCGAGCAACTCGACTTCGCCGGCTTCGGGCTTCAAATACTTTCGGCGTAACCGTTCCGCCGAGAGCTGGATGGGTGTCAGCGGATTCTTGATCTCGTGCGCGAGGCGCCGTGCCACTTCGCCCCACGCGGCATCGCGCTGTGCCTGCAACAGCGCCGTGATGTCATCGAACACGATGGCGTAGCCGCTCGGATTGTCGGTGTCCCCCGGCAGCTCCGTGCACGCGCACATCAGCACGCGGCGGCCGCCTTCGGCACGCAGCATGATTTGCTCGCGCCATTCGCGCTCGCCGTTTTGCAGGCGCGCGCTCGCGACGCCGACGAACTGCCCGAGCAGCGGCTCGCTCTCCGCGAGCTTGACGATCGATTCGCCGACGTGCGTCTCCAGGCTCACTCCGAGGATGGCGCTCGCCGCGTGGTTCGCCGTTCTAATCCTCAAGTCCGGCTCGAGAGAAACGACGCCGGTAGACAAGCTGGCGAGGATGACCTCGAGCTTGCGCCGCTCGCGCTCGACCTGCTGGCGGCTAATCAGCGTGTCTTCGCTGGCGCGCGCGAGCCGTTGCGTCATGTCGTTGAACGAATGCACGAGGAAACCGATCTCGTCGCGCGCAGGCGCCGGCACGCGCGTCGCGAAATCGCCGCGGGCGACGGCGCGCGTTCCTTGCATCAGGAGCTGAATCGGAGTCACGAGACGCCGCGAGAAATAGAGCGCGCCGTAGACGGAGCCGAGCAGCGATATCAGCAGCACGAGGCTCAACGTCAACGTGAAGCTCGTCTTGAGCGCGCTGCGCAGGAAGGTCAGCTCGCCGACCTGGTTGTAGCTCGCCTGCACGGCGTTGGCCAACGTCGCAAGCCGCTGCTCCAGCGGAAACGTTGCCTGCACGAACCCGAGCTCAGCGTTGGTCGTCGGCGAGCGAATGACCGCGGCCGCGATGATGCGGTACTCGCCGTTCGGCTGCGGTTCCGCGGTCGCGTAGTGCCCCTCGCGCCGCAGCTGCAACAGCACCTCGTCCTTCGGATAGCGCGGCGCGTCGGGCGCAAGGTCGAGAGAGGTCAGCGCGAGAATTTCGTTGTTGCCGTAAACGGCGACGTCGAGCGCGTCGCTTGCGGAGCGAAGCGAATCGAGCTCCGCCGACAGCGCACGTCCTTCGAGGTCGGCAAGCTGCTGAGCAAACTGCTGAACCTGCTCGAGCCGCGTCCCGGTCTGAATGCCGAGCATGGTCTGGCCGAGCTCGAGCGCATTCGCCATGCCGCGCTCGACGTCGACGTTGAGCCAGTTGTCGAGGCCGCGGTTGATGAACTCGACGGAGAAGATATAGACACCGACCAGCGGCGTGATGGCCACCATCACGAGCAGGGAGACCATGCGCGCGCGCAGCCGCGAGCCCGCAACGTGCCGCCGATAGTCGCGCACGAGGTGCCACAGATTGCTGACGATCAGCGACAGCAACACCGCGATGCCGACCGAGTTGATCAGAAAGATCCAGTCCAGGCGCTCCGCGAAGTCGTCGGTGTTCTCGGTTACTCGCGTGAACGACAGCAACGCGATCAGCCAGAGGCCGATGCCAAGCACCGCGAGCAACGTTACGAACGCGCTTCTTATTCGCTTCGCAATGGCCATCGATACCACTCGCTCGCGATCGCCCAGTCGCGCCGCCAGAATGCCAGTAACCGCAATGGCCCCGGAAACTGTTCCTGGTCGAGCGAGGCTCGCAGGCGAACGTCGTAGCCGCGCTCGTCCTCGAGGACGGCGGTATCGATGAGTGGCAGCTGCTCGACGTGGCCGAGGTATTCGAGCGCGGCCGGCAACGTGCCGAACGACGCTTGATCGCCGCTGTTGATGTTGAGCACGACGTAGCGTTCGCTGATCGCGTGATAGTCGAGCTGGAAGGCCTGAATCAGCGCAGCGCTGTCATCGTCGAACCACCAGCGCCGCGGGTGGATGAACTCGACGTCGAGACGGATGCCGAGCGGCACTCCGGAGCGGAGCGCGTCGACCGCTTCCGTCGAAAGCCGATACGTGATGTCGGCATGCAAGTAGTAGACGCCGTCGCGCAGCTCTGCCACCGCGGACTGCACCTCGAACAAGCCCGGGTCGTCCTGCTCGGCGGCCACCACCGGTGGCGGCGCTGGTTGGATCAGCGGCTGGCCGTGTACGGCGCCGGCGGCGAGCACGAGGAACGCGAGCAGAGACGCCCGGGCCCGCGCGCGCGTTAGCGCGGGAGCCGTCTTCTCGAAACTATCGTGGCGAAGGAGGTCCACTGGGCGTACGCAACACGTGCGGCTTCCGTAACCCAGCATAATAGAAGCCGTCTCCGCCCGCCTCCTCGGGTAGCAGTTGCAACGACGCAACACCCTCGGCCGGCTCGATTGCCGGCTCTTCGGCCCGAAAAGCCGCGATCTGCGCCTCGTTCTCTCGGGCGAGCACCGAGCAGGTCGCATACACGAGCCGGCCGCCGGGCATAACGAGGGGCCACAGCGCGCGGAGCAGGCGGGCTTGCAGGCCCACCGCCCGGTCGACGTCGGCCGGCCGGCGCAGCACTTTCACGTCGGGGTGGCGGCGAACGACACCTGTCGCACTGCAGGGCGCGTCGATCAGGATCCGGTCGAACGACTTGCCGTCCCACCATTCCTCGGGCTTCGTTGCGTCGCCCGTCACGAGCAACGCGGTAAGACCGAGCCTGTCGAGGTTCTCGCGCACGCGCGCGATGCGCCTGGCATCGCGATCGACGGCCACGAGCTCGCAAAGCCCGCCCGCTGCTTCGAGCAGATGCCCCGTCTTCCCTCCGGGCGCCGCGCACGCGTCGAGCACTCGCTGGCCCGGGCACACGTCGACGAACGCGGCGGCACGCTGCGCGGAGAGATCCTGCACGGACACGTGCCCCTCGGCGAAGCCCGGCAGCGATTCGATGCCGACCGGTTGCGCAACGAGCACGGCGGTTTCGACGTCGGCCGATGCACTGGCCGCGATGCCGGCAGCGGCGAGCGCCTCGAGATAGCGTGCGCGCGTCGTGCGCATGAGATTCACGCGGAGCCACAACGGCGGCGGCGCGTTGTTGGCCGAGAGAATCGACTCCCAGGCGTGCGGATGATCGGTCCGGATCGCATCGATGAGCCAACGCGGGTGAGCGAAACGGGCCTCGGGCACGTCGAGCGCGGCGCGCTCGAGCTCGGCTCGCTCGCGCTGGAAGCGACGCAGCACTGCGTTCACGAGACCCTTCGCGCCGCGTGCGCCGAGCAGGGCCGCCGCGTCGACCGTGGCCGAGACGGCCGCATGCTCCGGGACACGCAGCTCCTGAAGTTGCAGTAGACCGACGCGCAGCAGCGCCGCGAGCGCCGACTGCCGCTGCGGGAGCGGCCGCGCGAGTAGCCGTTGCGCTTGCCACTCGAGCCGGTGGTGCCACCGCAAGGTGCCGAGCACGAGCGCGGCGAGCAGCGGCTGATCGCGCGCAACGAGGTCCGGAGCCGGCAGCAGGTCGTCGGCGGCGACACGCTCGTCGAGCACGCGCGCGACGAGCCGAGCTGCCAGCGCACGCACGTGCGCGCCGGCCGGCGCATCAGGAGACAAATGCCGCCCCGGCAAGCGAATGCGCGGCGAGATAGGCCTCGGCATCCATGACTCGGCCCGAAGGCGGTTGAATTCGCCGCAAGCGCAAGATCCCGTCGCCGGTCGCAACGTCGATACCGGCCCGCGCAGCCGCGACGACGGTGCCTGCCGGCGCCGAGCTCGTCTCGCCGAGCGCCGCGGCCTCGAACACCCGCAGCCGCCGGCCGTCGTGCAGCTGCGCCTCGGCCACCGGCCACGGATCGAACGCGCGGACGCGCCGCTCGAGCTGCGCGGCAGGCTCGCGCCAGTCGAGCCGCGCTTCGTCCTTCGAGATCTTCGCCGCATGCGTCGCGAGCGCGTCTTGCTGCGGGACCGGCACGGACGTGCCGGCCAACACCCCGGGCAGCGCCTCGAGCAGCGCTTGCGCGGCGAGCACCGCCAGCCGGTCGTGCAGCGCGCCAGCGGTCTCGTGCGCACCGATCGGCGTTGCGCGCGCGAGATGCACGGGCCCGGTGTCGAGACCCGCGTTCATCTGCATCACGCTGATGCCGGTCTCGGTGTCCCCCGCGAGCACGGCGCGCTGGATCGGCGCGGCGCCGCGCCAGCGCGGCAGCAGCGACGCGTGCAGGTTGATGCAGCCCCGCCGCGGCCACTCGAGCCAGTGGCGCGGCAGCAGTAACCCGTACGCGATCACGACCATGAGGTCGGGACGCTCGCCGCCAGGCAGCTCGGTCGGAGGCCGCAGCGTCGCAGGCTGAGCGAGCGGCAAACCGAGCTTCACGGCGACGTCTTTGACGGGAGACGCGGTCAAGCGCCGCCCGCGGCCGGCCGGGCGATCCGGCTGAGTCAGCACGAGCGGCACGAGCGCGCGCGCCGCAGCGAGCGCTTCGAGCGTCGGCACGGCGAATGCGGGAGTTCCCGCGAATACGATGCGGGCTTCGTTCAGCAACGCGGGTCTCAGATCACGGGCACGGATTTTCGGGCGCGCGCATCGGCCGCGTCGGTCGCCGCGCGTTTCGCTTTCTTCGCGGCCTTTTTCTTCAGCCGTTCGCGCTTCATTTCGGACAGATAGTCGACGAAGAGCTTGCCGTCGAGGTGGTCCATCTCGTGCTGGATGCAGACGGCGAGCATGCCCTCCGCGTCGAACTCGAACGGCTTGCCGTCCGGGTCGAAAGCTCTGACGCGGATCACGGCGGCGCGGTCGATGAAGTCGTAATACTCGGGCACCGACAAGCAGCCTTCCTCGGCATTCGTCGTGCCCTCGGCGCGGATGATTTCGGGATTGATGAGACAATAGGGTTGCTTGCTTTCGACGCCGATATCGCAGACAAGGAGGCGTCTGTGGACGTTGACCTGGGTAGCCGCGAGCCCTATGCCCGGCGCGGCGTACATGGTCTCGAACATGTCGGCGACGAGAGTTTTCAGCTCGGTATCGAATTTTGTGACCGGCTCCGCGCGAATTCGGAGCCGAGGGTCGGGATACTCCAGTATTGGAAGGCGTGCCATTGTGGTTCGGCCGTAGTTTCGTGTATAACGCGTTCGGAAGTTAGCTTAACCCACTGACTTTACAGGGATAGTAAGGTTCCGACCTGGCCCGGCACGCGCTTGAGGCGCATAACTGCCGGCAACGTGGATTATACCAGTCGGAGCCCGAGGGGCCTGACGGGGTTAAAGGGAGCTCAAGATCATGTTTTTCGCGCGCAAGCCGTTCGTCCGATCGACTACCCTGCTCGCTGCCTCTGCGCTCGGCGTGATTCTCTTGTCGAGCGGAGTCGCGCAAGAACGCGGCTCGCGGCTCGAGCTCGCCGCCGCCGTGGGGCAACAACCCCCGAGCCCGGTATTGAACCCGCGTCACCCCGACAACTACGTCGTGCAGCGGGGCGACACGCTCTGGAGCATCGCGTCGATGTTCCTGCGCGACCCTTGGTACTGGCCCGAGATTTGGCAGATCAATCCGCAGGTCGAGAACCCGCACTTGATCTACCCCGGCGACACGTTGTCGCTCGCGTATCTCGACGACGGCCGCCCCGTCATCAACGTCGAGCGCGGTCCGCAAGTCGCGCAGAGCGGCGGCGGATTCGAGCGCTTGTCGCCGAGCGTGCGCTCGGAGCCGCTCGAGGACGCGATCGCGTCGATTCCGTACGAGACGATTGCCTCGTTCCTCTCACGGCCGCGCGTCATCGAAAAAAATCAGATCGATGACTTGCCGTACATCGTCGCGCACCGCGAAGGGTTGATCGGCAGCCCGGGTCGCGACGTCTACGTTCGCGGCCCCCTGGAGCCCGTCGGTTCCGTCTACAACGTCGTCGAGCTCGGCCAAGAGCTCGTCGATCCCGATACGAACGACCTGCTCGGCTATCAAGGCATCTACGTCGGGCAGGGCCGTCTCGACCGCACGGGCGACCCCGGCACGCTGCACATGCTCGAAGCCGAGCGCGAGGCCGTCGTCGGCAATTTGCTGATGGACGAAGAAGACGTCACGCGGCTGAACTTCGTTCCGCATGCGCCCGACCAGCAGATCGAGGGCCGGATCATGTCCGTGCTGTCGGGCGTGTCGTTGATCGGCCAATACAACGTCGTCGTCATCAATCGCGGCACGGAGCACGGCATCGAGCCCGGCCACGTGCTGCAGGCTTATCAGCAGGGTCGCACGATCCGCGACACTCAACGTGGCGCGATCGGCCAGAAAGTGCGTTTGCCGGACGAGCCGGCCGGCACGATGATGGTGTTCCGTACGTCGGAACGCCTGAGCTATGCCCTCGTCATGGAAGCCACGTCGCCGATGTCGTTGTACGACATCGTCCGCACGCCGTAGCGAACACGCACGTGCGCCGCAGCCGGCGCAGCCATGGCCTTAGAAGCCTGGCTGACGCTGCTGCAGGCGGCGCAGCAAATCCAAACACGTCCCTGGCTCGACGCGCTCAAGCGCTGCGGGTCCGTTGAAGCGCTGCTCGCCGAAGCGCCGCGCGTGCTCGAGGGCCGCGACGGCGCGGCCGAAGCTCTCGCCAAGATCGCTGCGCCCGATCGAGCCGCGCTCGATCGCTGGCAACGATGGCTCTCGAGCGCCAGTCGAGCATTGATCACGTTCGGCAGCCGCGACTATCCGCCGCGGCTCGCCGAGCTGCCGGACGCGCCGCTTGCGCTGTGGGTCGAAGGCCGCGAACGAACACTGCTGGCTGCGCCGCAACTCGCCATCGTCGGCAGCCGCAGCCCGACGGCGGACGGCAGACAAACGGCCGAGCAGTTCGCGCGGTATCTCGCGCAACGAGGCTTGACGATCACGAGCGGGCTTGCAACCGGCATCGACGGCGCGAGCCATCGCGGAGCCGTCGACGCGCTCGGCGGAACCGTCGCCGTGCTCGGCGGCGGCCTCGACGTGATCTTCCCGCGCGAGCACGCGTCGCTCGCGGCTGAAATCGCAAGCCGCGGCCTGCTCGTGTCCGAGTACGCGCCCGGCGTCGAGCCGCAGAAGCTGTTCTTCCCGCAGCGCAATCGCATCATCGCAGGCCTCGCGCTGGGCACGCTCGTCGTCGAGGCGACGCGGCGCAGCGGCTCGTTGATCACGGCGCATCTCGCGCTCGATTACGGCCGCGAAGTGTTCGCGATCCCGGGCTCGATTCACAACCCGCTCGCGCGCGGCTGTCATCTCTTGATCCGCCAGGGCGCGAAGCTCGTCGAGGAAGCGGCCGACGTGCTCGTCGAGCTAGCTCCGCAGCTCGAAGCGGAAGGAGTCGTTCTGGCGGCGGCCCCACCCGAGTCGGAAACCGGCGAATCCTCACCCGTCACGAGCGATCCAAGTTACGAAAAGCTATTGAATGCACTGGCCTTTTCCCCCACGCCGATCGTCGAGATCTGCGCCCGCGCCAATTTGACGACAGCGGAGGTTTCCTCCATGCTCCTGCTGCTAGAGCTCGAAGGGTTGGTCGAGGCGTTGCCCGGCGGTCGATACTCGCGGCTGGGCAAGAAGAACTGATGAAAGAAACCGTCCTCGACGTATTGATGTACCTGTTCGAGTCCTACGTCGATTCCCAAGACGAACCAGAGCCGAACCGGCACGATCTCAAGCGTGAGCTCGGCCGCGCCGGCTTTCACGATCGTGAGATCGAGCGCGCGCTCGATTGGCTCGACAGCTTGAACTCGACGGGCGCGGGCGACGCGCCGCAGAACACTGCGTTTCGCGTGTTCGACAGCGTCGAGCAAGAGCGGCTCGACGCGTCGTCGCGCGGCTACCTCCTGCACCTCGAGCAGATCGGGATCCTGCAGCACGCGCAACGCGAGATCGTCATCGATCGTCTGCTCGCGCTCGACAACGAAGAGATCGACGTCGAACAGACGAAGTGGGTCGTCATGATGGTGCTGTTCAGCCAGCCCGGCCAGCAAGAGGCATTCGCGCAGATGGAGGATCTCGTCTACGCGGATGACTCGGCCTGGGTGCATTAGTCGAGCGCCGGCCCTCGTCCTGCGACGCGTGTCTTTAACGCCGACGCGTTAATCGGCTATCCTCCCGGTCCGCCAAAACCTTGCCAAGGCTCGAATGAAAGAGGCCCGTCGAAATGTCATGCCTCCAAACCTGAGACTCGCGTAAGCAGTCGCAGCGCGAAGCCATGGCCAAGAATCTCGTCATCGTCGAATCACCAGCCAAGGCGCGCACGATCGAGAAATACCTCGGCAGCGATTTCGAGGTGCTCGCATCGTACGGCCACGTGCGCGACTTGGTGCCGAAAGAAGGCGCCGTCGACCCCGAGCACGGCTTCGCGATGAAGTATCAGCTCATCGACAAGAACGAGAAGCATGTCGATAAGATCGTGAAGGCCGCGAAGAAAGCGTCGGCCGTCTATCTCGCAACCGACCCCGATCGCGAAGGCGAAGCGATTTCCTGGCACGTATACGAGGTGCTCAAGGAAAGGAAGGTCATCGACTCGAAGCCCGTGCAGCGTGTCGTGTTCCACGAGGTCACGAAGCGCGCCATCCAAGAGGCCATCGATCAGCCGCGCGACCTGTCCGAGCAGCTCGTGAACGCGCAGCAAGCGCGCCGAGCTCTCGACTATCTCGTCGGCTTCAACCTGTCGCCGCTGCTCTGGAAGAAGGTCCGGCGCGGGCTGTCCGCGGGCCGCGTGCAGAGCCCGGCGCTGCGGCTCATCGTCGAGCGCGAGGCCGAGATCACGGCGTTCAAGGCCGAGGAATATTGGACGATCGAAGCGCTCGCCGAGCAGTCGGGGCAGGCATTCCCCGGCCGGCTCGCCGTTTACGGCGGCGAGAAGGTCGAACAGTTCACGTTCACGAACGAAACCGCGGTGCGCGCGGCCGAGCAGAACATCAAGGATACGGCCCGCGGCGTGCTGACCGTGGCGAAGGTCGACAAGAAGCAGCGGCGGCGTAATCCCGCTGCGCCTTTCACGACTTCGACGCTGCAGCAGGAAGCGTCGCGCAAGCTCGGCTTCAGCGCGCAGCGCACGATGACGGTCGCGCAACGTCTCTACGAAGGCATCGACATCGGCGAAGGCACCGTCGGCCTCATCAGCTACATGCGCACCGACTCCGTCACGCTCGCCGACGAGGCGCTGACGGAGCTGCGCAGCGTCATCACAGAACGCTTCGGCGCGGAAAATCTGCCCGAAGAGCCGCGCCGCTACACGACGAAAGCGAAGAACGCGCAAGAAGCGCACGAAGCGATTCGCCCGACTTCGGCCGCTCGACATCCGGAAGAGCTGCGCAGCTTCCTCGACCCGAACCAATTCAAGCTCTACGAGCTGATCTGGAAGCGCACGGTCGCATCGCAGATGAACCCGGCCGTTTACGACACGGTCGCGCTCGACCTCGCGGCCGGCGACTCGACGACGAGCGACATTTCGTTCCGCGCGACGGGCTCGGTGCTCGTGAGCCCCGGCTTCATCGCCGTCTATCAGGAAGGCCAGGACGACAGTGCCACCGACGAGCAGGACCGGATCCTGCCGGCCGTCGCCGAAGGCGACAAGCTGAGCTTGAAGGACGTGCAAAGCGCGCAGCACTTCACGGAGCCGCCGCCGCGCTATTCGGAAGCCACGCTCGTGAAGGCGCTCGAGGAGTTCGGCATCGGCCGGCCGTCGACGTACGCGTCGATCATCTCGACGCTGCGCAATCGCGAGTACGTCGAGATGGAGAACCGCCGCTTCATTCCGACCGACGTCGGCCGCGTCGTCAACCGGTTCTTGACGCAGTTCTTCTCGCAGTATGTCGACTACGAGTTCACGGCGCGCATGGAAGACTCGCTCGACGCGGTCTCGCGCGGCGAGCGCGAATGGGTGCCGCTGCTCGAGGAGTTTTGGAAGCCGTTCACGAAGCTCGTGGAGCACACGGAGACGAACGTCACGCGCGAGCAAGCATCGCAATCGCGCGTGCTCGGCACCGATCCCGTGAGCGGCCGCCCGATCAGCGTGCGCATGGGCCGCTACGGCGCCTTCGTGCAAATCGGCACGAAAGAGGACGTCGAGAAACCGAAGTTCGCGGGCCTCCGGCCGGGGCAGAAGATGGACACCATCGAGCTCCAAGCCGCGCTCGATTTGTTCAAGCTGCCGCGCGAGCTCGGGAGCACGCCCGAAGGCGAGCCCGTGTCCGCCAACATCGGCCGGTTCGGTCCGTATGTTCGTTACGCGAACAAATTCGTGTCGATCAAAGGCGACGACCCCTACACGATCACGCTCGAACGCGCGCTCGAGCTCGTCGCCGAGAAGAAGATCGCGGACGCGAATCGCCTGATCCTCGACTTTCCGGATGCGGGTATCCAGGTGTTGAACGGCCGCTACGGGCCGTACATCACGAACAAGATCAAGAACGCCAAGATTCCGAAGGACAAGACGCCCAAAGAGCTCACCCTCGAGGAATGCCAAGCGCTGCTCGCGGCCGCTCCCGAGCGCCGTGGTCGCGGCATGAAACGCAAGCCGGCACCCACGGCAGCGGCAGCGCCGGAGACTGCGGCCGAAGCCGCTCCGACCGCGAAAGCGGCCAAGCCCGCGGCCGCGAAAAAGAAAACGAAGAAGAAAAAGAAGAAAGCCGCCGCGCGCAAGACGCGCACTCCGGCCGGCGCCGAAGCCGCCGCTGCGGACGCCGAAGAGCCGCCGGCCGAGGCATGAACCGTCTCGCGATCGGCCGCGCTGCGCGCATCGTGCGCCGCGGCGGCGTGATCGCGTATCCGACCGAAGCCGTGTTCGGCTTGGGCTGCCTGCCGCGCGACCGCCGCGCCGTCATGCGCGTGCTTGCGATCAAACGCCGCTCGTGGCGCAAGGGCCTGATCTTGATCGCAGCCGATCTCGCTCAGCTCGAGCCCTACGTCGTGTTGCCCGCAGAACCTCGTCTCACCGAGGTGCTCGCGACGTGGCCGGGCCCACACACATGGGTGCTCGACGCGCGCGACGATGCGCCGCGCTGGGTCACGGGCGGCAGAGCCAGCGTCGCCGTGCGCGTGACGGCTCACCCTGTTGCGGCCGAGCTCTGCCGAGCCGTCGGCGACGCGCTCGTCTCGACGAGCGCCAACGTGAGCCGGCGGCCTCCACATCGCAGCGTGCTGAAGCTGCGCCGCGATCTCGGCAACCGTCTCGATTACGTGCTGGCCGGCCCGCTCGGCGGCCTCGCGTCGCCGACGGCCATTCGCGACGGGCGCAGCGGCCGCACTCTGCGACGCTAGGAACGGCGCGGCCTCCGACCTCGGTCACAGGCCTGTGCTAACGTTCAAGCACCGCGCTGCAACGGCCCGAATTAACACTAGAAAATGCCGATCTCACTGCGAGCTTTCGCCTGGCTGACCGCCGCGTTCCTGACCCCGGCGGCGGCTCAAGTGACGCAAGCTCCGCCGACAGAGCCGCTACAGCTCGTGGGCCCGCTGCGGACCGACAAAGGCGGACCCGGCGTCTACATCGTGAAGCTGCGGCAGCCCGGCGCGGCCAGCTATAAGGGCGTGCCCGGCCCGCTGACGGCCGAGAAGCCGAGCGAGCAAGCGCGCGCGGCGCGCGCCTCCGCGGCCGACGCGTACGCGCGGCAGCTCGAGCAATCGCACGATCGGCTGCTCGGCAGCGTCGGTGCGGCGAACGAGAAGGTCTACAGCTACCGCTATTCCGTGAACGGCTTCGCCGCGCGCCTGACGGCCTCGCAAGTCTCGCGGCTCGCCCAGAGCGCCGAAGTCGAGCGCATCTGGCAGGACAGCGATCAACGCTTGCGCACGAACAACAGCTCGGCGTTCCTCGGCTTGCAGAATCCGGACGGGGGCTTGCGCGCCGACCTGGGCCTGCGCGGCGAGAACGTCGTCGTCGGGATCATCGACAGCGGCATCGCACCGAATCACCCGTCGCTGCTCGACACGGAGGACCGCACGCCGCGCGCCTGCCGCACCGAGTGGTCGCGGACTTCGTTGCTC
>Ga0315912_10002697_pt1 | contig 18537 bp, 12 predicted proteins | sample VfabasoilMG_FD_204469 | JGI IMG/M metagenome (GOLD analysis project Ga0315912, IMG submission 204469) | Garden soil microbial communities collected in Santa Monica, California, United States - V. faba soil | ecosystem: Environmental > Terrestrial > Soil > Garden | place: USA: California...
CCGCCCGCCGCTCCGGGCTCGCTCAACTCGCCGTTTCACGGACGGACCCGCTCACGCCGTCACGATCTGCCCGCGCCCTGTTGCTCGTCGTCCGCGAAATGCTCAGAGTTTCCGCGAAACGCTCAGAGTTGGGCAGAGTGGAACGTATTGGGCGAGTCACCGATTGTCGGGCCGTTCGGTGTCGATGCAAGTTTGTAGTCCTGTCCAATGTCCTTGAAAAGTAAGGTGCATTGACAGCGCAAACAATTGTAGAGGCGTATCCCGAATAGCATGACGTCAAGCCAGGTGTGCCAACGCTGCCAAGCGTCCGTACCTCACGGCTGGCGGTTCTGCGGGGCCTGCGGACAATCCCTCGATCTTGGCTCCTCCGAAGTGGAGCGCCGGCAACTCACGATTCTGTTCTGCGACGTCGTCGATTCGACGGTGCTGTCAGAGCGACTCGATCCGGAAGACTGGCGCGACCTTCTAACCAGCTATCATCGCACCTGCGAGGAGGTCATCGCGCACTATGAGGGCCGCGTCGTGCAGTTCCTTGGTGATGGCGTCTTGGCGTACTTTGGATATCCAATCGCGAACGAAGACGATGCCGTTCGGGCAATCCGCGCATCGTTGCGTATTGTTGAGCAGCTCAAGCTGGTAAACCAGGGGATTGGAAGACGCTTGGGTGCAGAGGTGCATGTTCGCTCGGGCCTCCACACTGGCGTGGCCGTCGTTTGGAATGCCGGCGTCAATGGATCACGCGACTGCACCGTCGTTGGAGAATCGGTAAACGTCGCGGCACGCATCCAGTCTTTTGCAGAAGTCGACGAGACTGTGGTTTCGGCATCGACAGCGCGCCTCGTTGAAGGCCATTTCAAGGTCGAGCGCATGGGCCCGCGAGGGGTGAAAGGAATAACGCGGGCCGTAGAACTCTTCCGTGTCGTTGGCCCGACTGGCGCCCGCTCGACATTCGAAGCAGCAGCTCGGCGGGCGCTCACGCCGTATGTCGGCCGAAAGAGCGAGACCGCGGCCCTTACCCGCGCGTGGGAGGAGGCCGAGCTGGGCACAGCTCGAGTCGTCGTGGTGCGAGGCGAAGCGGGCATCGGCAAATCGCGCATGGTACACGAATTCCGTCAGGTCGCGGTCGAGCGGGGTGCACGGGTTCTGGAGTGCTTCTGCTCGCCACTCCTGCGTGCCACAGCACTCGCGCCAATCATCGAGATGTTAAATGGGATGATTGCTGTCCGCGCTAACGGGGAGGCCATGACGCCCAGAGCGCAGCTCGATGAGCTCTCTGATATGCTCAGCGGGCACTCGCGCCTCGGCCCTGATGCATTGCCCTTGATCGCCGCCCTGCTGTCCCTTCCGGGCGCTGACGAAGCATCGATTCGGGAAGTATCTCCCGCGCGAAGGCGGTCTCGAACGCTGGAGGTCATGCGAGCCTGGCTCGCGTCCTCTGCCGAGCGCATCCCGGTGGTCCTCCTGGTGGAGGACGCGCATTGGGCCGATCCGTCGACTCTCGAGCTTCTCGATCTCTTGGCTTGCGATCCTCCTGGTGGGCGCGCCTTAATCTGCGTTACTGGCCGTCCGGGGTTTCCGAATCGTTGGGCATTCGAACACATTCGAACGATCGAGCTGACGCGTCTTGACACCTCCGACATCGAGGCGATGGTGACGCACGTCGCCGGGGAAAATGTCCTTCCTTTCATCACTGGCCAGTGGATCGCCGAGCGAAGTGAGGGCGTTCCTCTTTTTGCGGAGGAAGTGACCAAGGCCGTCGTGGAGTCCGGCGCACGCTCGTTCGAGACCAGCCATCCACGGCTGAAGAGCGCCGCCGACGAACACTCGCTACCAACAACCGTACAAGGTGCGCTCGTCGCGCGTTTCGATCGTCTCGGTGAGAGCAGGCGCGTTGCGCAGATCGCCGCCGCGCTCGGCCGCGAGTTCACGTATCCGCTGATTCGTGCCGTCGCTGAACTCCCAGACGATGTACTGCTTGGCCATTTGGACCGCATCAGCGAGAGCGAACTCGCTTTCGCACGGGGCGACGCACCGAATTCGCGTTACGTCTTCAAGCATGCGCTGATCCAGGATGCGATTTATTCGACGCTAGTAAAAACCGAGCGGGCTCGTATCCACGCGCGGATATTCACCGTGCTCGAGGAGCAGTTCCCGGCGACGGTTCTGGATCGGCCGGAGATGGCCGCACACCATGCCGAGAATGCAGGCCGGATAGAGGCCGCCGTGCCGTTGCTCCGAGACGCCGGTATGAAGGCCCTCGGCCGCACCGCCATCGCGGAGGCGGTGAAGCACTTGGCGCACGCGGTCGAACTGGTGGACATTCTCAAAAAGCCCGAGCTTGCCGACGTCGAGCTCGAGCTTCAAGCTGCGCTGAGCCCTGCGTACATGGCGACGCTCGGATGGGCAACCCCCGAGGTCGAGAAATCAACCGCCCGTCTTCGGAAACTGGCCGCCACCAAAGGAGACAGCGGCAAGGTTTTTCGCGCCATGTGGGGCCACTGGACGGTCAATTTTATGCGCGGGAAGCTCGATCAAGCGCTCGAAGTTGCCGAGGAGGTCTTCGATACAGCCGAGCGTTCGGGGGATCCGATACTCCTGGAAGTGGGCCATCATGCGCTCGGATACACCCACTATTACCGGGCCGAGTACGCGCAAGCCATCGAGCATGCCAACCACGGGATCGCGCTCTTTGATCTGGAGCGCGAGAAGGTGGTGGCCTCGATGTTTCAGCTGTCCTCGAGCACCTGTATGTGGTGCTACCGCGCGCATGCCCAGCAGATGATGGGTCTTCTGGATACAGCCGCTGCCGGTGTCCGCAGCTGCCAGCAGTTGGCCGAGGTGTTGCGGCACGCTCCCTCGCGCGCCTATCTCTTGAATCTCTGCTACTACTTTCGGCTGCTGGGGGATGTCGAGCAGATCGCCACGCTGGCGCCCATGGCGCGTGCGCTCTCAGTGGTGGAAGGCTTTGCCTATTGGGTTCCTCGCGCGGATATCTTCCTGGCATGGGCAGACGCCCAGCGGGGCAGAGACCCGCTAGCCGCGGCTTCGAGAATCCAAACCGCCAACCAGCTACTGCACGATGGCGGTACGTACCTCGCGGAGCCGGAGGCCGCGAGCATGCATGCTGAGACGCTGCTCTTGGCTCATCAGCCCGGGCAGGCACTACTAGTCGTGCAGAACGCGCTGGAGGTGGTGGGCGGTGGCGGACAGCGCCATGGCGAGCCTGAGCTGCGCCGGCTTCAAGGCGACGCCGCGCGAGCGCTTGGCAACGCCGAGCTCGCCGCGTCATTCTATCGCCGGGGGCTCGAGAGCGCTCGCTCGATGGGAGCTCGGCTCCTGGAGTTGCGCTGTGCCGTCGCCCTGGCGGAGTCTGTTGCTGGAAACGAAGCTCTGAACGAGTTGAAGAGTGTGCTCGATGGGTTTGTCGACGGCGTCGAACAACCGGACTACCGACGAGCGCTGGCCATTCTCGAAAAGTGACAGTGGCTCAGAGCAGGCCAGGCCGCAGCGCATGCGAGCCTTCGCTCCCCGCGCCTAGATCGGGCAAGGATCGAAGGAAGGCCAGGTGCGCTCCCGGAGGGGCACCCGCATACGCCTTCTCCAGCTCCTCGCGCGCCTGCTGGGCGAAACGTCGAGCCGCTTCGCGCGCGTAGTCAATACTGCCATGAGTTCGCAACGCAGCATTGATCCAGGAAATCTCTCGCAACGAGCGCTGCCTTCTCGGTTGTTGAAGAAGCAACTCCAGCTGATCACGTTCCGCCCCGCCACAGCTCTCGACCAAGTGCGCCAGAATGAGCGTCATCTTGCTGCCGAACGGTTCGTTGCGCAGCGGCGCTCCCTGCTCCGCGACGCGAGTCAAATGCCGAACATCGGCGCCTATTTCGAACGCAAGTCCGAGAAAATGGCCGAAGCGATTGAAACGCTCGAGATCAGTGGTCCCAGCGGTGGCGACGAGCGCCCCGATGCGCGCGGGTCCGATGAAGCCGCCCCAGCTCCGCTTTTTCAAGACCATCAGCAAGTAGCTCTCCTCGAGAGCCCCGCGATCTTTTCCTCTCCACCAACCGAGTTCCACTGCCCGACCTTCGACCGCCTCCGCCGAGATACGGTCGAATTCGCCCAAAAGGCGTCCGGCAACCCCCGACTCGAAATGGCGTACGCTTTGCCTCAGCATCCGGACCCCGAGAGCGCTCATTGCATCCCCGGCGTTGAGGTTCAGGGGGACTCCCTGCTTTGAGCGAAGGCCGCGTTCGGGAAGCTGATCGGTTTCGTTGCCGAGCTCCTCGTGCAGAGCGATAGCTTGAAATACGAGCTCTATCGCGGCAGCGGACGGTAGCGCTTGCTCTTCATCGCCACCGAACGCACCGCAAGTGGCGAGGCAGATTGCAGAAGCTGTTCCGCCCTGTGCTCGTGCCAGCTGCCTCGCAACGATGTCGTAGAGATGCTTCTTGGGGCTACGGTCAGCGATCGCGCCCCGAATGACGCCGCTGACTTTCTCGCGATAGACAACCAAGCTCCCCGCTGGGGCGCGGGCGTCTGGGGGACCGCTGCTAGCGGTGGATGCAGAACCGCCATCGCAAATGCCACAACTATCCTCTTCTGGAGACCGCCTGGCTGCCTCGGGTTGACGTCGAGCTATCAGCTCCGCTGCCTTCTCGGCGATCATCAGGATGGCGGCGTTCGGATTCCCGCTGATCAGGCGGGGCATGATGGACGCATCGGCGATGCGCAACCCTTCGACTCCGCGGACCCTCAGCTCGTCGTCGACGACCGCGTCGTGGTCCGTCCCCATCTTGCAGGTTCCGCTCGGGTGCCAGACCGTGCTGGCGTTCCGTCGGATAAAGTCCCGGAGCTCGCTCGTACCCATGGCGTTCTTGCCGGGAGCCAACTCACGCCCCCGCAGGGCGTCGAACGGTTTTGTATGAGCAAGCTCTCGGGCATAGCGAATGCCATACTCGAGCACGGCAATGTCCTCGTCCGTGCTCAAGTACCGTGGGTCGACGCGCGCCAAAGTCGTCGGGTCATTGGACGCGAGCGTCACCGTTCCGCGACTGGTCGGCTGCGCCAGGATCGGAATGAACGTGAAACCGGGCGCACTCGTCTGGTACTGCCCCGGCACGAACTGGATCGGCACGAAGAAATACTGCAGATCGGGAGCCAGGAGCCGCGACCCATTTCTGCTCCACGTGAATAGTGCAGCTTCGGCGAGCAGCTCCGGGGCACCCAACGGGATTTGGCTCTCGAAGCCGACACCGAGCAAGAGATGGTCCTGCAGGTTCTGACCGACACCGCTGAGGTCTTGCACCACGCGAATGTCTGCGGCCGCTAGTTGCGCTGCCGGCCCCAACCCTGAGAGCATCATCAACTTTGGCGTCTCAAAGGCCCCGCAGCAGAGGACGACCTCGCGTTCCGCACGGATGGATTCGAGGCGTCCCTGGGTTACATACTCGACGCCTGTGACACGTCCTCGATCGAAGGCGAGGCGCGTGGCGCGTGCATTGGTCAGCACCCGCAGGTTCCCACGACCCCCGTTTGGCGCTAAAAACGCGGACGCAGCGGTGACGCGCACACCAAGGGGCGTGCGCGTGGATTGGCAAAAACCGGCACCGCCCTCCTGAGAGCTGGCGTTGAAATCATTGTACCTGTTGGCGTGGCCGAGTTCCGCAGCCGCCTCTACGAAGGCATGCGAAACCGGAGACGCCTGCCGGTAGTCGATGACCGATACGGGACCGTCTCGTCCGTGGAAGTCAGAAGCGGGTCCGTGATACTTTTCGGATTTCTTGAAGTAGGGCAGCACCTCCGCATAGCCCCAGCCCTGATTGCCGAGCTGGCTCCAACCATCGAAATCTCGGCGGTTCCCTCGCATGTAGATCATCGCGTTGATCGCGCTGCACCCACCGAGTATCTTGCCGCGAGCAATCGGGATCGAGCGACCGTGCAGTCCGGGCTGAGGCACGGTTTGGTAGCCCCAGTTTTCCCGTGCATCAGGGGCCCACAAGCTTCGTTGAGAGGCGAGGCTGGTGTCCCAGATGGCCGGATTCGAATCCGTGCCCCCGAACTCCAGCAGGGCCACTGCTACGTCGGGATCCTCGCTCAGCCGAGCCGCCAGAACACAGCCAGCTGTGCCCGCGCCAACGATCACATAGTCCACTTGCTCAGACATCTCTGCCCATTGGCCGGACCGTCATTTGTCGTCTGGTTGACGTAAGGTACGGTGCCCTATCGCTTCTCACCAAGCAACAATCTCTAAAAATGATGCGTTTCGAGGTGAGACCCGAGCGCTGCCGCTTCGTCTAACTCTCACGGAGTTCTGCAGCCAGAAGCGCTCGGTTTGAATGCCCATTCACCGCCAGCAAACAGGACCTCTGCGGGCTTGCCACGCGGAACGCGGGCTGGTTTGATGCCCGCTCGAGCCTTGCTTCGCAGTTCAATTGCCGTTAGCACCGCTCAGAGGAAGGAGTTCGGCGATGCCTTCTGACGATCCCATCCGCCATGCGGTCGAGCTAACGTTTCTGGCTGCCGTCTCCCTGCACTTCGAGACGCCTCAGGCGGTGGGTGAGACGCCCGATGGCGTTCGTTTCGACTTCATGTTGCAGGGTACGGTGGAAGGGCCAGAGCTGCGGGGCAAGTTCCCGCGCTGCGCAGCCTACTTGCTGATCGATCCAGACGGAATCGGCACGATCAACGTGCGTGCCCCGCTGCTTCTAAACGATGGCGCGGTTGCAGAGCTGGAGGCCGTCGGCAGATACGATTTTGGTAAGGATGGGTATCAAAGGGCGGTGGCAATGGACTTGCCCAATTCGGCGTTGGGCTGGTGCCCGCGCTTCTTCACGGGAGATCCTCGCTATCTTTGGCTCAACCGCGTGCAATGTCTTGGCGTGGGGGAACTGCGGCCTCGTGAGACCAGCGTTGCTTACGACCTGTTCGCGATGCTTCCTCGGGCGGCCCAGACGAATTCACCCGGGGCGCTGGGGGTGCCGTCGAGTTCCAGTCGCACCACATCGTCGCGGCCCGGCGCTGTCGAGGCAATTCCCTCGGCGAGCGCCTTCGGGTTGGGCATGCCGTCCACGTCGGGACAGCGCACTCTTTACGAGCGCCTGGGCGGCAAACCTGGAGTGGACGCCATTGCGAGCGACTTCGTCGACGCACTGGTCGACAACGTGCAGCTCAATCGACAGAATCCGCAGGTCGCGATCAAACACGCTGCAACCAAGGGAGAAGGTCGCGCAAAAACGGCCCAGCTCGCCGGGCAATTGTTTTGCAAGCTGACGGGGGGCCCCTGTGAATTCACGCTCAGCCGCCCGATGAAGGAGACGCATCGGGGGCTAAACATCTCCGAGTCCGACTGGTATCTCATGCGGGAGGCGTGGGATCGCGTCTTGACCAAGCACCGTGTCCGCAGACAGGAGCGCGATGAGCTCTTTGCGATCATCGAGACCACCAAAGCGGACGTCGTGAGCAAGGGCTGACGAGCAACGCTGGAGGGGTTCGCCGCAGCGGGCAGAGCCACCATCCAAATGTCCGACCCGCGCGCAGGCGCTCACGCTTCGCGACGGACGATGTAGTCGAGCAGGGAGCGCAAAAATTCGAGATCCTGCCCTGGGATGGCGTCTGAGAACGTCTTGTCGAACTCGTTCCGAGCGCCGTCGGCGAAGTCGCGTGCGGCAGCGCGTGCGTACTCGAGGACTTTATATCTGCTCAGCAGCTCGTACACCCACGCAACCTCGCGGGGCAGCCGTTGCGCGCGCGGCTTGCCGAAAAACACCGCGAGGCGCGCCTTTTCCATTGAGCTGACCTGCTGAAAGAGGTTTGCGAGAATGAGCGTGCGCTTGCCCTCGAGCAGGTCGCCTCCGATCTCCTTGCCGTACTTGGCGCGATCGCCCGAGAGGTTGAGCACGTCATCCTGGATCTGAAAGGCGGCGCCCAGGAAGTAACCCAGTCGGTTGAATACATCCACGTCCGCGCGATCGGGCTGAGCGATCAGCGCACCGATGCGCATGGGGTGGATAAAGGAGTACCAAGCGGTCTTCTTCAAGACCAAGAGCAGATAATCGTCCTCCGAGGTGTTGCAGTCATTGTCTCGGATCCAGCCCAACTCCATCGCCTGGCCTTCAATGGTCTCGAGCGACATGTGGTCAAACTCGTCGAAGATGCGCGCACTCAGCTCGGGCCCCAGACTACTGAGGTTCTGCGTCAGCAGTCGGACGCTCATGGCGTTCATCGCATCCCCCACGTTCACAGCCAGCGGAATACCGTGCTCGCGGTGCAGCGTCGGCTGCCCACGCCGGTATTCACTGCTGTCCTCGATGTCATCATGGACCAAAAATGCGTTGTGCAGCAGTTCCAACGCGGCTGCGGACGACACAGCCCGGCTCGGATCGCCACCAAAGGCTGCACAGGTAGCCAGACATAGAGCGGGACGGATGCCCTTTCCCTCTCTCCGCACTTGCGCCTCGATCAAGTCGTACAGATAGCGCCGAGGTTCTCCCCGCGGGATTGCCTCGAGCGCAACGGGGGTGACTTGTTTGCGATACGCCTCGAGCTGGGCCTCTACGCTCTCGTAGCGGGCCATGGGCGATGCGGATGCGGAGTACGGCATCATGCGTTCGGCCGAACCAGTCTCAACCGGTGGAGTCCCGAACTGCTCGACGACCGAGCCTGAGCAGCGGCTCCCTCCGCCTGAACCTCGGATGTAGAGGCAATCGGCATCCGGACGGAGGGGGCCGATGCCGCGGAAGGGGCGCTCGACGGGGCCTGCCCCCAGGCCTTCATCCCAGTGTCCAGCAGGTCTTGCGCCAAGGCCACGGCCTCGCCGTCCCAAGAAAGCCCCTTACGGTAGCGAACGCGGTCGGTGGCCCGAATAGGCAGGAAGATCTCCGGCTCATGCACGTTCCAGATTTCGCAGCGATTGGCGTCCAGGCCGGCGGCATTGATGATGCCGTTCACTGCGCGCCGCGCAGCTTCGTTGGCAGCCTCCATCGTCGCGAGATCGGTGAATGTCCGCACGTAGTCCGAGGCCAGGAAGAAATTGGGGATGCGCGTCGTCGCCTCTGGTCGAAGTCGCCACGTGTCCACATAGTTGACCAAGAGCGGCTCCAGATTCGTGTCGATGCGAGGCGTCGATGGATCAGCATCGAGATCTCGATCGTCGATGCTCGGATCGAGAAACCAGGAGTGCAACTGGTCGTCTCTCAAGAGTTGAGCACCGACATTCAGACTCCGTTTGAGCTGCTCCCAGGTCTCCGCGGCTATTTCCTGCCGAGAGCAATTCTGTGCCTGCTTGCCGTTGAATCCCTCCACGTCCCAGTCCGAAATATCGACGGAGAGGATTCCGCGGACGTTACCATCCCCGTAGCGACTGAGATCGACGTCACGCCAGAACTGCGGCTGCGAGACGGAAGTCAGAGCCCACGGCGTGTCTACGTGAATGACGTGTCCTCGGACGAGCGGAACGTCTTGTGTGAGATAAAATTGAATGCCGTTCATCCACTCGACGTATTCGGTCAGTGCGTGGAGGTTGACGAGCGATGGGTCGCAGCGAAGGATGCCGGGCTGCAATAGTTCCGCCATGCGCTCGACCGGCAACGCGCCGATGAAGTAGTCCGCCGTGACTTCTCGCATCCCGTTATTTTGCAGGATCGAGACGCTGCGGATCGCCCCCCTTTCACACTTGATTTCTCGGACGAACGCGTTGCGTTGGTACACGACGCCGCGCTTCTCCAGGTAGTCGAGCCAAGGATTGATCCAAACATCGTTGGTCGGCCCGTTCAACAACCGATCGGCAGCAACACCTGGCGTCAGAATATCGAACACGATCTGCATGAAGATACTACCGATGGTCTTCGCGCTGGCGCGCCTTGCCTTCGCGGCAACGAGCGAACGGGTCACGCCGTTGCCGAAATACCTGCGATACGGCTCCGAGCGAGAATCGGCCTCGATGAAATCCCACCAGTTGGTGCGCTCGTATTCGACTAGCCTCCGCTCCTCGCAAGAGGTGAGGAACTGCCACATCTTGGTCCCAAAGAAGAATGCCTCGTCGAGGGGCACGCCGAGGTTGCCGGAGAGGGCATCGACGATCGCGAACACAGCCAGTCTCAGCGCTTCCGGGTTGCTGGGGAATCGAGCGGGCAGCGCAAACGGCGCACGATCGAAAGGCGCCATGAGGACCTGTTCGGCGGCGACGAGGTTTTGAGCAACCGATCCCCCGCCGTACGGGATTCGCTCCATCGCGTGCACGATGTGTTTGTAAAAGCCAGGGAAGAATCGAAAGCCATGCTCGCCGGGCAGATCCGGTCCGCGCCGCACCTGGGCTTGCCCACGATTCTGCTCAGCGAACGAGGTGCGACTGAACGACGGCCCCGAGGCGGGCATGCTGCGCGCCTTGCCGCCCGCTCCTGGCCTACGCTCGAACACCTCCACCGCGAAGCCGCGTTCGATGAGTTCCTGTGCCGCGCTCATCCCCGCGACACCTCCGCCCAGAATGACGACCTTCTTGCGCCCCTGCCTTGGCATGCACTTACCTCGTGGCCGGGATATCCCTCGGAACCGCAGAATAGACCGTGTAGCTGGCCTTGCCGGAATGGAGGTGCGTCTCCCCAACACCCACGCACTGAATGCGATTTAGCCACTTGTACTTGGGGTGGCGAGTCGAGATCAGAGGACTGATCACGATGGGAGCAAGGTCGGGCAAGCTGCGCGCCACTGCCTGCCGATAGCCGTCGGGACCAAAATCGACGTAACCTCCTGCGTCGACATCGAGCACCGCACCATCGTCCGTAGCAAATCCAGCGCGGATTCGAATGACTCCCATTCCGTCGCGCCGAACGGTGAGATGATCGGACGAGTGAGGCGTCACCTGCGCCGCGAGCCCGTCACCGGTCACGACGCCCTGGCTCACGAAAAAGTTGACGCGCATGCCGGCTGGCGTGTCCGTAACATACTGAATATTGTCGAACGTGACCGCCACCGACGCAACGAAGTCTAGCCGCGCCGGATAGGAAAGCCGGGGAGCGGCCTGCATCGCCGGCGACGTAACCTTCAGCGGCGACATCGTGCCCTCAGCCAAGCGGAAGCGCGACGGGAACCGCTCGGAGACATGGGGCGCGGGCACCTGACGGCCGGCGCAGGTCAACAGCGGAGAATACTCCACCACTGATCCCGTTGGGAACGAGGGAAAGTTCACGGCAAAGTACTGCGCCTGGCGCTGGTAGTCGGTGCGCAGCTCTCGTCCAGGAACCGACTTGATGATTCCCCCATCGACGCGATACCGCACGAGCACCGCATTGGCAGGGCTCGGCGGTTGCGCTCCCAAGACGAGCGATGCACCCTGGCGCGGGACGACCGCGTCGTCGTCCGGTGCGGGTGCATCGGGCGTGCGATACCAGAGCGAGAGTCCTTCGTTGGTGAGGTTCACAGGTCGAAGGGCACTATCGGCGCTAGCGGGCTCGCGCCTGGGGCTGAGCCAATAGCCACCATTTTCGAGTCATAGGCTGAACGAGAGGCAAGGACTGCTGCGGCCAGGTTGTCCAATAAATCGTGGGTGTGCTTGTCCTTGATTCTATTTCTCAGCTCTCCGCCGATCTTGTTCGCATCGACAAGAATGTTTTCAAGCAGAGTTGCCGTCGTTCGAGCGATTTCCTCGGCCCTCTGGGCTGTCGCCAGGGCCTCGGCCGCCATCTTCAATGCGTTGTCACAGGGTCCAGCGCCGCCCGCCTGTGCTCCTCCGCCGCCCGCCTGTGCTCCTCCGCCGCCCGCCTGTGCTCCTCCGCCGCCCGCCTGTGCTCCTCCGCCACCCGCCTGTGGTGCTGCGGCGCAAGCAGGTGGAGGCACACTTGGAAGCTTCTTGAGTTTTGGCATGAGTTTCTCTAGTTCGTCGCTGAACTCCGCCAAACTCTGACTGTCGTGGCCGCGGGTCGCCCGAGCGCGACGTATTGCATCGGTGGCCAACTCCCTCGTGATGTTGGGCGTGTCCAAGATCAGTTCGATGTCGCCTTTTGCGCTCATTTCACTCTGCTCCCTGTTTGGATGCTGTGCTCTAAACACCCGATTCAAAACAGCATGGCAATTGCGTCTTCTTCGCGGATCCGCAGGGCGACTCGCTCCGAAACACGGAAGACGTAGCGAGGCTCGACCGTCGTCTGAAGGTAACGGACGCCGATGTCCGAGGCCACAACCAGTTCTACTGGATTTCCGCTCAATGCCACCACAACGCCGTACCCAAATTGCAGGGCGCTCGCGCGGAGCAGCGGCCCTTGCAGGAAGGGCAGTACTCGATCGCGTGGCATGACTAAGTTCCCGTTTGGCGTGCAGATGAGCTCGAACAAATCCTGAGAGAGCGCGCAAGCATACGGCCCCTGATGCCCATGCTCGTCGAGCTCTCCAATGGCATCAATGATCGCCGTGACGACGGCGTTACCGTCGAGGACCGGGGGGGGTGCGCCGCGGAGGAGTGGCTGTAACAGCCGAACCTGCCCTGGCAGTGGACGGACTAGGCCCGCCAGCGTCCCATCGCCGGTTACTCTATAAATCGTGGGCAGGCTCACAATGCCGGCCGGCGCTGCGTTCGGTTGTCGGCCGTTAAATACCAGCGCATCCTCGACACGCGCAATGTAGTTGGCCGCGCGCCGAAACATGCCCAGCGCTGCGTTCAAGTTCGAGTCCGCAATTTCGTGCGAACGCAGGGGCACGTTCACAGCGATTGTGGTCAGAAACAGGTCGGGGTTGCTATCGACGCCAACGCGGTTCGTCGGGACCCGCGGCAGGAGGGCGGCGACATCTTCAGGATACCCATCGGGATTAAGCAGTCTGGTGTTTAGCGCATACCGAGGCACCGCGACCGTGCTCCCATCCTCGGGCCCCACCATCGGCAGCATCTGAGCTGCGATCCTCGCCTTCTGTGCTTCCTCCGTCACCGCGCTGCCGATGCGGTGCCAGTGCTCTTCAGTCCATCCAAGCTCGACGAGATCGTTATGCATTCCTCATTCCTCGATGGCGTCCACGGGTTCCGCTGGTCATGCAGCGCGGCCATTGCTGCTGCCCTACAAGACCTCGATGCAGAACACTGTCTTGAAATACGTGTAACCCATTGCCTGGATCAATCCCGCGTATTTCCCCCTCGGCGTCTGCTGCGGAACGGCGACGCTCACTTCGAAGCTGGCTTCACCATGAGCGGGAATCGTCAGCCGACGAGGCGATACGGTGACTCGCAGCGAGGGGATCTCGTAGCCGCAATCGGCGACGAAGTTCGTACAATAGAGCGATACTTCCGAAGGTATCGATTCCTCGTTCGCGATGCGGAGGCTGGTTTTCGCTACCTCTCCCGGCTGAACGGGTGATTGTGCGTAGAGCAAGGGAACTTGATCCTCGGCGGGTAGTCCCTTCTCGCCGGTGGCTTCATTGAACGTCACCAGCAAGGTCTCGACGAACTGATGAGCTTGCCGGCGCAGCTGGTCTCGATCGAAGCCGGGCAATTGGGGGGCAGCTCCGGTGATTGGGCAGAGCTTGCCGAGCCAGTTCATCGGCTCCGCAGCGCCATGCTGTCCTGGTAGACCGGCGTAGCCGGCGCCTGGGGAAACGGCCCCCGCACCAACGAGAGACTCGACAAGTTCGTGTGCCTGTTTACGCAGATCGATCGGGGGCAACGCTGCGCCGGGCAGGGCCGCGCCAGGCAGGACTGCGCCGGAATAGGGGCAGGTCCTCCCCTGTGGAGCAGCGGCGAATGGAATGTTCTTCAGAGCGCTGTCAGAGCCGGGCAGCTGCGGCACTGCACCCGTCGAGAACGGGCTCGGTAGACGTGCAGCCTCGCGCGTCAAGAGAGACGCCGCTCGACTCAAGAGCTCTGGGATCTGTCGGTCCATCGAGTCGATCTCTCCGCGTCGAAGAGACGAGCCTCACCTTGTGCCGTCGCACGGATTCCTTTTCCTGTAAAGTCGCGGGCGGACAAAACGGACGCCCCCGCGGAGCGGTTCGAGCATGCTCGCAAACCGCCGAGCCTGGAATGGGGACGGACCGATCCGAGGAGACCGCCATGCTCGAGCGCCTGCAGTTTTACGTCGACGGAAGATGGGTTGATCCAGCCACACCGCAAACCGTGGAAGTCATCAATCCCGCTAGTGAAGAGGCCTTTGCTCGCGTTTCGCTGGGCTCCAAGTCCGACATCGACCAGGCCGTGGCAGCTGCGCGCCGGGCCCTCGATGGCTTTTCGCAAACCACGAAGAAGCAACGCATCGAACTACTGCGCGCGGTCATGGCCGCCTATGAGAAGCATCTGGACGAGATGGCGGACGCAGTCCATCGCGAGATGGGCGCCCCCCTGTGGTTGGCGAGCGCGGCGCAGGCACCCGCGGGGTTGGCCCAAATTGGCGCCACACTACATGGACTCTCGGACTTTCAGTTCGAAGTCCGGCGCGGCAAGCACATGCTCCGCTACGAGCCCGTGGGCGTGTGTGGCCTGATCACGCCGTGGAATTGGCCATTGATTCAGATCGCCTGCAAGGTGGCTCCCGCGCTGGCGGCCGGGTGCGCCATGATCCTGAAACCAAGTGAGTTCGCTCCGTTGAGCGCCATGATTTTCGCGCAGGTGATGCACGAAGCAGGCGTGCCAGCCGGTGTGTTCAACCTCGTCAATGGGGATGGGCCTACGGTCGGCGACTCGATGTCCCGGCATCCAGGCATCGACATGATGTCGTTCACCGGTTCGACGCGGGCCGGCATCGCAGTGGCCAAGGCAGCCGCAAACACCGTCAAGCGCGTCGCCCAGGAGTTGGGCGGTAAGTCCCCATACATCGTTCTGGAGGACGCCGACTTTCAGAAGGCCGCGCAGTCGGGGCTGAACGGCTCGTTCCTCAATTCAGGCCAATCTTGCAGTGCGCCTACGCGCATGTTCGTGCCGCGCAAGAATCAGGACGAGATCGTGGCACTGGTGAAGGCCGAGGTCGAAAAGACCAAGGTGGGTGACGGCTCGCCTGGAAGCCTGGGGCCTTTGGTGAGCGAGGCCCAGTACAACAGGGTCCAGGGTTTCATCCAGAAAGGCATCGACGAAGGCGCCAGGCTCGTGGTCGGAGGGCTGGGGCGACCAGAAAGCGCGAGCCGAGGGTACTACGCGCGGCCCACGGTTTTCGCCGACGTGACGAACGACATGACGATCGCGCGCGAGGAGATCTTCGGACCGGTGCTCGCGATTCTGCCGTACGACACTGAGCAACAGGCGATCGACATGGCAAACGATACGGTTTACGGTCTGGCAGGCTATGTTCAGTCGGGCTCGCTCGACCGCGCGCGCAAAGTGGCCGCACAACTACGGGTCGGCAACGTGCATCTGAATGGGGCACCGGTGGACTTCAGTGTGCCATTCGGCGGCTACAAGCAGTCGGGCAACGGCCGCGAGTGGGGCGGCGAGTTCGGCATCCTGGAGTTCCTCGAAACTAAATCCGTTCTCGGCTACGATGCGCTGGCGGAGGTCGAGTAGGTACATGGGCGGACGTGGCGCTGCACGGTGTCTTGCAAGCCCTGCGGCGCCGACGCCCCCCCGTCGACGCCCCCCTCTCCCCCTCCGTCCCCTCAGCCCAGAGCTTTCTGCGCTGGGTCGTAGCCTACATGGTCGAACGCGACGTCTGATTGGCGCTGGCCAAATCGGGAAGCGGAGAGGAGGGCGGCGGTCGGGCCCCGAGCTTCGAAGGCCGCTCCGCCGAGCAAACACCGAGTACCAGCTCCTCCATCCACCACCCCAGAAACGCAGGCGCCAGGTGATTCGCTATGTGCGGGCTCACTCCGAGCACCCCCATCACGCCTGACTCACCCTCGCGGAAGGGAGCGTAGCGCAAGGACTTGACTGCATCGACATATGTCGAACCGCCTGGCTGCCGTTCGAGTCGCGTACACCCTCGATCGACGTCGAGACCACCCGAGCGACGCAGCACACCCCAGCGGGAAGCGAGACATTCGTGAAGACCGAAGTTCAGTGCGGCGTATTGGTCTGCTTGCTCGAAGTCCATGTCGAGAAGATTGTGAAATTCTACCGAGCCGCCGCCGGTTATGTGGGCACAGACGTGTTCATAGTATAGAGCGGTCCAATTGCCCGCCAGCACTAGCTCTCGTTCAAAGGAAAAGTCGCCGCGCCCCTGGCGGGCCACAGGCTGTCCGTGCTTCGTGCGCTGCACGCGATACACGCTGCGGAAGTACGCGGATCGAGTCCAGCTCTCAGGTTGAAGAAGCTCCACCAGGTCAGCTAGTGGCCGCTGAACGCGCGCTTCCACTCGAACCGTTGTGACCATCGACGACCGATCGAGGTGTGCCGATGAGCTCAGCTTTTCCACACAAACGCTTCTCATCACATTCCATCCAGGACGAGCGGTGGGGCCGCGCATGGCCTTCCCGTCCAGTGGCTATCTTCATGCGCGACGAACCAGCACGATCCCGAGCACTTGTCCCGATGAATCTTCGATCGCCGACACGTAGTGGCCCGTTTCGAGCTTGCGCAATGCCGCCAGACCAATGAGGAGCTGCGACGCACCTGGGCCGCCCCTTACCGTGACGCACGGTCCCTGCGGCACAGGCGCGTCACCCAGCGAACGAAGCGGTGTCGCGCTAGCCGGCGCTCGCGCCAGCGGCGCGACCAGCAACAACGTTGTTGGGTCGGATCAATGATGCATTGCGGAGGCATGACAGCGTCGCGTACGCTCGTGAAGCGGCTCAGCGCTTCGCTCGGGAAGCACGCGGCGAGTTCGAGAGCGCGTACGCCGGTGCCCGTCAGACGCCGGACCTGGACTTTCTTCGCTCCTTGCCCGCTCACGACTTCCAGGTCGAGGGCGCGCTCACAAGGCTGTGAAGGGCTGGGTGTGTTCCGAGCTGCCGGACGGCGTCGAGGTACCTACTTCAGCATCCCCCCCAACCTCTCCACCTCCACCCCCAAATCCCCGAGAGCCCCAACATCGAACGTCACCCACACGCCGTACGACGCCCGAACGTCGTGCATCGCGTCGAGTTGCACGAAGGGCGTCAGGGCGAGCAAATCGAAGGCGCCCAGGCGGGGGCCGAGGCCGAGGAGGAGGGGGGTGGGGTCGGTGCTGCCGAGGAGGGTCATGAGGTGGAGGGAGGGGCCGAGGGTCCAGCCGCTGGCGGGGAAGCGGTAGTCGAGGCCGCCGTTGAGGCCGGTGGCGGCGTCGAAGTTTTGGGCGCTGGGGTTGATGGCGAGGGAGGCGAAGGCGGCGGCGCGCCAGTGCCAGGGGGCGGGGATGAGGCGGATGCTGGGTTTGCCGCCGACGTCGATGGTGGTGCAGTGTTCGAGGCCGAGGCTGCGCAGCATCAGCAGCTCGGGGCCGGCGGCGATGGCGCTCGAGTTGGGCTCGAAACGGGTGAAGGCAAAGGTCTGGGGGCGGAGCAGCCAGATGGTGGCGTGGGCGGGGATACCGGTGACTCTTCCGTCGACGCAGCGGATCGGTTCGGCGTGAAGGGCTGGGGGCTCGATGGGCTGGGGCTCGACGGGCGCGGGGCACTCTGCGGCGCGCCCGGTGTCGGGGTCGAGGGGATTGGGGGCGCAGGCGCAGGCGTCGCAGGCGTCCGGGATGCCGTCGGCGTCGCTGTCGGGCAGGCTCTGGCCGACCAGCTCGGGCGCGCAGTTGAGGTCCGTGCGGTTGTCCTCGTCGACGCTGACTTCGGCGCAGTTGGTTTGCCCACAGGCGCACGGGGTAGCGGCGGCGCTGTTCGACGCTGCGAGAGCGATCGCAAGCGCGCTGAGCAGGGCGAGCGCGCTGAGCAGGGCGAGCGAGGGGCCGCGGCGCGCGGCCGCACTCTGGAGGTGGCGCGGCATCAGTTGTGGAAGATGCGCTCGCACAGGTCGAGCTGGTTCTGGTCGGAGCACATCCAGATGTGGGATGGCACCGGGGTGACGATGCTGTCGATGCGGTGGCGCAGGGCGTGCGGCAGGAGGCTGAGCGTCAGATCCATGGGCACGAGGCCGTCGCCGCGCACCACGAGCTCGCCGTCCTGCCGCTCGAGGCCGGGCAAGCGTGGAAAGGCAGGCGCGCGCGCCCGGGTGTTGATGTTGTCGCCCTGCACGAAGACCAGGCGTTCGATGCTGCACAGGGCGTCGAAGGTCTGGTTGTCGAGGGCAGCTTTCCACGCCTGAGCGCGGCGCAGCAGGCTTTCGGAGATGCCCTGGCCGAGGTCGCTGCCGGGCGCGAGGCGCTGGGCATTCTTCCAGGTGCTGCTCTTGAAGATTTCGATGCCGGTCGTGCCGGGTACGCGCAAGCGCCAGCGCGGCATCATCATGTAGATGGAGGGCCAGCTGCGGACGGTCGCCGCACTCGCCGCGATCTGGGGCGCCAGAGTAAACCCGTCGAGCAGTGCCTCGACCGCGTTGACGGTGCCCTGCAGCCCGACGCCGAAGAACACGACGCGCCGCACGAAGCGACGAAACTGTGCCGGGCCCGCCAGGATCGATGCCCAAGCGAGCAGGAAGCCCCCTTGTGAATGGCAGACGATGTCCCAGGGCTGACCGTCGCCGCTGCTCTCGAGCAGGTGCCAGAGCCGGGCGCCGTTGAA
>Ga0315912_10002698_pt1 | contig 18519 bp, 15 predicted proteins | sample VfabasoilMG_FD_204469 | JGI IMG/M metagenome (GOLD analysis project Ga0315912, IMG submission 204469) | Garden soil microbial communities collected in Santa Monica, California, United States - V. faba soil | ecosystem: Environmental > Terrestrial > Soil > Garden | place: USA: California...
TCGCGTACGCGCGACAGAGTGGCCTACCGCCCGACGAGCAGCTCGTGTTCATCGCCTCACTCAATGAGTGGAGACGCTAAGCTAGCGCTCGATGAGCGCTGCCTCAAGCCGAACGACGCGGTAGCCGGGGCGCGTGAGCACCCGGTCCCGGCGTGCGTCCGCAGCGCGACGCCGACGACGATGCTTGCCGTCCACCTCAACGACGAGCCGCGCGACTGGCGCGACGAAGTCAGCGATGAAGCGCCCGAGCGTCACCTGCCGCCGGATGAACTGGGAAATGGGCGGACGGGGTTCGGTGGCAGAACGCCGTGGAGGGGGGGCGGTGATGGGAGGTGCTCAGCCCGGGAGGGAGGGCAAGCCCTGAGGTCGCGCCGATCGTTGATGAACCCCGCCTGCGGTGGGCGCGCGCTTACCAGCAAGCGACGGTTGTGCTGGTTTCGGTGCAATTTCCAGAGCCGATTGCGTTTTTGATCCACGTCATGTTGAGGCCCGTCGGCGCCCAATGCGAAGTGGATGAGCACTGTCCGCTGCTGGGTCCCGACCCCAGGCTGTAAACTCCATAGAAGGTTGTCGCCGTTGAGGTCTGTCGCTTGAGCGCACCTCCGGAGTCGCCACTGCATAGCCAGGCGCCGGTCGTGACGTTGTAGACGTAGTCGGTGCCGCTGAAGCTGACGAGGACCTGGGCGATGCGACCTTGCCCATCAGTCGTAGTGAAGTCGCTGTAACCGTAACCCATGGCCCACCAATTTCCCCCGCTGGGAGTGTCCTTCCCCATGGGGACCACGTCGGCCTGCACGACGTTCTGAAGGTTTGTCGACGACGTGATGACCGCGACGTCGTTCTTCGCGGAGCCATTGTAGGCGGGGTTAATCTGGGCGAAAACGGTCGCCTGCGGCAAAACCTCGTCGAAGGTTTTCGACGCATTCTCGCGCGATATGTGGACCAACACGTTCCCCGAAGTGGCGCCATTGAGCGGGTACGTGACACAGTGCGCGGCGGTAAGCACGGTCCGCCGCGAAGTCACCGTGCCCGAGCACATCGACCACGCGTTGAAGGGAGGGGGAAAGTACACGTCGATCTTCACCGAGCCTTTGGCCGGCGTAACCAAGCCGCCCTTGATCTCGGCCGACTGAGTCGAGATTTCCCCTCCTTCATCGGCGCTCGTCGCCGGGCCTCCGCAAGCAGCGAGCGACAGAGCAAAGCCTAGCCCCATCGAGATCGTGACGATACGCGCTCTCCCGTTAACTTGAACTCTTCTCACGATTCGTCCTCCTTGTTCGCGCCGACCGGTGACGTGGGTGACCAAAATCCGGCTCGCCCCTGACACCAAGGCCGCGCAACGCATTACCACATCTCGCACGCCGTGGCGCAAAGCACGCGCAGCGGCCGTTGCCCAACCCCCATCGACTCACGTGGACTCCCGGTCACCAGCGGAGAGAGCGATCCGACCCGTTTTCTCTTTCTGTCTCGCAGCGTTGGCTCGCAAAGTCGCGTACCGCTTGAAGGTTTGCCAAACGCCGCTCGCAGGGTTCGAAACCGTCGGCCCAACGACGCCCGACGACAGACACGGGGCTGCGGTCACGCGCCACTCCGCCACGTAGGTCCGCGACGCCGGAAGCGACGCGGCATCCCTCCCGCTCTTGGGCATACCAACGATCTGCCGGCGCCGAGCGGATGCGCGTTCGTTTGCTCTAGGTGTGCGCGTCGCCGCGCAGGTTGCGCAGCTCGTCTCTCAAGGGTGCGGAGCCGCGGGACGCTTGGGGCTCCTGGCCGCCTCCTTCCGCGTGGTTCTTTCCTGTCCGTGCTTGGCACGGAGCATGCTGTAGCTGCTGCATGCGAACACGGGGGCGAAAGTCGCCGAAGCCGTCGTCGCACCAACTCGAACAACACCCGAATTGGAGCAACTAGTCATGAGTGGTGAACCAGGCGCAGCGGTCCTCAGCATCTTCGACCAGCTCATCGAGCGAATCAAACAGCGGACGCCCGCGAGAAGCGACGGGAAGCAGGTCAACTCGATGGTGTACTCCCAGCTCGTTCTGGGAATGCCTATCTGGAAAGACGACTATCACCGGCCTTGGACCCCAGCCGGCGGATCTTCCCTTGCCGACTCCTTCAAAGAGTCGGCAGCGCCCGCGCCGGGCGCGGCTCCGGCAGCGTCGCCCCCGGCGATCGACCCCAAGCTGCTGCGCTCCATGCAGGCCGCGTGGAAGACGTCGCTGCTGTGCAGGACCATGCTGCAGGTGACGAAGGACGGCGGATACAGGGAGTATCCCACCGGCCGACACCTGGACTTTGCCTACGACAGCATCGTCAACAGCATGCAGCCCTCGCAGGCGACCGAGATCGCTCCGGACGTGAAGGCGCGCGTGGCCGAGGCCCAGAAGGTGCTTTACGTGGAGGACGCCGACGGTAACCTGTCCAATACACCGCTTTACAATCGCTATCTCAACAACGCGCTGGCGCTGGCGACCGCGAAATCGAATTTCGCCGCTGGGTTCGCGCTGGCACAGCGTGACCCTGCAAAGTTCGAAATTTGGCCGGTGCAGTCGACGACTCTGCAGCTTGCCGTCGATACGGCGCGCAATAACCTGATCAGCCAGGGGGCGGGCAAGGTCGAAGCGGCCATGGATGTCATCGCGTCGGTGGGCCGGTCCATGCAAGCAAACATGATCAAGAAGGCGAAGGAGCGCTTCGATGCTTGGAACCTCGGGCTTTCCGGAGCCGTGCCGGCGAACATGCCGTATTCGCTCGTACTACCCACCAACTGGTGCGATGCCGACGATCACCAGGGCTGGGAAACGCTCATCGTCGACCAGAGCGAGATTCAGCACTGGGCCGCTTCGTCCGGAACTTCCTCCACCGTCAACGAGTGGCAAAAACACGCCTCTCGGAGTGGCGGCGGCGGCGGCGTCTTGTTGGGCTTTGCCGCGTTCGGTGGATCCCACAGCGAAGGGTCGAGCGGCTCGTCATTTCAAGACACGTCCAGTTGCAGCTTTCAAAACAGCTTCAAGAACACCGCCAAGGGTTTGCACATCGAGCTCGAGTTTGGCCTGTGCAAGATCGAGCGACCCTGGCTCGTGAGCGACATCTTCTACGTCAAGGACTGGTACAGCGTCGGTTGCAGGAAGAACTCCATCAGCGACGGCAGCATCGACGGGCAGGTCGAGTCCCTCGACAAGATGCTGCCGATGATTCCGCAGCAGTTCTTGGTCGTCCGAAACGTGACGATCACGGCGACGGATTGGGGAGAGGACGGCCAGCTCTTCGAAAGTCACTATGGGAAAACCGCCGGCTCGACGAGCCAGTCCGAGAGTCATACTGCCGGCTCCGGCGGGGTGTGCCTCGGTTTCGTCAGCTTCGGTGGCAGCGCCAGCCACGACTCGTCCGAGGCGAGCGGCCAGAGCTCCTCGTTCTCCACTCGCGCCGGCAACTCGCACTACGGAACGACGTTCAACGGCCAGACGCTCAAGATCCCCGGCGCTCAGATCGTTGCGTTCCTGAGCAGCATCGTTCCTGCGTGCCCGGGCTCGGACGATCCGACACTGCCCAAGTAGGCGGAGCTGAAGAGGGCATCATGGCGACGAGTCTTGGCGAGATCATGTCCGTGCTCGACCAGTTGTTGCTCGAGCACTTCAAGGCAACCAACGCAACGGCCCCCGGCGAGCCCTTCCTGGCGTTCGAAATGGGTACTCCCATCCCTGATTCGACGTTCCGCAATCCGGTGGACGAGACCCAATACTCGGCAGCGCTCGCGCTCGAGTACTTGTCTCACCGCTCGAACGCGGTGCCCTCGATTCGAGAGGGGCTGTTCGTCGAGACGGGCAAGACCGTCGACGGCTTGTACGAGATCCTGTTGCGCGGCGCGACGCCGGTGGATGCCGCGAGCATGGAGCTTCTGGGCGCGATCAAGAGGTCTGCCGAGGCCGAATTCGACACCCTGATTCGTGCGCAGGGGGGCATCAGCGAGCAATTCAGGCCAACCAAGGCCGAACCCGTCGATTGGTACGATCAAGCGGCCTCGGGCAACTGGACCTCGATCGCCATCAATCGCTCCGACCAACCGACGGTGGCGCGCGCGGAGCCCACATTCGATCGGCGGCTATTGCAGTGGGGCTTGGCTCCGGAGCAGGTGCGCTCACGGCTCGGGGACGCGGTATCAAAAGAATCGATACGCACCGTCGCGCAGGCGCAGCTGGCGGTGGCCCCCGACACGATTCAAACGGCCTCGCTCGCGCGTTCCGTGCGGCATGAAGCCGCGCTGCCCCTGCTCACCCAAACCGTACGGCTTTTGCAATCATCCGGACACGCAACGACCAAATTTCGCCGCAAGTCGATCGCCCGGGCGGAGCCAACGGCTGGCCCGAGCGTGACGCCCGCGCCTGCGCCTCCGCCTGCGCCCGAGGTCACTTCGGACACATTTTCCATCGGCGTGGACGTGAGCATCGTGAAGCTCCGGCGGAGCTGGCTCTCCGCTGGCTTGCTGAATCTCAACGGCTGGTACCTGCCATCGTCGGCGCGCGGCTCCTTCTCGCTCGTCTTGCCGGTGTTGCCGGTCGCTTGCATTCTGATCCGCAATCTTTCGATACATGCAGAGTGGTCGGACGAGGACCGGGACAACGTGGAGAACGCCACGCACCTTGGCGCTTTCGGCCTGTTGGGTCGCAGCTTCGATAGAAACAGCGCGACGTTGAAGGTGCCCGGGATGCAGTCGGTCGCATGGATCTGTGACCCGCTTCCCACGCTCCCGCCCCTGGATGCTCCCGCAGCGTAGAGCTTCACGCGCCCCTGGCTCGCACGTTGCCCGAATCCGCCTGGACGCACGAACAGCAGAAAGAATCCCCATGAGCGAAGAGCAACTGGTTTTCAATACGGACATCGAGATCATCCGCGAGTACGTGACGCTGCGCGATGGCACGCTGCAAGCCATGATTGGGCAGTTCAACGTCGGGTTGAACGACTTCGAGACGACCATCCGATCGTCTTCTGCGCTCGAGGCAGAGTCGCGTGTCGTCGGCGTCCTGGCGAAGTCGGCCCTGAAGACCATCACGTCGGCGATCAATGCCGAAACCGGTGTGAATATCGCCCCGGTCGTCGAGCTCGGTCAGGCCATCAACGCCGAGATGGAACGGGCCCGAGCGGCGGCAACCAGCCTCGAGGTCGGAGATTGGATCCGGCGGCTGCGTTCGTCGGTCAACAACGTCCTCACCCAACAGATTGGCTTCGACGCGTTCCGGTCGCAGTACGAAAACAGCGACGAAGGGCAGCGCTCCAACATCGTGGCGGATGTCGGCGAGCAACTGAACCAGCTCCGCCCGGTTGCAGACTCGCTGAGGACCATCGGAAACAAGGTCTTCGAGCTCGGCCTCTACGAGGACTGGATCAACGGCCACTTCACCGGCGACAACGTCGAGGGCCAAGGCAACATTCACATCGACTTCGATGAAGCCGGCTCACTTCACGCGGTGACCGTGAACGCGCCGCTCGGCGACAGAATCGAGGGAGCCTTCAACACCGGCCTCTTCGGCCCCCTCGGAGCGGAAGCGGCCGTCCCGGGGCTCGCGAGAATCTCCGACATCAAGGTGCCAAAAAAGGTGACCATCGGCGATCGCTGCGGCTGCTTTGACGATCGAAACGTGATGACCAAAGGGTCCGACTTCCTCAGTGACGAACGACTCACGGCGAGCCTGCATACTCCGCTGCGCTTTGCACGCACCTAGTGGAGAGGAACCATGAACCCCCCGTGACAAGGGATCGTTCACCGCGCCCGCCGCCGTCATGGGAGACCGAGGTCTACTCGGGCCGCGCGCCGTTCTCGCGCCGGTAGCGCGGAAGCGTCTCGCCTCGCAAGCTCACCGTGTCGCTCGCACTTGCCCGGTCAGAGCTGGACGCGCGTGGGGATCGCCCGATTCGCGAGCGTGCCGTCGCCGAGCTGTCCGTAGTCGTTGTTGCCCCAGCACCACATGCTGCCGTCCGACTTCAGGACGCAGGTTTGGTCGTTGGCCGCGGCGACCTGCGTTACTCCGGACAATCCGGGCACCTGAGCGGGCACGTTGCGCGTGGTGCCCGTCCCGTCGCCGAGCTGTCCGTGGTTGTTACGGCCCCAGCACCACAGCGTGCCGTCTCCGCGCAGGGCGCAGGCATGGGTCCAGCCCATGGCCACTGCCGCCATGTTCGTGACGCCCGACACCGCGACGGGCGTCGTCGAAGACGTGTAGGTCCCATTTCCGAGCTGTCCATAAGCGTTGTTCCCGGAGCAGTAGAGCCGGCCCTGGCTCGCTTCCACGACGCAGCTCGAAGAAGGCCCCGCGTCGCCTGCGATCACGAACCGCGCGCCGCTGTCGACGTGGCAGCCGCTCCACCCGGTGCTGGGGTCCTCCGTCGTTGCACCCGACGGCATGCCGAGCTGCCCGTTGGTTGCGGCGCCGTCGCATCTCGACTCGTTTCCGCCGAATGCGAACGAGGTTCGCTCGCCGACGACGATCACGTCGTACTGACCGGATCCCCAAAGGCTTGCGTAGGTGGGGACGAGGCGCTGAGTGGCGGAATAGTCGCCGAGCTGGCCGAACGCATTGTCGCCCCAGCAATGCATGGTGCCGTTCGACAGCTGCAAGGCGCAGCTGTGGTTTTCCCCGCAGCCGAGCTCCTTGTAGACGCCGCTACCGTTGACCTGGGTCGGCGTGGAAGTGCCCAGGTTCGAGTTGTTGCCGAGCTGGCCGTAGAAGCCCGCCCCCCAGCAGAACACGCGACCGAGGCTATCGAGCGCGCAGGCGTGATTGTTGCCGCCCGCGACCTTCTTGGCGCCGGTCACGTTGAGAACCGGTCCAGGCACCAAACGGTCGGTGTTGTTGCCGGTTCCGAGCTGACCGTTGTTGTTCTCACCCCAGCTTCGCAGCGTACCGTCGCTCATGATCGCGTAGGAGGCGTAGTAGCCGAGGCCGATGCCCTGGGCCACTCCCACGAAGTCGACGTTGGCGCCGACAGGCACGTTCTGGCGCAGCGTGACCGCGACGTCGGTGACCAGGCCAGGAACGACACTGATCGTGACGGTCTGTCCGATCCAGGTTGCCACCGAGTTCGCCGTGACGGAGCTGCAGGCCAGGTTGTGCGCGACGGGTGCGAGCGATACCGAGCCGAGTGGCAGCTGTCCGAGGTCGAGCTTCACGGACTTCGTGTTCGGACTGACCGTGAAGCGCTTCGTCGCGCTGGTCGACCCGGTGAGCACGAAGCTCACGCAGGTGACGTCGGCCGGAACCACGGCGAGCGTCGCGGTGACCTGCGCGACGGCACCGTCGTCCCCCGCGACCCCTTCGTCGGCGCCGTTCCCGGCGGCACAGCCCAGCGTGCCGACCAGGGCCGAGCACGCCACGAGCCAACCCAACCCAGTTGTTCCCATCTTCATTGTCTTTTCCTCCTCCCACGAGTGTGGGCGGACGCCGTCCCAGCAGAGAACCCGGGCCGAGCGCACTTCATCCCTGACGGAAGGTCACGAATCTCCGGCCGCGACCAGCGACGCGACTGGTGAGCGCGCGTCAAGAGTCTCGTGCCCGCGCGTCAGGAGCGCCCCTGTTAGCGTCACCCGCATGCGCAAGGTCGATTGGGTGTGGGTCGCCGCGTGCCTGGCGTGCGCGGCATGTGGCAGTGACGGCGGCGGAGACGACGACAGCGAAGGCGGCTCGGGCGGGAGCTCGGGAACGAGCGGAGGCTCGGGCGGCTCGACGGGCGGGAGCTCGGGAACGAGCGGCTCGGGCGGCTCGACGGGCGGGAGCTCGGGAACGAGCGGCTCGGGCGGCTCCAGCAGCATCCCCATGCCGAGTGGAACGGTTGGGACCGGTACGGTCGCGTGCATCAACGGGCTCAACGAGAACATGTGTGCGCCTGGAATGGTGTGCTGCGTCGACCACGAGAAGGATACGGAGCCGCAACCGTGCGTGAGCAGTTTCTCGGCGTGCACGTGTGCGGTCGCGGGCGATTGCACCGCCGTCGGGTGTGACGCAGACGCCGACTGCGGCACCGGCATGCAGTGCTGCGGGCTCCGCAATACGAAGACCTCGCCCCTGTTCGTTGCCACGCAGTGCAAGGCCGCGTGCGGCTCGGGCGAGCACCACATGTGCAACAGCGACGCCGATTGCGCGTCGCCGGCCACCTGCCACGCTTCTACGCTGAGGGTCGGGTACTGCTACTGAGCCACGATCAGCTTCGTGGTGGCATGCCTGCCTGGCGCGAGCCTCGCGCCCTATAGCAGCGCCCGGCGCGAGCCGCTCGGGTTATGCTCCGTGCGAGGAGCCGACCTTGCCGACGAAAGAGTATGCGACCGCCTCGATGATCGACGCCGCGCGCGCTGCGGCGCAGGTGTTGCTCGGATACTTCGCGACCCGGGACCGACTGCGCGTGGAGGAGAAGGGGCGCGCGGATCTGGTGTCGCAGGCCGACCGCGACGCGGAGGCGGCCATCTTCGGCGTGCTCGGGCGTGCCGATCCGGGCGCACGGTTCGAGGGGGAAGAGACCCTTGCGGGGCGAGCCACGAGCGGCCGGCGCTACGTCGTGGATCCGCTCGATGGGACGGCGAATTTCCTGCACGGGATCCCGCACTTCTGCATCTCGATCGCGTACGTCGACGATGCGGAGGTGGCCGCAGGCGTCGTCCTCGATCCCGTGCTCGACGAGCTCTTCTGGGCCGAGCGCGGGCGCGGCGCGTACCTCGGGGAACGCAGGCTCGCCGTGTCCACGCGCCCACTCGCGGAAGCACTGGTTCATACGGGCATCACGCCTTCGTCCGCGCCGCGGCGATTCCTCGACCAGCTCGAGCGGGTGATGGGACAGGTGTCCTTCATGCGGCGCATGGGCTCGGCAGCACTCGATCTCGCGTACGTGGCGGCGGGCCGAGGAGACGCGTTTTTCGAGGAGCACCTCAAGCCGTGGGATATCGCCGCTGGCCTTCTTCTGGTGCGCGAGGCGGGCGGGATCGTGACGGATCTCGAGGGTGGCGATGGGATGCTCGCGAGCGGCGACGTGCTGGCCGCCTCGACGGCGGCGCACGCAGCGATTCTCGCGGCCGTGCGCGCCTAGGCGCACGGGAGGCAGATGCCCCGTTCGGGCATGCCCTTCGTGGCGCCGCTTCTCGTGTCCGTTTCTACTTGCAAAACATCCGGTCGTGGATGCGCCTCGAGCACTTGCGTTGGGGCGAAACTCAGAACCGAGGCCCGCGCCAGGCGGCGTGCTTCGGCCTTCGACCGCGGCGGCGCGTCCGGGCCCAGGTTCGCCGCAGTGCTGGGCGGCGCCTCATTCCGAGCAAGGCGAGCAGCAGGGTCGCGAAGGGTGGGGTGGCCTTGGTCTGTGCGCTTCCGTCCATGGTTTGCCTTGCAGGTCCCTGGTGCAGTGGCGCCTGGCCTCGCAGGTCGGTCAAAAATCGAGCGGCTGCCGGCTGGCGCCTTGCTCAGCCGTCTGAAATTCGAGACGCTTCGATAGGGGAGCTCCCCCTTGACGAGCTACTTCACGCGATCGCCGAACAGGAGGTAGAGAACGACGAGCGCCACGAAGAGCGCCAGAATCGGCCCGAGAATCCAACCGAGCACCACGCGCCAGCCCGCGCTGACCGAGCTCCCTCCGCGCCGCTCGCACGCGAGACAGATCGCGAAGGTGGTCGCGCCGCCCGTCGTGAGCACGCAGCAGTCGCCGCACACCGGGTTTCGACAGCGCGCGCACGGACCGACGGCGAGCGCACCGCACGAAACGCAACGCGCGTCTGCCGGACCGTCCCCATGGCTCTGAAGCTCGGACACACCCGATTCTACGGCCGTGGCGGCCGTCGCGCCTCGTGCGAGAACGCGAGAGGCGCCGCCCGCGGCGACGCCTCTCGGGCACCGGACTCAGTCGTCATGTATCCTCCAGAATAGGTTCCAGCGAGCGCGTCCCCCGAGGCCGCTCGACCTCTCGCGCGGCGCCGGCATACCTCAGCGAACGCAGCCAAGCCAGCGACGTGCTCGGGTTCCGCCGCGGCGCGGCGGCAAGGAGAGCTCGCTTCAATGGTACGTGGCCGAGAGAGCGAGCTCCGGGACGATGAAGAGACTGCGCTCGTCGACACCGCTACCGCTTCGCGCGACGCCGCCGAGCGCGAAACGACCGAGGAAGCCGAGGCTCACGTCGCTCAAGACGAACCACTCGTAGCCGACGCCGGTCGCGAGCGACATGCCATAGGCGAGCGGCTCGATCGCGTCGCCTTTCGTGTCACTCTCGAACTGAACGACGAGTCCCGCGGCGGCCGTGGCGTGGAAGCCGCGCGCCGGATCCGGATAGAAATCGACGAACGGCCCGAGGCGCAGGGCCGTCCATTTCACGCTGTCGTCGTCGGGGCTGACGGTTTGCCCGCCTTCGATGAAGACGGGATCGATGCGCGCGGTCCAGACGCTGCCGCCGACCACCCATCCGCGAGCGGGAGTGCCACCCAAAGCGAGCTCGCCGCTCTGACCGATACCGCGAATGCCGCTTCGGTGCGGTTCACCGACCGCGCCCTCCACGTGCGCCCACAGGAACGCTAGCCCCGGCGCCGAGCGCACGAAGAAGCCGTCGTGCGTCCGTGCACCAGGAACCTCGTCCGCACACGGCGTGGTCGCACTGTCGTCGGCCCGCGCTGCGCCGGCCGCGCCAAGGCAAGCAAGCCCTGTCGCGAAACAGGCGGACCAACCTCGCATCGACCGGCGCACGGGTGGTGAACGGTCACGTCAGCAAGATGATGAGGATCACGCCGAGCACGATGATGACGGCAGCGGTGGCGGTGATGACGATGGCATCGCCCCCGCGGAAGTTCTTGGCTTCCCGTGAGATGGCCTCCCGCACGGCGTAGCGCTCCTCTTCCGACAATTGCGGAGTCGAAGCGGTGCGTGGCACGGTGATCACGCGCGGAGCCTTCCGCTGACTCGGAGCGGTGCCGTGCTCGGCTGCGACGGTTGCTCGCTGGGTGACGCTCGCTTGCGCGGGAACGGCGTGAGCCGTCGCCAGACAGACGACGAGGGAGAGCGAAGTCTTTCTCATGCCCGAGGCCAACTGCAATCCACGTGCCGAGGCCCGGGGACCTCAATTCGCGGAGATGCGCGACTCGGGCGTGGGCAAAAAAGTCACGATGGTCACACCCTTGCTGCGCTTCCACTCTTCGGAAAAACCTTCGACGCTGTCGACCTGAAACCCACGCGCCGGATCGAGCAGCAGCACGCGTTGTTGCTGCGCCTCGTAGCCCACGATCACCTCGTAGTGGGCGAGCGCCTTCTCCGAGGAAACCGCCTTGCCCAGGCCGACGATCACCGGCCGCCCCCGCTCGAGCTCGTACACGAGATCGCTCATCTGGCCGAAGAACACGTATGCCCGCAGCCCCTCCCGCCGAGCGTGAGCCACTAGATCACCTGCGCGCGCTCTCTCGTTCGGCCGACCCAGAGCGGACGCGACGGACGCCGGGGTGGCCTTTCGACCCCAAAATTCGAGCGTCGCCGCCAGCGCCGCTGCCCCGCAGTCGTGTTCCTTCGCTTGCTCCACACGCGGGAATCCGCGCACCATCAGCCATTTGCCCTCGCGCACGAGCTGCGCGGGCTCGGCACTGGTCGCGGTGCCTTGGTACGACGCACAACCCACCCCCGCTAGACAGAAGAAGGCGAGCAAGGCTCTGGCCGGCAGCGTTCGGTGTGGCGCCCCAGGTTCGAATCTGCGGCGAGTCATCGGGGGGCGCTCATTGCCGCCACCCCATTCACGAACCGTGCCCGACGCGGGCGCTCACATCCCGGGCGCGTATTGCGCGCTAGCCGCTTCTCGTGCGCAGCGCACGTGAGGCAAACTGCAGCAGTATGGCTTTTGGGCGGAGCTCATCCGGCAACGGCCACTCCTCCCGCTGCGGTCACCTGCAATAGAGGTCGGTGACGCCATAGCAGCAGTCGCCCTTGGCTGTCGAATCCTCGGGAATGGGCTCCGGGTTCGGAACCGTGTAACCGCAATTGCGTTTGACGACGAGCGTGAGCTCATCGAAGTTCGGGCACGCGGAAATCCCCGTTTCGCCGGGCTTCGGCTCGTTCTCGATGTCACTCCATTTCCAGCAGAACGTGCGGCGCAGCCCCGAGTCGCCCGCGGTTCCCGCGGTGCTCTGTCCGCCCGCCCCGGCACGAAGCTCCGAGCCCCCAGCCGCTGCGCCGGCCACGGCCCCCGCTCCGCCGTCCCCGGTCGTGCTCGTACCGGCCGTCGCCGTGCCCGTACCGGCCGTGCCCGTGCCGGCCGTGCCCGCGCCGGCCGTGCCCGCGCTCGCCGGGTCGTTTGGAGCGTGGGAGTCTTGGCTGCGACCCAGGCATGCGGAGAGCGGCAACGCGAGCAGCAGAACCCGGGCGAGGCGCCTTCGTTCGCCAGGTTTCGAGCGACGGGAGCTGGTGAGGGGCAGCGTGACCATGCGCAGGGTGTGCTCGATCTTACGTCATGGATCGGCCTTGAGCACGCCCGCACTGGCCGCGATGGCGTTCAGCGTAGCTTGTGCGCCCGAGGGGGCGTGCCGGATGAAGTCCTCGACGGACAGCGACGGCGCGCGCGCGGGGTCGTGCGTGGGACTCACCTCCGTGATGGCCGCCTCGATGGCGTCGAGCAGCTCGTTGACGGTCAGCACTCCCGTGGACGTCGCTTGCCAGTAGAAGGTGAGCCAATCGACCTCGCTCGCGTAGGGGATCCGAGCGTCCATCGAGTTGGTGATGAACACGTCGTCGCAGACCATGTCGCGGTGCGCATAGTACCGAGCGCAGTCGACGTAGACCGGAAAGACCTGCGGCCCCGCCGTCACGAGGTCGCTCGCACTCGTCTGCTTGTAGTACGTGAAATTGCAGACGCCGTCGTAGTCGGGGTCCGTTTGGACGCGGTTCCAGAGTCGCGTCGCGAAGACGTGACCGAAACCTTCGTTCGCCGCAGACTCGCTCACTTCGATCGACTGGAGGCAGTGAAGGGCGTTGTCCTTGTCGACGACGTTGCAGCTGCAATCGAGCTTGGTGGGGTCGTCGACCTGAGAGCTCGCTGGATCGTCGTCGCCACCGCCGGAGGTCTTGTTGGTGCCGGTCTCGAACGAGTACGCGACGGCCAGCGAGGCGTTCTGGGCGAACTGCACCTCGTGACCCAGCTCGTGGCCGACGACGAACTTCCAGCGGGCGTCGTGGGTCCAGACGTCGGCGTTGGCGTCGATGAAGAGCGTGTTGTGACCGCGGCTGAAGTGCGAAACACTCGCGAAGGGGGCCACCCGACAGGTCGTTGGATCGCCCGTGACCGTCGTGTTGCAATCGACGGAATCGACGGTGGCGCGATACATGGCGGGCAGGAGGCCCATGTCTGCTTCGACGAAATGCCTGCGCAAGGCATGGCTCCCGATGCCGACGACGTTCGTCGTGTGTGACCAGTAGCCGGTCTGGATTCCGATGCCGCCGCCCGGCGTCCAGATGTAGAGCGACACCGTGAGGCTCGCCGCGCGCTCCGGAGCGATCTTGAACGTCGTGCCTTCGAGATCCACCGGCTCGGCCGCCTTCACCTCGAAGCGCGTCCCGTTGTGCTCGATGTCCGCGGTGAACACCCGCATCAGGTAATCACCGGAGCCGAGCTCGTGGGGGGCCATGCAGCCGTTCTCGTCGAGCCGTTCCGGACCCGCGATGGGCGTCCCGTCGGCACGGAAGAGCTGACCGAGCCCGTAGCTTGCCGGAACGAACTCGAGCAAACCGTTCCACTCCGGCCCCGCGATCACCCGTGGAAAAGCTTCCGCTCCCTTGTCGAGGAACGCGAGCGGCCAGCGGAAGCACAGCGTCGTCGGTTCGGTCCCGGGGACGAACGGGTTCGTGGTGCCGCCCGTGCCCTCGGGTGGGAGCGGCGATTCGACACCGATGAGCGCGCCCGTGGAAGGATCGACATCGTGCGTCGAGGGCCTGACGCCGAACGCCGCCGCGCCGCGGTCGAAGAACGCCGCCTGGTGCGCGGCGCGTGCCTCGTCGGCCGGCATATCACCGTAGAAGCCCTCCGGCCGGAACATGTCGCCGCCGAGGACGTGATTTCGGTAACGCTCGACCAGGCCGTCGCCATCCTGGGTTGCGTCCGGCGCGCCGCCCGCCGGCGGGCGCTCGAGCCCGTACGTGTACACACCGGTGTAGTCGTCCGTATGGTTGTAATAGAAGCCGGGAACGCCCACGTACGCGTAGGGCGTCTCCGTGATCACGCCACCGACGATCTCGTGCAGCCCCACCGCGAAGTCGGCTCTCGCGGCCATGTGAGGCGTCTTCACGAGCAGGTTCGACATCAAGTCGATGGGCACGTCCCGGGTCCCGCCGGGGTCGAGCACGGTGGCCGTGCTGGCTGCGACCACCTGCCGGTCGGCAGCGAAATTGCCCATACCCCAGGTGCGCACGACGATGCTGTAGGCGATGGTCTCGCCGAGCGACGCCGCGGTTGCATTGCGGATCTGGAGGGTCTTCGTCTGAACGGGGTCACCGCTCGGTGGCTGAAGAGCGTTGGTGACGGGCCCCGTCACGGGGCTCTGGGCACGCGTCTCGTCCACGACGAGACGCGAGAACGGAGTCGTCTTGCCGGCCTCGACGGGCTGATCGAATTCGACGTGGCTCTTCGGCGCGGGGGGCGCCTGGGTGGTCTTTCGGTTGGAGGCGAGCGTCGCGCTCATCGCCACCAAGCTCGCCGACCCGACGGGCTGATACGAGAACGAGCGGATCGGCTTGCCGTTGGGATAGATCCAGCGCGCTTGCAACGGCATGGCGGGCTCCGCGTCGGCGGTCCCGCACCGGGTGGCGTCGCGCTCGTGCGAGCAGGACCCCGCAGCGCAGACGTCCGCCGTACAATACGCGTCGTCGCTCGCGCACGACGTGCCGTCGACGAGCGGCGGGTGCGCGCAGCTACCGCCGAGGCAGGTGTCGGCGGTGCAGTCGTTCGAGTCGCCGCCGCAGGGCACGCCGTCTTGCGGGGGATGAGCGCAAGCGCCGGCCAGGCAAGCGTCGCTCGTGCACCCGTTGCCGTCGTCGGGGCAGATGGTGCCGTTCGGGCGCGCGGGGTGCGCGCAGACGCCCGTGGCGCAGGCGTCATTCGTGCACACGTTGCCGTCGTCGGGGCACGCGGTGCCGTTCGGGCGCGCGGGGTGCGCGCAGATGCCAGCATTGCAAGCGTCGCTCGTGCAGGCGTTGCCGTCGTCGGGGCACGCGGTACCGTTGGCGACCGCCGGGTGCACGCACTTGGCGTCGACGCACGCGTCGGTCGTGCAGGGGTTACTGTCGTTGCAGGCGGCGTCGCTGTTGCACTCGAACCCCGTAGCGAAGGTGAGCTTCGAATCGATGCCCGTGTTGATGTCTTTGCAGGCAATCGCCCCACTCGCGGTGAGACGCGCCCCGGCAACGAACGACGCTCGCGCGACGACGAGCGCCGTCAACGTTGCGTCGGTGCCGAGCAGCACGCCGCCCGTCGCGTCCGTTGCTCCCGCGACGATGAGACGCAGGTTTCCTGCCGGCTGTGAGCCCGTCGGCGCCAGCCGCACGTTGTTGAGGCCGGTGACCTTGCCGACCACCCGCAGGATCGTCGCGCTGCTGGCCTGCACGACGGCGTTGTTGTTGAGCGAGATGCTCTGGACCTGATAGGTGCCACCGCTCAACGTGAGCGTGCTGTTGACGGTGACGATGCCGTAGCTGCCAGGTGCCAGCGTCATCGGAGAGTTGACGGCGATGGCGGCCGAGCCGGCCGTGAACGTGGTGATCGGAGGCGGACCGGGCGGAGCGCTGTAAGGCGACAGAGACGTGTACGTTCCGAGCGGGCCGGAGACGGTCGTGGCAAACAGATCGCCCGTTGCCGCGCGATCCTTCAGCACGACGCGTTGCCCGAGCGTCGCCTTGCCGAGGCCGATCTTCGCGTCGTAAAAGGCGGTGATCGCGTCACCGCTGATGGGTGCGACGCCGACGTGCCCGTTGATGATCTGGGTCCGATCGAGGAACGTCGCGCGCCCGCTCGCCAGCACCGCGAACGTGTTCACCTGCGTCGGCGCGACGAGGCCAGCCGCCTCCCGTCCGAGCGGCTCGCCCGAGCGGTCCCCGCCGCAGCCCACGGACAAGAATGCGATCGCACACCCCAGCCAACGCTCGAAGCTACCCATGTTGATGCACACCCTCTCCTGGCTCGGTCCACCGACCTGCCGAGCGAGGGCAGCTACGCCCGTCTTCAGCCGGGCGTCAAACCGAGCGAGAAGTCCCGATGGCCTGGCCGGCGCTTCCGGGCCATGGTCGGCGCCATGAAGGAATCGGTCGGAACGCTGCGCGTCTATCTGGGGCTCGCCGGCGCGTTCAACGGCGTATCGAGTGCCTCGGCCCTGCTGTCGCCCAGCGTCACCGTGTTTCCGAAGGTCCTGGCGATCCTGTACGTCGCCGTGAGCCTCGCCCTGCTCTACGTGGCGGTCGCGTTGCCGACGCTGCTCCACACCCGTGGCAGGCTGGTCGTCGGTATCTTTCGTGTCTTCGTCGTGACGGCGGCGTTGAGCCTCGCGCTCGTTCTCATGGACGTGCTGGTCATCGGCATGAGCGGGCAGCCGAGTCCGGGGGGCAAGCCCCTCTTCCTGGCGCTGCTCCCTGCCGTCCTCAGATTGGCGATCGCGGTTTACCTCAGCCGCAACGTCGTCCGGCTCGTCGGGGAGGCGAAGGCGCCGTCCCCGCCAGCCTGAGCGCCCCTTATTCGCTGAAGCCTCGCGTCCGTCACTAACCATGGTTCGTGCCCGGGTGCCTCAGTCACTCCCGGGCACGAGCCGGCCCAACCGCTTGCCGCTCCGCGCGTCTCCACGGAGCGAAAATGGCCGGGTGGGGAAACCACGGCAAGGGTGCGAGCCCGTCGAATTCTTCGGCTCGCGAACGCCAGGACGCCGCTCCCGTCTCAAACTGATAAGGGCGCTAATTGCGGGCAGCGCACGGCCGTTCCAGGACCCGAATGGGCGCAAGACGGCCAACCCCCGTCCGCTGGACGGATGTCGAGGCGCCCTCTCAGGCGATGCTCGCGCTCGTCCCCTATTCGACGGACCTGCCGCACACGTCGCTGCCGCCGCAGAATCCGTTGACGCTCATCCGTGAGCGGCGCGCGAACCTTCACGTGCCCGTGGCGGTGCTGAGTGGCACCGCTGGCTACATCGACTCCGTCGGATTCCTGATGCTGGCGGGGCTGTTTCCCGCGCACGTCACCGGCGAGCTCGTGGGCCTCACCAAGGCGTTGAGCGACGGGCATCCGTTGAGCCACCCCAGCCGCTGGGCCGTGCTGCCGATCTTCGTGGCGGCTCTCTTCGTCGCGGCCACGATCGCGCGCCGCCGCCGCAGCCGCGGCAAGTCGCCGCGCCGCGCCCTGCTCGGGCTGATGGCCACGGCCCTCGGCGTCTGCGCCTGCACTGGATTCTGGGGCATTCCGGGGGGAACGCCCGCGCCCGAATGGGTGGTCGCGGTTCGCGAGGCCTGCCTGGTCTCCGCCATGGCCTTCCAGAATGCTTTCACGCGTGAGGGGCTCGCTCGCTCCTGCCCGACCACCGTGATGACCGGGAACATCATGCAATTCGTGTTCGAGCTCGTGGAGGCGCTCTGCGCACGCTTCGGCTGGAACGCGGCAGAGGACACCCACGCGCGCAACATCTCCGGCTCGCGACTCGGTCTCGTGAGCAAGGCGCTCGCTTCGTTCCTGTTCGGCGCCGTGTTGGGTGGCTACATGGCCGTCACGATCGGGGCATTCAGCGTCGCCATTCCGATGCTCGGGGCGCTCGTGCTGTTGAGACGCTTCGCGCGCGACAGACGCTAGCGTCGCCGCGCAACGCCGGGGGCCGCAGTCAGTAGCCCACGTCGGGCTCGTCCAGGCCCGAGCTGCGGGGGGCAGCCGGCTTGGTCTTCGCCGCGGCCACGGGTCGCGCTGCGGCGGCGCGCTCTACCCGCGCTGGTTTCGCGCGCGCAGCCGGGGGCTTCGGAGCCGCGCTGGGGGCACCCGTCAGGCTGTCGGACCGGGGCAGCGCGGAGGCTGGGGCCGTCGCGAGGCCCGACGGCTCCGCGCGCGCGTCCAGCGAGCTCGGGGGGGGACTCGCGGGCACGGCCTTCACCGTCGCGCTCGACGGCGCCGTGACGACCACCGGCGAGGACGCAGCGTTCACCGACGAAGAGCCGGGGGCCGCGCCGGAACGCAGCGCGAGCACGACTCCCGCGACGGCAGCGCCGGCCACCACGAGTCCCGCCACCAGACCACGTCGCCGCGGGTGGGGATACTCGAGCTCGACGACGCTGAGCGTTGCGGGCGTGCTGGTCCGCAGCGGCTCGAGCGCGAGCGCGCCGGTGCTCGAAACCGGCATCGGAGTGTCTCCGCCGCCGAACGCGGGCGGCGGCACGCTGTGGAGCTCGATCGCGACGCCGTGTTGACCCTTCAGCACTTGATGGCAGCGCTCCGCGGAAAGTCGCGAGCGGCGCGGCCCGAACGGGTACAGGGCCAAGGCGAGCTCCGCCACGTCCTGGAAGCGGTCGTCCGGAT
>Ga0315912_10002699_pt1 | contig 18518 bp, 15 predicted proteins | sample VfabasoilMG_FD_204469 | JGI IMG/M metagenome (GOLD analysis project Ga0315912, IMG submission 204469) | Garden soil microbial communities collected in Santa Monica, California, United States - V. faba soil | ecosystem: Environmental > Terrestrial > Soil > Garden | place: USA: California...
AAGGCGCGCCCGGGTGGCTATACGCGCATCCTGCACATGGAGCCGCGTCCGGGTGACAACGCCCCGATGGCCCTGATGCAGCTGGTGGAGCGTTCGGCCCCGGTGGCCGTCGAGGCCGCGCCGGAAGACAAGAAGGCGAAGAAGGCCGAGAAGGTGGCCGCGCCGTCGAAGGAAGAAAAGAAGGCCAAGTCCGACGCCAAGAAGGTGCGCGAGAAGGCCGCCAAGGAAGCCAAGGCTTCGAAGGCAGCCGCGAAGAAGGCCGCCAAGAAGACCGGCGGTGGCACCACGGCCAAGAAGAAAAAGGCCGCTGCTCCGAAGAAGAAGAAAGCTTCGAAGTAAGACGGGTTCAATCGACCAGGAACGGGCGCCCTCGAAAGAGCGGCGCCCGTTTCGTTTTCAGCGCGTGCGATTCACTTTGCCGCGGTGGTGGTGGGGTATTCCCAGGTCTCCCAGTGCTTCTCCCAGTACCGGGAATCCGAATTGATGTTGCGCCACATGCCGGTCTGGTTCACGAACACCTTCGCGATCGACTTGGCTCTTTCCGCCTGGTTGGCGCAGCCCGCGGACCAGCTGGCTTTCTTCACGTCGGCGCCCTGGGCCGACTCGACCGTGGCCGTCGCCGCGCCGTCCCTGCGGTTGGTGCAATCGCTGGGGGCATTCAACGCGCCGGAACTCTCCAGGTATTTCGCGATGCGGTTGTAGACGTTGCGCATGCCATTCTTGCGGACCGGCGCATTCGAAGAGTTGTACTGGTTGTTAGGCTTGAAGATCATGCGGCCCGTGTCGAAGACCTGGATCTCGAAGGAAGGGCACTTGTCGGCGCAGCCCTGCACGTTGAGGGCGACATACTTGCTGCCCGGTTCAGCGGCTGGCGCTGGCGCGGCGGCTTCCTCTCCCAAGGCAACCAACGGAAACGCGGCCAACAGCACCCAGGCATAACGCCGGGCATCGTGCGGCATCTGGGACATGGGACACCTCTGGTGTGACGACGTCGCGGGAGTCTAGTCCCGCGGTTTTTGCCCCAGAAGTAACTTACTTTGCCTTGATCTCGGGGCCTGTCTTAAGCTCGCCGCTCTTTCATCATCAGGGGTGAGCCATGAGTCTCGGCAAAGAATTCAAAGAATTCGCGATGAAGGGCAATGTCATCGACATGGCGGTCGGTGTGATCATCGGCGCGGCCTTCGGCAAGATCGTCACCTCGCTGGTCGAGGACCTGATCATGCCGCCGCTGGGCAAGCTGATCGGCGGCGTGAATTTCACGGACCTCTCGCTGCCGCTGGGCGCGGACCCGGCCGGCAAGGAAGTCATCCTGAAATACGGCAACTTCCTGCAGATCAGTTTCCAGTTCCTGATCGTCGCCTTCGTGCTGTTCATGCTCATCCGCGCCATCAACAAGCTCAAGAAGCCGGACCCGGCCGCGCCTCCGCCGGCACCGCCGCGCCAGGAAGTGCTGCTGCAGGAAATTCGCGACCTGCTCGCGAAGAAGTGACGGAGACTCGTTGAACTGATGGCCGCCGTTCGATTCGTTTGGATGTTCCGGGCGGCGGCCGTCGTCTACCTGCTGATGGGGCTCAGCGTGGTCTGGCGCTACGGCTTCACGCCCTACGATCCGCAGCACCGGCTGTGGGGAGTTCCGCTGGGTGCGCTGGCCATCGTGATCGGCGTGTTCCTGTTCAAGCCGGCCCGATTCGCGATTGGCATGTCCGCCATCGGTGCCGCGTTGTTCGCCATCGCCGCGGCCCTGGCCGCGCCCATCATGAAGGGCCCGGTGATCCTGGCATTCGGTTTGTTTGCGCTGGTGCTAGGTGTGTACGCCACGCTTGCCGGCCGGGCCCTCATGCAAGGGCGCGAATGAAATCCTAGCGGGCCGGCCTCGTCAGGTTCTCGAAGCCGTTGCCGCGCGCCACGACGTCGTCTTCGATGCGCACGCCGCCAAACTTCTTGAGCTGCTCGACGCGCTTCCACTCGATCATCTTTCCGATCGGCTTCTGCTTCGCTTCGTCCAGCAGCTGGTCGATGAAGTAGAACCCGGGCTCCACGGTCACCACGAACCCATCCTCGAGCTTGCGCGTCAGGCGCAGGAAGGGATGGTTGTACGGCCGTTCGATTTCACCACCGGAAGGATCCCGCTGCCGGCCACCCACGTCGTGCACCTGCAGTCCCAGCAGGTGGCCGATGCCGTGTGGATAGAACACGGTGGTCAGCGCGCGATCGATGGCCTCATCGGCGCTCACGTTGATGACGCCGATCTCCTTGAGGAATTCGCTGATGGCGCGGTACGAGGCCTGGTGGAAATCGCGCCAGTCGATCCCGGCGCGCACCTGCGCGCAGAGCTTCTGCTGCAGGATGTCGAAGCGCCGGATGATGTCCGCGAACTCTGCATTCGAATACGAATGCGTGCGCGTGATGTCCGAGGCATAACCGCCGAACTCGGCGCCGGCGTCGATGAGCAGCGAGTGTTGGCGCTCGGGCGGGTGGCGCTGCTGGAACTGGTAGTGCAGCACGGCGCCGTTTTCGTTCAGCGCCACGATGGGGTTGTACGGCAGCTCCTGCTCGCGCAGCCCGCAGGCCTTCATGAACGCCAGCGCGATGTCGTATTCGCTGCCGCCGCCGCGGAAGGCGCGCTCCGCCGCCTCGTGCCCCAGCATGCCCAGTCGATTGGCCTCGCGCAGGCAGGCGAGCTCGTAGGGCGTCTTGGCGGCCCGCGAATAGTCGAGCTGCGCGATCAGGTGTTCCTGGTTGATCGAGGCCACGCCCCAGGACAGCAGTTCCTGGAAGGGCGCGCCGATGAACGCGGTCCGCGAGAGATCCCTGGGCAGCGCCGCCCGGGCCACCTCGCGCGTGGCGCAGCTCGTGATGTCGAAGGCGCGGGTCCAATAGGCGTCGGGCATGGACGGCGACTTGTGCCAGTAGTCCACCGGCTGATGGATGAGCAGCTGGGGCTTCCTGCCGGGCGTATAGAGCACGAAGGAGTCCGGAGCATCGGTGAGCGGCGCCCACACCTTGAACGGCGCCTGCGCGCGATAGGGAAGGTGGTGGTCGTCCAGGAACAGCAGGGGTGGGGTACCGGAATGGACCAGCAGAGAATCGAACCCCGTGGATGCCAGCGCCGAGCCGGCGCGCTTCATCACGGTATCGAGGTGGGAGGAGAAAAGGCCGGACCAGTCGTCCGCGTTTTGTTCAATGGCGACGGAATTCATGCCCGGATTCTATGCGGACGCGGGCGGCCGCAAGTGGTTGATGCATCGCAACAAACACGCGTTTCGACGGGCCGAAGCGCGGGTTTGCGTGTGTAGTGCCCATGCCAGCGCCCGACAAATTCCAGCTGTGCTGTCGCCGGGCGGGGACAGAAATTTGTAGTTGTTTCAAATGTATTGGGGACTGGATAAAATCCCGCGCCGCGATGCGAATCGCGCAACAAACGTTTGTTTGGTCTCACTTACCACTAGATAAATTTTGGGGTACCCGTACATGAAGATTAACGTTGCTCTCGCCGCCTCGATCGCGGCCCTCGCGCTGATGACTGCCTGCAGCAAGCAGGAAGCCGCTGCTCCGGAAGCCGCCCCGGCTGCTGAAGCCCCGGCCGCGGAAGCCGCCCCGGCTGCTGAAGCCGCTCCTGCGGAAGCCGCCCCGGCCGAAGCCGCTCCGGCTCCGGACGCTGCCGCTGCCCCGGCCGAAGCTCCGGCCGAGGCCCCGAAGCAGTAATCGACTCGTCGATTATTGCCTCGAGCCAGATGGCTCAATGACGGCCCGGGCAGAACGTAACAACGTCTGCCCGGGCTTTGTCTTTCTGGGGGAAGCGTGACTGTCAGTGTCAGGGATGCCCGTGGTACCGCGCGTGATCGCGAGTGGATAGAGAGTGTCTACCGCGATTACCTCGATGATCTTTCGCCGCTGAACACCGGCGTGTTCAGCGCGACCTCGCTGGGCGAAATCGGCTACAGCGAATCCGACCAGCTGGCCCGCTGGTTCGGTGATTCTTCCGTCAATCCGCTCGTGATCCTGCGTGGCAACGAGCCGGTGGGCTTCGCCATGGTGGCGCGCGGCCCGGCCGGGGCCGGTCGGGCGGCGGTCGACTACCGCATGGCCGAATTCTTCGTGGGCCGTACCTGGCGCCGACGCGGTATCGGCCGCCTCGCCGTGGAGCTCATACTCAATCGTTTCGCGGGTCGCTGGGAAATCACCGAGTACCTGCGCAATCCCGTGGCCGTGTCGTTCTGGCGCCGCGTGGTGGCTAACTACACACAGGGCCGCTACCAGGAGCGTGTTACCAATGGCGAAGTACGGCAGGTGTTCGAATCGGGTCTCTCGCGTTCGCAGAAGCCTGCCTGAAGTTCTTCTCGCGGTAGTCCTGCTCATGCCGATGGAAGGCTCGTTTGCCGGGTCGCGTCCCAGCGGATCGCTGGTGCCGACGCGCTCGGAGGTCATCGCCACGCAGGGCATGGCGGCCACCAGCCAGCCGCTGGCCAGCCAGGTGGCGCTGGACATCCTCAAGCGCGGCGGCACGGCCGTGGACGCCGCCATCGCGGCGAACGCCGCCATCGGACTCATGGAACCCACGGGCAATGGCGTTGGCGGCGACCTCTTCGCCATCGTGTGGGACGCCAAGACCCGCAAGCTGTACGGGCTCAATGCCAGCGGGCGTTCTCCGCAATCCCTGTCGCTCGCCACGCTGCGCGAGGAATTGAAGAAGATCAATCGCATCACCATCCCGCCGCGCGGACCGTTGCCGGTGTCGGTGCCGGGCGCGGTGGATGGCTGGTTCGAACTGCACGGCAAGTTCGGCAAGCTGCCGATGAAAGACCTGCTGCAACCGGCCATCGACTACGCGCGCAACGGATTCCCGGTCACGGAGATCATCGCCGCGGGCTGGGAAACGAACGCCAAGGTGCTGCAGCAGTACCCGAACTACGCCGCGACTTACATGCCCGGTGGCCGCGCGCCGCGCAAGGGCGAGATCTTCCGCAACCCGCAGCTCGCGAACACGCTGAGCGCCATCGCCACCGGCGGGCGCGATGCGTTCTACAAGGGCGAGATCGCCCAGCGCATCGAAACCTACATGCGCGCCAACCGCGGTTATCTCACCGCGGCGGATATGGCGGCGCATCGCTCGGAGTGGGTGGAGCCGGTGTCCACCAACTACCGCGGCTACGACGTGTGGGAGCTGCCGCCGAACACGCAGGGCGTGGCCGCGCTGCAGATGCTGAACGTGCTGGAACCCTACGACCTCAAGTCCATGGGATTCGGCAGCGCCGACTACCTGCACCTGTTCGTCGAGGCCAAGAAGCTGGCCTTCGAGGATCGCGCCCGGTTCTACGCCGATCCCGAATTCGCGAAGATTCCGCTGAAGACGCTGCTGTCGAAGGAATACGCCGCGAAGCGCCGCGCCCTGATCCGCCTCGACCAGGCCGCGAAGGAATATCCGCTCGATGCCCAGGCCCTGGAGCAAGGCGACACCATCTACATGACGGTGGCCGATTCCGCGGGCAACATGGTTTCGCTGATCCAGAGCAACTATCGCGGCATGGGCTCGGGCATGACCCCGGATGGTTGCGGCTTCATCCTGCAGGATCGCGGCGAGTTGTTCTCGCTCGAGGATGGCCATCCCAATGTCTACGCACCCGGCAAGCGACCGTTCCACACCATCATCCCGGCCTTCGTCACGCGCCAGGGCAAGCCGTGGTTGTCCTTCGGCGTCATGGGCGGTGCCATGCAGCCGCAGGGGCATGTGCAGGTGCTGGTCAACATGATCGACTTCGGCATGAACCTGCAGGAAGCCGGAGACGCACCGCGCGTGCGCCACGACGGTTCGAGCGAGCCCACCGGCGGTCGCATGGAGAACGGCGGGGAAGTGGTGCTGGAGATGGGTGCGCTGCCGGAGACCGTGAAGGCGCTGCAGGCGCGTGGTCACAAGGTGACCGTGACCAACGATGGCGACTTCGGCGGCTACCAGGCCATCAAGGTGGAGCAGGGCGTGTATTTCGGCGCGTCGGAGTCCCGCAAGGACGGGGCAGCTCAGGGTTACTGACAGCACTGTTATGTCGCGTGCGGGGGCCTTCGATGACCCGCTTTCCCAGTCGGCAATGCATTCGGAAACCAAAGCGACCCCGAGGCGCACTCACCTCATTGGCGTCGATGGTTCGGAATGCCCGGGCCTGCTTCCGATGACAGGTATCCGGGCCAATCGGGGGGTTCCGGGCCGTCGGCGCCCCTGCCGGAACTAGTTTGCGGCCCGTGCCGGCATGGGAACGGCCGACAGCGGAAACACCAGGCTGAACGTGGTTCCGAGGCCCGGCTCCGACACGCAGCGGATCTGGCCGCCGTGCGCATCGACAATGCCCTTGCTGATGTAGAGGCCGAGCCCCGTCCCGGTCTTCTGGTGCTTTTTGCTGGCCGAGAAGTACGGATCGAAGATATGCGGCAGGTCGTCGGGTGAGATGCCGGGCCCCGTGTCCGAGATTTCGATCTGCGCGGTCGAGCCGCGCGTGCGGCTGGCCACGGTGATGCGGTCGCCCGCCTTGCAGAACTTCACCGCGTTGCCGATGAGATTCTGGAACAGTTGCATGAGCCGCGCGCGATCGGCCTCGGCCGGTAGACCATCGTTGCCGGGGTCGTAGCTGAGCGTGATGCCCTTGTCGCGCGCCGATGCCTCGTGCGCCGCAACGGCTTCGCGCAGCACATCGTTGATGGCCATGGGCTTGGGATCGATGGACAGCTGGCCCACGCGCAACGCCGCCATGTCCATGAGATCGCCGATCATGCGGTTCATGAGCTCGACGTTGCGCTTGATGCGTTCGTGCTGCTCGCGCACCTGCTGCGGCGACAGGTTGTATTTCGGATTGAGCAGCATCGACGCGGTGGTGTGCACTACCGACAACGGCGTGCGCATGTCGTGGGAGACGATGGCCAGCACGTCTTCGCGGGCCCGCAGCGCCCGCGCCAGGTCCTGCTTCTGGCGATAGAAATCGACGAACAGCTTGGCCTTCTGGCGCAGCAGATCCGGATTCACCGGCTTGAACAGCACGTCGACGGCGGCGGATTCGAATCCGCGGAACACCGGCAAGGGTGCGTCGGCTGAGGCGGCCGTGAGGAAGATGATGGGTGTGGCGCTGGAGCGCTCGGCGCCGCGCATGAGCTCCGCCAGCGTGAAGCCGTCGAGCGTGGGGATCTGCACGTCCAGCAGCACGAAGGCGAAATCGTGCTCGCGCGACAGGCTCATGGCCTGGTCCGCGCTCGTGGCGCGGAATACCTCTCGATCGGGTGCCCGCAGCGGGGCTTCGAGCGCGTCGAGATGCACGTCATCACCATCGACGATCAGGCATTTCACCCGTTCGGCTTGCGCTGTCACGGTATCGGCACCCCCGGATTCCTGAAGTCCCGTGGAGTGTAGGGGAAATGCCGGGAAGGATTGGGGTGTCGCCGTTTGGCTCATCGGAACGGTCGCTGGAAGTGTAAAAACTGCCGCAGTGTGGGCCCGCTCTGACAAGCCTGCCGGAGGTACGCGCCGATGCCTGCCGTCGGGGATGTCCTACACGCGCCTTTGTCAGCCCGCGTCGATCAATGGCTTGAGGTAGCGGGCGGTGTACGAAGTCTTGTGCCGCGCCACTTCCTCGGGCGTGCCCGAGGTGACGATGGTGCCGCCGCCGGCGCCGCCTTCCGGTCCCAGGTCGATCAACCAGTCCGCGGTCTTGATCACGTCGAGGTTGTGCTCGATGACCACCACGGTATTGCCCTCGTCGCGCAGCCGATGCAGCACGTCGAGCAGCTGAGCGACGTCGTGGAAGTGCAGCCCGGTGGTGGGTTCGTCGAGGATGTACAGCGTGCGACCGGTGGCGCGCTTGGCGAGCTCGCGGGCGAGCTTGACGCGCTGCGCCTCGCCGCCCGAAAGCGTGGTCGCGCTCTGGCCCAACTTGATGTACGACAGGCCCACGTCCATGAGCGTCTGCAGGCGCGATCCCACGCCGGGCACGTTCTGGAACAGCCGCAGTGCTTCCTCGACGTTCATCTCCAGCACTTCGTGGATGTTCTTGCCGCGCCAGCGGATCTCGAGCGTCTCGCGGTTGTAGCGCTGGCCATGGCAGACATCGCAGGGCACGTAGACGTCGGGCAGGAAGTGCATCTCCACCTTGATGAGACCGTCACCCTGGCAGGCTTCGCAGCGACCGCCCTTGACGTTGAAGCTGAAACGGCCGGCGTCGTAGCCACGCGAGCGCGCTTCTGACACTTCAGCGAACAGGTCGCGAAGCGGACCGAACAGGCCCGTGTAGGTCGCGGGGTTGGAGCGCGGCGTGCGTCCGATGGGGCTCTGGTCGATGTCGATGATCCGGTCGATGGCTTCGAGACCGCGGATTTCATCCACGGGTGCCATGTCCATGACCGTGCCATTCAGCTTGTGATTGGCATGCGTGAACAACGTGTCGTTCACCAGCGTGGACTTGCCCGAGCCCGAGACTCCGGTAACGCAGGTGAAGAGCCCGAGGGGGAATTCCACGGAGACACTTTTGAGATTGTTGCCGCGTGCGTTGATGACCTGGATGGTGCGCTTGGGGTCGCGCGGCGTCCGCAGTCGCGGCAACGCGATCTTGAGTCGACCGGAGAGATACTTGCCGGTGAGCGAGTGGGCATCCTTCAGGATGTCGGCGGGCGTGCCCTGCGCGACGACTTCGCCGCCATGCACGCCGGCGCCGGGTCCGATGTCGAGCACGGCATCCGCGGCGCGGATGGCCTCTTCATCATGTTCCACCACGAGCACGGTATTGCCGAGATCGCGCAGGTGTTTCAGCGTGTCCAGCAATCGCTGGTTATCGCGCTGGTGCAGGCCGATGGAGGGTTCATCGAGGATGTACATCACGCCCGTGAGACCCGAGCCCACCTGGCTTGCGAGGCGGATGCGTTGCGCCTCGCCACCCGACAGCGATTCGGCGCTGCGATCCAGCGTGAGGTAGTCGAGGCCGACATCGACCAGGAAACGAAGGCGGTCGCCCACTTCCTTGACGATCTTGTCGGCGACTTCGGCGCGCCAGCCCGCGACGTCGAGCGAAGCAAACATCTGCCTGGCGTCGCCGACGGTGAGATGCGCGATTTCCGGCAGGTTGTGCGTGCCCACGAAGACATTGCGCGCCGTGCGATTGAGCCGCGTGCCCTTGCAATCGGGGCAGGGCTGGCTGCCGAGATACTTCGCGAGTTCCTCGCGCACCGGCATCGAGTCGGTCTCCTTGTAGCGCCGCTCGAGGTTGGGAATGATGCCTTCGAAGCGGTGTTTCTTCTTCGTGGTGCGGCCATTGCCGTGTACGTAGCGGAATTCCACTTCGTCGTTGCCGCTGCCGAAGAGCATGACCTGCTGGGCTTTCTTCGTGAGGTTTTCCCAGGGCGTCTCCGGATCGAACTTGTAGTGCTTCGCCATCGCGGTGATCAGCGCGTAGTAATAGGCATTCTTTCGATCCCAGCTCTTGATGGCACCGCCGGCCAGCGACAGGTGTGGATAGGCCACGACGCGTGCCGGGTCGAAGAAGTCCCGCAGGCCGATGCCATCGCAGGTGGGGCAGGCACCGGCGGGGCTGTTGAAGGAAAACATCTTGGGTTCGAGCGTGGGCACGCTGTAGCCGCATTCGGGGCAGGCCTGGCGCGCGGAGAACAGGGTCTCGTCCTCGCTCTTGCCGGGCTTCTCGGCATCGTAGGGTGCGAGGCGCGCAGTGCCGCCCGCGAGCTTGAGCGCCGTCTCCAGGGATTCCGCGATGCGGGTCGCCGCGTCCGGCCGGATGCGCAGCCGGTCGATGACCACCTCGATGGTGTGCTTCTTCTTCGGGTCGATTTTCGGCAGCGCGTCGAGCTCGTGCACGCGACCGTCGATGCGCGCGCGCACGAATCCCTGGCCGCGCAGCTGCTCGAAGACCTCGGCGTGTTCGCCTTTTCTATCTACTACCAAGGGTGCGAGCAGGAGCACCGCGCTGCCCTCGGGCAACTTCACGATCTGGTCGACCATCTGGCTCACGGTCTGGGCCGCGAGCGCAATGCCGTGGTCCGGGCAGCGTGCGATGCCGGCGCGCGCGAACAGCAGGCGCAGGTAGTCGTAGATCTCCGTGACCGTGCCGACCGTGGAACGCGGGTTGTGCGAGGTCGCCTTCTGCTCGATGGCGATGGCGGGAGAGAGACCCTCGATGCTGTCGACATCGGGCTTGTCCATCATCGAGAGAAACTGGCGCGCGTAGGCGGAGAGTGACTCCACGTAGCGGCGCTGGCCCTCGGCATACAGTGTGTCGAAGGCGAGAGAAGACTTGCCGGATCCCGAAAGACCCGTGATCACGATCAGTTGATCGCGCGGCAGGTCGACGTCGATGTTTTTGAGGTTGTGGGTGCGGGCGCCGCGGATCTTGATTTGCTGCATTTGTGAAGGGCCAAAATTGGCGCGAAAGCGGGAAAACCAAGGAGTTTAAGCGGCGAAGGCGGCTGAAGCATAACCAGTGGTCGGTCGGGTCTAGACCTGTATATCGCGTGATTGCCGAATTAACTCAGTAACTTGCGTGATGCCGCGGTGTTTCGCAGAGTAGCGCGCATGAAACGCTTCGTTGCTGTGTCGATGCGGAATATCGGGCTGACCCTGCTCGCGGTGCTGGTCGCTACGACCTGGGTGTTCAAGCTGGGAGATCGATGCGCCTGGTTTCACATCAAGCGGAAATGGTGGCCGGCGCCCGCGGATTCGAATCCGTACGGATTTGTACACTGCGGGCCGTGGGGAGGCGTGGCCGCTGAAATCGTCGCCTACGTGATCCTCGCCATGCTGCTCGTGGCGTTTGGATATCTCGTGGGCCGGATCGATGATCGTCGCCCGCGAATCACCGCGGCATTGATCATCGCGGTGGCGTTCCTGATCCAAATCGTGGGAACGGCGTTCGCTCTGTTTGGTGAGACGGCCTTGTTTTCGATCCATTCATGGCAGGACCTCTTGAAGCGGCTTGCCTTGCTGGCTTTCTTGAGTTGTGCGGCCGCGCTCGGTGTGTTCGGTGCATGGCTCGAGGGTCGCCGACGTGCTCCGGTAACAAGCGTGTGACCGCTCGCGCCAGGCACGACGAGTGCTTCGCGCCGATTGCGCGTCGCGAAGCCGACACACTGATTCTCGGTTCTCTGCCCGGACGGAAGTCACTCGAGATGCGCCAGTACTACGCGCATCCGCAAAATGCCTTCTGGAAACTCATCGGCGCCATCTTCGACGCCGATGGCACATTGCCTTACACGCGACGGGTGCGAATCCTCACGGCTCACCACATTGCGTTGTGGGATGTTCTCGCCGCGGCCGAGCGGCCCGGCAGTCTCGACAGCTCCATCGTGCATCGATCGGCGCTGGTGAACGACTTCGCGAAGTTTTTCCGCTCTCATCCGCGCATCCGGCGCGTCTTCTTCAACGGCCGCAAGGCCGAGGAAATGTACCGGCGCTTCGTGCTGCCGAAACTGGGTCCAGGGTTCGAGGGCATCCACTACGAATGCCTGCCTTCCACCAGCCCGGCGCACGCAGGCATGACCTTTGCAAAGAAGTTAGACAGATGGCGGAAGATCAAGGAGCGAGAAAAATGAGCACAGCGAGCAAGGTTTGCCCCGTTTTGTTCCGGGACGCTTCGATGCGACAGATTCTGGCGTTCGAACATCCCCAAAAGGGTGTGCAGCTGGTCAAGGGCTTCATCGAACCGGGCGAATCGGTACGCGCGGCCGCGCTGCGCGAGCTGCAGGAAGAGTCCGGCATCGGCGACACCGGGGTGCTGCAGGACCTGGGGACCTTCGATTCAGGTCATGCCGGGCATGTCTGGTCGCTCCAACTTTGCGCATTCCCGCCCAGGCTGCCCGAATCCTGGACACATCACTGCGCCGAGGATGGCGGATACGATTTCAGGTTCTTCTGGCACGACCTGCACCAGCCCCCGGGAGAGAACTGGCGGCCGCATTACCGCCGCGCGCTGGAAGCGATCCGCGAGCGCACGCGGGCATTTCGCTGGCGCGGCTAGCTACGCCGTAAATGGGGACATTCCTGTTTTGGCAGCCAAAAACAGGAATGTCCCCATTTACGGGACTATTGGTATACACGGACGTAGTCGACTTCCAGGCGAACCGGGAATACGGCGTCATCGACGCCCATCTGACCGCCCCAGTCACCGCCCACGGCGATGTTGAGGATGAGGTACTGCGGGCTGTCGAAGGGCCACTCGGCATTGCCGGAGCCGTCGTTCGAATACTGGTAGTAGTTGCGGTCGTCGATGCCGATGGCAATACGCGTGGGTGTCCAGTGCAGCTGGTAGCGGTGGAACTGGGTACAGGCGTCGGCGACCGTGGTGGTGGCGCTGCGCTGGTTGCCGCGGCTGTGATTGAAGGCGCCGGTGTGCACGGTGCCATGCACCACGCCGGGATCGAAGCCCACGTGTTCCATGATGTCGATCTCGCCGTCGTCCGGCCAGGCCGCCTGCGGCGGTGTCGACAGCGTCCAGATCGCGGGCCAGGTTCCGGTTCCGCAGGGTAGTTTGGCGCGCACCTCGACGAACCCGTAGGTCCAGCTCGCCTTGCCACGCGTCACCAGCCGCGCCGACGAGTAGCGCTGGGCGCCCCAGTCCGGAAATCCGAGAGTAGATAGGTCCTCGCGGCGTGCGGTGATCACGAGCTGGCCATTCTCCACGCGCGAATTCTCGGCGCGCGCCTTCGCGTAGTACTGCAGTTCGTTGTTGTGCCAGCCGGCCGCGTTGCGATCGACGTCGTAGTCCCACTTCGCGCCGTCGGGCAGGCCGTCGACGTCGAATTCATCCGACCAGGCGAGCCGGAAACCCGCCGGGATGCCGCCGGATTCATTGATGGCGGCCGTTCCCGGGCCCGTGGGCTGCGGCGGTGGAGGAGGCGGAGGAGGAGACGCCGGGGCAGGGGCCGAAGTACTGCCACTGCCACCACCGCCGCAGCCCGACGAGAGCGCGACGATTGCTAGCGCTAACACGCTCGCAAAACCCGAAAAACCACGAAAACACGGCATGAAAGCGCTACTCATTCGAGACATTCGTGATGACATCCGGGACAGGTTTCTTGTCATTTGAAATCAGCTCTCGCTGCATGCTAGCGTAAAAATTGTAAGCGCTTACATTCTAACAGTGGGGGAACATGAAAACGCGCGCATTCACTCGCACGCCTGTATCGCAGGCGATTTCCTTGATACTCGGATCCACGGTCCTGGGATCCACGTTCGTGCAGGCAGCCGAGCCGACGGACCTCGACGAGATCGTCGTCACCGGCATCCGCAGCTCGCTCGAATCTTCGATGCGCCTCAAGCGCGACGCGCAGGGCGTCGTCGATGGCATCGTCGCCGAGGACATCGGCAAATTCCCGGATACCAATCTCGCGGAGTCACTGCAACGCATCAGCGGCGTGTCGATCGACCGCTCGATCGGTGAGGGCTCGCGCGTGACCGTGCGCGGTGTCGGCCCCGACTTCAACCTGGTGCTGCTCAACGGCCGCCAGATGCCGGGATCGAGCCTGCAGGACACGGGCGCTTCCAATTCGCGTTCGTTCGACTTCGCGAATCTCGCCTCGGAGGCCATCTCCGCGGTCGAGGTGTACAAGACCAGCCGCGCGGAGACATCCACCGGCGGCATTGGCGCCTCGATCAACATCAAGACCACGCGACCGCTCGATGCGGCGGGCATGCACGTCAGCCTCGGTGCCAAGCTGGTCAACGATACTTCGGCCGACAACCTGCCGAACAACCTGCAGGGTGATTCCTTCACGCCGGAAATCTCCGGCATCTTCAGCAACACCTTTGCGGATGATCGTGTCGGCGTGGCGCTCACGGCCAGCTACCAGGAGCGCAATCTCGGCTTCAACCAGGCCGCGGTGGGTAATGGCTGGCGTCCGTTTGCCGGCGACGAGAACAACTGGGGCACGATTCCGCAGCCCGGAACTCCCGGCTCGCAGAACATCACGAACCGCCCGGATCCCACGGATACGTACTCCGTGCCGCAGAACCTGGGCTACAGCGTGAACGGCGTGGAGCGCAAGCGCACCAACGGCCAGCTCACCTTCCAGTTCCGCCCGGTGGACGCCGTGACCACGACGCTGGATTACACCTACTCCGAGAACAAGGTGCTCACGCAGCGCAATGAGCTCTCGGTGTGGTTCAACTTCGGCCCATCGGTGACCAGCTGGAGCGACGGTCCGGTGGCCTCGCCGCTGTCGTACTCGGAGACCATCAATCCGGCCACCAGCGATCTGTCGATGGGCGGCGCCAAGTTCGCCACCAAGAACCAGAACGATTCGCTGGGATTCAACCTCGAATGGGAAGTCACCGATCGTTTCGGCATCCAGCTCGACTACCACGATTCCACGGCGGAGTCGGGATCCGACAGTCCGTATGGTTCGAACGCGGTGCTCGGCGTCGCGGGCTTCTACCGCGGTACGACCACGGCGGACTTCAGCCAGGATTTCCCGGTGATGAGCGTGGTGCTGCCGGCCGGGCAGACCGGCATCGACGCCGCGCAGATGATGGTCACGGGCTCGAGCTTCCGCAACAGCTACATGAAGGCGGAAATCGAGCAGGCGCGCCTCGAAGGAAAATTCGAGTTCACCGAGCAGTCACGACTGGACTTCGGCGTCACGATGACCGAGGTGAACAACCGCTCGGCATTCAGCAACGTGCAGGCGGACACCTGGGGCGGCGCGACGGGCGCGGCCGACTATCCAGACGAGGTCTGGCAGCGCGACACCGTGCGGCATTATTTCGACAACATCAGCGGCAGCAGCAATCCGGCGCTGTTCAACGAGTTCTTCACCTTCGACTTCGAGACGGTGCGGCAGCTCGCGGCGGATGCGCTCAACGAGGAGACGTATCGCGCCTCGGATGAGTTCACCACCGATCGACGCACGAAGGAGGAGACCAAGAGCGCCTTCGTGCAATACAGCCAGACCTGGGATACCGCCGTGCCGGTGCACGCGGCCCTGGGGCTCCGCTACGAAGAAACCGATGTGACCTCGAGCGCGCTGGTGCCGACGGCCACCGGCATCAACTGGGTCGCGAACAACGAATTCTCCATCGTGTTCGCCGATCCGGATTTTACGACGCTGGAAGGAAGTTACGACTTCGTGCTGCCCAGTCTCGATCTCGCCTTCGACCTGACCGACACGGTGAAACTGCGCACCAGCGCGGGCAAGAGCATCGGCCGGCCGGGCTGGGGCGACATCCAGGGCGGACAGACCCTCAACCAGCTGGTGCGCATCAACGGGGGCACCGGGCAACAGGGCAATCCGGGCCTCAAGCCCCTGGAGTCGATGAACTACGACCTGTCGGTCGAGTGGTACTACGGCGAGGGCAGCTATCTATCGGTGGGTTACTTCCGCAAGGACATCGACAACTACGTGGGTGTGACCACCGAATCGCTGACGCCCTTCGACCTGCCGCATCCCGGGCAGGGCGCGTACTTCGACGAGGCGGTGGCGAACGGGTGCCCGACTTCGGACCTCACCTGCATTCGCAACTACATCTTCGACAACCACGCGGGAGACCCGGGCGTGATCGCGCAGGGCACCAATGCCGCGGGCGATCGCGTCGGCATCATCCAGGGCCAGGCGGGCGACCCGATCGCGACCTTCGACATCCAGGTTCCCGCGAACCAGCGATCCGCGAAGCTCGACGGCTGGGAGCTGGCGCTGCAGCACATGTTCGGGAACAGCGGTTTTGGCGTTTCGGCCAACGTGACGCTGGTGGACTCGAACCTCGGGTACGACAACCACGATCGGGGCGAGCAGTTCGCCATCGAGGGCCTGTCGGACTCGGCCAACCTCGTGGCCTTCTTCGAGAAGGGCAAGTGGTCGCTGCGCGCGGCGTACAACTGGCGTGACGAGTTCCTGTCGGGACGCTTCGACGGCACGGGGTTGCCGAACCCGGTGTACACCGAGGAGTACGGCCAGCTCGACATGGTGGCGAGTTATGACCTGACCGATGCGCTGACCTTCACGGTGGAGGCCATCAACCTCACCGACGAGATCCAGCGCCTGCACGGTCGCACGCAGGACCAGGTGCTGTTCGTGACGCAGACCGGTCCGCGGTTCATGATCGGCGCCAGGTACAACTTCGGGCAGTAGCGGGAGCAGTAGCGTTGCGCTGCAGCCTCCCCCCTGGAGTTGCAGTGTCAACACCGGAGAAGCCGCTGTGCACTCAGCGGCTTCTCCTTTTTTTCCGCACCTGATGCAAGAAAGTGTCAAACGGCTGGTGATCGTGGGAGGTGGTTCGGCCGGGTGGCTGACCGCCGGCCTGATCGCGTCCGAACATCGCGCGAAAGACGGGCAGGGCCTCGAGGTCACGCTGCTCGAGTCGCCGGATGTCAGTCCCATCGGGGTGGGTGAAGGTACCTGGCCGACCATGCGCGACACGTTGCGCAAGATCGGCGTCAGCGAGACCGATTTCATCCGCCAGTGCGATGCCTCGTTCAAACAGGGTTCGAAGTTCGAACGCTGGGTGGATGGGCGCGAGCACGATTACTACTTCCATCCTTTCGTCGTGCCGCAGGGTTACACGGAGACCAACCTGGTGGCCGGCTGGCTCAAGCGGCATGCGAGCACGCCGTTTGCCGACCTCGTGAGCTTCCAGCCGCATCTGTGCGCCCAGGGCAAGGCGCCCAAGCAGACGCTCACCCCGGAATACGCCGCGGTGGCCAACTATGCCTACCACCTGGATGCCGGGAAGTTCGGCGTGTTCCTGCGCGAGCACGCCGTGCGGAAGCTCGGCGTGCGCCACGTGTCGGATCACATGACGGGCATCGTGCCCGCCGCCAACGGCGACATCGCGGCGCTCGAGACGCGCGGCCACGGCCGCATCGAGGGCGACCTGTTCGTCGACTGCACCGGGCTCAATTCCTGGTTGTTAGGCGACCATTACGGGATTCCACTCGTCGCGCAACGCCAGCACCTGTTCAACGACACGGCATTGGCGTTGCAGGTACCCCACACGCACGAGTCCGCGCCCATCGCCTCGCACACCGTCTCCACGGCGCAGGAAGCCGGCTGGGTCTGGGACATCGGTCTGCCGGAACGCCGCGGCGTCGGCTATGTGTTTTCCAGTGCCCATTCCAGCACCGAGTCGGCGGAGCGCGTGCTGGCGGCGTACGTGGAACGCACCGGGGGCAAGCTCAATGGCGCGCCTCGCAAGCTCACGTTTCAGCCGGGATACCGCCGGGAGTTCTGGCATCGCAACTGCGTGGCCATCGGACTGTCGGCGGGGTTCGTCGAGCCGCTGGAAGCGTCGGCGCTGGCGCTGGTGGAGCTGTCGGCTGCCATGCTGAGCGATGAAATGCCGGCGAACCGCGCCACCATGGACATCGTGGCCCGTCGCTTCAATGACTTCTTTACCTATCGTTGGGAACGCGTCATTGATTTCCTGAAATTGCACTACCTGCTGAGCCGGCGCGAGGACGGGGCCTTCTGGCACGACAACCGCCTGCCGGAAACCGTCCCCGAGCGCCTCAGGGAACTCCTGGTCCTTTGGCGGCACCAGCCACCTTCGCGCTACGATTTGCACCGGGTGGAAGAGGTATTCCCGTCGGCCAGTTACCAGTACGTGCTGTATGGCATGGGTTTCCGGCCGGAGCCCGAAGGATTTTCACGGCGCAATGACGATGCCGATCGCGCCGATGATTATTTCCGGGAGGCAGCGCAACTCACGCGCAGGATGCTCGGAGCGCTGCCGTCCAACCGCGAACTCATCAATCACATCAGGAACATCGGACTGCAACGCCTATGACCCGCCAAGTGCTTCTCAACAACATCGAACATCGCGACCTGCGCATCATCCGCGAACGCGGTCCCCGGTACGGTGATGACGTCAGTTATGCCATGACCTTCCCGGCCGAGTTTCGCAGCGTCCAGGCTCACTATCCCATCGTGTTCGCCAAGGGTGCCGATGGCTCGTTCATGCCGCTGGCGTTGTTCGGATTCCGGGAGAAGCAGAACCTGTTCCTCAAGGACGGTCTCTGGGACGCGACGTACATGCCACTGTCGATGGAGCGGCAGCCGTTCTACATAGGCACCGCGGCCAACGGCAAGGTGCTGTTCGTCGACCTCGACAGCCCGCGCGTCAGCACCACCGAAGGCGAACGCCTGTTCCTGGAACACGGCGGCAACACCGCCTTTCTCGATCAGATGACGCGAGTGCTGGCGTTGCTCGACGAAGGCGTTCCGACCACGCAGCCCTTCATCCAGGCGCTGGTCGAACACAACCTGCTCGAGTCGTTCGTGCTGGACATCACCTTCCGCGATGGCGAGCAGCGCCGCTTCTCGGGCTTCCACACAGTGCAGGAAGAGCGCCTGGCGGCGCTGGATTCCGCAACTGTCGCCAGGTTCCACGAGCGCGGCTATCTGCAGGCTATCTACATGGTGGTTGCCTCGCTCGCGAACCTGCGCGTGATGATGGATCGCGTCGGCAAACTGAATGCCGCCGAGCGCTGAGACAATCCGGGAACTGCGGGGCGTGGATCCACACGCCTTGCCCGCCGAGGTGCTCGAATCCA
>Ga0315912_10002700_pt1 | contig 18513 bp, 21 predicted proteins | sample VfabasoilMG_FD_204469 | JGI IMG/M metagenome (GOLD analysis project Ga0315912, IMG submission 204469) | Garden soil microbial communities collected in Santa Monica, California, United States - V. faba soil | ecosystem: Environmental > Terrestrial > Soil > Garden | place: USA: California...
GCGCCGGTCGCCTTGATCGCGACATTCGGGTACTTCGCGAGGGCGAGCAGGTCGCCGAGATCGGCGAACCCGGCATCGTCGCGGCTGCCGCGCGGACGCGCCATGTGGTCGATCAGCAGCCGCAGGCCGGGATGGCGGGCTGCGATCTTGCCCACCTCCGTCGCCTTGCTGGGCGCGAGCAGCCCCACCGGCAGCCCCGCCTTCTCCGCCGCCGGCCACAACCAGTCCATGGTGCCGTCGGTCATCCAGTTCTCTTCCCCGGGACGCAGAAATGCAAAACGCAATCCCAGCATGCCGGGCTGGCTCTTCCAGGTGTCGATCAGCGCGCGGTTCCGCGGCTGGCTCACGTCGAAGAAGCCCAGTACCGCAAGGCGATCCGGATGCTGACCCGCCGCTTTGATCGCGACCTCGTTGGCGATCACGTCCCAGCTCGGCGGATGCAGCACGACGCCTCTCACGCCGGCCGCATCCATGTCGCGCAGCAACTCGTCGCTGGTATAGGACGAGACCTGCCGATGGATGGGCACCGGCGTGCCGCTCGTCCAGATATGAACCTGCGCGTCCACGATCAGCATTTCGATGCTCCCGGTTTCAAGAAAGTTCGTTGCGGAGTATAGCGGGATTGATCTCGATGTGGACGTGGCTGGTCACGCCTCCATCATCGAAGCAGGTTCCGGTGGCGTATCATTCCTGCCCGAGTGCGCGTGATGGCGCATGCGGCCGGGAATCGGTGCGGCCGGTAAACCCGCGTGAGGTTCATGGCCGCCTTGTCTCAGTCCGCTTCCATTCCTCTCTTCAAGCGCCTGCTGGGAGCGTCATTCGAAAAATTGCCGGCCCCGATCAGGCGCGTGCACGACGGCCGCGCGCGCAAGGTGCTGTCGGGCCGCTGCCACATCGCGCGGGGTGCCGGCGTGCTCGTGCAACTGCTCGGGTGGGCGTCGTCGCTGCCCCGTAGCGGCCACGACCTGCCCGTCAAGGTCACGTTCCTGTGTAATGCAGAGGGTGAGACCTGGAGCCGCGACTTTGCCGGCCAGCCCATGCGCTCGACGCTGACCGACCGCGACGGCTGCCTGGAAGAAGCGCTGGGCCCGGCCCGATTCCGCTTCGCGTTAAGTGTGGACGAGAGTGGAATTGCGTGGCGCGTGGTCGGGATCCGGGTGCTCGGCGTGCCGCTGCCGGCGGCGTGGTTCAAGGCGGTGACCGCGCGGCAGTCGGTGCGGGCGGGACGCTACGCATTCGACGTGCGAGCCGAATTGCCGTGGATCGGCCTGCTCGTTCACTACTGCGGCTGGCTGGAGGACGAGTAGAGGCCTGCCGTGTTCGTGCGGCGGGCGCCGCGGTACTCCCACGGCGGAACCGGTTGCGCGTCCTGCCACAGGCCCGTGCGCTTTGCGCGCGCTTCGTCTTCCGCGCGCGCATAGCGGGTTCGTTCCGCGGGGGCCTGCTCGTGCTGATAGCGTTTGTAGTGCCAGGCAAGACCGGCTTCGATCAGCTTGAGTCCGACGTCATGCGGCGGCGTGCAGTCGGGCGTCGTGCAGCGCGGAGTCGCAGCGAGGCTCACCTGGCCAACGATGCGCCCGTAGCGATCGCGCTTGTTCCAGTTGACTACCACCGGCTTGCCGAAAACCAGAGTGGCGAGCCGTTCCTTCGCGCGCATGCCGTAGGGCTGGCCTCTTTCCGGCGCATCGATGCCGTCGAGGCGGACGCGGTGCTGGGATCGGGCGTCGTCGAGCACAGTCAACGTGTCGCCATCCGAAACACCCACTACCTTGCCGTGCAGCTCGGCGGCGTTCGCGATTTGGCCGAAGGCCAGCAGCGCGGCGACCAGCCACATGCCGCCCGCCCGCCCGATCGCGTGCCTTGCCGCTCTACGTTGTGTCGCCGTGCGTGCGTGCATCGTAAGCCCCGTTGTCACCCCACCGTGCCGGGCGGCAGCCTAGCGGCCAATCGGGAAGTGCGCCGTGACCCAGGTCACGAATTCGCGATAAATGCGCCGGCGATATCCCAAGGGGGGAATTCGGTCACGAATCAGGCGCGGTGCGGGACCGTGTTTCGGTGCGCCCTTCGGCGTGCTTGTCGCTTGGCGGAGGCTGTACTTCCGGGTGCTATACTCGCCGCGCCCTGAGGCCGTCTTGCGTAAAGGAGCGCCGGTTGAAGACCAGACTGTCGGCCGCGTTGTCGTGCGTGGCCATGCTTGCGCTGTCCGGCGTTGCCGCCGCGCAGACCGCGCCTTACCCGTTGAAGCCGGTGCGCGTGATCGTGCCGTTTCCACCGGGCGGCAGCGTGGACCTGGTCGCGCGCATGATCGCGCCCGGCCTGGGGGACGCCCTCGGCCAGCAGGTCATACTCGACAACCGCACCGGGGCATCGGGCAACATCGGCGCGGAACTCGCGGCGCGCGCGGCGCCGGACGGTTACACGCTGATGGTGCATACCATACCGTTCGTCGCCAATACCTTTCTCTACAAGCGCATGCCGTACGATCCGCTCGCCGATTTCGTGGCGGTATCGCTGCTCTCCTCGTCGCCGAATCTGCTCGCGGTGCATCCTTCGGTGCCGGTCCGCACGGTGCGCGAGCTGCTGGCGCTGGCGAAGGCGCGGCCGGGCGCGCTCAATTACGCTTCAGCCGGTGTCGCGACCAACCCTCACATCGCGGGCGAGCTGTTCAATTACCTGGGCAAGGTCAACCTGGTCGCGATCCATTTCAAGGGCGGCGGCCCGGGACTGATCGCCACGATCAGCGGAGAAGTCGGGGTGGCCTTCACCAATTTCTCGGAGACTTCGGCTCACGTCAAGGCCGGGCGGCTGCGCGCGCTGGCGGTGACGAGCCGCAAGCGTTCGGCGGCAATGCCGGCCATCCCGACCATCGACGAGTCCGGGCTGCCGGGTTACGAGTTCACCACATGGCACGGCATGCTCGCGCCGAAGGGCACACCGCCCGCGGTCGTCGCGCTCGTGAGCGGCGGCGTGAGAAAGACCATGGCGGCGCCCGATCAGGCGCGTCGCTTCAGCGAAATCGGCGTGGAGGTGATTGCAAGCACGCCTGACGAGTTCGCGGCGCACCTGAAAAGCGAATTCCAGAAATGGGGCCGGGTGATCAAGGAACGCGGCATGCGCGCCGAATGAAGGCACGCAGCGACGGCGCGAAGGGTGTCGGGGCGGCGATGCGCAACGGTGCGGCGTCTTGAGCGCGGCGCCTCGGGTCTCGGCGCTCGCGCCCTTCCAGGTTCGCAGTTACCGGTTCCAGTGGCCGGCCGACCTCGCCACCTCCTGGGCTTTCGAGATGGAGGGGCTGATCCTCGGCTGGTACGTGCTGGTCGAGACCGGCTCGGTGTTGCTCCTTACGCTGTTCGCGTCGCTCCAGTACACCGGCACGCTGCTCGCGCCGATGTTCGGCGTGGTGGGCCATCGGATCGGCACGAAGAAGCTGCTGTGCGCCATGCGGGCCACCTACACGACGCTCGCGGCGACCCTCATGACGCTTGCCTTCACCGGCCTGCTCGCGCCGGCTTACGTATTCATCGTGGCCGCTTTGATGGGCATCGTGCGCCCCTCCGACCTGGTGATGCGCTACGCGCTGATCGGCGAGACCATGCCGGCCACCCGGTTGATGGGAGCGACGAGCGTCTCGCGCACGACCCAGGACTCGGCGCGCATCGCGGGCGCGCTCACGGGCGCGGGACTGGTGGCGGCGCTCGGCATCGGTCCGGCCTATGTCGTGATCGCGAGCCTGTATGCGACGAGCCTGCTGCTGACGTTCAACGTCGCCGGCAAGCGCCCCGCCCGTCATCCGCCCGAAGGCGCGGCGGCCGCGGAAACGCACGCGCAGCCCCGCACATCCGCGTGGCACGATCTCAAGGACGGCGTCGCCCACGTCTGGACCACGCCCCAGTTGCGGGCGGCGATGTACCTCGCATTCCTGGTCAACGTCACGGCGTTCCCGCTGGTGAACGCGCTGCTGCCGTACGTGGCGAAGGAGATCTATCGCACCGATCAGACCGGGCTCGGCTACCTGGTGGCGAGCTGGGCGTTCGGCGCGCTGCTGGGATCCCTTACGCTCACCCGGATCGGGCACGCCATCCGTCCGGCGCGCACGATGGTCGTCTCGTGCGCGGCGTGGTACGCCATGATCGTGGTGTTTGCCCAGATGCAGGGTCCCGCCGGCGGCAGCGTGGCCCTCATGCTCGCCGGCTTCGCCCAAAGCCTGGGCATGATCTCGATGTCGGCGATGCTGTTGCGCACGGCGGACGCGCAGTTCCGCAGCCGTGTCATGGGCATCCGGATGCTGGCGGTGTACGGCTTGCCGATCGGGTTGCTGATTTCCGGTCCGCTGGTAGGCGGACTGGGTTATCCGACGACCGCGATGCTCTACTGCGCCGCCGGTCTCGCTTTCGTCCTGGTGATCGTCGTGCGCTGGCGCGACCACCTTTGGCGGCCCGAGGCAACCGGCAACTCGCGATGAGCGCGTATCGGGTGGGATCCTGCCGTACGGTGAATGTTATCGGCGCCCTGGACCCGCACCGTCAGCGCGACTTGCCTCGGGGGGATCGTTTGTGAAACTTCCGCCCCGGCTTGTTGCCGTGCGGCCCGCCGCCCGGCGCGGGGTGACCGGTCGACATCGGGCCAAGCCGCCGAACGGCCGGATCCCGGGCGCCCTCACGGTTTCCCGGGGCCAGCGCGATCTCGAGCTCGTTGATTTCGTCCCACTCGGCCTCGGTGCGCTGTCGCTCGGGCACCGCCAGGAGTTCCTGCAGGCGCTGGCGGGGGGAGGCTGGCTGCGGCTTGTTCATGATGGCATTATCTCATCGTTCGCAATTTGCAGCATGGATGGCCCTGCGCCTCGGTGCTGAATGACGGAAGCCGCCATGTCCTCCGCACCCGGTTACGCAGCGCTCTGCCGCGCCTACACGCGCCTGTATCGCTACCAGCATCTTGCGTCCATCGTCGGCTGGGACCGCAACGCGATGATGCCGCCGAAGGGCAACGAGGCGCGCGCCGCGGCCGAAGCCGAGTTGAACGCGCTGATGCATCGCACGCGCACCGATCCACGGCTGGCCGAATGGCTGCGCACGGCGGAGAATGAGCCGCTCGACGACATAGAGCGCGCCAACCTGCGCGAGATGCGGCGCGACTGGCGCGAGGCGAATGCGCTCCCCGAACGGCTCGTCGAGGCGAAGACGCTCGCCGGGGCGAAGTGCGAGCACGCCTGGCGCACGCAGCGTCCCGCCAACGACTGGCGCGGCTTTCTGGAGAACTTCCGCGAAGTCGTGAGGCTTGCCCGCGAGGAAGGGCAGTTCCTGGCCGACGATAGCGGGCTCTCGCGTTACGACGCGCTCATGGACCGTTACGAGCCGGGTGTGCGCGCCGCCGACGTCGAGCGCATATTCGAGGGTGTCAGGCAGTGGCTGCCCGCGTTGATTGCTCGCGTGCAGGCGAAGCAGCGCGACGAGAAGGTGATCGCCCCGGCCGGCCCGTTTCCGCTGGCCTCGCAACGCGCGCTGAACCTGGCCGTGATGAAGCTGCTGGGCTTCGATTTCGAGGGCGGACGGCTGGACGAGAGCGTGCATCCCTTCAGCGGCGGCGTGCCCGAGGACGTGCGCCTCACCACGCGCTACCACGAGGACGATTTCCTGCACAGCCTGATGGGAACGATCCACGAGACCGGACACGCGCGCTTCGAGCAGAACCTGCCGCGCGTCTGGCTCGGCCAGCCGATCGGGGTGGCGCGTTCGTACGGCATACACGAGAGCCAGAGCCTATCGTTCGAGATGCAGCTCGCGCGGAGCCGCGGCTTCGTCGGCCTGCTCGCGCCGCTGCTGGCGGCGCATTTCGGCGCCCAGCCGGCGTTCGCGGCGGACAACCTCCAGCGGCTGCTGACCCGGGTGCGGCCGGGACTGATCCGCGTCAACGCCGACGAGGTCACCTATCCGGCGCACGTCATCCTGCGTTTCGAGATCGAGCGCGCGCTGATCGAGGGCGCGATCGAGGCCGAAGACATCCCCGCGCTGTGGGACGAAAAGATGCAGAACCTGCTGGGACTCGATACGCACGGGAATTACAAGGATGGCTGCATGCAGGACGCGCACTGGACCGACGGCGCCTTCGGCTACTTTCCGAGCTACACGCTGGGCGCGATGTACGCGGCGCAGTGGTTCGCCGCCATGCGGCGCGCCGTGCCCGATCTCGATGCGCGAATCGCGGCGGGCGATTTCGCTCCAATGTTCGAGTGGCTCGGCGCCAACATCTGGTCCCAGGCGAGCCGGTGGGAGACGCCGGAGCTCGTGCGCCGCGCGAGCGGAGAAGCGCTCAACCCCGCCCATTTCCGGGTCCACCTTGAAGCCCGCTATCTCGATTGACTTGTCGTTCGCATGAACGAGACTGCGCAGGAGCATGGATTGCATGTCATTGCGAGCAAAGCGAAGCAATCTCGCGGCAATCCACGTGAGCGCGCCCGCCGCAAGGTTGCTTCGTCAGGATTTGTCGCTCTTCGCAACGACGGCAAGTTCGCTCCTCGCAATTCCATTTTTCGCATGGCTGGTGCAAGATACACGCTGTACCGAGCACTCGACTTCTAAAAGGAATGTTCCATGCAAACGCTCCAGCCCGCCGTGCTCGCGCCCGTTCCTGCGGTGGCACGTTACCTGACATTTTCGCTGCAACCGGGCGCCAATCCGCGGCGCGCGCTTGCCGCGCTCGCCGCGCTCACGGACGGCGAGAACTGTGTCGTCGGCATCGGCGAGTCGCTGTTGCGCGTGCTCGATCGTCCCGTTCCCGGCATGCGCGCGTTTCCGAGTTACGCTGCCGTGGGTTTCGAGATCCCCGCCACTCCAGCGGCGCTGTGGTGCTGGTTGCGGGGGAGCGATCGCGGCACGCTCCTCAACCAGGGCCGCGCGCTTGCACAGGCGCTCGCGCCGGTGCTCACGCTTCACAGCGCGGTCGATGCCTTTCGCTACGGCAAGGGACTGGATCTCACCAGCTACGAGGACGGAACCGAGAATCCGCGTGGCAGGAAAGCCGTCGCCGCGGCTGCTGTGGAGGGCATGGGCGCCGGGTTCGACGGCTCGACCTTCGTCGCAGTGCAGCAGTGGCTGCATGATCTGGATCGCTTCCAGGCGATGAGCCCTCGCGAGCAGGATCATACCTTTGGCAGGCGCAAGCGCGACAACGTCGAACTCGAGCGCGCGCCGGCATCGGCCCACGTCAAACGCACCGCCCAGGAAAGCTTCAATCCGGAAGCCTTCGTGGTGCGGCGCTCGATGCCGTGGATCGAAGGCACGCGCGCGGGGCTGGTATTCGTCGCGTTCGGCTGCTCGCTCGATGCGTTCGAGGCGCTGTTGCGGCGCATGGTCGGCGCCGAGGACGGAATTACCGACGCATTGTTCAATTTCACCCGCCCGGTGACCGGCGCCTATTTCTGGTGCCCGCCGGTCAAGCGCGGGCGCCTCGATCTGAGCCGCATCCTGTAAATCTGGAAAAAGCTTCTCACTGCGAAGGACGCCAAGGACGCGAAGGATTCATTTCAATACGCCCTGAGTGGTACGCCAAGGAAATCAACGCCAGGGCGAATCCGGATGCAATCACCAGATTGGTGAACTTGTAAAAGGGCTTGTACTTTGTTTTCCTTCGCGTCCTTGGCGGTTCAAATGCTGGATTTAGGGTAAAGGAGCAAGATGGCACGCATATCACCCGCCCCGCCGGAGAAGTTCGCCGAAGTCAGCGACTACATGGAGCGCTGGAAGAAGCTGAAGGGCTATCCGCCCAGCAGTTGGCTCACCATGGTGCGCAAGCCGAGCGTGTTTCGCGCCTATCGCGATTTGCACAACGCGGTGATGATCGAAGCGGGCGAGGTGCCCAGGGCGCTCAAGTTCATGGTGGCGGAGGTGGTGAGCCATGCGGCCGGCTGCCGCTACTGCACGGCGCACAACGCGCAGAACGCGGCGCACATCGGCGGCGTCGCAGCCGAAAAGGTGGAAGCGCTGTGGCAGTTCCGGACGAGCCCGCTCTTTACGCCGGCTGAGCGCGCGGCGCTGGAACTGGCTCTTGCCGCGGGCAGCGCGCCCCCGTGCGTGACCGACGCGCATTTCACCGAACTCAAGAAGTACTATTCGGAAGACGCGATCGTCGAAATCGTATCCGTGATCGCGTTGCTTGGCTGGCTCAACCGCTGGTGCCAGACGCTCGCGCCCGAGATCGAACCCAGCGCGCTTGCGTTCGCGCACGAACACCTGGCGTCGTCGGGCTGGACGCCGCCTGCGGGCTGAAAAGCCGTTGCAGGCGCAGTGACTTGACCGCAGGCGCGCGCGCCGCGAAAATCCGTCATTCCCGTCGCACGCCCAGTTCATGGCGCGCGCGTATCCGTGAGATTCCCTGATGTTTCGTATGGCCATTCGATCCGGCTGGATCGCCGCCGTGCTGGCTGCCGCGTCGCCATGCGGCGCCGCGCTGGCGCAGACACCGGCTGACAAGCCGGGTCAGGCGTACCCGGTCAAGCCGATCCGGCTGATCCTGCCGTTCCCGGCCGGCGCGCCGAGCGACATGGTGGGCCGCGCGGTGGGGCAGCGGCTTTCCGAGCAATTGGGCCAGAATCTCATTCCGGACAATCGCACCGGCGCGGGGGGCAACGTCGGCATCGGCGCGGTAGCAAAGGCGCCGCCCGACGGCTACACGCTGCTCGTGGCTTCGCCCTCGATCGCGTTGAGCCCCTCGCTCTACGCGAGCCTCCCGTACGACGCGGAACGGGATCTCACGCCGGTGGCGCGTCTCGCCTCGATCGAGAACGTGTTGTTGGTGCATCCTTCGGTGCCGGCACGCACGCTCAAGGAGTTCGTGGCGCTCGCCCGCAAGCTTCCCGGCAAGCTCAACTACGGCTCCGGCGGGCCAGGCACCACCAATCACCTTGCCAACGAGCTTCTGAAGAGCCTCGAGAAACTCGATATCGTGCACGTGCCCTACAAGGGCGCGATGCTGGCGACGGTGGCGCTGGCGGGAGGCGAGGTCGATGAGACGATCGTCGCGGTCGCCCCGGCGCTGCCCCTGATCCGCGCCGGCAGGGTGCGGCCGCTGGCGGTGCTCTCCGAGCGGCGCGTGGCGACGCTGCCGGACGTGCCGACGGCGAAAGAGGCCGGCTTCGAGGGCTTCCAGATGTCTATCTGGTACGGCATGTATGCGCCCGCCGGCACGCCGCGGGACATCATTGCGCGGCTCAACCGCGAAGTCCTCCGCGCGCTGGAATCACCCGACATGCGGCAAAAGCTCGCGACTGCGGGGATCGACCCCTGGCCGGGGTCGCCCGAGGACATGGCGAAGCTCGCGCGCAGCGAAACCGCGCGCTACGCGAAGATCGTCCAGAGCGCCGGAATGCGGAAGGAGTGACGAGCATGCAGACAGCAACACCCACGCCGGCGCTGCTCGATCCGGACGCGCCCGGCACCGTGCGGTTGAGCGTGGCCGACGCGGTCGCGCTCGGCGAGCGCGCGCTGCAGCACGTCGGCTACAGCGGCGAGGACGCGCGCATCATCGTCGATCAACTGGTGGACAACGCGCTGTGCGGCTACAAGTTCGCCGGTCTGCCGCGCATACTCGCGATCGCCGGTGATCTGAAGACCCGCAAGACGCGCACCCCTCCCAGCATCATCCACGAGACGCCGGTGTCGGCCTTGATCGACGGCGGCAACAGCGTCGGCTACATCGCGGCTTACCGTGCGGCGGAGGTGGCAATGCGCAAGGCCAAGGTCGCCGGCATGGCCTCGGTCGGCGCTTACAACAGCTACTACAGCGGCCGCAACGCCTACTTCGTCGAGAAAATCGTGCGCGAAGGGCTGGTGGCGTTTCACGCGTCGAGCGCGCATCCGCGGGTGCTGCCACCCGGCGCCTCGCGCCCCATGCTCGGCACCAATCCGATCTGCTTCGGCTTCCCGTCCGACGATGGACCGGTGATCATCGACATGGGCACCGCCTCTTTCATGTGGGGCGAGGTGATGCTGCACGCGCATCTCAACGAGCCGCTGCCGGAGGGCGTCGGGTTCGATGCGAGCGGTCGGGCATCGACCAACGCGACGGCGGTGCTGGAAGGCGGCGTCGCGCCGTTCGGCGGCCACAAGGGCTACGGGTTGTCGTTCGCGATCCAGGCACTGGGCATACTTGCGGGCGCGGCGCTCGCGAAGGGCGAGGTGCGGGACTACGGTTTCCTGTTCTGGGCGGTCGACCCGAACGTAATGCTGCCCGGTGGCGAGTTCAAGAGCCAGATGTCGGAGTACGTGCGCCAGATCAAGGCGACGCCGCGCCAGCCCGGAGTGGAGGCGATCCGCATTCCCTCCGAGCGCGCCTTCCGCGAGCGGGAGCGGCGCCGCAAGGAGGGGATCGTGCTCGAGCGCAAGGTGGTAGAGTCGCTGCGCGCGCTCGGTGCGGGCGATGGGTAATGCGAATGGGTCGTGTGTGGAGGGCAAGACGCCCGTACCTGCATGTGATCGGAAATCAACCTACGAGGAGGCAGTAATGACAGTGAAGCGATACGTTGTGATGGCATTGATGCTGGCCGGCGCGGCCACGGCGAGCTGGGCCCAGAGCTGGTCGCCGCAGAAAAACGTCGAATTGGTGGTGCCGAACCCGCCGGGGGGCAGCAACGACAAGACCGCGCGCACCGTCGAGCGCATCTGGACGGCGAACAAGATCCTCACCGGCACGCTGAGCGTGGTCAACCGCGCCGGTGGCGGAGGCAGCATCGCTTACACCTACGTCCAGCAGCATGCCGGTGATCCGCACTATCTGGTGGTGGCGGGCCCGGCGCTGCTCACCAACAACATCACCGGCGCGAGCAAGCTGCACCACAGCGACCTCACCGCGGTTGCATCGCTCTTCAACGACTACACCGCGTTTGTCGTCAGCGCCGATTCGCCGATCAAGACCGGCAAGGACCTGGTCGAGCGGCTGCGCAAGGATCCGAAGTCCGTCACCATCGGCTTCTCGCCGCTGCTGGGCAGCCATAACCATATCGCCGCCGGACTGCTGATGAAGGCGATCGGCGGCGCCGCGCGCGACCTCAAGGTGGTCGCCTACAAGGGATCGGCCGACGCGATACCCAACCTCATGGGCGGGCACATCGATCTCGTCACGACGGCCTCGGGCAACGTCGCGCATCACGTCGCTTCGGGCAAGCTGCGCGTGATCGCCGTCACGGCGACCCAGCGGCTGCCCGGCGCCATGGCCGCAGTGCCGACGTGGAAGGAGCAGGGCGTGGATCACGTGTTCGGCGCATGGCGCGCCATCTTCGCGCCCAAGGGGCTGACCCCGCAGCAGGTCGCCTACTGGGAAGGCGCGCTGCGCAAGGCGACCGAAGCGCCGGAGTGGAAGGCCGACCTCGAGAAGAACCTTTGGTCCGACGACTTCACGACCGGCGAAGCGTTTCGCAAGGATCTCGACAAGGACTACGCAGGGATGAAAGCGGTGCTGGGGGACATAGGGCTGGCGAAGTAGATTGCTCGAGAAAGGCGTAGGTTGGGATAAGCGGAGCGCATCCCAGCGATCATCGGGCGTGTCGGGGACCGCGTTGCTCCCCTCAACCTACTTTGTTATGAGAGGGGCGGGATTCGGGACCAAGGATCGACGGCGGATCGCGACCGCCGGCGCGAAGCGCTCGCCCGCCCTGCCCGATCTGCCGACCATCGCTGAATCGGGTTACCCCGAGATCGAATCGACGTCGTGGTGGGGATTGGTCGCGCCCGCCGCCGTGCCGCGGGAGATCGTCGACAGGTTGGGTGCCGAGACCACGCGCATTCTGAATCTACCTGACGTCAGGGAGCGCTTGATCAGTCAGGGCGCGGAACCTGCCGGCAATACGCCCGCGGCATTCGCGGAGTACATCAAGTCCGAGATCGGCAAGTGGGCGCGGATGGTGAAGGAGACGGGCGTCAGGCTGGAATAGCAGGTAACAAAGAAGAGGGGCGGCCGCAGCCGCCCCCGTGTTGGCGCCGATCGGAGCCTGGGCTAGTAGATCTGGCTGCCGATGAACCCGCCAAGCACCGCGCCCACTACCGCGCCGGCGGCCTGGTCCTGACCGTAGGCGACCTGACTGCCGATCGCCGCACCGAGGATCGCGCCGCCGATCGTGGCGAACGCGGAACTGTGATCCCGGTGATAAGTCGCCGTGCTGTAATAGTACGGGTAGCCGTAAGTGCCGTAGTCGCCGTAGGTTCCATGGCTTCCATAATTCCCATAGTTCCCGTAGCCCCAGTTCCGGTACCCGTACCGGTACGCCGGGTATCCGGCATACGAGTACGCCGGTCGTGCCACGTACGCGGGTCTCGCAACCACCACCGGCCGCTGGACGATGACGGTTCTTTGGACGACCACCGGCCTCTGGACGACCACCGGCCTCTGGACGACCACCGGCCTTTGGACGACCACCGGCCTTTGGACGACCACCGGCCTTTGGACGATCACCGGCCGCTGGACGATTACCGGCCGACGCACCACGGTGACGTCGCGCCGCTCAATGGCGCGCACGGCGGGGCGCACGTACGCGTTGTGGTTGACGCGGCGATCGGCTGGGCGCACCGAGACGTGTTCGTCGCCGACGCGGCCGAACCGGCGCGGATTGGGATCCGCGCGATCCGCGTAAGCCGGCCATGCGGCGGCGAAGGCCGCTCCGACACACAACGAAACAAGAGTCCTTTTGGCGTTCATGGCAATCTCCTTTTCTGTGGTTGCCTGATGCCACTAACGTCCGTGCGGACGTAGGGCCGACGTTCCAGTTGAAACAATCTGTTAACGACGTGTCACGACCGTTACGAGGGCGCCGGAATGTGTGCGAAAGTGCCGGTTTCCGATGCTGATGTAGACTGTCGCAGCGAAACACGCGCCGCCTGACACTTCCGAATTTCACGAGGCTCGATCGACCATCATGCCCGACAAGCTCGATCACACCGTTCGCCACAAGCTGCCGGTGCCCTGCGGCGCTCACGTGGTGGCACGCGCGCTCAAGCGCCACCAGGTGGAAGTCATGTTCGGCCAGAGCCTGCCATCGGCGCTCTATCTGGTGACGCCGGAGTTCGGCATCCGGCAGATCGCATACCGCACCGAGAACGCCGGCGCCGCGATGGCGGACGGCTACGCACGCGTGTCGGGGCGCGTCGCCGTGGTGTCGGCGCAGAACGGCCCCGCGGCCGCGCTGCTCGCGCCCGGATTGGCGGAGGCGCTGAAGGCGTCGGTGCCCATCGTCGCCATCGTGCAGGACGTGCGGCGCACGCAGATGGATCGCAATGCCTTTCAGGATCTGGATCACTTCGATATCTTCCGCGGCTGCAGCAAGTGGGTGCGGCGCGTGAGCGAAATCTCACGCATCGAGGATTACGTGGACATGGCGTTTGTGGCAGCCTCGAGCGGGCGCCCGGGGCCGGCGGTGCTGCTGTGTCCGCAGGACCTGCTGCTCGAAGCCGCGGGCGCGAACGCGGAATCGGGGCGCTGCCAGGCGCTTGGCACTTATCCGCTCGATCGCAGCGTCGCCGACCCACAGCGCATTGCGGAGGCGGCCCGCATGCTCGCGCGCGCCTTGAACCCGCTGATCGTGGCGGGCGGCGGCGTTCACCTTTCCGGCGCGCACGACGCGCTCGCGCGCATCCAGGATATGGCAGGCATTCCGGTCGCCACCACCAGCATGGGCAAGGGCGCGGTGGATGAACGGCACCCGCTGTCGGTGGGCGTCGTCGGCTACTTCATGGGCAGGCGCGCGCGGGCGCGGCACCTGCGCGGGCTCATCGACGAGGCGGACGTGATCCTCTTCGTCGGCGATCGCACCAACCAGAACGGCACGGATTCATGGACGCTGTTCCCGAAGAAGGCCGCCTACATTCATGTCGATATCGACGGCCAGGAGATCGGGCGCAACTACGAAGCGGTGAGACTGGCGGGGGATGCGAAACTCACGCTGGAAGCGCTGCATGAAGCGTTCGCCGGCGAGGATATGAGCCGGCGGCGTGCGGCGCGCTCGGCTATCGAGCAGCGGATTGCGGCGGCGCGCCGCACATTTATCGAAGAGGCCGGGCCCATGCTGCGCTCGGAGGCGGTTCCGATCCGCCCGGAGTGCTTGATGGCGGAAATCGAGTCGGTGCTCAAGCCGGATTCGATTTTCGTGTCGGATGCGAGCTATGCGGCGATCTGGGCGGCCAATTACCTGTCTGCGCAGCGGCCCGGCATGCGCTTTCTCGCGGGGCGTGGCCTCGCCGGCCTCGGCTGGGGATTGCCGGCAGCGATCGGCGCCAAGCTCGCCACGCCTGAGAGCGATGTGTTCTGTCTCACGGGAGACGGTGGCTTCGCTCACGTTTGGTCGGAACTGGAGACGGCGAAGCGCATGGGCGTCAAGGTGATCGTCACCGTCCTCAACAACCAGATTCTCGGCTACCAGTCGCATGCCGAGGACGTGCAGTACGGCGACCACACCGATGCCTGCGAACTGGGGCCGGTGGATCACGCGGCGATCGCGCGCGCCTGCGGCTGCGAAGGGGTGAGGATCGAGGAGCCGGGGCAATACGGTCCGGCGCTCGCCTGCGCGCTTGCAAGCGAGACCCCCACGGTGCTCGACGTGCTGATCGACCCGAGGGCCTATCCCCCTCTCACGCTCTACGAGGGGAAAATCAAGTTCTGATCACGCGCGGCGTCAGAACATCATCTGCCCGCCGTTGACGTGGATGGTCTGGCCGGTGATGTAGCTTGCGCCCGGACCGCACAGAAAGCGCACCGTGGTCGCAATTTCCTCCGCCTCTCCCATCCGGCCGATGGGGATCGCCTTGGCCGGGTCGGGGCGCCCCGAGCGGTCGGCGGCACGCAAGGTGTTCATGGTGCCGGGGGCGACGCAGTTCGCGCGTATGCCCTGCGGGGCGAGCTCGCGCGCGAGACCGCGAGTCAATCCAACCAGGCCGTGCTTCGCCACCGACCCATGCACGCGCCGCGCGGCGCCCGAGAGCGAGACCATGCCGCCGAGCGTGACGATGCTGCCACCGCCGGCCTTGATCATCTCCGGGATGCAGGCCTTCGCGAGGTAGAACGCGCCGTCGAGCGTGATCGAGAGCGGCACGCGCCATTCCTCGTAGGTCATCTCGGTGAACGGCTTTTCGCTTCTCACGGAAGCGTTGAGCACCAGGAAATCGACGCGCCCGAAGCGCTTGACGATGCCATCGACCATGGCGCGCACCGCCGCGCCGTCGGCGATGTCGGCCATGAAGACTTCGGCCTGGCCGCCCGCGGCGCGGATCTCCTGCACGACTTTTTCGGCGTCCTCACGCGACTTGCGGGTGTTGACCGCGACGGCCGCACCGGCGTCGGCGAGCGCGAGCGCGGTGGCGCGGCCGATGTTGCGCCCGGCGCCCGTCACGAGCGCGACCTTGCCTGCGAGTTCCTTGCTTGTGGACATTCAGTCTCTCTTTCTCAACGGTATTTGTTCACGACTTCGAGGATTTCGTCGTTCGGGATCAGGCCGCGCGGATCATTGACCCTGGCATAGCGGATGATCCCCTCCTTGTCGATCACGAACCACGCTCGCTTCGCGCGCAGAAATGACGCAATCCGCTTTGATTCCTCCGCCAGCTTGGGGTCATCGTTCAGCACGCCGAATGCGCGCGAGATCGTGCGCTGCGTGTCGGCCAGCAGCGGATACTTCAGGCCGAGTTTCTCGGCCCACGCCTGGTTTGCGCCGTTGAAATCGACGCTGACGCCCAGAACCTGGGCGTTTGCGGCCTCGAACTTGGGAAGATCAAGTTGGAAGGCCAGCGCTTCCGCCGTTCAGGTCTTGGTGAAGGCGCCGATGTAGAACCACATCACCACCACTTTATCCGCAAAATTCTTGTGCGTCAGGGTTCCACCGGTAGAGGCGGCCGCGGAGTAAGCCGGCGCCTTGTCGCCCTCCTTCAACATCTGCGCCTGCGCGCCCGCGCTGATCCACGCGGCGCTTCCCAGCACACCGGCCACGACCCAGCGTTTCCATCGTGCTAACTTCATAGGCACCTCCCTCTCATGAGTGGCAATACTTCACTGCTTGGCCGCGAGCCGCTGCACGTACTGGCGGAACTCCGCGGCGTCTACGTCGAATGGCCCGAAACCGCGCGCGACGATCATGCCCTGCCGGTCGACGACGATCGTAAACGGCACGGCCCGCACGCCGAATGCGCGCGCGACATCCATCTTTTGGTCGATATAGGTTGGAACGGTGTAGCCGTTCTTCGCCATGAAAGGCTTAACTGCCTGCTCGCCGGTGCCGTCGAGCGAGACGGTGATGACCGGGATGCCGCTTTTCCGGAGTATGTCATGTGCCCTCTGCACGGAGGGCATTGCGCCGACGCAGTCGCTTCACCACGTTGCCCAGAAGCGTATGACGGTGACCTTGTCGCGCAGATCCGTGGAACGCGCCTTTGATCCGTCGATGCCGGGCAACTCGAATGCCGGCATCGGCGTGGGCTGCGGCGGCGCGGACAGTCCTTTCGGCGGCTCGGGCGGGCTCACCGCACGCGCAGGCGCCGCGGCTGCAGCCGCCAGAGCAAGACTCGACAGGGCCAAGGAGATGAAGCGGAGGACGGAACAATTCATGGGGTTTCCTCGACATCCGGAATGCGAAGGTGTGCAATATACTTCAAAACCCGGTAACCGGATGCGGTGCGACGGAATCGACCATGACGAAAAAAGGGATGATCGACATTCAGGGGCTGCATGTCGGACGCGCGGCATTGGCATTGCTGCTCGTGCTGGGGCAGGCAGTCGCGCATGCAGCGGAGGTGGCGTATCCGGTGAAGCCGATCCGGGTGATCCTGCCGGTGCCGGCCGGGGGCACGCCTGATGTTGCCGCGCGCACGGTGCTGCCGGGCATCGCCAGCCTGCTCGGACAGCCGATGGTGGTCGATAACCGCGGTGGCGCGGGCGGGCGGATCGGCGCGGAACTCGCGGCCAGGGCGCCAGCCGACGGCTACACGCTGTTCGTCGCCAGTCCCGGCTCGCTCACCATCCTGCCGCACGTGCAGAAAGACGCGCCGTACGACGCGATCCGGGACTTCACGCCCATCGGCCTCATTTCCAGCGGCCCGTTCATCCTCCTCGCGCATCCGTCGGCGCAGGCGCGCTCGGTGAAGGACCTGGTGGCGCTCGCGCGGGCGGAACCCGGGCGGCTCACCTACGGCTCGGCGGGCAACGGTTCGGCGAACCACCTCGCGATGGAACTCTTCAGGAGCGCGGCGGGGATCGAATTGAGGCACGTGCCCTACAAGGGCGCGCCCCAGGCGGTGACCGATCTGCTGGGCGGGCGCATCGGGCTCATGTTCAGCTCGATCCCGCTCGCGTACGCGCACGTCAGGGCGGAGCGGCTGCGGCTGCTCGGCGTTTCCACCGCCAGGCGCTCGCCGCAACTGCCCGACGTGCCGACGGTGGCGGAGGCGGGCGTGCCCGGTTACGAGGCGAACACGTGGTTTGGACTGCTGGGACCGGCGAAGCTGCCGCGGGCCATTGTTGTGCGGCTGAACGACGCGCTGGTCAAGGCCGTGCGGGTGCCGGACATCCGCGCTCAGCTCACGACCCAGGGCGCCGATCCGGTCGGCAGCAGCCCCGGGGAATTCGCCGCCCACATCCGCGTCGAGTACGACAAGTACGCGAAGGTCGTCAAACTCTCCGGCGCCCGCGTCGATTGATTCTGCCGGAGTGGTAATTGGTCCACAGCAGCACCCCTTCCCCTGCTTGCGGGGGAAGGCTGGGATGGGGGCACTGAAAGATCGGCTACTTGCTCGCCGCCCGCGCGCTCTCGATCAGCGTCTTGTCCAGGCCGCACTTGAACTCGACGTTGGCGGTCGGGAGCGGGTAATACATCCTGCCTGACACCCTGACCCTGTCAGCGTAACCCACGGTCTTCCCGTCGTTCGTCGTCACCTTCAGGTCTTTAGAAGTGAAGCTCCGCGGCGGTTTCTCGACGTGGTTCGGCCCCGTGCCGAGCTTGACGCTGGCGCCGATGACATTTTCAGTCGCGAACGGCGCGGCGCGCAGCCGCATCATGATCGTCACGTCCTTGCCCTTGAACTGCGACGGAAAATCGAGATAGCCATCGAGCGCGACGCGCCTGTCCTCGTTCGCCTTGTCGCACACCGTGGCGAACGTCACCTTCGTTCCGGCCGTCGGTGGTCCGCTGTCGCACCCGGCGATGTGCACGGTGAGCAGCGCAGTGGCAGCCCATGCTATCCGTTGCGATCCGTCCAATCTGTTTCCTCCCGGGCTGATCCTGCTATGTGACCGCAGGCGTTACAGCATGTCGTCCCCGCGGAGGCGGGGACCCATAGGGCGTTTCCTGATGGCACGATGTGAAATATCCGCGCGTATCCTCCTACTTGGAACCCACGGAAATATAGCACCTCCCCGCGCCGTCTCCGATTTGCACGCAGTTTGAATTCTGAATAGTGCCGAGCCGTGCTCTATCGTGAGCACAACCGCGGTAGCGCCGATACGATCTCGTCCACCGATATATCGGCATATATCTGCCGGCAGATAGAGATG
>Ga0315912_10002701_pt1 | contig 18505 bp, 19 predicted proteins | sample VfabasoilMG_FD_204469 | JGI IMG/M metagenome (GOLD analysis project Ga0315912, IMG submission 204469) | Garden soil microbial communities collected in Santa Monica, California, United States - V. faba soil | ecosystem: Environmental > Terrestrial > Soil > Garden | place: USA: California...
CCGCCCTGCACTGGGCACGTGGGAGGGGGATGTTCTCCGGCGAGGGAAAGACGCGCGTCGCCACAGAACCGGAGAGCGAGAAATTGAAAGAGGCACGTGACTTGGCTTTCGTCCCCATCGAACGCCTTGCCAAGAATTCAAAGCCGTTCGCCACGTTACAGGCGCTACAGGACACAGTGTCTGCCCATTTTGGTCCCGAGGCTGTCCAACCTATTACTTCTATAATCGGTATTCATCACAGCATCACGAGTGCGGCGTCTATCCTGATACAGACGACATATGCCGAAGAAGATCGGCTCAGCCAGGAGTCACTCGTGCCGCTCCGTGGTGCGCTCTGGGGCGAGGGCGCGGAAGCGGACAGTAAGAAGCTGGATACTGCTATCGAGCAACTGGAAGCGATTTGCAGGCCGGTGCTAACTGCCAAGGCACCCGAATGACTCAGATCAGCAAGCGTAGCCCGCATGGGGCGCTTGCAGAATGCGGGGACCGGTCGCGGGGACAATCCCTGCATTCCGCAAGCGCTCCATGCGGGCTAGGGCCTGAAGGAATCAATATCGCAAAGGCCATAATGGGGTCATCGTGCGATCAATCTAATTGACATAACATCAAACGTTACGACGTGCAATTCTTCCGCGCGCTCCAAACCAAACCAAATTCACGGTCGATCGAATGGAATCAAACTCTATAACATCGGCCCATCGAGCCGCCGGTCGGTCGGTTGGCGTTTCGTAGTCCTGCTGCCACCATCGGTTCAAAACAATGCACGATGATTGAGGCGGATTAATCTTCTTCCGGGCATTAACCGGAATACGCAGAAAGTAGGCATGTGCCCACTCGACTATGTCCAAATGAGGCTCAGCCCTTTTTGTTCTGCGGCCGGGAATACCAGCGGTCGCAACTTCGCCTAACCACAATTGCGTTATAGAAATTTCTCTCATGGCATGATGGTTGTTGCCTAAGCGAGAAACCAGTGGGTCGCCGATGCCAATATACTGCAAAGTGGTGCGTCCACGGCCTACGGAAGGGGCATGCCCGATCGCCATATAGAGGCCAGCACCGAAATCCTTCCGTGCGGCAGATCGCGCGTCTTTAAGCAATTCCGACTTTGTTGCGCCTCGAAATGGGCCGTACCAGTCAACGATACTAGCCATGTGGTCGGGCATCTTCCTCTATCCGCCTTTGCAATACATTCAAGTTGAGAGCCACTCATCAGATGAAGGAGTTCATGTGAATTACACCCCTACCTCCCCACAAAATTCGGCTTCCGCTTCTCCTTGAACGCGGCCACGCCCTCCTTGTGGTCCACCGTGTTGTTTAGCTGCGGCTGCACCATGGACTCCATTTCCAGGTAGTCCTCAAAACTCGGGCCGTCCGCCAGGTTGAACAGTTTCTTGGATAGCCCCAGCGCGTAGGTCGGGCCGGTGGCGAATTGCCGGGCCAGTTCCAGCGCCTTGTCCAGCGCGCTTCCGTCCTCCGTCATGTGGTTGGCGATGCCCAGCTTCACCGCTTCCTCCGCCCCCACGAAGCGGCCGGAATACACCAGTTCCTTCGCCAGCGGCGTGCCGATGCGGCGCACCAGCAGCCAGATGCCGCCGCCATCCGGCGCCAGGCCGATGCGCTGGAACACCTGGGCGAAGCGGGCGGACTTGCCCACCACCATCATGTCGCAGGCCATGGCGATGGACATGCCGATGCCCACGGCCACGCCCTCCACCGCCGCGATCACCGGTTTCTCGATATTGTGCAGCACCCGCATATAGGCGTGGCTGCCGGATTGCAGCATCTGCCGGGACTTGCGCAAATCCCGCCCGCCCATGTTGCCCACGTCGGCCCCGGAACAGAACGCGCCGCCGGCGCCGGTAACGACAATCGCGCGTACCTCATCATCGAAACGCAGTTCGGTGAAATACTTCTGCAGGTCTTGGCGCATTTCCCAGGTCAGGGCGTTCTTCCGCTCCGGCCGGTTGAGCGTGACGATGGCGATGGCGCCATCCCGGGTCAGTTCGATGGTCATGGGGCGGTCCCTCCTAGTTGGTTGCAGTCTGGCTTGCCCGCCCGGCACCCGGCAAGCCAGACTGCGGGTCATAATCCTGGGGGAGAAGGGCCATGGACCCGCGCGCGTTCGAAGGCGTCCGCATCATCGATATCACCCACGTGCTGGCCGGGCCGTTCGCGGCCTACCAGCTGGCGGTGCAGGGGGCGGACGTGATCAAGGTGGAACACCCGGACGATCCGGACCAAAGCCGCGGCAGCGGGTCCGACGCGCATCTGAACGACACGCACATGGGCACGGGGTTCCTGACGCAGGCATCCAACAAGCGGTCCATCACGCTGGATCTGAAGACGGCGGCGGGGCAGGAGATTTTGAAGAAGCTGGCCGCCGGGGCGGACGTGCTGGTAGAAAACTACCGGCCGGGGGCTTTCGCGGCGCTCGGGCTGGGGTATGAGGATCTGGCGAAGATCAACCCGCGCCTGATCTATTGCTCCATCAGCGCCTTCGGGCAGAGCGGGCCGCGCGGGCAGATGACGGCGTATGACCATGTCATCCAGTCCACCTCCGGCATCATGGCGACCACGGGCATGCCGGATGTGCACCCAATCAAGTTCGGATCGCCAGTGATCGACTACGCGACGGGGACGATGGCGGCGTTCGCGCTGGCGTCCGCGCTGTTCCAGCGGGAGCGGACGGGGAAGGGGCAGCGTATTGATCTTGCGATGCTGGACGTGGCGATGATGATGATGTCCAGCCACATGTCCGCCTATATGCGCAATGGCGCGCACCCGAAGCCGAACGGCAACAAGCACAGCCACGCCACCAATAGCTGCTACCAGACGAAGGACGGGCTGGTGATGCTGGGCGCCAGCAATGTCCGCCAGCAGGCCCGCCTGTGGCGCGCCCTGGGGCGAGAGGACATGGTGAAGAAGACCAACTACGAACGCGACGCCGACCACGCGCGGGAAGAGAAGCTGCTGGAAGAGATCATGCCGACAAAGACGGCGGATGAGTGGGAGGCGTTCTTCCAGTCCCGCCACGTGCCGGCATCCCGCGTGCGGCAGATGAAGGAGGCGATCGCGGACCCGCACCTGGCCACGCGCGGCGTGCTGCACCGCTTCCCCAATGGCGCGCCGGGGGTAGATGGCGCCTTCGGCGTGCCGATGGCGGCGTTCAAGTTCGCCCACGGCACCCCGCGCATCGACACGCCCCCGCCGCAGTTCGGCGCGCATACGGATGCGGTGCTGGCGGAACTGGGCTATGGCGCGGCGGATATCGCCGGGTTCCGCGCGGCGAAGGTCGTCGGATAGGGGGCGCATGGCCACCATCGGCATCGAGGCGCACTACACGAAATCCGGCATCGCGCCGCGCATCCTGGCGGCGCTGCGGGCGGTGCGTGGGCCGGATGCCGATATAACGCCGGAGACGCTGGCGCCGATGGACCAGTTCCATGGCCGTGGCATCCTGGCGACGCAGGAAATGGCCGCGCTACTGTCCCCTCAGGCGGGGGAAAGCATCCTGGATATCGGCTGCGGCATCGGCGGGCCGGCGCGCTGGATCGCGTGGCGTTTCCATTGCCAGGTTACCGGCGTCGACCTGACACGCGCCTTCTGCGAGGCCGCCGAGGAACTGAACGCCGCCTGCGGCATGCGGGACAGGGTGCATATCGAGCATGGCAGCGCGCTGGCTCTGCCGTTCATGGATGGCACCTTCGCCCGCGCCTATTCCCAGAACGTGGCGATGAACATCGCGAACAAGGCGGGAATGTATCGGGAGGCGTTCCGCGTGCTGAAGCCGGGCGGGGTGCTGGTGCTGTCCAACCTGGCGCGGGGGCCGAACGGGCCGCCTTATTTCCCGGTGCCCTGGGCCACCCAGGCGGAACAAAGCTTCCTGGCGACGGAGGCGGACACGCGGCGGGACCTGCAGGCAGCGGGCTTCCTGGTCGAGTCCTACCAGGACATGACGGACGCGATTGTCCCGGCGGCCGCGGCGTTGCGCCAGAAGTTGCAGGCCGAGGGCGCGCCGCCGCTGGGGCTGCATGTGTGGCTGGGCGCTGATTTCATCACCCGACAGATCAACACCCAGCGCTGCCTGGAGGACGGGCGGACGCGCGCGGTGGAAATCCTGGCACGCAAACCGGGTTGAACCCGGTGGGGTAGGGCCATTAGCCTCTCGCGATGTGACGGAGGCTGCGATGTCGGACGCACGCGTGGAAATGCTGCCGGACCGGGTACTGACGCCGACGCAACTCCGCGCGCTGTCCACAAGGTCGGACGCCGCCGGGGCGGCGCGGCTGGCGGTGCATGTGGCGTTCCTGCTCGCCACCGGTATCTGGGTGGCCACCGCCGGGCCGGTGATGGTGTGGCCGGCGATGTTCGCGTTGGGCCTGGTGCAGGCGGCGCTGTTCGCCCCGGCGCATGAATGCATGCACCGCACGGCGTTCCGGTCGGACCGCGCCAATGCCGTCGTCGGCTGGCTGGCCGCGGCGCCATCCCTGTTGAACCTGGATTTCTACCGCGCCTTCCACCTGGCGCATCACCGGCACACGCAGATCCCGGGGAAGGACCCGGAACTGGCGGCCGTGGGGCCGACCAGCATCGGGCGCTACCTGCTGCGCGTCTCCGGCATCGCCTTCTGGCAGTTGCGGCTGAAAACGGTGTGGGATACGTGGCGCGGCGATATGTCCGCCTATCCCTACATCACCGCGCAGACGGCGCCGCGGATTATTCTGTCGGTCCGCGCGATGAGCGCGCTGATGTTCGGCGGCGCCGCAATTTCCGCATTCGTCTGGGGCTGGAAGACACCGTTCCTGTTCTGGATCATCCCGCAGATCATCGGCCAGCCGCCGCTGCGTGCCTACCTGCTGGCCGAACACACCGGCTGCACGCAGGACCGCAACGGCCTGACCAATACGCGCACCACCTACACCAACGCCCTAGTGCGCCTGCTGATGTGGGATATGCCCTATCACGCGGAGCATCACCTGTATCCCTCCATCCCCTTCCACCGGTTGGCAGAGGCCCATGGCCTGATCAAGGCGCGGCTGGGCTTCGTGCAACAGGGCTACGCGCGCTGGAACCTGGGCTGGGTCAGGGGGCTGCTGCGCCCCGGCTGACGCCCCGGCCTATATCCGCGTTACGTGGGCCGCGACACACAACCAGCGTCCGCCGATGCGCGACCAGATATCCGTATAGCGCCCGGCGCCCGGGGCGCCATCCGCCCGCGTGAAGCCGGTGCGGGCATGGATAATAGCGGTGTCACCAAAACGGCGGATGTTCACATCGGAACAGGTCAGATCCGGCACGGCCGACGGCCGCCCGATCTGCGCCAGGAACGCCGCGCGATCGATCTGGGTGCCATCCGGATTGGTGTTCAGGAAATCCGCCGACAGGTTCGCATCGAACCACGCGACATCGGATTGCGCGACGGCGCGGATGTAGTGGGTGTTGAGGTCCGTGAGCTTCGCGTGGTCGGTATCGGTGGTCGTCACGGTATCGGGCATCGTCCTGCTCCCCCTGCCTGCCATTGGGATGTTCTACCCTATCCTGGCGCCGGTTTCCCGGGAATTTGCCCGGTTGCCTCCTGGCTACCCGTTGGTATGGTGCCGGCGCCGCCGCGCCCAGCCGCGCGGTGCGATGCTTGAAAGAGGGATGCCGCCACCATGACCGAATACGTGCTGTATGAGCAGGACGGACCGATCGTCACGATCAGCCTGAACCAGCCGGACAAGCGCAACCCGATTTCCGAGATGGGAATGGTGGATGCCATCATCGAAGCGCTGGAGCGGATTCAGAACGACGCCTCCGTGCGCGTTGCGATCCTGACAGGCAGGGGCAGCGCGTTCTCCTCCGGCGGCGACCTGCGCAAGATGAAGGAGGCGTTCGGCCAGCGGCAGGAAAAGCCGTATGTGACGCCGTTCTACTACAAGGGTGGCATCCAGCGCATTCCCATCGCGTTTGAACGTGTGGACGTGCCGATCATCGCCGCGGTGAACGGCCCGGCCATCGGCGCGGGGCTGGACCTGGCCTGCATGTGCGACATGCGCATTGCCGGCGAAAGCGCCAAGTTCGCGGAAAGCTTCGTGAAGGTCGGCATCATCCCCGGCGATGGCGGCGCCTGGCTGCTGCCGCGCGTGGTGGGCTATTCCATGGCCTGCGAAATGGCGCTGACGGGCGACCAGTACAGCGCGCAGGAAGCACTGGCCTGCGGCCTGGTTTCCCGCGTGGTGCCGGACGCGGATTTGCTGGAAGCCGCGCGCAAGCTGGCGACGCGCATCGCGGTGAACCCGCCCTACGCCGTGCGCATGGCCAAGCGCCTGCTGATGGAAGGCCGCCATGTGCGCATGGACACGCTGCTGGAAATGTCCGCCGCCATGCAGGCATTGAGCCACGCGACGGCGGACCATCGAGAAGCGGTGGATGCGTTCCTGGAGAAGCGCAAGCCGGTCTTCAAGGGCGACTAAACGACACTGCGCGCCCGCAAATCCGCCACCTGCGCCGGGCTGTAGCCCAGCCCGGCCAGCACTTCATCCGTATGCGCACCCAACCCCGGCGCCACGCCGATCTTCGCCGGCGTTTCGGAAAACTGCCACGGCGTGCCGTGCACCTTCAGCGTCTTGCCGTGGTCCGGGTACTCCACCTCCGCAACATAGTTGTTGGCGATCACGTCGGGGTCGTTGGATGCCTCCAGCAGCGTGTTGATGGGGGCGGAGACGATGTCCGCCGCACGCAGCTTTTCCACCCACACATCGCGCGGGCCGTTGGCGAACAGCTCATCCAACATACGGAGCAGGACGGTGCGCTTTTCGTCGGAATCCATCACTACGCCCAAATCGGCAAAGCCCGCCGCGGAGAGTTTGTCGTAGAATCCCAGCGCAGTCATCGCCTTCACCCATTGCGCGCCACCGTTCAGCTGGAACACCAGCGGCTTGCCGTCCTTGTCATTGAAGCTTGCGGAAAGCCCCGGCCGCTGCGGCGTGCCGGACACGCGGGCCTGGCCCGTCACCGGATCGCGGTCGCGCCACATCGCGGTGGTGAGTGTCCAGCCCATCAGGCGGATCTGCCCGCCAAGCAGGGAGCAATCTACCTTCTGTCCCACGCCCGTTGCCCGCGCATGCGTCAGCGCCGCCAGCGCGCCGCCGAAGGCCAGGATGGCGCAGGTCTCGTCAGCCACGCTGACAATGCCGGTGCGCAGCGGCTGGCCAGGCGTGGAATAGGCATGGGCAATACCGCCCAGCGCCTGTGCCATGGAATCCGTGCCTGGCAGGTCCGCATGCGGTCCGTTCGGGCCGTAGCCGGAGATGGAGATGTAGACCAGCTTCGGGTTGACCTTGCGCAGGTCCTCATATCCGAACCCGTTCTTCTCCGCTGCGCCCGGCCGGAAATTCTGGCCGAAGATGTCCGCGGTCGCGACCAGCTTGCGCAGAATCTCCCGCGCTTCCTCGGTCTTCAGATTCAGCGTGAGGGACTTCACGCCCCGGTTGTTGGTCTCGAAATACGTGCTTGGCATGCCCGGCAGCACGGAGGTCTTGCGGGAGGGATCGCCGCCATCCGGTACCTCGATCTTGATCACCTCCGCGCCCAGGTCGGCCATCAGCATATACGGCACGGTGCCCGCCTGCGCGGTGGAGCAGGCGACGACGCGAACGCCCTGCAGCGGGCCGTGGGGAGTTGTCATGGCGGCGGACCTTTCCTCAATCGAACAAATGGCAGGCGACTTGGTGCGCGGGCGCGACTTCCCGCAATTCCGGTGTTTCCGCCGCGCAACGCGCCATGGCGAAGGGGCAGCGCGGGTGGAAGTGGCAGCCTGACGGCGGATTGAGCGGGGAGGGGACTTCGCCCTGCAAGGCAATCTCCTCCCGCTGCATGGCGGGGTCGGCGAGCAGCACGGCTGAGAAGAGCGCGCGGGTGTAGGGGTGGCGCACATCGCCGAACAGGGACGGCGTGGGCGCGTATTCCACGATCTTGCCAAGGTACATCACCGCCGTGTGGTTTGCCATGTGGCGCACCGTAGCGAGATCATGCGCCACCAGCAGGTAGGCGACGTTGTCCTCCGCCTGGATGTCCTTCAGCAGGTTCATCATCTGCGCGCGGATGGAGACGTCCAGCGCGGAAATCGGTTCATCCAGCACGATCAGCTTGGGGCGGGATGCCAGCGCGGCGGCGAGTGCGATGCGCTGGCGCTGGCCGCCAGAGAACTCGTGTGGGTATTGCGCCGCCTGGTCCACGCGCAGGCCGACATGAGCGAGGAGTTCGCGCACGCGCGCATCGATGGCGGCCTTGTCCCCCCAGTCGGTGACGATGAGGGATTCGGCGATGGTGCGGCCCACCGTCATGCGCGGGTTGAGCGAGGACCAGGGATCCTGGAACACGGCCTGCACGGTGGCGCGGAATTGCCTGAGTGCGTCGCCTTGCAGGTCGTGAATGGGAGCGCCATCCAGTAGGATTTCCCCGTCCGTCGGTTCCTCCAGGTTCAGGATCAGGCGGGAGGTGGTGGTCTTGCCGCAGCCCGATTCGCCCACCAGGCCGAGGGTTTCGCCGGCGTTGATAGAGAAACTGACGCCGTCCACGGCTTTCACGTGGCCGAGGGTGCGCGCGAACAGGATGCCGCGCGTGTGGGCGTAGTGCTTGCGCACGTTGTTGACACGCAGCAGGGGCTGGGTGGCGTTCATGCCAGCTTCCAGCAATCGGCGGTGTGGTCCGGCCCGACGGTGACGCTGGCGGGATAGGCGGCGCGGCAGCGATCCTCCGCCACCGGGCAGCGCGCGGCGAAGCGGCAGCCTTGCGGCAGGTTCATCAGCGATGGCGGCTGACCCTCGATCGTGGCCAGGCGACCGATCGGCCCGGTCATCTTGGGCACGGAGGCGATGAGCGCCTGCGTGTAGGGGTGCGACGGGGCGGAGAGGATTTGCGCCACCGGGCCGCATTCCACGATGCGGCCGGCATACATCACCGCCACGCGGTCGCACATGCGGGCCACCACGCCGAAGTCGTGCGTGATGAACAATATGGCCATGTCGTTCTCGGCTTGCAGGCGCTTCAGCAGTTTCAAATATTGCAGCTGGATCGTGACATCCAGCGCAGTGGTGGGTTCGTCGGCAATCAGTACCTCCGGATGGCCGGAGATAGCGATGGCACCGACGACGCGCTGCTTCATGCCGCCGCTCATCTGGTGCGGGTACTGGTTGATGCGGGATTCGGGCGCGGCGATTTCCACGTGGCGCAGGGCATCGACGGCCTCGCTTGTGAGCGCGGACTTGGGCGCGCGCAGGCGGCGCAGCAGGGCCTCGCGCAACTGGTTGCCGATGGTGAAGACCGGGTTCAAGGAGGTCTGCGGGTCCTGCAGGATCATGGAGATGCGCTTGCCGCGAATTTCTCGCATTTCCGCCGGCGTGCGGGTGAGCAGGTCCTGGCCGTGCAGCTTCACCTCTCCTTGCACCGTGCGGGCGCCGTTGCGGGGCAGCAGGCGCATGATGGAGAGCGCGGTGAGGCTTTTGCCGCAGCCGGATTCGCCGACCAAGCCCAGCACCTCGCCCTTGCGGAGGGAGAAGCTGACGCCGTCCACTGCTTTGATCACGCCGCGGCGGAGATGAAAATGCGTATGAAGATCTCGGACTTCCAGAATCATGACTCGCGAACCAGCGTGGTCCAATCGGGCAAAGCGACCCATCGCCATTGACCGAGGTATGTGACGAACCTGTGCTCCAGAAGAGCCTCGACTTCGAAATCGTCCTCGTCCTGATAAAGGATAACGCGGTCTTCGGCATTTAACTGACCGCTTCCGATCAGCTCTCCAACATCTCGGTCCCCACAGACCAATATCGTCACTGCACCGTCGACGTCCCGGTCGTTGAAATCCGCATACACTCGAAGCATGGACCTCATCCCCAAGCTCCCGTCATAGCTGCCGCAACCTCGGATCCAGCCGGTCGCGCAGCCAGTCCCCGAACAGGTTGACGGAGAGGACGAGCAGCGTGATGGCGAGGCCAGGGATGAGCGAAACCCACCAGGCATCGGCGATGCGGCCGCGGCCTTCGGAGATCATCAGCCCCCAGGTCGGCGTGGGCGGCGGCACGCCGGCGCCGAGGAAGCTGAGCGAGGCTTCCGCGATGATGACGACGCCGATGTTGAGCGTGACCAGCACCATGAACGTGTTCAGCACATTGGGCAGGACGTGCGTGAGCATGATGCGGAGCGAGGAACAGCCGCGCACTTTAGCGAGCGCGACGAAATCGCGTTGCTTCAGCGCCAGCACCTCGCCGCGAATGACGCGGGCGAAGCTGGCCCAGAGCAATAGCGAGATGGCGGCCACCAGCGTGCCAAGGCCCTGGCCCATGGTGACCGCCAGCAGCAGGGCGAACAGGATGGCGGGGAAGGTGAAGGCCGCATCCACCAGGCGCATCAGCACATTGTCCACCACGCCGCCGATATAGCCGGCGACGATGCCGATGAGCAGGCCGATACCGCCGCCCACCGTCAGCGCCAGCACGGCGACGATCAGGCTGACGCGGGCGCCGTAGATCAGGCGGGAGAGGATATCGCGGCCGAATGCGTCCGTGCCCAGGAGGTATTTCGTGGTGCCGCCATCCAGCCAGACGGGGGGTAGCAACTTGTCGCGCAAGGCCTGGTCGATGGGTGAATGCGGCGCCAGCAGCGGCGCGAACAGCGCCATGACGAGCATGACGGTAATGATGACGATGGGAATCCACGGCGCGCGGCGCATCGCGTCTAGCTCAGCCGTATGCGCGGATCGACATAGGCGTAGAGAATATCGACCAGCAGGTTGATGGAGAGGATGAGGATGGATTTCAGGATGATCACCGCCTGCAGCAGCGGGAAATCGCGGAAGATCACGGCTTCATAGGTCAGGCGGCCGATGCCGGGCCAGGCGAAAACCGTCTCGGTGACAATGGCACCGGTGATGAGGTTGCCGACGAACACCCCCCACAATGTCAGCACCGGTATCAGCGCGTTGCGCAGGCAATGCTTCCAGATCACCGTGCCCTCGCCCAGTCCCTTGATGCGGGCGAGTTTCACGAACTCGCTGTCCATGATCTCCAGCATCGCGGAGCGGGTGATGCGCATGAAGCCGGCGATGAGGAACGTGCCAAGTGTGATGACGGGCAGCACGTAGTGCGCCGGCCCGCCCATGCGGCCGGAGGGCAGCCAGCCGAGTTCGACGCTGAACACGTAGATCAGCAGCACGCCGAGCCAGAAGCTGGGCATGGCGACCCCGAGCACGGCGACGGTGCCGGCGGCGCGGTCCAGGAAGCCGCCGCGGTTCAGCGCCGCCACCACGCCGAGCGGAATGCCCAGCGCCATGCCGAGGATCAGCGCCCAGGGAATCACGGCGAGTGTGTTCGGCAGCCGGTCGAAGAACGCCTCCACCGCTGGCTGGCGCATGCGGATGGACATGCCCAGGTCGCCGTGCAGCGCCTTGGTGACGAAGATGACGAACTGATCGAACAGCGACCCATCCAGCCCCAGCGTGCGGATCAGCGCGGCGCGATCCTCCGGGGTCGCATCCTCCGGCAGCATCAGGTCCACCGGGTTGCCGGTAAGGCGGCCGAGGAAGAAGACGATGGTGGCGACGATGCAGAGCAGGACGATGCCCTGCAGCAGGCGCCGGCCGATGAATCGCGTCACGCTACTTCGTCCAGGGTGCCTGGTCCGGCTGCGGGATGCGCTCAAACACGTCGCCCAGTTCGTGGCGGCCCGGGATGGCGGCGAACTGGCCGACCTTCTTCTTGTTGACGGCGTAGTAGCCCATGCCCTCGATGATCGGCACGACGGTCCAGGTATCCGCCACCATCTGCACCATCTGGTCGTTCAGCGCAGTGCGCTTGGCGGGATCCAGCTCGTCCCCCAGCGCCTTGTAGACCTTCACGAAGGCCTGGCACGCTTCGCCGCAATTGTCCTTGTCGCCCAGCAGGCGCTGCGTGCTGTCCGGAGCGTACGAGGAGTTGTAGCGCCACGGCGCGTCCGGCCGGCCGGCGGTGCGATACATGGAGGCCCAGCCGGTCAGCGGCCCCTGGTCGCCGCGTTCCAGCGGGGCGAAGCTGCCCCATTCGTAGTGCTTGATGGTAACGCGCACGCCCACCTTGCCCCACATGTCCGCGATGGCGGTGCCGATATCCACCATGAACTGGGTGCCAGGCAGGGCGGTGTTGGCGAATTTCAGTTCGAACCCGTTCGGGTAGCCTTCCTCCGCCAGGATCTTTTTCGCCATAGCGGGGTCGTAGCGGTAGTTTTCCGCCGACCATTTGGCCCAGCGATCAGTGGTCAGGCTTTCCGTGTAGGGGAAAGTGGCGAAGGGGAACGGCATGGACGCGCGGCCGTTCATGATCTGGTCGATGATCAGCTTGCGGTCGATGGCGAGCGACAGCGCCTGGCGCACGCGCGGCTTCGCGATGGGGTTGTCCTTCACCTCCGGCCGCCACGTGCCCCAGAACTGGAACACCGCCTGCATCGTACCGGGGACGGACAGCACTTCCAGCCCGGCGCGGGATGCGCCCAGCATCGTCTCCGGCCCGATGGAGGCGATGGCGGCTTCGCCGGTGCGCACCATGGCGACGCGCGTCGATTCCTCCGGCACCAGCAGGATGTGCAGGTCCTTGAAGCGTGGGTCCCCGCGCCAGTGTGGGCCGGCTGCCGTGAATTCCATGCGGTCACCCGGCACGTTGCGGGTGAAGCGCCATGGGCCGCTGCCAATCGGCTTGCGGCGGAATTCCTCCTCCCCCACCTTCGTGATGTAGTCCTTCGGCATGATCGCGCCTTCCGGCGCCACGGCGCGGGAGAGGGACGGCGGGAGGCCGATCTGCGGCGTGGTGGTGTTGATGCGCACCGTCATCGGGTCGATGACGTCGATGCTCTTGATGAAGCGGCGCATGGTGGCGGAGGCGGCGGCGAGCGAGTTGGGCGCCATCTGGCGTTCCAGGCTGAACTTCACATCGGCGGCGGTGAGGGGATCGCCGTTGTGGAATTTCTGGCCGGGGCGGATGTGGAAGGTCCAGGCCAGCCCGTCCGGCGCCATTTCCCAGCGTTCCGCCACGCCGGGGCCGACGCCGCCTTTTTCCAGGTTGAAGCCGACCAGGCTGTCATACATCACCGCCTGGTACACGGCATTGCCGGGACGGCCTTCCAGGATCGGGTCCAGCGTTTGCGCGCCGAGAGATTCCACGGCGAAGACCAGCGTGCCGGTGGGCGCCTGCGCCGACGCGGGCTGCCAGGCGGCGCAGGACAGCGCTGCCGCCCCCAGCGCGACAGAAAGGCCAAGCGCGCGCATGCGTGCCATGGAACGTCTCCCTAATTCCCTGGGCACGTTTGGCCGCGCCCTTGGGCCGGGAGTATCCGGGTCGCGTTTCGTCAAAGTCAACGGTTGCGCGCCGATACGCGGAACCGTTGCGGCGATGGGCTATGACGTCACGGCCGAACGGCCGCGCGCGATGGCACCATCCAGCCCCGCCTGCGCGCGCTGCTTGTTAAACGCGTCCGACACATGGGATAGCTGGTGCGTATCGAAATGCGCCGTCAGCGCGTTGCGGAACCCTTGCATGTCCATCGCGCGGTTGAGCGACCGCTTGGTCAGTTTCAACGCGAAGGGCGCGGCCTCCGCGATGTTGTTGGCCAGCGCCAGCGTAGCTTCCTCCAGCTCCGCGCGCGGGACCACGCGGTTCACCATGCCGATCTTCAGCGCTTCCTCCGCCCCCATGCGGCGGCCGGTGAACAGGAAGTCTTTCGCGGTGCGCAGGCCCATCACGTAGGGGTGCACCAGCACCTCCACCGCCGCGGCGGCCAGCGTCTTGCACACCGGGTCCGCGAAGTAGGCGTCATCCGCGGCCACGATCAGGTCGCACATGTTCGCCACCATGAAGCCGCCGGCGATGCAGGCGCCCTGCACCTGGGCGATGGTCGGCTTCGGGCAATCCCAGATGCGCAAGGAGTAGTCGAAGTAGCGCTTTTCCTCATAGGCGAAGCGTTGTTCCACGGTGAAGCCGGCGCGCTTCTCCTGCGCCTCCTTCAAATCATGCCCGGCGGAGAAATGCGCGCCCTCGCCGCCGATGATGATGACGCGGACATTGTCATCCGCCACCGCTTGCGACAGCGCCGCGTCCAGCTCATCCAGCAGGAAGCTGCTTTCGGCATTCCGCTGCGCCGGGCGCGCGTGATTGATGCGCATCACGTGGCCGATACGCTCGGTGGAAATGGCGGTCCAGGTGGTGGCGTCGTTGGGCATGGCGGTTCCTCCGGTATTCCGGGGAGGGTAGGCCGCTCAGGCCGCTTCCGCCAAGACGAGCCGGCGGCGGGCCGGCGCGGTGACGGGCATGGCGGCGTACAAATCCTTCACCGCCTCCGTCACCGTCACTCCGGCGAAGCGGGGTGCGACCCGCCGGCCCAGCCGCTCGATCGGCCGGGCGCTGCGCAACACCAGGCGCAGGTTGGTGGGGGGCAGATAAAGGGCGGTCTCCCGGTGCTCGACATGGAACATGGAGCCCGCCAACAGCCGGCCGATCTGCCCGGCGGAATACGGGTGACCATGGCCGAACGGCGTGTGCTCCAGGTGTGCCCACATCCCAGCCCGGTTGGGTGCCACCACCAGCAGGCGGCCATCGTCCTTCAACACGCGCCATACCTCCCGCAGCATCCGCCGTGCGTGGTCCGCTGCCTCCAGCCCGTGCACCAGCAGGATGCGGTCGAAGGTCAGGTCCGGGAAGGGCAGGGCGTCCTCCGCCACGGTGCAGGACAGGTTCGGCACCCCGGCCGGCCAGCGGGCGGCGCCAATCTGCTCTGGCGTCGCGGCGATGCAGCGACCCGCAATTTCCCGCCAATGGCGCAGATAGGGGGCGGTGTAGCCGATCCCCAGCACGGACAACCCCCGCAAATCCGGCCAGATCTCGTCCAGCCGCGCACGGATCAGCCGGGCCGCCACCGCGCCCCTGGCTGTGCCGTAGAATTCCGCCGCCGCGTGCGCATCCGCCACCATCGCGCTAGACTGTAGCACATAATCAGCCCCGAGGCCCCGCCATGCCCGTTACCGCCACCCCCGTACCCATCCTGAACGACAACTACGCCTGGCTGCTGCGCGATGCCGCCACCGGCGCCACCGCCATTGTGGACCCGGCGGAAGCCGCCCCCTGCATCGCCGCCATCGAGGCCGCCGGCGGCAAGCTGGACCTGGTGCTGCTGACGCATCACCACGGCGATCACATCGCCGAGGCCGACAAGGTGCAGGCGCGCTTCGGCGCCCGCATGGTCGGCGCCGCGGCGGATGCGCACCGCCTGCCCAAGCTGGACCAGGCGGTGAAGGAAGGGGACACGGTGAAGCTCGGCAACGCCAGCGCCCGCATCATCGAAACCCCGGGCCATACCGTCGGCCAGATCAACTACTTCTTCCCGGACGGTGCCATCCTGTGCAGCGGGGATACGCTGTTCAGTCTGGGCTGTGGCCGCATCATCGAAGGCAACGCGGCGATGATGCACGCCAGCCTGCGCAAGCTGGCCGCCCTGCCGGATGAAACGCTGGTGTGCTGCGGGCACGAATACACCGTCAGCAACGGCAAGTTCGCCCTGCACGTGGAACCGGACAACAAGGCGTTGCAAGCCCGCATGTCTGAAGTCACCGCCCAGCGCGCCGCCGGCAAGCCCTCCGTCCCCTCCACCATGGGCAGCGAAAAGGCCGCCAACCCGTTCCTCACCGCGAAGGATGAGGCCGAGTTCGCGGCCCGGCGGAAGTCGAAGGATTCCTTCTAGCTAACCCATCTGCATGGGGGATGGCACGAAGCGGAAACCATCCCCCATCTTCGCCACATGGCCGATCCCCGGCCAGGGGAAGTGGTAGGCCAGCAGCGGAATGCGGTTGGCCGCGAGCATGTTCAGCATCTTCACGCGGGACTGCGCGGACTGCTTCGGGTCCGTGTCGTAGGCAAACTCCGTCAGCGGCTTTTCCATCAGCAGGTACTGGTGGTGCGTCAGGTCGCCGATGAAGCACATCTGCTTGCCGGCGGAATCGATCATGAACACGGTGTGCCCCACCGTGTGCCCCGGCGCGAAGATGGCATGGATGCCGGGGATGAACTCCTCCCCGTCCTTCACGAACTTGATGCGGTCCCGGTTCGGCACGAGATTGCGCCGCGCCTGGTCCAGGAAGCTCTTCAGGGCCGGCGCGCTGACTTTCGCCGGGTCGGTCCAGTAGTCGTAGTCCGCCTGGGCGATATACAACGTGGCATTGGGGAAATTCCGCGCCCCGCTGGCGGACATGATGCCGCCGCAGTGGTCAATATGCGCATGCGTCATCACCACGGCATCCACCGCGGAAGCCGGAATGCCGGCCTGCGCCAGCGTCTTCATCAACTGGCCGGTGGTGGGGCCGAACAGCTTCACATTGCCCATGCCGGTATCGAACAGCACCACCTTGCTGCCGGTGTTCAGCACCAGGATGTTCTGTTCCAGCACCACGTTGTCCGCCGGCAGGAAATTGTCCGTCAGCTGCCGGGCAATTTCCTCCTTGCTCAGGCCCAGGAACGCATCTCCCGGCGGGCCGAGCGGCAGGGAACCATCGGAAATCACCGTGGCATCCATGCTGCCCAGTTTGAAGCGGTAGAAATACGGCGCCTGCTTCAGCCCCATCGGCATTTTCGCGCCGGCGGTCTGGATCAGTCCGGCGGCAGCCGCCACACCGGCGCCCGCAAGCGCGAGACGCCGGCCGAGAAGTCCTGGTTGCATCGTGATTGCCCCTGTTTGTAATTGTTAGTTCGCGGTCATGCCGCCATCGATCACCAGCTCGCTCCCCGTCACCCAGGATGAGTCATCGGAGGCCAGGAACAAACACCCGTTCGCGATATCGAGCGGCTTGCCGAAGCGACCCATCGGCGTGGCATCCATGCGCGCCTTGCCGGATTCATTGCCCAGCAGTCCCGGCCGCGCCATCGGCGTGTCCACGAAACCGGGGTGGATGGAATTCACCCGGATCTGGTCCTTCGCGTACTGGATCGCGGCGGACTTGGAGAAGATGCGCACCGCCCCCTTGGAGGCATGATACGCACCGTTGGCGAACGAACCGACGATGCCGCAGATGGACGAGATGTTGATGATGGACCCGCCACCGGCGCGCTGCATTGCCGGGATCGCGGTCTTGGTGCCCAGGAACACGCCGGTGGAATTCACCGCCATGATCATGTTCCAGTTCTCCAGGGTCTGTTCGGCGATCATCACGCCGGTCGTCACGCCGGATGCCTGCACCGTCATCCCCGGCGGGCGGCCGGACACGCCGGCGATGTTGCCCAGCGTGGTGACACGGCCATGCTTCGTTTCTGTCTCCGCCACTAGCGCGATCCAGGCTTCCTCGCTGGTCACATCCAGGTGGTGGTACTCCGCCACGCCGCCTGCGTCTGCGATCTCCCGCACCAGGCCGGCGCCCAGCTCATCCTGCACGTCGCAGGCAACCACCACGGCGCCATGCGCCGCGAACAGCCGCGCCGTCTCCGCCCCGATGCCGGACGCGCCGCCGGTGACGATGGCGACCTTGCCTTCCATCCGCTTGCCGATGTTGTAGGCCATTGTTCGTTTCCTCGTTTCTTCTGGTCTCAGGTTAGAAAAACGCCGCCATTCACGTGAATGGTCTGCCCCGTGATGTAGCCGCCCTCCGGCCCTGCCAGCAGGCGGATGGTGTGGGCAATCTCCTCCACCGTGGCCTTGCGCTTCAGCGGTATCCCGTCATCCGTCATCGTCGCCGGTCGCGCGCCGGCGCTGGCACCCCGCACCGTGTCCACGGACCCCGGCGCCACGCAGTTGCAGCGGATGTTGTGCGGCGCCAGTTCGATCGCCAGCGCCCGCATCAGCCCCTCCAGCCCCGACTTGCTGGCGGAGACGTGGCAGCGGTTCGGCGTGCCGATATGGGTGGAGATGCCGGACAGCGCGACAATGGACCCGGCCCCGCGCGGGATCATGTGCGGCACCACGGCGCGGGAGATGATGAAGGCGCCATCCAGCGCGACCGACAGGATTTCCCGCCACTCCGCCAGGGTGATGTCCAGGAACGGCGTTTGCCGCCGCAGCCCGGCGTTGCACACCAGGATATCGATGCCGCCCAGGCTGGGCACAACGTCCGCCACCATGCGCGCCACCTGGCCTTCGTCGGTAATGTCCGCCATCGCCGCGCGGGCCTGGCCGCCCATGGCGTTGATCTCCCCCACCACCGCATCCACCAGCGCGCGGTCGGACCTTCCGTTCACCAGCACCGTCGCCCCATCCCGCGCCAGCATCAGCGCTGTGGTGCGCCCGATATTCTTCCCCGCGCCGGTCACCAGCGCGACCTTGCCCGCAAGTGCTCCGCTCATGCCCGTTTCCCCCTTGGTGCTCTCGTCAATGCGTGTTCGCCATGCCAGCATGCGCCGAACGCCGGATTTCGGGGAGAGGAAAACGATGACTGCGTGCTGCCACGACCATTCCAAGTGGATTTCCCGCTGGGGCAAGGAAGACCAGGTCGGCTCCGCCAACTACATCACCGTGACCAAGC
>Ga0315912_10002702_pt1 | contig 18505 bp, 15 predicted proteins | sample VfabasoilMG_FD_204469 | JGI IMG/M metagenome (GOLD analysis project Ga0315912, IMG submission 204469) | Garden soil microbial communities collected in Santa Monica, California, United States - V. faba soil | ecosystem: Environmental > Terrestrial > Soil > Garden | place: USA: California...
GGGCGCGGCTGCTGCACATCCCGTTCCGCTACATGTGCACGGGGGTGCTGATCTTCTGCGTGATCGGCGCCTACAGCCTCAAGCAGACCGTATTCGACGTGTGGATCATGCTCGGCTTCGGCGTGAACGGCTACGTTCTGCGCAAGCTGGATTTCCCACTGGCGCCGGAGGTGCTGGCGATGATCCTGGGGCCGATGATGGAGAAATCGCTGCGCACCACACTGGAAATCTCCGGCGGCAGCTTCGGCATCTTCCTGCAGCGGCCGGTGGCGCTGGCGCTGCTGGTGATCCCGGTGATCGTGCTGGCATTCCTGATTTTCCGGCCCCAGATGTTCAGCCAGGTCCGCGCGCAGGACGCCGAATAGAACCGAGACCGAGGAGCAACGCCCATGCTGACCCGCCGCCGCCTGATCGCCGCAACCGCTACGGGCCCGCTCGCCACCCCCTTCATCAACACCGCCATTGCACAGGAAGGCTATCCGCGCCGGGCGATCCAGATGATTGTCGCCTTCCCGGCCGGCGGCGGCACGGATGTCGGCGCGCGCATCATCGCCTCCATCGCGGAAAAGGAAATCGGCCAGCCCGTACTGGTGGTGAACAAGGCCGGCGCCGGCGGCCAGGTGGGGTGGACGGAAGCCGCGCGCTCCCGCCCCGACGGCTACACGATCGCATTCATCAACCTGCCGGGCATGAACACCATCATCTTGGACCCGGAGCGCAAGGCGCTGTTCGGGATCGACAGCTTTGTGCCCGTCATCAACCAGGTGGTGGACGCCGGCATCATCTGGGTGAAGGGCGATAGCCCCTACAAAACACTGAAGGACCTGGTGGACGCGGCAAAGGCGCAGCCTGGCAAGATCTCCGCCTGCACCACCGGCATCCTGAGCGATGACCACCTGGCGATCCTGATGATGATGGAGGCGGCGAAGACCGATTTCCGCATCGTGCATTTCGACGGCGGTGCGCAGCAGGTAACCGCGCTGCTGGGCGGGCATGTGGACGTGGCGTTCGACAATGTCGGTGGCGGTGTGCTGAAGCGCATGGCTTCCGGCGACGTGCGCGTGCTGGCGGTGATGGACGAGAAGCGGTCCAAGTTCATGCCGGATGTGCCGACGACCGTGGAACTGGGCTATCCCAGCGTCGTCTCCTCCTCCTCCCGCGGCATCGCCGCGGTGAAGGGAACGCCACCCGCCATCATCAAGGCCCTGGAGACCGCCTTCGCAAAGGCAATGGCCAACCCCGACCACGTCAAGAAGATGGAGGAGGTGGGCCTGGCGGTGGAGGTGATGACGGGCGACACCTATGCCAAATATTATCGTGACCTGCACGCCAAGTCCGCTAAATACACGGAGTGGGCGCTGAAGATGCGGTAGGCGCGGAGCGCCCGGCCGGCAACCGTCGCCACTATCCGCCGACCGACGTGGGAGACACAACAATGCCTCGACTGACGCGCCGGGCCGTGCTCGGCACGGCGGCTTCGGCCGCGCTCACGCGCCCTGCCCCGGCGCAGGATTTTCCGCGCCGGCCGATCCAGCTGATCGTGCCCTTTCCGGCAGGCGGCAGCACGGATGTCGGCGCGCGCATCGTCGCTTCCATCGCCGAGAAGGACCTGGGCCAGCCGGTGATCGTGGTCAACCGGACCGGCGCGGCGGGGCAGCTGGGCTGGACGGAGGCGGCGCGGGCCAAGCCGGACGGCTATACGCTGGCATTCATCAATCTGCCGACCATGAACGCGGTGATCCTGGATCCGGAGCGCAAGGCGATGTTCGGCCTGGACAGCTTCGTGCCGGTGGTGAACCAGGTGCTGGATCCCAGCCTGCTCTGGGTGCGCGCGGACAGCCGGTTCAAGTCGATGGCGGATCTGGTGGCTGCGGCGAAGCAGGCGCCGAACACGATCAGCGCATCGATCATCGGCATCCTCAGCGATGATCATTTCGCCACGCTGATGCTACGCGAGGCGACCGGCGCCGAGTTCCGCCTGGTGAATTTCGACGGCGCGGCGCCGTCCGTCACCGCCATCCTGGGTGGGCATGTGGAAGTGAGTTTCGACAATGTCGGCAACGTGTTCCCCCGCCTGCGCGCCGGGGACGGGCGCGGCCTGGCGGTGATGGACACGAAGCGATCCAAGTTCCTGCCCGACGTGCCGACCACGGTGGAGTTGGGCTACCCGACAGTGATCTCCAACTCATCGCGCGGCATCGCCGCGCCGAAGGGCACGCCGGATGCCGTGCTGCAGGTGCTGGAGGCGGCGTTCGGCAAGGCGATGAACGACCCCGAGCATGTGCGCAAGCTGGAGGAGACCGGCCAGGCGCTACACGTTCTGAACCGCAAAGACTATGCGGCCTACTACGCGGACCTGCACGCCAATGCGGCGAAATATGCCGAGTGGGCGCTGAAACAGCGTTAGCCTGGCTGGCGCCGCCGTAGCTCAGCTGGCTCCGCCACCGGGCGGCTCGCCTGGAATTGGCGTGTGATGCAGGCTTTCGAACAGCTTCGCCACCTCGGCGATGGCCGCCTCGGCCTCGGCGACGCTGGTGCCCTTGGCGACGATGGCGACGCCATTGCCGCCCCTGCCTTGTTCCAGGGGTCGGTAGAAGGGATAACTGCCGATGTCCAGCTTCGGATAGTGGCGCTGGATGGCGCTCAGCCCCTCCGCGATGATGCCCTCCGGCAGGCCGATCACATGCACGGCGCGGGAAACGATGGGCGTGCCGCGCGGCAGCGTGGGCAGCAGCGTATCCATCATGGACTGCATGATGCGCGGCACGCCGGCCATGACATGGACGTTGCCGATGGTGAAGCCGGGCGCGACGGAGATGGCGTTGTCGATCAGGCTGGCGCCGCGCGGCATGGTGGCCATGCGCTGGCGGGCGGGGTTGAACTCCCCGGGGCGGAAGGCGCGTTCCATACGTTCCCATGCCACGGGATGCGGTTCCCACGGCACGCCAAAGGCGGCGGCAACGCATTCGCTGGTGATGTCGTCATGCGTCGGGCCGATGCCGCCGGTGGTAAAGACGTGGTCGAACTTGGCCCGGCATTCGTTGACGGTGCCGATGATCGTTTCGGGAATATCCGGGATCACGCGCACTTCGCGCAGCAGCATGCCGATCTCGCCCAGCTTCACGGCGATGTAGCGGATATTGGCGTCCTGTGTGCGGCCGGACAGCACTTCGTTGCCGATGACGAGGAGGCAGGCGGTGGGGTTCTCTGACATGAGAATATCCTAGAGGAAATCGCGCAGCAGCGGGATCAGCGGCTTGTCGGCCGGCGGCATCGGGTAGTCGGCCAGCTTGTCCGGGCGCACCCAGGCGAGGCGCTGGCCCTCGCGCGGGTTTGGCGTGCCCTTCCAGCGGCGGCAGAGATAGAGCGGCATGAGCAGGTGGAATTTCTCATAGCCATGCGAGGCGAAGGTGAAGGGCGCCAGGCAGGACGCTGTGACGTCGATGCCGAGTTCCTCCTTCAGCTCGCGGATCAGCGCGGCTTCCGGGGTCTCGCCCGGGTCCACCTTGCCGCCAGGAAACTCCCATAGCCCGGCCATCGATTTGTTCTCCGGCCGGCGGGCGAGGAGGATGCGGCCGTCCGGGTCGATGAGGGCACAGGCGGCGACCAGGACGATCCTTGGTCCGGCAGCGGGCGCGGCGGCGCCGTCCGCCGCCGCGGCGGGTACCGGGGCATCGCGGGCCGGCAGGTCAGCGCGGGTGAGTTCGAACTGGTGCACCGGGAAGGCGCCGCCGCGGGCGAGGAATGTCTCCGTCCCCTCCCCCACCTCGCGGAAGCCGATCCTGCGCAGCACGGCGGCCGAGGCCGGGTTGTCGGTCGCGACGCTGGCGGTGATGCGTTCCAGTGCCAGGTTCGCCAGCGCCCAGCGCGTGAGGCGTTCCACGGCCTCGCCGGCGACGCCGTGACCCCAGAAGCGGCGGCCGACCCAGTAGCCCAGTTCCGCCACCCGGTGATCCGCGCCGATTCGCAGGCCAATGCCGCCCACCAGCATTTCCTCGCCGTTCTCATCGCCGGTGATGGCGACATGGCAGGCCGTGCCGTCCGCCAGCTGCGCGGCGGTATCGGCGATCCACTTGTCGGCGAGTTCCCTCCCGTAGGGGAACGGCACATGGGCCAGGGTACGGCACACCTCCCAGTCGTTGATCAGCCGGTGCAGGGCGGCGGCGTCCGACGGTTCCAGCCGGCGCAGGCGTAACCGCTCCGTCGCCAGCGGGACGAAGGGGATGGGCCCGGCGGACAGGGGAAGGGTGGCCGCCGGACCCGGGGGCGGGGCGGCCTTACGCTGCGCGGTCATGTCGCATTCACTTGGTTGCCGGGCACGGGGGTTGCAGGAAATTGGGGATGGGCCGCGCCGAGTCGGTGCGCGACGGTTCAGGGTGGCGCAGCCGCCCCATCCGGCGCAAGCCATCCGGGTGCGGGGTACGGATGTGCGGGCGCGATTGATCGTCTCCGCGCCCCTTTTGCTTCGGGCGGCATCGCCGTAGAATTATGCCGCTTCCGGTTGCACGGGCCCGGCTGCCGGGCTATCGCCGGTGCGGGAGACCGCCGTTGGATCACGCATCTTCACCCCACGAGGACGCCAGGCTGACTCGATTGCGCGAGTATCGCGTGACCGGTACCGCTGGTGGCGCGCAGTTCGACCGGCTCGCACGTCTCGCCGCGATGACCATGGACCTGCCGATGGCGGTGCTGTCCCTGCTGGACACGGACCGGGTGTGGCTGCTGGGCATGCACGGGGTGGAACTGGGTGGCACGGCGCTGCCGGGGCGGGAATTGCCGTCCATCTCCCGGATCGACTGCCTGTGCGACGTGGTGCTGGAAAGCGGGCAGGCAACGGTGTTTCCGGATACGACGCTCGACGCGCGGACCCGCGACTCGATGTTCGTGACCGAAGCGCCGCATGTGCGGTTTCACGCCGCCGTGCCGTTGAAGGCGCCGGACGGCGTGGTGGTTGGCGCGCTGTGCGTGATGGATCGCGCGCCGCGACCGGCGCCAGGCCAGAGCCGCATGGCAGCCCTTCGCGAAATCGCCGCCCTGGTGATCGACGAGCTGGAAATGCGGCGCGGGGGAGAACCGGACGGGCAATCCGCGGACCGTGACCTGGATCCGCAGCGCCCGAGCGCGTCCCAACGCGGGCTGTATGCCGCCTATATCGCCAAGAGTGAATTTCTCGCGTCCCTCTCGCATGAGCTCCGCACGCCGCTGAACGCCATTTCCGGCTATGCCGGCCTGATCGTCGCGGCGGACGATGCGCCGCGCACGGTGGCGGACCATGCGGGGGAGATCATGTCCGCCGCCCGGCACATGCTCTCCCTGGTGAATGACGTGCTTGAATACAGCCGTGTGGAGGCGGGGCAGTTGCCGATCGCCTGGCAGCGGGTGCAGCTGGCGGCGATCTCGGAGGAGGCGATGCGGATGGTGGGCGTGTTCGCCGCCAGCCGGGGCGTGCAGCTGGAGCGCGACATCGACTGGCCGGACGCGACGATGCGCGGCGACCCGGTGCGCATGAAGCAGGTGCTGATGAACCTGCTGACCAATGCGATCAAGTTCACGCCGCGCGGCGGCAGTGTCGTGCTGAAACTCGACCGATCGGATGACGGCCAGGTGCGCTGCGCGGTGCGCGACACCGGCATCGGCATCGCGGCGGAGGATATCGAAAAGGTGCTGACGCCATACGGACAGGTCGTCAGCGGCGATGGCGGCGCGATGGAGGGCACCGGGCTGGGACTGCCGATCGCCAAGGCGCTGGTTGAACGCCAGGGCGGCACGCTGACGCTGGATAGCGTGCCGGGTCAGGGCACGACAGTGACCGTGCTGATGCCGTCGACCACGCCGCCGCGCCCGGCGCGGCTGTAGCGCGCCCGCCTGGGGGGCAGCATGATCGGAATAGATTGGGGCACGACCGGGTTCCGCGCCTACCGCATCGCAGCGGACGGCGCGGTGCGGGAACGTCGCGCCGGTGCGCGCGGCATCATGGCGGTGGCGGATGGGCGTTTCGCGGATACGCTGCGCGAGGAGATTGGCCCCTGGCTCGCGGCGGGGGAAGAGCGCGTGCTGCTTTGCGGCATGATCGGCAGCCGGCAAGGCTGGGTGGAGGCACCCTACCTGCCCTGCCCCGCCGGTGTGGATGAACTTGCCACCAGGCTGATGGACGTACCGTTTGACTGGGCGCGCGTGAAGTTGGTTCCGGGTCTGCTCGGGGCGGACGCGACCGGCGTGGCGGAGGTGATGCGCGGCGAGGAGACGCAGGTCGCCGGCATCCTGGGCGCGATCGGCGAGGCGGGGCTGGTGTGCCTGCCGGGCACCCATGCGAAGTGGGTGCGGCTGGCGGATAGCCGGATCATGTCCTTTGCCACCCACATGACCGGGGAAGTATTCGGCGCGCTGCGTGGCCACACGATCCTGGGCCGCACCATGGCGCGGGACAACGCGCACGATCCGGCCGCCTTCGCCGAGGGATTGGCCCGCGCCGCGCAGGAGGGCGGGCTGTTGCACCACCTGTTCGGCGTGCGTTCCCGCAACCTCACCAGGTCGCTGACGGAAGCGGCGGGTGCTTCTTATCTCTCCGGCCTGCTGATCGGGCATGAGGTGCAGGCGGCGCTGGCCGGGGCGACGGACCGGGTGGTCCATCTGGTCGGCGCGGCAGAACTGTCGGGGCTGTATGCGACAGCAATCCGCGCCGCCGGGCGCGACACGGTGCGCCATGGCGAGGACGCCTCCGCCGCCGGACTGCATCGGATCGGCTTGGGCGCGGATTGGCGCTAGCCTCCCCCCTGCCCAGGCTACCGCGTAGCCGCTAGTAGAGGCGGGACAACGCAAGGCGGGGAAACAGGAATGGGCCAGGTCCAGGGGAAAGTGGCGATCGTTACCGGCGGTGCCTCCGGTATCGGCGCGTCGGCGGCGGAAACGCTGGCGCGGGAGGGTGCGACGGTTGTGATCACAGATATCGACACCGCGAACGGCCAGGCGCTGGCGGCGACGATCAACGCAGCCGGGGGCAAGGCCGAGTTCCTGCAGCAGGACGTGACCGACGAGGCACGCTGGCAGGAGGTCGTCGCGGAGACGGAAAAGCGCCATGGCCGGCTGGATGTCCTGTTCTCCAACGCCGGCATCGGCATCTTGTGCTCCATGCTGGAGATGTCGCTGGCGGACTGGCGGCGGCAGAACGCGATCAACCTGGATGGCGTGTTCCTGTCCGTAAAATACGGCGTGCCGGCGATGCGCCGGGCCGGTGGCGGGTCGATCATCATCACCTCCTCGCTGGCGGGGCTGCGCGGCTCCGCCGGGCTGGCCGGGTATTGCGCCACCAAGGGCGGGGTGCGGCTGTTCGCCAAGGCGGTAGCCATGGAATGCGCGGCGATGAATGACGGCGTACGGGTGAACACGATCCATCCCGGCCTGATCGACACGCCGATCTGGACCAAGATCCCGACCGGGGGCGTGGCAACAGGAGGCAATGCCGGACTGGACCCGCACGGCATGGCCACGGCCGGCGTGCCGATCCGCCGGGCGGGGACCCCGCAGGACATCGCCAACGCGGTGCTGTTCCTGGCCTCGGACGCGTCCAGCTACATGACCGCGTCCGAGATCGTGGTGGATGGCGGCATGTTCGGCGGGTCCATGGCACGGCGTGGCTGGGCGCCACGCGCCGGGGAGGAGTGATCCCATGCCGGTGAACCCCGCCGACGGACCGATCCTCGGTACGCTGTATGGCTCCGACGCGATGCGCGCCGTGTTCAATGAGGCGGCCTATTTCCAGCGCATGCTGGACGTTGAGGCGGCGTTGGCGCGGGTGCAGGCGCGGCTGGGGATCATCCCGGCCGAGGCAGCGGCCGCGATAACCCAGGCGGCGCGGTTCGAGAATCTGAGCGTGGCGGAACTGGCGGCCTCTGCCCGGAACGTGGGCTATCCGGTGGTCGGGCTGGTGGCCGGCCTTTCCCGCGCGGCGGGAGAGCATGGCGGCTGGACGCACTGGGGTGCCACCACGCAGGACATCATGGATACCGGCACCGTGCTGCAGGTGCGCGATGGACTGGCCCTGATCCGCGCCGAGTTGGTGGCCATCCTGCGCGGGCTGCTGGACCAGGCGGACAGGCACCGGGACACAGTGATGGCCGGGCGGACCCATTTGCAACATGCCCTGCCGGTCACCTTCGGGCTGAAATGCGCTATCTGGGCGCAGCCTTTCCTTGGCCACATCGAGCGGCTGGACCAGATGCTTCCGCGCGTGGAGCGGGTGGAGTTCGCCGGCGCGGCAGGCACGCTGGCCTCCCTGGGCGAGCAGGGCATCGCCGTTTCCGATGGGCTGGCGGCGGAGCTGGGCCTGCACCCCTCCCCCGCCCCGTGGCATGTGTGCCGGGACGGGTTGGCGGAGGCGGTCTCCTTCCTCGGCGTGCTGTGCGGCAGCCTGGCGAAGATCGCGACCGACGTGATCCTGTTGGCGCAGAACGAGGTGGCGGAACTGGCGGAGCCGTATGTCCACGGCCGTGGCCAATCGTCGACGATGCCGCAGAAGCGCAACCCCATCGCCTCCGAATACATCCTGGCCGCGTCGCGCGGCGTCCAGGCTCTGGTGCCGCTGATGCAGGGGGCCATGGCGCAGGACCATGAACGCGCCACCGGCCCCTGGCAGGCGGAGGCACTGGCGATTCCGCAGGCCTTCACCCTGGCGCATGGCGCCCTGCTGCATGCACGCGCGATCGTGGAAGGCATGGTGGTTGATCCCGCCCGCATGCGTGCCAACCTGGACGTGACCGGCGGGTTGATTGTCTCCGAAGCCGTGATGATGGGCCTGGCGCCCCATCTGGGGCGGGAGGAAGCGCACCACGTGGTGAAGCACGCCTGCGACGCCGCCCTGGCCGAGCGCATCACGCTGACCCAGGCCCTGGCGCGCGAGACGGCGGTGACCGCCCGGCTGGACGCGGCCGCCATCGCCCGGCTGACGGACCCTGCCGCCTATCTGGGCGCAACCGGCGCTTTCATCGACCGGGTGAGAATGGCCGGAGACACAGTACGGTAACTAAGCATTGCCGCCACCGCATACCTGCGTCTAAGTTGGCTCCGGGGCGCGCCAGCACCCCCTAGCCAAGAAACACCATCGCCGCGCGCGGGAACGAATCCCACCGCGCGCCGTCCAGGGAGGGATCCATGGCCGACGGCACGATTGCGCAGAAGCCGCTTGCGCCCGCGCGAGCCTCCGCGCCGGCTCCGAGCAGCATGGCGTTGCTGATGCGGCGCAAGTCGACAATCGCCTTCATCATGACGATCCCGCTGCTGATCATCATCCTCGGCCTTGTCGTCTGGCCGTCGCTCTACTCCATCTACCTGTCGATGCTGAACAAGCGGATGACCAAGTTCGTCGGCATCGACAACTTCCTGTTCCTTCTGAAGCGCGAGACGTTTCAGATGGTCATTTTCCAGTCGGTGTTCTTCGCGGTGTCCGCGGTGATCCTCAAGGCGGTCATCGGATTCATCCTGGCTCACCTGATGCACAACATCCCTTCTTCCAACCAGCGTGTGTTCCGCGGCCTGCTGCTGCTGCCCTGGGTTATCCCGGCGGCGATGTCCACGCTGACCTGGTGGTGGCTGTTCGACCCGTCCTATTCGGCCTTCAACTGGGCCCTGAACGCCATCGGTGCGCCGTCCGTGCCCTGGTTGGGAGAGACATGGTGGGCCCGCTTCGCGGTGATCCTGGTGAATACCTGGATCGGCGCGCCGTTCTTCATGATCATGTACCTGGCGGCCCTGAAGTCCGTGCCGGAGCAGTTGTATGAAGCGGCGGCGATCGACGGCGCGAATGCCATACAGAAGCTGATCCACGTGACGCTGCCGATGATGCGCAACATCATCTCCATCACCATCCTCTTCAGCCTGATCATCACCTTCGCGAACTTCGACATCGTCCGCATCCTGACGAATGGCGGTCCGCAGGATCAGACCCATCTGTTCTCCACCTACGCGTTCCAGGTGGGCATCCAGTCGGGCGATATCCCGCTTGGCGCATCGGTCAGCCTGTTCATGCTGCCGCTGCTGGCGCTGTTCGCCTACTTCATCCTGAGCGGCGTCAACAAGCGGACCAAGGAGGAGATGTAGCCATGGCCAGCGCCACCACCGCGACCACCGCCGCGCACACCGCCGCCCGCGCGCGGGGCAAAAGCCTGGAAAGCCAGCGCCGCTGGGCATTGTATGGCAGCTATGCCGCGCTGCTGCTGTTTGTCTTCTTCTTCCTGATCCCGCCGATCTACACGCTCGTCACCAGCCTGAAGACGTCCAAGGAAATCTCCTCCCTGCAGGGTAGTCCCTGGCTGGTGCAGAGCCCGACCTTCGACAATTTCTGGGAACTGATCACGGCACCGAACTACCAGACCTTCTTCCTGAATTCGGTGAAGATCACCATCGTGGTGGTGGCCATCACCATGGTCATCTCCGTGCTTGCCGCCTTCGCCCTGGCGCGCATGCGCTTCTGGGGCAGCGCGACGCTGGCCACGGGCGTGTTCCTGACCTACCTGGTGCCGGAATCGCTGCTGTTCATCCCGATGTTCCAGATCATCGGCGCGCTGGGCCTGATGAACAACACATGGTGCCTGGTGCTGCTGTACCCGACGCTCTCGGTGCCCTTCTGCACCTGGATCATGATCGGCTACTTCGGCTCCATCCCGAAGGAACTGGACGAGGCGGCGCTGATCGACGGTGCCAGCTACATGCAGATGCTGTGGAAGATCTTCATCCCCGTCGCCATGCCGGGAATCATCGCCGCCACCATCTTTGCCTTCACGGTCAGTTGGGGCCAGTTTCTGTATCCGATGGCCTTCCTCTACAGCTCCGACCAGATGGTGCTGACGGTAGGCATCGTTTCCGAGCTGATCCGCGGCGACGTGTTCCAGTGGGGCAAGATCATGGCCGGATCACTGATGGCGGCGCTGCCGCCGGTAATCATCTACGCCTTCCTGATGGACTACTATATTGCCGGCCTGACCGCCGGTGCGACCAAGGGCTAGCACGACAAGACCAAGGGCCGGCAAGGCCACACGTTCAGGAAACACCAAGGCTCTCAACGCTAGGGGACGAAGATACGATGGCGCAGGTTTCGGTCCGCAAGGTCGTCAAGATGTACGAAGGCGATGTCCAGGCCGTGAAGGGCATTGACCTGGAAATTGCCGACCACGAGTTCGTGGTGCTCGTGGGGCCTTCGGGCTGCGGCAAGTCCACCACGCTGCGCATGATCGCGGGGTTGGAGGAGATATCCGCCGGCGAGATCGCGATCGGCGGCGAGGTCGTGAACGACATTCCGCCGCGCGACCGCGACATCGCGATGGTGTTCCAGAACTACGCGCTCTATCCGCACATGTCGGTATTCGACAACATGGCCTTCGGCCTGAAGCTGCGGAAGTTCTCCCGTGACGAGATCAAGCGCCGCGTGGACGAGGCCGCCCGGATCCTGGACATCACGCCGCTGCTGGACCGCAAGCCGAAAGCTCTTTCGGGCGGCCAGCGCCAGCGCGTGGCCATGGGCCGCGCTATCGTGCGCAACCCGAAGGTGTTCCTGTTCGACGAACCGCTCTCGAACCTCGATGCCAAGCTGCGCGTGCAGATGCGCACGGAAATCAAGCTGGTGCACCAGAAGGTCAACACCACGACGGTATACGTGACGCACGACCAGGTGGAGGCGATGACCCTGGCCGACCGCGTGGTGGTGATGAACCACGGCGTGATCGAGCAGGTCGGCCCGCCGCAGGAGCTGTACCACAACCCGGCCACGCGCTTCGTCGCAGGCTTCATTGGCTCCCCGGCCATGAACTTCCTGCCATGCCGTGTGATCCAGAACGGCGACGGCTTGGCCGTTAAGGTGGACGACAAGACCACCCTGCCCATCCCCGCGGCGCGCAAGGACCGCTACGCGCCGTACAAGGACAAGGCGATGACCCTGGGCATCCGCCCGGAGCACCTGACCGAGGTGAAGGAAGACTCCAAGCCCGGGTTCGAGCGCATGGAAGCGCTGGTGGACGTGGTGGAACCGATGGGCATGGAGACGATGGTGCACTTCCACACCAGCGGCGAACCGCTCTGCGCGCGCATCGCGCCCAACGCGTACGCGGCGCCGAACGAGGTCCTGCCGCTGAGCGTGGACATGAACAACATGCACCTGCTGGACCCGGATTCCGGCCGCGTAGTGTAGCCCGCTCTCCGTCCTGACCGCTGCCGTTGGGCGCGCCGCTTGGTTTGAGCGGCGCGCCCAATGCGTTTAGGGTTACCGCCGATTGAAACTTGCCGGACGCGCCTGAAGCCGTGCCCGCGCAGACCAAGGAAAGGCGGGCCCACGACCATGGCTGATACCGAAGGATTGCCCACCGTCACCGTGCCGGTGAAGGTGCTGGAAGGCTTCATCGCGGACATCTTCACCAAGGCAGGCTGCGAACGCACGGAAGGCGCGCAGGTGGCGCATCACCTGCTGTCGGCCAACCTGACCGGGCATGACAGCCACGGCGTGATCCGCACGCCGCGCTACATCCAGTGGCTGAAGGAAGGCAAGGTCGTCGCCGGCCAGGGTATCACCGTGGTGCATGAGACGCCGACGCACGCCACCATCGACGGCAATTTCGGCTTCGGCCAGACGATCGGGCCGCTGGCGGTGGATTTCGGCATCGCCAAGGCGAAGCAGCACGGACTTTCCGTGATCGGCCTGCGCAATACCGGCCATATCGGCCGCATCGGGGACTGGGGTGAGCGGGCGGCGAACGCCGGCCTGGTGTCCCTGCATTTCGTCAATGTGTGGCACGGCGAACTGGTCGCGCCATTCGGCGGCGTGGACCGGCGCTTCTCCACCAACCCGATCTGCATCGGCGTGCCGACCAAGCAAGGCCCGATCATCCTGGACTTCGCCACCTCCATGGTGGCGGAAGGCAAGGTCCTCGTCGCCTCCAACGGCGGCAAACCGGTGCCGGATGGCGCCTTGATCGAAGAGGACGGCACGCTGACGAACTCGCCGACCGCGCTTTACGGCCCGATCGCGGGGACGATGGAGCGTAACTCCGCCAACGGCAGCGGCGCGCTGCGCACCTTCGGGGAACACAAGGGGTCCGGCCTGGCGTTCATGTGCGAAATCCTCGCCGGATGCCTGACCGGCGGCGGCACCTCCGGCCCGATTCCGGGCGGCAAGCGCGGCCAGATCGCCAACGGCATGTTCTCCATCTACCTGGCACCCGGCAGCTTCGGCGTGGCGCGGTTTGAGGACGCGGCGCGGGAGTATGCGAACTACGTGAAGGCGTCCCGGCCGGCGACGCCGGGCGGGGAAGTGCTGATCCCCGGTGAGCCGGAATCGCGCTACCGGGCGGAGCGGCTGGCCAAGGGCATTCCCGTGCAGACGGACACCTGGGCGGCGATCTGCGCCACCGCGCGGGCCCTGGGCGTGGAGCCGCCGGCGCTGCCGAATTCCTGAACCGAATTCCCTGGCGCGTTAGTTCCGGCGCGCCAGGAATTCCTCCCCGGCCCGTGTCAGCCCGACCATCAGCCTTCCGTCGGCGCGGAACTGGGCGACGAAACCTTGCTCCACCGCTTCCTCCCAAACCGTCAGGCGCGGGCAGTTGGTGCGCCAGGCTTCCATCACCTCCGTGTAGGGCCGGTCGCCCGGCGCGAGCCAGGTGAGCATGTCGCGCAGCAGGGAATTGACGACTTCGGACATCGAAATCTCCTCTCGCGTTAGTTGGCCAGCCTGACCTCGCACGGGTTGGCGCGGTGGGACACGGTGCCACTGACCGGGTCGCGCACCGTGGGATCGACAGTGAGGTTGAAGTTGGACCCCTGGTCACTGAACGGGTCGTAGCCCGGCGCACCGTTGGCGTCGCATGTCTGCCACCAGCCGTGCTCGCCCACCACCACGCGCGGGTCCAGGGTGGCGTTCAACTGGGCGCGGGCACGCATGGCGCCGACGCTTGTCTGCACCGCCACCCAGTCCCCGGCGTTGATGCCGCGCGCCGCGGCGGCGTCCGGATGCAGCTCGATCTCCGGGTCCGGCGCGCGCCGGCGCAGGCTGGGCAGGGCACGGTGCTGCGTCTGGCAGAACACGGTGGGCTTGGCGCAGGTCAGCACCAGCGGGAAGACGCCGGCTGCGGCCGACGGCGCCACGAAATCCGGCATCGGCGGCAAGCCGGCGGCGCGGAACGTCTCCGACCAGAACTCGATCCTGCGGGACGGCGTGGGGAAGCCGGTAGAATGTCCCTTGGCGTCCACCGCCGCATGCTTGTGATGCCGCGTTGCCAACGGCACACGCATGCCTTCAGGGTGGGCGCGCAGTTGCTCCAGCGAAATTCCGCTCGGCGCCAATTGGTGCCGGTAGGCGGCATCGATGTCGCCGTTCCAGAACGCCGCGCCCACACCAAGGCGCACGGCAAGGTCGAAGATGATTTCCGTATCGGACCGCGCTTCCCCCGCCGGCGGCACCACGGGCGGGCGCAGCTGCGCGAACCCGTTGGCCTCGGCGCTGATCTCGAACCCCACTTTCAGCGCCTCGCGTTCGAAGGCGGAGGCGACGGGCAGCACGATGTCCGCCATCGCCGCCGTCGGGGTCATGAACAGGTCCAGGTGGACGTAGAAATCAAGCGCCGCGAGCGCCTGCCGGCCCCGCCGCGGGTCGGAGAACGCCAGCAGCAGGTTGGAGCCGAAATCGACGAACGCGCGCGGCTTGTAGGGCGTGCCGTCCAGGACCGCAGTGTAGAAATCCTGCACCGAGACGTGGTTCCACTTGGCCGGTCCAAGGGGCCGTGTCTCCAGCCCAATCGCCGGGGCCATGGCTTTTGCCGCCGGCAAATCCTCGCCCGTCACCGCGTTCTGTGGCACGGTGGGAAACAGCACATTGCCGCCCGGCGCATCGAAGCTGCCCGTCAGTGCATATAACAGGGACATGGCGCGCGCCGTCTCGGTGGTGTTGGCGTGGTGCTCATGCCCGCTCCAGGCATAGTAGGCGACCGGGCGGGAGGACCAGATGAGCCGCGCGGTCTCCTCCAGCTGCGTCGCCGGTACCCAGCAGATGCGTTCAACTTCGGCCGGCGTGTACTTCGAGCACATCGCCGCGTAGTGGGCGAAAACCGGACGGCAGGGGATGTCATTGACCCTGACATCGTCGTCGAGGGCCAGATGCGCCACATCGCCGGCGTAGCAGCCGGTGGCAGGGTCGTACGCCACCGGCGCCTGCGCTGTGCTGTCCCATGCCACAAAGTGTCGCGCGTCACCGCCAATATCTGATCCACGCAGCGGCGCGCCTGTATCCATGCGGATCAAATGCGGCCCATTCGTCCAGTCGCGCACGAAGTCGCGGTCGTACCAGCCTTCGCGGATCATCACATGGGCCAGGCCCAGTGCCAGCGCCCCATCCGTGCCCGGGCGCACGCGCAGCCAGGCATCGGCCTTGTTGGCGAGGCCGGCCTGGCGCGGGTCGATTACCACCAGCTTCATGCCGCGCTTCTGCGCTTCCACCGTGGCGGTGGCGTGCGTCAGGCGGTTGGCGGACGGGTTGTAGCCCCACAGGATCATGCAGCCGGCAGCGCCGATATCCGCCATGGCGCCGCCGCCGCTTCCCGTACCGACAGCCGCATGGCCGTACGCATAGCGTGTGGCATAGCCTCGGGACCAGCCGCACATATCCAGCGCCCAGGCCATGTTGGGCGTGCCGATGGCGTGCATCAGCCGCCGCACATAGGGCGCGGAATCGGCAATGGCGGTGGTGGAGGGCGAGGACTGCCCGAACACGATCGCCTGCGGCCCGTCCTCCGCCATCACCTTGCGCAGGGCGGCGGCGGTTTCGTCCAGCGCCTGTTCCCAGGAGATTTCCACCCAACCGGGGTCGGCGTCGCCCTTCGGGCGGGTGCGCTTCAGCGGCTTCGTCAAGCGGTCAGGCGCATATACCAGTTCCGGCGCGGCGCGGCCCTTGGCGCACAGCGCCTGGCCGGTGGGGTGCGCGGGGTCGGGGTCCAGCCGGGTGAAGCGACCATCCTCCACCGTGGCGATGCAGCCGCAGCGGGCGATGCACAGGCTGCAATAGCCGTGGATTTTCTGCGTGGTCATGGTGTCCCCTCCCTTGCCAAGCGGGGCGGGAGTTAAGCGCCGTGAGGTCGCCGGCGTCCAATGCTTATTCGTCACGGGCGGGTGGCAGGTCCGGGCGGCGGCGCGGCGGCAGTTCCACCCAGGGGCGGTCGCCGCGGACGGCACGGTCGGAGAGGACACGCACACCGTCCGGCTCCAGCCATATCGCCTGTGCCCCCTCGCGCCAGACAGTGAAGCGGTCGATCCGCGCCGCGCCGGGGCAGTCCTGCCGCAGCGGTTCCACCGCGATCACCAGCCGGATGCCCGCGCATGCGCCATCCGCCGGCTCGCCGCCCCGGCGCAGGAACAGCACTTCCCCGGACGCGCCGAGGCGGCAGGTATCGCCGGAACAGGCGATAGCGTGGGGCACTGCGTCCTGCAACTCCTTGCCGGTGGGCACCGCCGCCCAGTAGCGGCCCCAGCTTTCCAGTGTGAGCGGGGACGCGCCGGAACCCGCTTGGGCGAATACGCCAGACGGGGTGCGCATCGCCAGCAACCGCGCGTCGGAACTCACCAGGATGTCCGCCGGCCGGGCCAGCCAGGGTGCTGCCAGCCCGGCGAGAATCAGCGGTATTCCGAGCCGCCGCAGCCGGCCGCGCCACAGGCACAGCCACAGCAGGCCCAGGGTGAAGCAGCCCAGGCCCCAATCCGGCAAGAAGGGGATGTCACTGGTGGCCGCCGGCAGCGCGGCAGCGGCATGGGCCAGCCGCAGCAGCCAGCCCAGCGCCCGGCCCATCGGCGCCAAGGCCAGCCAGTCCAGCCCCAGCGGCATCAGCACCAGCGCCAGCAGGCCCAGCGGCATGATCACCAGCCCGGTCAGCGGCACCGCCAGCAGGTTGGCGAGCATGAACCAGCTTTGCGCCCGGCCGAAATGGTAGATGCCGAAAGGCGCCGTCGCCGCGCCCGCGAGCAGGGAGGTGAACAGCGCGCCGCCGACGCGCAGCGCCAGCCGCCGCCCCCAGCCGCCATGCGATGCCGCCATCAGCAACCAGGGCCGCGCCGCCTCATGCCCGGCGATCAGGGCCAGCACGGCGGCGAAACTCATCTGGAAGCTGGGGCCGGGCAGCGCGGCGGGAGACACAAGCAGTACTGCGGTGGCGGCCAGGCCCAGGCTGCGCAGGGAAATCGCCCGCCGCCCGGCGAGAATTCCCAATACCACCAGCGCCGCCATCGCCAGGCTGCGCAGCATCGGCACCTCCGCACCGGTCAACGGCGTGTACAGCGCCGCCGCCGCCAGCCCGGCCAGGGCGGCGATCTGCTTGCACGGCCAGTGCAGAGCCGCGTGCTCGCTCAGCGCCAGGGCGAGGCGCACCAGGCCAAACACGAAGCCGATCACCGCCGCCACGTGCAGGCCGGACGCGGAAAGCAGGTGCGCCAGCCCGGAATCGCGAAAGGCGGCAATGTCCGGCCGGGGAATGGCGGACTGGAAGCCGGTGAAGAAGGCGGCGGCGATGGTTCCGGCCCCGCCCGGGATGCCGGCGCGGAAACGGGCAGCCACGGCTTCGCGGAGATGTTCCAGGCGGGCAGCGATGCCGGCCTCTGGCGCCGGTTCGATGGTGGCGGGACCGAGCGCCCGACCGGTGCCGGCCACGCCGGCAAAAAACGCATCCCGCTGCCAGTCCCAGCCGCCCGGCAATGCCGGCGGGCCGGGAGAGCGCAGCAGGGCGCGGACAGAGACAGTATCGCCCGGTTCCGGCCGTGCCGGATCGTCGGGGCGCAAGCGGACGCGGAGGTCGCGGGCCAGCACCGCCGCCTGCCCCGGCAGGCCGGGCCGGGCGATTGTCACCCGCTGCGCGCTATCCGGCATTGTCTCCACTAGGCGCACGGTGCCGGAAACCACCACGGCGCGGGCGGGCAGCGGTTCCAGCGGAGGCGCGCGCCAGGTGGCGGCCTGCGCTGCCAGAACGCCCGCGCCCAGCGCCGCCAGTGCGGTCAGCAGGCGACGCCGCGCGGAAAAGGCGGGCGCGAGAGCCGCGCCCACGCCTGCCAGTCCCAGCATCGCCGCGCCGGACCATGCCGGCGGTTCGTGCAGCAGCGTGAAATAGGCCAGCACGCCGGCGCCCAGGCAGACCGGCAGCCACAAGGCCAACCGGTCCCGTTCCTGCTCAGCCAGCCGCGAGAACGCCGCGCCGAGCACCCACATGCGGGCAATGCGCGCGGCGATTATGCCCACCATTCCACAACCTCCGGTCGTAGAATATGCCATCTTTTTCCCGCGCGCTACAAACCGCGTGCCAAGCGCCAATACAGGCACTACATCAGCGCCCGTCATGACAGTCCGTACGAGATTTGCCCCGTCCCCCACCGGCTTCCTGCACATCGGCGGAGTGCGCACCGCGCTGTTCAACTACCTGTTCGCCCGCCACCACGGCGGGCAGTACCTGCTGCGCATCGAGGACACGGACAAGGCACGCAACTCCGCCGAAGCCGT
>Ga0315912_10002703_pt1 | contig 18500 bp, 9 predicted proteins | sample VfabasoilMG_FD_204469 | JGI IMG/M metagenome (GOLD analysis project Ga0315912, IMG submission 204469) | Garden soil microbial communities collected in Santa Monica, California, United States - V. faba soil | ecosystem: Environmental > Terrestrial > Soil > Garden | place: USA: California...
GATGGTCTCGATGATTTTCCATTGCTCGTCGGTCAGATCCATCCGGCCACATTGTACGTTACCGTTAAAAGTACAAGAACCAATTTATGAGATGGCTTCTAATTGTAAACGGGCCTGCGCTGCGTGCGTTCGCGCAACCACAGCACATCCTTGTCCGTGCCTGCTACCGCGGTTGCCGTAAACTCAATAAGTCTAACCCGGACAGTGCGGACGAAGGCTTGCCATTTGTGAATTTCAGAATGCCCGTCGGCGAAGGCGATGCCGCTCGCGCCATTATGATAGTTGGCGGGCAGATCGTACCAGGTGCCAATGGCCGGCGAAAAGAAACCTGCGTCGTTGACACTGTCGGGATGTTCGTCCACATACATCCAACTTGATGCCGGCTGCGGATTGACCAGTTGCGAAACCTTCGTGACTTGAACAAACGTCGCGTCGGTGGGGCCGGTGTTCAGGTTGGCGCCGCCGACATAAACATTTGCGGACATGCTGCGAACCCGTTCGCGCCAGCCGAGGCTCCGCTGAACGGGTGATACATAGATGTCTGCCGGACATTTGAAGATATTGCGTTGCTGTCCGTAAAACCGCGCGAGCACCGAGTAAGTGGAGTCGAGCAGATAGGCCACGTTGGTGTTGTCGGTGCGCAGGGTCCAATCCAGCCAGCCGGAAACCCACGGTGCCCGCGGATCATTGGGGGTGGTGGCCTGGCCATGAACGTTGCCGGGAAACCGATCATTGTTGTCGCCGGTGTACATGTGGGTCGCGATCATGATCTGTCGCGTGTTATTCATGCAGGCGATGGCATGGGCGCGCGCCTTGGCTTTGCTTAGCGCGGGCAAGAGCATCGCGGCCAGGATGGCGATGATGGCGATGACAACCAACAGTTCAATCAGAGTGAAGGCGGAGGTTTGTTTTCTCATTGATGCGATATTGGTGATGCGTGGTCCGGGATTTGTGGCGGTTTGTTCATGCGGGAACGCGTTGATAATTATCCAGCCTTGCTGCAACCCGCATCCCTCTTTCGGGGGAATGGCCGCCGGGGACGGGCACGTTGCAGTTTGGTTAGGATGCAGAATCATACCGGATTTAAAGGGTGAAACGACTATCCCCGCTTTCGGGGATACCGGCGATTGGGGCGGCTGTCCTACCGTTTGCGTGTTCCCGGAATAACAACGCAAATGCGATTCAACCAAAATCTGTTGTGGAACTGCGCTGGCCCCGCGAAGGCAGCGCGCTCAGTGTCAGCCCCAGCCCAAACCATGAAAACCCCCTCGATTAGTTCGCTCATCCGCTCAGTTGGCGTGGCGAGCATGATGACAATTCTCGTTACCGCGCACGCCCAGCCGGTCATTCACGATGTCTATCCCGACGGTGCCGTGCAGCTTCAGGCAACCACCAGCTTGAGTTTCGGCGCCACCGCGGGCGGCGCGGACATCAACACCGCGGGCATTTCCGTGAAGCTGACCTCGCTCAATCTGTTGGGCCAGTCGGTCGTGACGAATCTCACGGAGGCGAACGGATTGATCATTACCGGCACGGTTGCGGAGCGCAGCGTCACGGCGCCGCTCAAGACCAACATCCTGAGTTACAACGCGGTCATTATCGTGACGGATGCAAACAGCAACTCGACGACCAACACGGTGAACTTCGACACGTTGAGTCCGGCGTTCACAATCGAGGCGGAGGATTTCAATTATACCACCAACGATATCAATGCAGTCAGTCACAGCGGGAACTACTTCGATTTCAATGTCTGGACGCCGGCGGCTTACCTTGGTCTAACCGGGGCCGAGGGAGTTGATTCGCATGATAACAATCTCTCCGAGGGCCAATTCGCCTACCGTCTCAATGGCATGCAGACGGAAGGCACGGGTGACAAGCCGCGCACGGGCCAGACACCGGATTACAACGTGGGCTGGACCGGCGGCGGCGAGTGGGGCAATTACACGCGCACGTTCCCGGCTGGAGTTTACAACGTCTTTATGCGCGCGGCGCGTGGGAACGGTGGCAACGGCGGCGCAACCATGAGTCTGGTCACGAGTGATCCAACTCAAGGTGGTCAGACCACGACCAGTAGCGGCACGTTCGTCGTTCCCTCTACTGGCAACTGGCAATCGTACGGCTGGGTACCGCTGACCGACGGCGGTGGCAATTTGCAAAAGGTCACCTTGAGCGGGTCACAGACAGTGCGCTTCACGACGACCGACGGATACAACGTGAATTACTACGCGTTCTTCCCGGCCAACACGAACGTGCCGACGATTCATGACATCTATCCAAACGGCGTGAAGCTGTTTCAATCGGCCAGCCAGTTGAGTTTCGTCGCGAGCTCGACAGTTGGCATCAATCCGACGGGCATCAGCGTCACGTTGTATTCGACAAACCTGATTGGTGGCGTGTGGATCACGAATCTCACATCAGCCAACGGCCTGCTCGTGGGTGGGACCGCAAATGACCGCACGGTGTCGGCTGTGTTGCAACCCAACATCCTGTTCTATCGCGCCGTCATCAACGTGACCGACACGACGGATAACTCAGCGAACGCGACGGTGAATTTCAACACTTTGAATCCCGCCTATGTGATCGAAGCCGAAGATTTCGATTACAACAATGGTCTGTTCCACGACAGCCCGCAGACGAACGCCTACGCGGGATCGGGCGGCGTGGAAGGCGTGGACTCGCATCACACCGTGACTCCGCCGAACGGTCCGCCGAACGGTCCGTATCGCACGAGCGGATACAACAATGAAAACTGTGGCGACAAGCTGCGCGATCAATACGACGGCACGGGTCACTCCGATTACAACCTCGGTTGGAACGAAGGTGGTTTCTGGGCCAACTACACCCGCAATTATGCTGCGGGGACGTTCAACGTCTTCCTGCGAGCCGGCAACGGCACCGGTGGAAACGGCAGCGCGCAGTTCGGCCAGGTGACCAGCGGCGTCGGTACACCCACGCAAACGGTTACCAACCTCGGCAACTTTGTGATTCCGCAGACAGGCGGCTGGCAGACTTATACCTGGGTACCGCTTCGCGACGGCAACGGAAATCTGGTGCAGGTCACCGGCGGGGCGTTGAAGACGTTCCGTGTGACGGCAGGCGGCGGCTACAACCCGAACTTCTATGCGTTTTTCCCGGCGGACACGAGCCTGCCAGTGATTGATCAGATTTCTCCCAACGGCAGCGCGCCGTTCCAATACACCAACGTGCTTCGCTTCCGGGCCAGCTCCAGCGCCGGCATCGATACTGGCAATGTGACCGTCTCGCTAAACGGCACTCCTGTCACCGGGCTTAACTTCAGCGGTTCGTCCACCAGTTGGGACGTCACCTACAACAACCTGCCGGTGAACTGGGCGCACACGGTGACGATCTCCGTCCAAGCCAACAACGGCGCGAGCCAATCGGCAACGCTGAGCTTTGACACGTTCAAGTCCACGTACTATCAGGTTGAGTGCGAGGACTACGATTACAACGCTGGTCAGTTCATCGCGGGTCCGCAAACCAACGGTTACGCCGGCCTTAGCGCTGTGGCCGAGGTGGATTTCCACGATGTGGCGACGGGCGGTGGTTATAATTATCGCGCGACCGGCACAGCCACTGAAGCCATCTCGGACATCCCGCGCGCCCAATTCACCTCGGCGCAGGACTACAACATTGGCTTCTTCGAGAATGGCGAGTGGGGTAATTATACGCGCAATTACCCGCTCGGCACTTATCATGTCTGGTCGCGCATCGCCACCGGAAACGGCTCGACCACGACAGCCTACATGGAGAAAGTCACCAGTGGTTTCGGTACGGTTGACCAGACCACCCTGCCACTTGGCAACTTCAGCGTTCCGAGCCTAGGTTGGGGATCCTTCTCCTGGACCCAGTTGAAGGACGGCAACAACCAGCCAGCCGTGGTCGTGATTGATGGTTTCCCGAACACGCTCCGCTTTGGTCGGGCCGTTGCAACGCCCGGCGCGAACGCGAACTTCTTCATGCTCGTGCCCGTGCTCGCCCCGATGCCGCTGCAGGTTTCGCGGGCGGGTAACACAACGAGCATTTCGTTCCCGGGTCAGACCGGATTCAATTATCAAGTGCAGTACAAAAACGACGTGAATGATCCGAGCTGGACAAACGTCGGCGGGCCGGTCGTGGGCAACAACACGGTGTTGACCGTGAATGACACCACGACTCAGGGGCACCGATTCTATAGGGCACAGGTTTCGCAGCCATAATTTGGGGAAGGTTGTGGAGGGTTCCGGCAGCCGTGTGGGCGGCTGCCGGAACCGATGGCGAAGAATGGTTTACATTCCGGCTCGGCAGTTGAGAATGGTCCGGTAACGCCGGACCATTTTCCGTCAAACAAGCCAGTGAAGTTACATTGAATGTTGTATTGTCTTAGATCGCCCTTGGCAGGATGCACCGCGATTTTATCCCCGTTGGGTGTCGGGTTGCGCGTTGCTCTGATGCTCGTATGCGCAGTTCTTTTGCCCGGCGTGAGTCGGGCGCACGAAGACTTCAAGGTGTTGGTCTTTTCCAAAACCGCCGGCTTTCGACACGACTCAATCGCCAACGGGATCAATGCCATCCGCACGCTGGGAACGAATAATCATTTCACTGTGGACGCATCCGAGGACGCAACGGTGTTCACGGACACAAACCTCACCAACTATCAAGCGGTTATTTTTCTCAGCACCACGGGCGACATCCTGAACACCAGTCAACAGGGAGCGTTCGAGCGTTACATCCGAGCTGGTGGCGGGTTTGTCGGAATTCACGCCGCTGCTGACACCGAATACACGTGGCCGTGGTATGGTGGATTGGTTGGGGCCTATTTCTCCAGCCATCCAGCAGGCACGCCGACCGCCACGATCAAAGTGGCAGACCAGGTTCATCCTTCGACGGCAGGTCTGCCGAAGCGCTGGGTGCGGACCGACGAATGGTACAACTTCCAGACCAATCCGCGCGGCGATGTCCACGTACTTGCGACACTGGATGAATCGACTTATGCCGGCGGTACGATGGGCTACGATCATCCGATCGCATGGTGTCATCAGTACGACGGCGGCCGCGCGTGGTACACGGCGGGCGGTCACACGCAGCAGAGCTTTTCAGAGACGCTGTTCCTTCAACACATCCTGGGAGGAATTCTATTCGCCGCTGGTGAAGTCCAGGCCGATGCGGGCGCGACTATTGATTCCAATTTTCAAAAAGTGATTCTCGATGCGAGTCCCTCTAACCCGATGGAACTGGCCGTTGCGCCGGATGGCCGGGTTTTCTACATCGAGCGTGGCGGCAAGCTCAAGATCTGGCGCCCACAGACTTCCTCGGTCGTGCTAGCGGGTCAGCTTGCGGTGTTCAGTCAACTGGAAGACGGCCTGCTCGGCCTGACACTCGATCCGGGCTTTGCGACCAACAACTGGCTCTACCTTTTCTACTCGCCGGCAGCGCCGACGCCGCAGCAACAGATCTCCCGCTTCACGATGGTCGGCAACTCGTTGGATCTAAGTTCAGAAAAAGTGTTGCTGCAAATCCCGACGCAACGCGACGAATGCTGTCACTCTGGCGGCTCGCTGGCATTTGGACCGGGTGGCAATCTTTTCATCTCGCTCGGCGATAACACAAACCCCTTCGAATCGGATGGCTATGCGCCAATCGACGAACGCCCCGGCCGCGCCGCATGGGACGCGCAGAAATCTTCAGCGAACGCGAATGATTTGCGCGGAAAGATACTGCGCATTCATCCCGAGCTAAACGGCACTTACACGATCCCGACGGGCAATTTGTTTCCGGCCGACGGTTCAGCCGGGCGACCGGAGATTTATGTGATGGGCAACCGCAATCCGTTCCGCATTGCCGTGGATTCCGCAACCGGCTGGCTTTACTGGGGCGAGGTCGGACCGGACGCGAATTCGTCTCATCCCCAACGCGGTCCAGCAGGACACGACGAGTGGAATCAGGCGCGCTCGGCGGGTAATTACGGCTGGCCGTATTTCGCGGCGAATAACGTCGCATACATTGACTACAACTTTGCCAACAGCAATTCCGGCAGCGCGTTCAATCCTGCCGCGCCGGTCAACAATTCGCCGAACAACACCGGAGCGCAGAATCTGCCGTCAGCCCGGCCGGCTTGGATTTGGTACACCTACGGGAACTCTACAGTCTTTCCTGAAGTAAACGGCAGTGGCGGGCGCACGGCCATGGGCGGACCTACGTATCATTTCCAGACCAATCTGATTTCGCCACGCAAGCTGCCAGCGTATTACGACAACACGGTGTTCATCTACGAATGGTCGCGCAACTTCATCAAGGAAGTGAAGCTCGACGCCAACGGCGACATCCTGAAGATCAATCCGTTCCTGCCCAGCTTCAGTTTCAGTCGGCCGATGGATATGGAGACCGGACCCGACGGCGCAATCTATATGATCGAATGGGGCGCGGGCTTTGGCGGCAACAACCCGGACGCGAAAGTAATTCGCATTGATTACACGGACGGCAACGACCGTTCGCCTGTCGCCGTTGCCAGCGTGACGCCCAACAACGGCTCGGCGCCGTTGCTCGTGCAATTCTCCAGCGCTGGCAGCTATGACCCCGATCCCGATGGTCCACTGAATTACGAGTGGAGCTTCTTTAGCAACGGGATGGTGAATTCCACAAATGCCAACCCAACGTTCACCTACACATCAAACGGAAACTACAATGCCCAACTCAAAGTCAGTGACGGCGTAGGCAATATCGGATACGCAAGCGTTGCCGTGACGGTCGGCAATCACGCACCGGTGGTGCAAATCAACTGGCCGCCGAATGGTGGTGTGTTTGATTGGGGCAAGCCGCTCGCGTTCCAGGGACAGGTTCATGATTTCGAAGACGGTTCCACGACAAATGGCGCGATCGCCTGCGCGGGCATGGGCTGGGATTTGAACACGGGTCACAACGATCATTCGCATGGGGATTCGCATGCCGATGCGTGTGCGGGATTCTTCGAAGCTCCCGCAACCCACGGCGGCGATGGCGACAATGTGTTTGTCGTATTGCGTGCTTCTTACAGTGACCTCGGCGCGCCGCAGGCAGGCTCACTGAGCGGTGAGGCGGTGCATATTCTGCAGCCGCGCCGCAAGGACGCGGAAAACTTTACCTCGCAAAGCGGGGTAACGAATGCCCCGACCGGTGATGGTGGCGGTGGAAGGGACTTGGTCGGTATTGATCACGGAGATTACGTGAGTTTCTTCCCGGTCAATCTGACGAACATCACCGCGCTGACATTTCGGGTCGCCGCGAATGCTGTTGGTGGGCAGATCGAAGTGCGGCTGGATTCGCCTGCAGGAACATTGCTTGGCACAGCCGCTGTGCCCAACTCAGCCAACGCTTACACTAATGTCACCTTGAACCTCGCGGGCTCGGACAGCACACACGCGCTGTATCTTGTGTTCACGCGCGACCACGGCGCGACGGATTTGTTCAAACTGAACTGGATGGAATTCACCGGCAGCGGGGTGTCGATTGATCAGACACCTTACAGCGGTTCGCCGCACCCGATTCCAGGAACGATCCAAGCCGAGAACTTTGATAGTGGCGGCGAAGGGATCGCTTATCACGATACCGATGCCTCTAACAACGGGAATCAGTATCGGGTGAGCGGCGTGGACATTGAAAATTGTTCTGACACTGGCGGTGGATACAATGTCGGCTGGGCTTCCGAAACCGAATGGCTGGAATACACGGTCAACGTCACCACCTCTGGCCTCTACCGATTTGACACCCGCTACGCCGCTTTTGGCGGGGGCGTCTTTCACCTTGAGAGTGATGGTATCAACAAGACGGGCGGGTTGACGAACCTGAATACCGGCGGCTGGCAGAACTGGACGACACTAATCCACAGCAACGTCGCGCTGAACGTGGGACAGCAGGTGCTGCGACTGGCACTGGATAAGAATGGTGGCGGAGGTTTCGTTGGAAATCTCAACCATCTGACGTTCACTTTGCTCGCGAGCAACAGTCAACCGATAGTTGTGCTCACGAACCCGGTCAATGGAGCGGTCTTCTCCGCATCGGAGAATATCACGCTCAAAGCCACTGCTTCCGATCCCGATGGTTCAATCACCAGAATGGAATTCTTTGGGGACGATTACTTGATCGGCACGGACATGAGCAATCCGTTCAGTGTGGTCTGGTCGAACGTGCCCGCGGGCACTTACGCGTTGACGGCACGTGCTACGGACAACGTCGGACTGACCAAGTTTTCTGCACCGGTGAGTATTTCAGTGATCAACGGCCAAGCACCATTCTACGGCACGCCGCAGATGATTCCGGGGATCATTCAGGCCGAAGATTTCGATGGTGGCGGCCCGGGCGTGGCATATTACGACACCGACACTCCGAACAACGGCAATCAGTATCGGACGACCTATGTGGATATTGAAAACACGGGCGACATTGGCGGCGGATGCAACGTCGGCTGGACTGCCACGGGCGAGTGGCTTCAGTATTCGGTGAATGCAGTTGTGGATGGGATCTATACCATTGGCATGCGTATCGCATCCGATGGAAACGCCGGGACATTCCACTTGGAGATTGACGGCCAGAACGTGACCGGCATCCAAACCGTGAACAGCACCGGCGGCTGGCAGGTTTATCAGACGTTGACGAAGACCAACGTCAGCATCAGTGGCGGGCCACATGAAGTGCGTTGGGTCGTGGACAGCACCGGCAGCAATGGCACGGCGGGCAATCACAATTATTTCATCTTCACGGCCACCAGCACCAATCCACCATCGGTATTCCTCCAATCCACAACCGCGTTTGGCTTGGCATTTGCCGATGATTCCAGCGCCGTCGTCAGTAATGCGACGAAGACCATCATTGTTCCCACGAACGCCAGCACCCGGTTCTACCGGCTGCGCTCGACCGTGCCGACGCAGATTCGCAACGCGCAGATCGTCGGCACGAACGTCGTGATGAGGTATCAGTAGCGTTGATTGAGCTGTTGGTATGGTGCGTCGGTTAGGTAATCCAACTTCCGATTGGGGGCGGAGTTCCCTAAATGACTTTGCACCAGCAGGGCAGCGCTCATCGGCTGCCTGCTGTCCATCCCCGCTTTCGGGGATACTTGCGCGTGCCGATGTCGAACAACATGAATCCCTCAAACCATTCACACATATGAGCGGCAAACGAAGTTCGGGCGCAATGTCCCGGCGCAACTTTCTTTCGACAACGGCGCTGGCGACAGCGCTGACGCCGACGCTTCTAACACAACGCTCCTTTGGGCAAGGTGCCCGATCAGCGCCTTCTGAGCGTATCACGATGGGCATGATCGGTTGCGGCTGGCAGGGCGGGAGTAACCTGAATGCGTTTCTCAACAATCCGAGCACCCAGGTGGTTGCCGTTTGCGACCTTGATGCAAAGCATCTTGCCGCCGCGGCAGAGACTGTAAATCGCTACTACAAGAACCAGGACTGCAAGTTGTATCACGATTACCGGGAGCTGCTCGCGCGAACGGATATCGACGCAGTGATGATAGCGACGCCGGATCATTGGCACGCGTTGCCGGTGATCGAAGCGGCGCGCCGCGGCAAAGACATCTATGGCGAGAAGCCGCTGGGGCGCACGATCGCCGAGCAACAGGTGATGGTGAAGGCGGTGCAGAAGCATCAGCGCATCTGGCAGACTGGTTCGTGGCAGAGGTCGGAACGCCACTTTCATTACGCCGCCGAGATTGTCCGCAATGGACTCATCGGCAAACTCAAGCGCGTCGAGGTCGGCTTGCCCGGCGGCCACGCAGATTTTGCCAACACGAAAGACAAGATTACCGTTATTCAGCCGCCCAAAGAGCTGGATTACGAGTTCTGGAGCGGACCTTCGGAAAAGCTTCCCTACGTCGAAGCGCGCATTCACAAGAACTGGCGCTGGAACTACAACACGGGCGGCGGGCAGTTGCTGGATTGGGTCGGCCATCACTGCGACATCGCTCACTGGGGCATGGACTGCGACCACAGCGGGCCGTTGGAAATTGAGGGACAAGGTGAGTTCCCGGCGAAAGATGCCATATGGAACACATGCACCAAGTACCGCCTCACTGCGAAGTATCCGAACGAGGTCGAAATGATCATCGCCGGCGGGCACGCTGACATTCGCGATGGCACGAAATGGATCGGCACAGATGGTTGGGTATGGGTGAGCCGCGGCAACGCCCTGGAAATATCCAATCCGGAATGGGCGGATCGGCGGCGGCTGCCGGACGATCTGCGCAAGGTAAGACTCTACGAGTCCCAGGACCACTTTGGCAATTTCCTCCAGTCCGTGCGATCGCGGAAACCCACGATTACGTCTGTCGAGATCGCGCATCACTCGGCGATTCCCGGTCATCTGGGCCTGATTGCCATGTTGACGGGGCGCAAGATCAAATGGGATTCGCGGCGGGAAGTGATTCTGGAGGACGCGGGGGCAAGCCAGCTGCTGACGCGTGACTATCGGCGCCCGTGGAATCTGAGTTGAGCAACATGCCTGGTATTCCTGAGGGTAAACGGTGATTGCAGTTGCCTGCTTGCGTAACCATTTTTGATGCGATCAAGATTCCGCCCGTGCAATTCAAGTTGGCAACGGCAACCAGTCAGGCCCGCAAGGTGCGCAGCGCCCTCGGAGCTGTGATTGCTGGCGCCTGTAGTCTGCTCGCTCAACCAGCTGGCTCGGATGTTTCCACGAGCCCCTTGGAAATTCGCGCGGTGACCGTCAACGACAAACCCGTTCCGATGCGTCGCAACGGGGAGGTGAGCCTGGGCTCTTCGCCGGAGAACATCTCCCTTATGTTCGGTCCGCGCACCAATATCCAGGGCATACCGCTCCGGATTCGCTACAAGCTAGAGGGCGTTGACAGCGGTTGGCGCGATGGCCCGAGCGACATGTATCTGACCGTGCGTTTCTATAACGCGGCAGGCGATCAAATCGCCAACAAACATTTTCCGGTGAGCGGCGAGAGCGCCGGCTGGAATGGATCGCTCGTGACGTCGCCGCTCACGCATCGGCGCGAAACGGTGGTCGTCCCGGAACATGCCGCGCGGGTTTGGATCGTGATCTCCTCGGCCGGCCCGCCGTCGGCCGTGGGCGTTTACGTCGTGGCGAACCTCGTGGTTTCGCGCGTGGCGACCAACGCAGCGCCGGCGGTGCTGATGCGGTCGCCGTTCGAAGGCGAGGTGAATGATCAGGAGAATCGGCTGCCCGCTGGTTGGACGCGCGACGGCAATCATTCGAGCATGGCGAGCGTCGTGGCCATCGGGCAGGATCCAACGCAACGGGCCTTTGCGATTGTGGACGACGATGGGAGCAGCCACGCTGAGTGGCACAATATCATGGAGGTGGCGCCGCGGGTGAGCCCCGGAGAGCAGATCCTCATCGAATGGAACGAGGCGTTCAGTATTGGCGTGGGCGATTTCACGGTGGCGAAGTACCCGGGGTTGCGCGAAGGCAGGTACCGCTTCGAGATTGCCGGTTGCGATATTTACGGGAATCCAACCAGCGCGGGGGCTTCAATCGATTTGTTGGTGACGCCTGCTTTCTGGCGGACGACTTGGTTCTGGAGCACGGTCGGAGCTTCGCTGCTGGTGGCCACCATTGGAATCTGGCGCTACGTGGAGTGGTATCGGGTGCGGCAGGAAATGGCGCGGCTCAAAAGCGAGCGGGCGCTGGAAAATGAGAGGTTGCGCATCGCCCAGGATTTGCACGATGACTTCGGGGCGCGCGCCACAGAGATTTCCCTGGCCAGCGCGCTGGCAAAGAAGAAACCGAACTTCCCCGAGTCGGCAAGCGCTGATTTTGATCGGATTTCCGTCATGAGCCGTGAGCTGGTGGCCGCGCTCTACGAGACGGTGTGGGCGGTTAATCCGGAGAACGACAATCTGGATGCGCTCGGCAACTATCTTTGTCAGATGATCAACAGTCAATGCGAGCAGGCGCAGTTGCCATGTCGTTTGCGGGTGATGGATTTGCCGCGAGAGATTCTGGTGTCTAGCCAGACGCGGCATAACGTCATTATGGCGGTGAAGGAGGCGGTGAATAATGTGATCAAACATGCGCGGGCCTCCGAGGTGACGCTGGGGGTGGCCTATGACAACGAGTGCCTGACGATTTCCGTGGAGGACAACGGCTGCGGGTTTCACGTGGCGAAGGCGCGCGTAGGCAATGGTTTGGCCAACATGCGCCGGCGGCTGATGGACCTGGGAGGAACTTGCGATATCCAAGGCCGGGTGGATGCCGGCACGACGGTGGTAATGCGGTTAACCCTGAAGGCCAAACGTTAGCGACGGGGAAGCCGGCGGGAGAAATTGAGATTATGAAGAAGACTGTGGCGGTGGTTGAAGACGATGCCCGGTTGCGCGAGCAACTGTTGCAGATTCTGGAAGATCTGGAAGATATTGAATGCGTCGCGGTGTGCGCATCGGCCGAAGAGGCGCTGCAAGAGATTCCGGGCAAGAATCCTGACGTCGTGCTGATGGATATCAAGCTTCCGAAGATGTCCGGCATTCAATGCGTCGCGGAACTCAAGAAGTTGCTGCCAGAGGTGCAGGTCATCATGGTTACGATTTACGAGGACAGCGACCGTATCTTCAAGGCCCTCAAAGCGGGCGCTGCCGGATATCTCGTCAAGTCCGGCCCGCCGGAGCAACTAATTAATGCGATACGCGATGTGTTTGCTGGCGGCGCGCCGATGTCCGGGCATATCGCTCGCAAAGTGGTGCAACATTTTCACTTGATCGGTCCGGCCCCGAAGGAAGCCGACAATCTGTCACCTCGCGAACAACAGGTGCTGGAGTTGCTGGCGATGGGATTCATTTACAAGGAAATTGGCAGCAAGCTCGACATCGGTACGGAAACCGTCCGCACTTACGTCAAAAACATCTGCCAGAAAATGCACGTGCGCGGGCGGCTGGAAGCGGTGGCCAGACATCGAGGGGATTGACGCCTCAACGTCGAACGGATTCTATCGCTGGCAAACGGGCCGGAGAATTCGTATCCAATTGGGTCAGGCGCTGCGATGCCGCACCGAGTTGTCCCCGGATGATGTTGGTGAATACTGCATCCAAGACGGTATTCACTGGAGCGTTAGTCGCATGCTCGCGGCGCAGGTAGTAGAGCCGGGTGGCGAGAGTCAGGTGGTTTGTGCGATAGTCAAACTTGGAATCCAGGTACAACCGCCGGCTATCCTGGATGATTCCCAAATCGCGGTAGCCATACTCGGTTGTGGGTTCGACGACGGTGCCTTCACCGAAGTCATTCCAAGTGACTACCTGCACCATGGCCGATTGATTGGTCATGGCGCGCGCCAACGTCATGCGCAGCGTTTCGCCCTTGCGATCACCCAAGTAACCCCAGTAGTCGCGTATGCCGGCAGGCTGATAGATGTCGTGAAATCGCGGAAAGGCGCTGCTGATATACGCCGGCCAGGTGCTGCCATTCTGCTCGAAGCTGGCGAGATAATTCTCCAACGCGGTGACGGACAAGACTCCGCGAGCGCCCGGTGAGAGGCTAAGATACATCGGTGGCCAGTTGAACGCGCCGAGGCCGGCGGGTAGGCGGTGATCCTCGGTGAACAGGGCGGGTTGGTTGGTCGCCGGGAGGGTGGAAAAAATCTCCTGCCACTGCTCATTCGCCTTGAAGTACTGGGGACCGAAATTCAGCAACACCGGCCGGTTGCTCATCCGCAGGTAGCTGGGATCGCCAAAATAATTCTTCTGCACATAGAGCATCGTTTGCTGCGCGTGCCGGACGGCGTTGCTGGCGGCAATTACACCGTCGTTGATCTGCTGCAGTACCGTCCGATCTTCGTAACACAGGGCGAACTTGAGTTCAGCCCGCCGAGTAAGTTGAAAAAGCGCCGCGGTCCGTTCGTTGTTGATGGCGTAATCCAGATGATCGTCGCGGCCGTACCAGTCCACGATTACGCCATCAATGCCGGCAAGCTTCATAAGCAACACGTGGTATTCGAGCACCAGCGGATCGGCCGAGTCATATGGCCCAATCAAGGGGTGATACCAGGATGCAATTTGTCGTTCGCCAGAAGCATCAATCACATCCGGATCAAAATGATTCATCGTCCAGTGCCAGCCCCAGGAGTCACTGTGCGGCTTGGCGACGAACCACGGCATGTAATAAACGAAGACCGGTTTGGGTGCCGCACTCAAGAGCGAGGGCAGGGTGAACACCCAGAGCGCCAGCAGCGCAAAGCGAAAGAGCGGACGGGCGTTCATTGGTGCACAGTGTCGGCGAGGCGATGTGAGGCTGTCAACGGACAGTCTGTCAGCGAGACGGTTGCTGTTCGAAACTATTGACGCCGGGGCGTGCGGTTTGCCAACCACGCGAGATCCGGGTTCTGCGTCACATCCACGCGCTGCACGAGGGTATAACTGACTTTGAGCAGGGTAACGCTGGTTTTCCACTTGTGAATTTCCGAATGCCCGTCGGCGAAAGCGACTCCGCACGCGCCGCCATGTTCGCCGGAGGGCAATTCGGTAAACTGCCCGGTGCCGTTCGTGGCGCCGGCGTCAGTGTAGAGAATCCCGTCGTCAATGCTGTCCGGATGTTCGTCAATGAACACCCAGCTCTCGGCGGGCCCGGGCGTGTTCAGATCGGAAGTCTTTCTCGCCCACCAGTAACTGCTGCTGAAAGGGAGGCCGTTGTATTTGCGGCCATCGCCCACGGCGCCGTTCATCGCGACACTGCGGAGCCGTTTCGACCAGCCGCGCGGACGCTGTTGTGGCCCGATGTAATTGGCGGAAGGACATGCATAAATGCCCGTGGACTTGGCCGTGTAATTGCCGAGCAGCGCATTGTCATCGGTTAGGCAGAGCGTATTGGTGTTATCCGGGTTGATGTTCCAACTCACCAAGCCGTAAGCCCACGACGGAAGGGATGGCGAGCCGGCGACCGCCCAATCCTGATTCAGCACCAAGTGGTCATTGTTGTCTCCGGTGTACATTACCCAAGCCAACCCCAGTTGTTTGTTATTGTTTAAGCAGGTCACCGCCTGGGCCTTTTGTTTGGCCCGGGCCAGCGCCGGGAGGAGCATGGCTGCGAGAATTGCAATGATGGCGATCACCACCAGCAACTCAATCAGCGTAAATGTCCGTTTGCTGTGAGTCAGGGGAACTGGCCGGGAATGCGCCGGCTGACGGCGGGGCACGGGCGGCTTTGCGCGCTTGGGGTTCATTATGTCATTACCACCTTAGCAATGCGCCTTCGCTGCTCCAGTCGCATGAAACGGCGACATCTGTCTGTGATTCAGCGGCGCAGGTATTTGGCTACGGCTTCGGTGCGGGACTGGACGTGTAGCTTTTCATAGATCCGCCGCAGGTAGGTGCGGATCGTATCGATGCTGATCTCCAATTGATCGGCGATTTGTTTGTAGGTCAGACCTTTCGCGAGGCAGTCCAACACCGCCTGTTCCCGCGGTGAAAGGTGCGTGTGTGTTTCCGCCACTGGCGCTGCCTTGCGGAATGAGGCCACGACTTTGCGCGCGATGGAACTCGACATGGGTGAGCCACCCGCTTGGACTTCTTTGATCGCCTCCAACAATTTGGCCGGGCTGGAGCGCTTCAACAAATAGCCGCTCGCCCCGGCAGAAAGCGCCTTGAAGATTTTGTCGGTGTCCTCGTAAACCGTCAGCATCACGATTTGCATGTCGGGCGCGGTGGCTTTGAGTCGTTCAACACATTCGATGCCGTCCATGCCGACCATGTTGATGTCCATCAACACCACGTCGGGCTTGTCCTTCGGCAGCCCGGTCAGCGCGACGGTGGCGTTGCTGTAACTGCTGATGCAACTAAATCCCGGTGAGCCATCGACGAATGTCTTGATGGATTCCCGGAGTTCCTTTTCATCGTCCACAATTGAAATCGTAATCATGTTGAAGCCTTTCCCGCAGCCGGTCCGCTCAACGGGAGAGTGAACCACAGGGTGGTGCCGTGCGCGGGCGAGGATTCCGCCCGACAACTGCCGCCCACGCTTTCAAGCCGTTGACACATGTTGCGCAAGCCGTCAGCCGAACCGCCGTGACCGGTGTGCCCGTTGAGTTGCTGGTTCACGTCAAAGCCCCGGCCGTTGTCTTCCACGCAGATTTCGAAGCGGGAATCCACGCAGGTCATCGTGACTCGGGCGCGGGTCGCGCCGGAATGCTTGAGGATGTTGGTGAGCGTCTCATGCACGGCGAGGAAGAGATGATGCCGTGCCTGCGATGAAACCGGGTGGGGCTCAAACTGGTCCGGCATGTCAAATTCGCAGGCGATTCCGGTGCTGTGAAAATAGTTTTGCGCGTATTGATTGATGTAGGATGCGACGTGCTCCAGCGTGTCATTGTGCGGGTTCACCGCCCAGACAATTTCGTCCAGCGTATGCAACAATTCACGCGAGGCGTCGGCGATGGTATGAATTTGCTCTCGCACTTCACCTTGCACGTGGTCGTTGCGTTGGGCGTGTTCGCTGAGGAACGAGATGCGGCAGAGTTTCGCGCCCATCTCATCGTGCAAGTCCTGCGCAATCCGATGGCGTTCCCGTTCCAGGGCGCGTTCCTGCTCCAGTCGTTTCAGGCGCCGCTGCGCCTTGCGCTTTTCCCCGAAGCGAACGATTCCGACGACCGCGGCAAGAAAGCCAGTTACGCCAACGGCGATGACCGGGCCGTGCTGCCAGAAGTGGCGGGCGACGGAAAAGTTGAGCGCGGCCACTGAATCGCCCCAGGCGCCGGCACCGTGACCAGCCGTTACGAGAAAGCGGTATTCACCGGGAGGAACGTAATTATAGAACGCCGCCCGCTGCGAACCGGCCTCCACCCATTCGGGATCCAGCCCGGTCAGTTGATAGCGGAAAGCCAGGCGCTCGGGGGACTCAAAATTAATCGCGGTATAGCGCACCTCTACGCGATGCCGGCCTGCGCCGATTCTCAGGGGGGAGTTGTCCGATTCAAGGGCGACAGATTGGCCATCCACGAGGATTTCTTCAAGTTGGGCAATCGGTGCTGCCGCGCTCGTCGGCAACAACGCGGGATTGGCGATCACCGCGCCCTTGCGAGTGGGAAACCAGAGCAGGCCGGACCGCATTTTCAACCCGGAAGGAAAGAAGCCCGTGGCACATTCCTCGGAGGTCATGCCGTCGGCCACGCCATAGTGGTAGGGAAAAATCGAATTCACCTTCTGCGGCGAGGGGCCTTCGAAATCGCGCTTGCCGACACATGCGATACCTCGATTGCCGCCAAGCCATAGGCGGCCTTGATCGTCTTCGAGGATCTGCGAGACCGTATTCTCCGGCAGGCCATGCTGCGTAGTGAAGCTCGTCAATTGGCCGTTGCGCCAGCGCGCCAATCCGCCTCCGGCGGTACCGATCCAAAGCGTTCCTTCTGTATCGCGATGCAATGTCCGGATGACGGCGCTGGCAAGGCCATTACTCTGATTCAAGTGCAGCGTTGACGATTCGCTCCAGCGATACAAGCCGCTGCCATCCGTGCCGACCCAAAGTGAACCGTCATGCTCAGGTATTAGCGCGGAAATCCCGTTGGTAGCGGGAAAATGCGCGAGGCGCTTCCACTGGCCGCGCGCCAGCCGCCACAAATCGCCCGCCCGGCTGCCGGCCCAGAGCGAATGATCGAATCCTTCGGCCAACGCAGCGATACTGACGTTTGGCAACTCGAGCAACCGGCTCTCATCGGCCACGGCCTGGGGATCGCGGAACAACAGCAAGCCATTTGTGCTGGCGATCCAACAGCTGCCATCGCGAGACACGAGCATGGCGCCCAGCTGCGGATCGCGCGGCAACAGGCCGGCCGCGGTCAGGCGGCTGAACGTCCGGCCATCCCAGCGGTACAATCCGTCCTTGGGCTTTACCGCCCACACGCCCCCGGCGGTGATCTCAGCCAATCCGTTGACAGCGCCGAACCCAAGTCCTTCGCTTTGGCCCAGTGTGAAAAGTTGATTGCGGCGCAAGCGGCTCAACCCGGAGTTCCGGCCGATCCACAAGTAACCCTCGCGGTCCACAAAGAGCGCGGTCACCCGGTTGCCGAGCAGACCTGCGCCGGCATTTACGGCGGCCAGCTTGCCTTCCTTGAACTGGAACAAACCCTCGCTGGTTGAACCGGCCCAAACGGTGCCATCTGGTTGCACCGCCAGCGAACTCACGAACGGTGTAGCAGAATGCCGCGGCAGACGGAAGCGCCGCCATTGACCGTCGTCGCGGCAGAGGACGAAATCCTCGCCGGCCCCCACCCAAAGACGTTCGCTACCGTCCACCAGCAGACAGTGCGATTGCCGGAGCAAGTCGTCCATGACGGGGTCGGTCACGGCGGTCAGAGTGCCGGAATGCCATTTGAAGATCCCAAGGCCACGGGCGCCGATCCACATGGCTCCGGAAGCGTCGCGAGCCAGAGCGGTAATACGCGCCTGAAGCAAAGGGGATAGTTCTGGAAGCGAAATGATTTTCGCGGCATCAAGCGTTCTCAATCCATGGTCTGTGCCGATCCATAACCGGCCATGGTAGTCCTCGGCCAG
>Ga0315912_10002704_pt1 | contig 18496 bp, 13 predicted proteins | sample VfabasoilMG_FD_204469 | JGI IMG/M metagenome (GOLD analysis project Ga0315912, IMG submission 204469) | Garden soil microbial communities collected in Santa Monica, California, United States - V. faba soil | ecosystem: Environmental > Terrestrial > Soil > Garden | place: USA: California...
GTAGAAGCTGACGAGCGGCTGGCTGCCGGGCTGCAAGCGCGCGTCGGCCACCCGCAGCGACTGCTGTCCGGCGCGCAGGCGGCCGCTGCCGCTGATCGCACGCTGCGCCGCCCCCGCCCCGGGGGCCCCGCTGCTGGCGGCCCGGGAGTTGGCGCCGGCCGGCGCGAGCTGCAGCTGCACCATGATCGTGGCGTCGTTGCTGCTGGCTTCCTCGAGCGCCAGGCCGAGCACGGGACCGCTGCCGGTGTGCCGCGCCGCGCGGCCGGGGCTGGTGCCCAGGCCGAGCAGGTCGCCGATGCCGATGGCGCCGCCGCTCATGTCCACGCGCACCGGCAACCGACCGCCGAGCGCCACGTCGATGCGCAGCCCCTGTTCGCCGGGCTCGGCCTGCGCGGCGAGCCACTGCTGGCGCAGCAGCCGGCCGGCCGGCACATCGCCCAGGCGGAAGGCCTCGTCGGAGGCCACGAGCAGTTCCTGCTGGTTGCCGGCCAGGCCGTCCGAGAGGCTCAGGCCGGGCTGCTCGGTGACGACGCCGATGATGGCCTGATCGCGGCCGAGCAGCGCGGGCTGCACCAGGCCCGAGCGCTGGGAGTCGAGCGCGAGCACGAGACCCGACTCGAGATCGCCGTGGAGCGTCGGGAAGGTGGTCGCGAGCACGAGGCCGTCCACCTCCATGCCGCCGTCGAGCGTGAGTCGCCCGCCCTCGGCCAGGCGCATCAGCTCGCGCGTGCCGCCCGGGCTCTGCGCATGGCCCTCGAACCAGCGGAACCACGAGGCCTCGCCCGCCACGCCGCGCGTGGCCTGCACGTCGCCGTGCGAGACGAGGCCGAGCGCCAGCCAGGGGCCGTCCTCGGAGAGGTTCGTGAGGCTGCCCTCGCCGAGCGACAGCTGGTCGGCCAGCACGCGTTCACCGGCGATCACGTCGTCGGCGGCGAAGACGTCGCCCGGGCCGGGCAGTTCCTCGGTGTCGGGGTCGGCGCCCTCGATGCGCGCCTGGAGCGAGCCGTGCCAGGCCGTGACGCTGCCGTCGGCGTAGAGCTGTCCGCTGGCGGTGATGTCGCCCGAGGCCGGGCCGTAGGGTGCGTCGGGCGCCTGCCCGCCGGGCGCCGTCCAGATGGCGTCCTGGGCGACGAGGTAGTCCACCTCGCCCCCGTCGAAGCCGGGACCGGGCGGTCCTTCTGGGCCCTGCGGACCCGGCGCGCCGTCGTGGCCGTCATGCCCGTCGTAGCCATCGTTGCCCTTCTCGCCCGGGTCGCCCTTGTCGCCCTTGTCGCCGTGCTCACCCTTCTCGCCGGGGTCGCCCTTGTCGCCCTTCTCACCCGCGGGGCCTTGCGGGCCGATCGGGCCCTCCGCTCCCTGAGGTCCCTCGGGGCCGATCGGGCCCTGCGGACCCTGCTCGCCAGCCGGGCCCTGCGCACCGGGCGGACCCTGCTCGCCGGCAGGTCCCGCTGCGCCCGTCGGGCCAGCCTCACCGGCGGGGCCCGCCGGACCCGTCGGTCCCTGCGGACCGATCGGCCCCTCGGCACCTGCGGCACCGGGCGGACCCATCTCGCCGGCTGGACCCTGCGGCCCGGCCTCACCCTGGGCGCCCTGCTCGCCCGGCGCACCCGGCGCACCCGGCGCGCCCATTGGGCCTTCCGGTCCCGCGGGACCGGTCGCACCCGCCGGTCCCATCGGTCCCATCGGTCCCATCGGTCCCTCGGGCCCTGTGTCGCCCGGCAGTCCCGGAGGACCCGCCTCGCCCTGCGGCCCCACGGGACCCGGCAGGCCGTCCTCGCCAGCAGGACCGGCCGGACCCATCGGGCCCTCGGGCCCGGCGGCACCCGGGCTGCCATCCAGGCCGGCAGGACCCTGCGGTCCCTGCGGTCCCGGCGTCCCGGCGTCACCCTGCGCACCGGCCGGACCGGCCGGACCTTCGGGACCGGGCGCCCCGTCGGCACCCTGCGGGCCAGCAGGCCCCTGCGCGCCCGGCGGGCCGCTCGGTCCCTCGGCCCCGGGCGGGCCCTGCGGCCCCTCGGGACCGGCGGGTCCCGCCTCGCCGGGAAGCCCGGCCAGGCCCGGAGCACCGGCCGGCCCCATCGGACCGACCTCGCCCGGGGGTCCCTGCGCTCCGGCGGGTCCGGTCTCACCCGGCGCACCCGGCGCACCCGGCGCCCCGGCGGCACCCTGCGGGCCCTGCGGACCCGACGGGCCCTGGATGCCCTGCGGTCCCTGCGCGCCGGCAGGCCCCTGCAGACCGTTCGCTCCCTGCGGTCCGATCGGACCGACGGGGCCCTGCAGCCCGGTGGGGTCGCCCGTCCAGCGGCCGGCCGCGTCGATCACGAGCTGACCGTTCACCGAGAGCGAGGCCGGGTCGATGAGCTTGCCCTGCGTCGGCCCGGCCAGGCCGAGGCGCTCGGGCAGGCTCTCGGCCAGCGTCTTCACCGGCTCGCCGAGCTGCGTCGCGAGCTGCAACACCTGCGTCGTGAACCAGACGTCGCGCGTCGGCAGGTCGATGGGCAGCGGGCGGTTCACGCCCACCAGCAGCTCCACCTTGCCCGTCGTGCCGGCATAGGCCACCGACTGGCGGTCGGAGAGCGCGGGGAAGTCCTTGTCGCCGACGGCGACGGCGAGCGTCTCGGACCACGGCGCACCCTCCGCGTCGAGCAGCGGCGTGCCCTGGTCGTCCTCGTACAGGCGCACGATGACGTGGAAGCCCTGCTTGCTGACGAAGGGCTTGAAGCCGCTGCCACCCTTGGTGGAGCGCACGACGGTGGTGGACAGCCGCAGCGGGGCAGGCGTGGCGTCCTGGGCCGAGATCGGGGCCGCGCCGAGGAGGGCGATGAGCAGGGCCAGCGTGCGGCCCGAGCGCAAGGTGAGCGACATGGGTGGCGATCCTGGTGTGTGCCTGGAGCGTCGGCTCCCAGGTGCAGATCGCACGTTTCTCGCGCAGTCCTCCTCCCGTGCGACGGCTAGCTGTCCAGCCGACAGTCGAGACTAGCCCGCGTTCGCGGCAGCGGCCAATCGCGGGGGCGACCCCCGGTGGATCGCGGTCGGCAGACGCCACGAGATCGGTCCGGCGCGCCAGCGCGGCAGGGAATAGACTGCGGGTGGGCGCGGCCGCGATCTGCCGCGTGCGGCCCCCCAGGAGGACACCTGATGGAACCGACGCCGGCACAGGCCGCCGCGGCAGAAGCCGCGGCGAGCGCCCTGACCTCGGACGCACCTCTGCCCGCGACGCTCGGGCTCCTGCTCTGGGAGGGCAACCCCGGGCAGCTGCGGCTCATGGAGGACTGCTGCCGGCTGCTCGACAGCGAGGTGTCCTCGCGCCGTGGCCTGCGCGGGGCCACGCTGCGCGCCGGCTATTCCGCCGTGCGGCAGCTCAAGCCCGGCATCATCGGCTACGTCGTCGGCAAGCTGGCGCCGGACGTGCTGGCCGCGCTCCAGCCCCAGTGGGAGAAGGTGCGCGCCGGCGCCGGTCGGGCCGACGCGCCGGCCGCCCTGCGCTCGCTCCTGGTGGCCGAGGACGAGGCGGTGACCGAGGCGCTGGTGGGCGTGACCGATGCGCTCATCAAGAAGGCGCGCGTCCCGATCCAGATCGCGTACTCGGCGCTGCGCTCGGAGGCCGGCACGCACGTGCGAGCCTCCGTGCCGGCCTTCGCCGAGCTGCTCGCGCGCCACGTCGCCGAACGGCTCGCCACCTCGGCCTGAGCGCTGCGCCTCAGCCGTCGGCGCGCAGCTGACCGGCGAGCCACTCGCTGAGCAGGTCGAGGCACTGCGCGTCCACCGGGCGCTGCGCGAAGTAGTCGGCGAGCTGCGAGCGCTCTCCCGGTGCGCGCTTGAAGAGGTGGTCCAGGCCGGGCAGCACGACCAGCTGCGAGGGGCGGCCGGCCGCGAGCCGCGCCGCGTGCAGGCGCTGCGCGTCGCGCTCGGGCGACACCTGGAAGTCGAGCGCGCCCTGCAGCAGCAGCACCGGGCAGGGCACCTGGGCCAGGGTCTGCGCCGGGTCGCGCCGCGCATGGCTCTGCAGCCAGGGCCGCATCTCCAGCAGCGGGCGGGCCGACTCGGGCAGCGCCCCGGCGTCGAGCGGTTCGTCGGAGACGACCGCCAGCAGCGCGGCCTCGATCTGTCCCAGCATCTCCGACTGCTCCTGCGGGTCGAGGCCCGACTGCGACAGCAGCAGCGCGTTCTGCTCGAGGATGATCTCGTGCACCGGCCGGCCGGCGGCCGCCAGCAGCACGAGCGCCGCCACCTGGGGCCGCTCGAGCGCCAGCAGCGGCGCGGTGACGCCGCCCTCGCTGTGGCCGAGCAGCGCCACGTGCGCGGCGTCCACGTCCTCGCGCGCCAGCAGCAGGTCGAGCGCGGCGCGCGCGTCGGCCAGCAGCTCGTCGAGCGTCAAGTCCTGCAGCGGGCCGCTGCTGCCGCCCGTGCCGCGGTCGTCCATGCGCAGCACCAGGAAGCCGTCGCGCGTGAGCCGATCGAGGATCTCGTGCGTCCCGAGGTCGAGGCCGTTGCTGCGCCCGTCGCGGTCCTGCTGGCCCGAGCCAGACAGGAACAGGAGGGCAGGCAGCCGGCCCTCGACGCCGCGCGGGCGGCTCACGCAGCCGGCCAGGTGCACCGCGCCGTGGCTCACCTCGACCTCCTCGAACTGCAGGTCGTCGGGGCGCGGCGGCGCGGGCGCCACGGCAGCCAGCTCGAACGGCACGGCCGGCTCGTCCGAGCGCTGCATGACGATGTCCTGGCCCGGCAGCTCGAGGCGCAGCACGCGGCCGCGCGCGTCCAGCGTGATCGTCTCGCCGAGCGAATCGCGCACTCGGCGCAGCCCGTCGGCCGCCGGTTCGTCCGCGGGCAGCAGGCTGGCCGCATAGGGCAGCGACTGCAGGGCGGTGGCGGAGAAGAGCGTGTAGCGGCGTGCCTCGCCCGAGTCGGGTGGGTCCCGCGCGAAGAGCAGCTCGAAGAAGCACAGGAAGTTGTTGGCCTGCAACCAGGCGTCGGCAGGCACGGCCACCTCGAGGTCGCGCGCGGCGCCGCCCTGCACGAGGTGCGCGAAGGCCTTGCCGCCGGCGAGACGCAGGTCCACCTCGCTGCGCACGTCGCCCAGCTCCACGCGCAGCAGGTGCCGCAGCGGACGGTCGCGCGCATCGAGCCAGGTCTCGCTGTACAGGCGCTGCGCCGGGCCCCCACCCAGGCCCTCGAGCTGCACGCCGGCGCGCAGGAAGCGCGCCTGTCCGCCGGGCAGCTCGACGAGGCCCTCGTCGCGGCACCAATGGCTGCCGATGCGCCGCCCGCCCTGCAGGAACTCCCAGTGCGCGAGGGCGCCGTCGGGGGCGGAGGCGTCAGCCGGCGTCGCGTCCCGGGCCGGCACGGACTGGGCGGCCGGCAGCAGCACGGTGAGCAGCCCGCACGCCAGCCAGCCCGTCAACTGGCGCACGGCCGCGGCGAGCGGCGCGTGGGATCCGGCGCGCCCGGTCGCGGGCCTGGCCCGGCTCATCCGAGGCCTGCCGGCTGGAACGGGAACCAGAGCGGCACGACGAACAGGCACAACAGGAAGAGCGCCAGCGTGAGCGGCACGCCGATGCGCGCATAGTCGATGAAGCGGTAGCCGCCCGGGCCGTAGACGAAGAGGTTCGTCTGGTACCCGATGGGCGTCGAGAAGTCGCACGAGGCCCCGAACAGCACCGCGTAGATGAACGGATCGGGCTTCAGGCCCAGTTCGGTCCCCACGCCGAAGGCCAGCGGCGTGAGCAGCACGGCCACGGCGTTGTTGGACATGACCGCCGTCGTGATCGTCGAGAGCAGGAACAGCCCCGCGAAGATGGCGTGCGGGCCCCAGGGTCGCAACGCCTCCACCACGGCCTCGCTCGACATCTCGATCAGGCCGGTCTTGTCGAAGGCGCGCGCGAGCGACAGCATGCCCGCGATGAGCACCACGACCGAGAGGTCGATCGAGTCGTAGGCGCGCTTCAGCGGCAGGCAGCCGCTGAGCACCATGAAGGCCGAGCCGGCCACCGCCATGACGTGGATCGGCTGGACGTCCAGGGCCGCCAGCAGCACCACGGTGGCCAGCGTCGCCCCGGCGAGCACGGCCTTGCGCTCGACGCGATGGCTCTCGACGCCCTCGAGCATGACGTACTCGTCGCTGCGCCGCAGGTCGTCGATCTGGGCCTCGTCGGCCACCACGAGCAGCGTGTCGCCCATGCGCAGGCGCAGCTCGGCGACGCGTTCGCGCAGGTGCTCGCCGCGGCGCAGCACGGCGATCACGGCGGCCCCGCCGTGACGCTTGGCGAACTGGTAGCCGGTGAGCGTGCGCCCGACGAGCGGCGAGTTCGGCACGACGACCAGCTCGACCAGCGTGATCTCGCGGCCGCGCCGCACGGCCACCTCGGCCGACAGCTCGGGCGGCAGCTCGATTCCGGGCCGCGCGAGCAGCGCCTGGATGGCCGCCGGCTGGCCGCGCATCAGCAGCTGGTCGCCCTCGCGGATGAACTGCGTGCGCGGGTCCGCGATGAGCGGCGCGAGGAACACCTGGTCGCCGCGCACCCGCATGATGAGCGTCAGGCCGTTGGCGCCGCTCAGGAACGACTGGAACGTCTGGCCGACGAGCGGCGAGCCGGCCGGGAAGCGCACCTCGGTCACGTACTCGCGGCGCTGCTGGTGTCCGCCGCTGGACACCGAAGCGCGCCGCGGCAGCAGGCGCGGGCCCATGACGGCCAGGAACACGAGCCCGGTGAGCGCGTAGAGCACGCCCGGTCCGGCGAACTCGAACATGCCCAGCGGCTCGTGCCCGAGACTCACGGCCACCTGGCTCACGAGCAGGTTGGTGCTGGTGCCGATGAGCGTCGTGGTGCCGCCCAGGATGGTGGCGAACGACATCGGGATGAGCAGCCGCGAGGGCACCGTGCCGTGGCGGTTGGCCAGGTCGAGGAAGACCGGCAGGAACATGATCGCCACGGGCGTGTTGTTCATGAACGCCGACGCGACCGCCACGGCCACCACGAGCAGGCCGATCTCGAGGCGCTTGTGCCCGCGGCTGACGGCCATGATGCCGTGGCTGATGAAGTCGAGCGCGCCGGTGCGGATGAGCCCGGCCGACAGCACGAACATGGCCACGACCGTCAGCAGGGCCGTGTTGCCGAAGCCGCCGAAGGCCTCCTCGGGCGTGATCACGCCCGAGAGCACCAGCGTGAGCATCAGCAGCAGGGCCACCAGGTCCGGCGCGATCATCTCGCCCACGAAGCACACGAAGGCCGCGATGGTCACACCGATGACGATGTAGGCGTCGGCGGTCATCTGGGGGTCGCGGTGGTGGGAGAGGGCGCGGCCCGCGCGCGCCGGCGCACCTCTTGGGTTGGGTGTCGGGTGCGACCGACCGGCGGGGCTTCCACCGCCCCGCCACACCTCCTCCAGGCGCCGGGACGGCGCGGGCACGATACCGATTCGCACGCCGACCCGCGAAGCCGAAAGCCGGCCGCCCGGCCCCGTCCGCCACCGGGCGACGCATCCACGTGCCGGTCTGGTAGCGTCGGAGCTCGGCACGCGACGGCGCGCGCACGACACGGGGCGAGGATCGATGCGATGGAGACCCAGGACACCAGCCTGCTCGAGAGCCTGCGCGTCAAGAACCCGATGCAGACGTTCATCCGCTTCGGGATGCTCGCCGTGTGGGTCGTGTGGTGCTTCCGGATCGTCTACCCCTTCCTGAACTTCCTGGTGTGGGGCGTGCTCATCGCGGTCGCCATCCATCCCATGCACGTCTCGCTCGCGCGCTGGCTCGGCCACCGCCCGCGCCTCGCGGCCGTGCTGCTGACGCTGCTGCAGCTGCTGCTCGTGGTCGGGCCGGTGGTGCTCTTCGCCTCCGTCATCGTGGGCAACCTGCACGACCTCTCGACGACGCTCTCCGACGGCCAGATCACCGTGCCGCCGCCCCGCGACAGCGTGAAGGGCTGGCCGCTCATCGGCGAGCCGCTGTTCGATGCCTGGGCCAGCGCGAGCCAGGACCTGGGCAAGGCGCTGGCCGAGTTCGGGCCGGAGCTGCGCACGATCGGCGAGGGCCTGCTGCAGTTCGCCGCGGGCGCCGGCCTGGGCGTGGCCGAGTTCGCCGCCGCCGTGCTGGCGGCGGGCTTCATGTTGCTGCACGCGGCGGGCGGCAGGAGCTTCACCATCGGCCTCGGACGGCGGCTGGCCGGCGAGCGCGGCCCCGAGCTGACCGACCTGGCCGTGCTCACCGTGCGCAGCGTGGCGCGTGGCGTGCTCGGCGTGGCGCTCATCCAGTCGCTCGCCGCGGGCCTGGGCATGCTCGTGCTCGGCGTGCCCCTGGCCGGCCTGTGGACCCTCATCGGACTCATCCTGGCCGTGGTGCAGATCGGCGTCGGCCCGGTGCTGCTGCCCGTCATCTTCTGGGCCTTCTCCACGCAGAGCTCCACGGCCGCCAGCCTGTTCCTGGCCTGGTCCATCGTGGTCATGCTCATGGACAACGTGCTGCGGCCGCTGCTGCTCGGACGCGGCGTGGCGGTGCCGATGCCCGTGGTCTTCATCGGCGCGGTCGGCGGGCTGCTGCGCTCGGGCATCATCGGACTGTTCCTGGGCGCCGTCATCCTGTCGGTCGGCTACAAGCTGCTCATGGACTGGACCGGGAGCCGGCGGGCTGCAGAGGCCGCGACAGGTCGCATAAACTGATGAGCTTGAGGTCGTCCCCCGAGGCGCCGCCAACACCCGCGCGCCCACACCCCCCCGTCACGGATCCCCCGATGAAGTCGCTCGTCCTGCTGGTCATCGCTGGTCTCGCCTGCGCCTGCGGCAGCACCGTCCAACTCAAGCGCGGCGACACCTACAAGCTGGACTCGACGCTGGCGATGAGCCGCGAGGCCGTGTTCCAGGCGCTCACGACCGCCGTGCACGGTCGCGACGTGGCGGTGGACGAGATCGACCAGGCCGTGGGCCTGCTGACGCTCAAGCCGCAGGGCCTCACGGCCGCCAAGCTGGACGAGTGGTGCGTCTTCCCGGTGCTGGACGAGGAGGGCAAGCCCACCTCCACCTTCACGCAGACCGAGGCCGAGGCGCTGGAGGAAGGACAGCCGGCGCTCGAGGGCACGCTCGAGCTGAGCTTCCTGGTCACCTCGCGTGACGCGCAGAGCGCGACGCTGAACATCAAGTCGCGCTACGTGCTGGCCCGCCTCCCGATCGGCGGCACCGAGCGGCGCGACGTGGTGTGCGCCTCGCGCGGGGTGCTCGAGGCCTCGATCGTGGCGGACGTGAAGGCCGCCCTGCTGGCCGTGCCGGGCACGACGCCCGCCGCGGCACCGGCCACTCCGTAGGCGCCAGCCCGGGTGACCCACCCCACCGACGCCGCCGACCGCCGCTACGACATCCCCTGCACGCTCGGCCTGGAGAGCGTGCTCGTGGACGAGCTGGCGGCGCTCGGCGCGCGCGACGTCGACGTGCGGCGTGGCGGCGTCACCTGTCGCGGCGACCGCGGCCTCGGCTACCGCGCGTGCCTCTGGCTGCGCTCGGCCATCCGGGTGCAGGAGCTGCTCGGCGAGTTCCCCGTCTTCGCCGAGCAGGAGCTGTACGACGCGGTGGCTGCCATGCCGTGGGAGCAGTGGCTCTCGCCGGACGACACGCTGGCCGTGGACGCCACGGTGCGCGACTCGGTCATCACGCACTCGGGTTACGCGGCGGTGCGCGTCAAGGACGCCATCTGCGACCGCTTCCGCGACATCGAGGGGCGCCGGCCGAGCGTCGATCGCGAGCAGCCGAACCTGCCGCTGCGGCTGCGCCTGCACAAGGGCCGCGCGAGCCTGGCGCGCGACCTCGCCGGGGACAGCCTGCACAAGCGCGGCTACCGCCCGATCCAGGTGAAGAGCCCGCTCAACGAGGCCACCGCGGCGGGGCTGCTGCTGCTGGCCGGCTACGACGGAACGGGCACGTTCGTCGACCCCATGTGCGGCTCGGGCACCCTGCTCGTGGAGGCGGCCTGGATCGCGATGGACCGCGCGCCCGGGCTCGACCGGCGCTTCGCGTTCACCGCCTGGCCCGACATGGACCACCGCCTCTGGCAGCAGATCGTCTCCGAGGCGCTCGAGCGCGTGCGCCACGACCCGCCGGCGCGCTTCATCGGCCTCGACCGGCACGAGGGCAGCCTCGCGCTCGCGCGGCGTGCGCTCGAGGCGGCCGAGGTCGGCCACCTCGTCACGCTCGAGCGCGGTGACGCGGCGCGCTGGACGCCGCCCCGTCCGCCGGACTGGGTGGCGGTCAACCCGCCCTGGGGCGAGCGCCTCGACGAGGGCGTCGAGGAGAGCTGGGACGCGCTCGCCGCCTTCCTGCGGCGCTGCCCCGGCACGCGCGCCCACGTGCTGTGCGGCACGCCCGAGCTGTCGGCGCGCCTCAAGCTGAAGGCGGACCGGCGCTGGTCGGTGCAGAACGGCCCCATCGACTGCCGCTGGCTGCGCTACGCGGTGCGCGCGCACTGAGCCGCCCGCGGGGCGCGCCGCGCGGCGCTCAGTCGCCCGGCAGGCCGATGGCCCAGTCGCGCTCGACCAGGAACTCGCGCGCGGCGAGCGAGGTCTTGGCCGCCTGCGGCGCCGCATGCCAGTTCGCGTTGAGCGTCCCGTGGCTGCTCGCGAAGCCCAGGAACTGCGGGAAGGCCGCCTCGATCGGCTGGTGCTCGAGCGGGAAGCGCCAGTCGAACGGCACCTCGATCATCCAGGGGAAGCCCTGGTCGTCGAGGAAGGCCTCCGGGCCGGTCTCCTCGGGGAAGCCGGCGTGCTGCTCGGGGAAGGCGTCGAAGCCCGCGAAGTGGATGTCGAGCCAGCCCGTGCCGTCGTTGCGCATCCAGTACAGGTCGTAGGGCGGCTGGCCGAGTGCGAGCGCGTCCACGGCCGCGTCGAAGGTGAGCACGAAGCGGCTCGAGGCGCCGGGGCGCTCGACGACGGTCGAGTCGGTGTTCACCATGAACTTGCCCGGGGCGTCGGGCAGGGCCAGGAACGAGTGCGGGATGAGCGTCTCGAGACGCCGGCCGGAGGCCAGCAGCGTGGCGACCGACATCGTCGGCTCGACCACCATGGTCTGTCCGTCGTCGCTCAGGAAGCGCTGCACGTCGATCGTGCCGCTGCTGCCGGACGGCAGGCCGGGGATGTGCAGGCCGAGGCGATGGTCCCAGCTCGCCCCGCGCGCCAGCAGGTGAAAGGTGCCCATGACATCCTTCACGCGACCGGCCGCGTCGGTCACCGTGTCGAAGCGGTAGGCCAGCACGGTGTCGTTGTAGTCGCGGTCACCGATGGCGGGGTACAGGTCCTCGAGGCCGACGCCGTTCCAGCCGACCGGGGGCAGCGTGCTGCGCAGCGCCCGCTCGGGGTCGTCCGGGAAGTCGTCGTCGGCATCGTCCACGCCGTCGAGGTCCGAGTCGTCCAGCACCACGGCGACCACGGCCCCGCCGTCCACGGCCGTGACCGGATCGGTCTGCACGAGCAGCACGAGGTCGTTGAAGTCCTGGTCCGCCTCGGTGCGCAGCACGTCCTCGAAGCCGAGGATGAAGAACGGCGCGCCGCCGAGGAAGCCTGCCGCCCCCTCGTGCACGAGCAGCGCCACGTGCCGGCTCAGCTCGGGATGCGGGCCGTCGTCGCTGCCCTTGCCCTTGCCCTTGCCCTTGCCGTCCGAGGGCTCCGCCATCTCGGGGTTGATCCCGTCCACGCTGGTGAAGAGGCCGCGCCCCTTGGAGGCGTCGGCGTTCTCGGCCGGGTCCTCCGACGGCAGCGTGGCCTCCTCCGGGTCCCACTTCTTGATCTGCTTCTCGTTCTTGAAGCCGTCGGTGACGAGGAAGAAGCCGATGCGCGTGCCGGCGGCGAAGACCCTGGGGGCGCCGTTCGCGTCGCGCAGCACCGAACTGTCGCCGCTGTCGAGCCGGCCGCCGCTGCCCTCGAGCGAGGCATTGGGGAACACGAGCTGCCGTCCCGTGATCGAGAAGGGGTCGTCCGTGTAGGTGAAGTACCCCAGGCTGTTGCGCGTGCTCGCCGTCTCCCAGGCCAGCACGACGCGCACCGTGGCGTCCGCCGTGAGCAGCAGGTTGCCGCCGGCCTCGTCGTCGAGGAACTTCGCCCCGAGGGCCGAGGCCTCCGGGAGCAGCTCGCCGATCGTCGCCAGGACCTCGTCCGGCAGCTCGACGTGGCCGTCCACGAACTGCAGCTCCCCGACCTGCCCCGAGGCCGGGGCGGCGGACGACAGGCAGCACGCGAGCAGCACGCCGACGGCCAGGAGCCAGAGGCTCCGGGCCGGTCGTGCCGGTCGGGCCGGTCGGGCCGGCGCCTCCTGGAGGCGCTTCACGGCAGGCTCTCCAGCGTGACGTGGACGTCCTGCAGGTCGGTGACGGGCACGGTGAGACGCGCCGCGGGCGCGCACGGCCCCCAGACCGCGCGCAGCGAGTCCTCGCTGTACGGCCCGCGCCGACCGGCCGAGGCGAGCAGCACGTCCACCGCCGTGTGGCCGCGCGGCAGCGTGAGCTGCAGGTCGAGACGTCCGTCGCCATCGGTGAAGCCGTGCGCGTAGCGGCGCGGGCTGCCGAGGTCCTCGAGCACGTACGGCAGGAGCGAGCCGTCCTTCTTGCGCGGCAGCACGAGCGCGTCGAGCACCTGCACCTGCACGAAGGGCAGCGGCCCGCCGAGTTCGTCCTGGACGTGCAGGCTCAGGGTGAGCCGCCGCACCGAATCGAAGCCGAAGCTGCCCGAGAGGGCGGCGATCGCGTCTTCCAGGGAGGCGATGCGAGCGTCCGTCGCGTCGAGCGCGACCTGCAGCTTGGCGAGCTGCAGGGCGAGCTTGGCGGCGACCTTCGCGGGGCCGGCGGCGGCCGATGCGGCGGACTTGTGCCCGGCTTCCGCCAGGGCCAGTTGCTGCTCGGCCTCGGCGATGGCGGCCGCGCGCAGGGCGATCTCCTCCGGGCTGCCCTGCGGCAGGGCGAGCGCCTCGGCCAGCTGCTGTTGCGCCGCGGCCAGCTGCTGTTCGGCGACCAGCAGCGCGGCCTGCAGCGGCGCGAGCTGCGCCTGCACGGCCGCGGCCGAGGCCTCCTTCTGCGCCAGCTTGTCCTGCAGCAGCTGCCACCGGACCTGGGACTTGGCCAGGCTGGCCTCGGCCGCGGTGAGCTGCTTCTGCGTCAGGGCCGCGAGGTCGGCGGCGGCGCCGAGCGGGCCGGCGAGCAGCAGCAGCGCGACGCAGGCTCCCAGCACGCCCGCCGGCACGGCCCTCGCCCCCCTCGCGATCATCTCCCCGACAGCGGCCATCCCCCCACCATCGGAAGACGGCCACCCCGGACCTGAAGGCCCGCCCGGAGGCGGGCCGGCGCCGCCGACCACGCCGGGCGCGCCGCCCTCTCCCGATCCGGTGTCAGTAGACTGCCCGGCCGACGTCTGCTCGCGCGGCCGGGCCCCCGTGTCCTGCCGACCCTCACGGAGGTGCGCCATGCGACCCGCCCCCTGCGCCGGTGCCTGCCTGCTGTTCGTGCTCGCCCTGCCGTCCGCCCGCGCAGCCGGCGACGTGAGCACCGTGCTCTCCAAGGGCGCGCTCGTCGTGCGCGGCGACGGTCTCGGCAACGCCCTCGAGATCACGCAGGAGGAGGCCGGCAGCTATCGCATCACGGGCCTCCAGGGCACAACCATCGACGGGCAGCACTCGCTCGTGGTCCTCGGCGTGCAGGGCGACGTGCGCGTCGAAGGCGGCGACGGCGACGACACGCTGCGCCTCATCGGCTGCGTGCTGGCCGACGACCTGCGCGTGATGGCCGGCACGGGCCACGACTCGGTGCGGCTCGAGTCGCTGGTCGTGGCCGGCGACGTGCTCGTCTCGGGCGCGAGTGGCGACGACCTGATCGAGGTGTCGGCCTGCGAGGTCGGCGGCAAGATGCGCCTGCTGGGCGGATCGGACGACGACTTCATCGGCCTCGGCTTCGGCAGCTGCCAGCAGGCGCTGCAGATCAAGACCGGTGCGGGCAACGACGAGGTCTTCTTCGTCGTGCAGTCGGCGCTGCAGCCGACCAAGGTGGCCCTGGGCGGCGGCGACGACTCGCTCGAGCTGCTGCAGTCCGACTTCGTGCTCCTGCGCGCCAGCGGCGGCGGGGGCGAGGACAGCGCCGCGAACCTGGGCGGCAACACCTTCGGCGAGCCGAGCGTGCTGAAGTCGTTCGAGAGCGGCAGCCTGCTCGTACCGTCCGGCGGGAGCGCCGACTCGACCAGCACCTGAGGCGCGCGCTGGCCGGTGCGGCGCGAGCCGCGCGCCGGCGGGACGGGCCGGGGCGGCGCGGGCGAGGGCTCAGTCGCCGGTCGCGAGGCGCAGCGGCCAGTAGGCGCTCAGCTGCGTGCGCCCGTCGTACAGCCCGGCCACGACGCGGCCGGCCGTCAGCCGCACCTCGAGCGGCGCGCGCGGGTCGGCGCGCGGCGGCAGCGGCAGGCGCGCCGCCAGCGCCTGGCCGGCCGGCAGGTCGAGCGTCGTGAGCGGCGTGCCGTCCACCTCGACCCGCAGGGCGATGGGCCCCACCGCGAGCGTGTCGAGCGCCGCGAGGTCGAGCTGCAGCGTCGGACCGGCCGCGGCCAGCACGGCCAGCAGCACGCGCTGGGCGCTGCCGTCGCCGTTGAGGCCGCCGTAGACCTGGTTCGTGCCGAGGCCCTCAGCCACGTCGATCGCCGGCAGCAGCGCAGCGAGCGCCGTCTGCCGCAGCGCCTCCGAGCGCTCCCGCCACGCGTCGGGGCCGCGCGTCGGCGCCCGCTCGACCGCGTACTCCGGCGGCACGGGCGGCAGGGCGAAGTGCCCGCGCGCCTCGGGGACCCAGGCGGCGGCGAGCAGCGCCTCGGCCACCCAGTTCGCCATCACGCCCAGCGTGGTCGGGTTCGGATGGGCGTCGGCGGGCAGGCTGAACGAGGCCGGCAGCTGGTCGTCGAAGAGCGGCACCACGGGCACGACGAGCCCGGCGTCGGCGAGGCGTGTCCACAGGTGGAACGTGTAGTCGCTCTCGCTGAACTGCAGCAGCGCGAGCCGCGCTCCGCTGCGCCGGCAGTGCTCGGCGAGGGCCGCGATGGAGGCCGCGTTCTCGTCGAAGCGGCGCGCGGACTCGCGCGAGAGGTCGGCGTTGAGCACGGCCGGGCCGAGGCGCAGGCGGTCCGGCGCCTGGCCGCGCTCCCGCAGGCGGTCGGCCAGCCCCAGGTGGAAGAGCTGCGGGCCCTCGAGGCTCACCTCCAGCCAGGGGTCGTCGGCCGCCACGTCGGCCGCGACACGCCGATGCCCGCTGTCCCAGACGCCGTAGGTGTCGGTCAGGTCGTTGCCGATGGGCATGTAGAGCACGACGTCGGCGGGCAGCGCGGCGGCATGGTCGAGCAGGAAGTGCACGGCATTGCGGTGGTTCCAGCCCGGCACGGCCACGGTCGTCGCGACGACCTGGCGCGCCCCCTGCGGGCGGACGTCGTTGAGCAGCGTCTCGAGCTGGTAGGCGAGGGTCTGGTCGTCGTTGACGCCGAAGCCGAAGGCCACCGAGTCGCCCAGCACCAGGATGCGGAAGGCGTCGTCGCGCGCCGGCAGGCCGGGCCGCACGCGCAGGCCGACGCGGTCGGTGTGCACGAGCGCGTCCTGCATGACCATCTCGGCGTCGCTGCGCAGCACGAAGCCGACGTTCGGGTCGATGTGCGCGCGGAACAGGCCGGGGTTGCGCGCCGCGGCGGCGATGCGGTCGGCGTCGTCGGGCCCGCGCCAGGCGGGAGCGAGCGGCGCCTCTACCGGCAGCGGCACCCAGCCGCTGAACGAGCGCCCGCGGAAGACGATCGAGCCCGCCTCCGCCAGCAGCCACGCGGCAGCCAGCACGCTCGCCGCGAGCAGGAGGCGCAGCGCGGCCTGGCGGCGCGCGGCGGGCGGCCCGCCAGCGCTCAGGCGCCCGCCTCCACCACCTGGCGCAGCTTGTCGAGCCCCTGGTCGAACATGTCGCCGATCATCCAGGGCGTGAGCAGCTGCATCCAGCCGTCGAGCACCGGCGGCACGGACCCCTTCCAGTCGCCCTGCATGCTCCAGGTGACCTCGGTGGCGCCGTCGACCACGCGGTAGTCCAGGGCGCTGCTGGCCGGCGTGCGGTGACCGTCGTGGACGAAGGCCATGTCGTAGGCGATGCCGGTCTGCGCGTCGCAGCGCGTCAGGGTGAGTTCGCCGTCGCCGTCCGCGCTGGTCCAGCTCTGGTGCGCCCCGACACCGGTGGTGTGGTCGCCATAGGTGGTGTGCAGGTCGGTGTGCGATTCCTCCCAGGGCGCCCACTTCGGCCACTCCCGCAGGTCGCCGACGAGGGCGTGCACGCGCTCGGGCGGGGCCTTGATGACGACACTGCGCTGCAGCCGGTACTCCGTGGGCGCGACGAGCCCGACGACGCCCACCACCAGCGCCAGGACGCACAGCACGACCAGCAGCTTCTTCATGACGGCGACTCCCTCCGCACGCGCCCGCGACCCCGCCCCGGCGCGGGGCGGCCGGCGCTCTCCGGCGCGGGGCGACAGCCTACGCCACGGGGCGCCCCGCGCGCGACGACCGGGGGCGCCGCGGCGGCTGCCCTGACGTAGGATGCGCGCGACCCCTGGACGGAGCCGACGGTGCGCAGCCACGAGTGGCGCGATCACGACGAGCATGGCGAGCAGCGGCTGCTGCGGGCCAGGCAGCACGCCGGGCGCTGGCAGCTCGAGGCGCGCCTCAAGTCGGACAGCGGCTTCCAGCGCCTCGACCCGCCGCCGCTGCACGACCTGGAGATGCTGCTCGAGATCGTCAGCGCCAAGTACCGGCGCGGACGCGCACCGCACGAGCACATCGCGGAGCTGCAGGCCCTGGTGGACGCGGCCCGCGCACGCGAGGGCCAGCCCGACGGCGACGGCTGAACGCGCGGCAAGGAAGCGCTCGAAGCGTGCGCCGCCCCTGCTAGGCTTGGCCCGTCCCTGTCCGGCACTCCTGCACCGAAAGAGGCCCGCCGCCATGCGTCGTCACGCCCTGCGCTTCCCGTTGCTCCTGGCCTGCTCCGTCCTGCTGGCGCCGTTCGCGGCCGCCAACGAGGCCAAGCCAGCGTCCGGCTTCGTGTTCGAGATGGACCTCGGCGACCAGGCCGCCGTCTCGATCGTGGGCACGCAGGGCTGCACCTTCGAGGTGGGCGCCTCGAGCAGCAACACCGGGGTGGCCCAGGTGACCGCGCGCGTCGGGGCGCGCAAGATCCACAAGGTGATCATCGAGGCGGTCGGCGCCGGGACGGCCGACATCTCCATCTCCACCTTCGGCGGTTCGATCCCGAACTGCGAGGGCTTCGCCTTCTTCTACGAGGTCGTCGTGGCGGCGGACGGCAAGGCCTTCCTGAAGCAGGCAGCAGCCAAGCTCAAGGCCGCCACCAAGGACATCAAGGCCGGCCTCAAGGACATCGAGCTGCAGTTCGGACAGGTGGTGGACGACGCGGTGGACGCCGTCAAGAACGGTGATTTGGACATCGACGATGCCACGGACCAGGCCTTCGACGTGGGCCAGGACTGGGTCGACTTCCTCGACGCCGAGCTGGCCGACTTCCTGGACGACGTCTACGAGGACGTCTGGGGACGCGCCGGCGAGTTCGGCATCACCGAGCTGACGCCCGACCTGCTCGAGCTCTACGACGGCGGCTGCGGCGACTGGGACAAGTTCGTGGACGGCGCCCATGCGCTCGTCGACCGCTCGGTGAAGGTCTTCACGCGCGAGCTGAAGGTGCTCACCAAGGCCTCGGCGCTGGCCGCGGCGGGCGTGGACGACGACTTCCTGTTCGTCTTCGCGCAGCCCGACCTCGCCGTCGAGCAGGACGACCCGGTGCCCCTGCCGTCGGCCGAGCCCGTCGAGCTGCCGCCGCCGCCGGAGAAGCCGCTGGCCAGGACCTGGACCTCGGCCGGGCGCCTGAGCAGCTCGTCGGTCTCCAAGCTGCACATCGGGGGCACGGCGGACCCGAACGGCCCCCCGGTGACGGTCGACATCGTCGGTCCGGACGGCACGACGGCGCAGCTCGACGCCACCGTCGACGAGAACTGCCACTGGCGCGCCGACTTCGGCAGCCTGCCGCCGGGCAGCTACACGGTGACGCTCAGCCAGGGCTCCAAGGGCCCGGTGGAGTTCGGCACCAAGGTGCCTTGAGCACGCCGCGGGAGGCTCCGGCCGAGCGCCTGCCGGCCACGCTCTCGCGACGCTCCTTCTACGGAGCGCTCGCGTTGCTGCTGCTGGTGTTCGCCCTGCTCCATCCGGTCTGGGAACCGATGGACATGGCGCAGATGGATCGCAACATCCTCTGGAGCTACTACCCGATCCCGCTGCTCGTGCTGCTGCTGCTGCGCCTCGAGCGCAAGCTGACGTTCACGGCCTTCGTGCTCGAGAGCGTGCGGCTGACGTTGGTCAAGTTCGCGATCACCTTCCTGTTCGCGAATGCCATGTGGGCCTGGGTCACGGGGCCGCCCGGCCTGCCGCCGCCCGGCGAGCCCGTCGCGACGGTGCCGGCGGTGGCGAGCCCGTACGA
>Ga0315912_10002705_pt1 | contig 18489 bp, 16 predicted proteins | sample VfabasoilMG_FD_204469 | JGI IMG/M metagenome (GOLD analysis project Ga0315912, IMG submission 204469) | Garden soil microbial communities collected in Santa Monica, California, United States - V. faba soil | ecosystem: Environmental > Terrestrial > Soil > Garden | place: USA: California...
GCAGTACTGTTATACCACTGATGAAAATTAACACAGGCAATTTTTTTGCCTTGTATTTCGTTGAATAAGGGTATGAAAAAACTTCCAATAATTTTTCTTCTGTTTATAGGTTGCAACCTGCGTCCTTCCGATGAAGAATTGTTACAGCACATGGTTGTGCAAACTCGTTACGATGAAAATACGGCCTACTCTTTTTACAACTCCTTTACGCTGTCTCCTGATACACTGGGCCTCCTGAGCAATATTTCGAGTGCCACGTATTTTAAGAATCAATACTCAATCGATGTAACGGCTGAGCTAAAATCCAAAATGGAAGAAGCCGGTTATTTATTCCTGTTAAAAGTTCAAAATCCCGACTTAGGTTTTGCTGCTTCGGTGGTAGAAAATTATAATGTAATTCAAGAAGTAAATTATCAGCCATACTATACAGGATACTACGGATATGGGTATGGTGGTTATTATGGAGTTCCGTATGTATCTACCTACTCCACTTACACCAATATGTTGGTGATTAACCTGATCGATTTAAAAAACAGGGATGGTCAAAATCGCCTTAAAGTATTATGGACTGCTTACATTGGCGACCTGTCAAAATCGGTGGATCGTGAGCAAAAAGTTTTGGAAGCCATACGCCAGGCTTTTGAGCAATCACCTTATTTGCGCAAGCCATGAGCCGCATTATTCTCCTTTTTTTAGTTGGTCTGGCTTGGCCTGGTCAAGGTCAGTTCATGAATAAGTATTTCGGTATGGTATGGGATGTAAATAAACCCTTGTCGAATACAGAGTTTATAAAAAATATTTCCCCCCTTGGCCTGAAAATTACTTACCGCGAATTTGTAAATCAGAAGTTCAGCATTGGGGTAGACCTTGGCTTTGCCTCCTACGAAGACCATCTGGAGCCAGCGATTTACGTTGATGGGAATACATCCACGTTTGCTGAGTTATACGGGTATGCATTTAATACATCACTAACATTAGCAGGTGAGTATTACTTTTTAACGGATAAGCCTGTTATGCCTTATGTAGGGTTTGGTTTGGGTGCGGCTTACAATAAGTATACGATGTACTATAATATTTTTGATAATCAGGATAAAGTGTGGGGTTTAATGCTCCGGCCAAGTGCAGGGGCCTTGATTAGTTTTGGAAAAAATTCACCTTTAGGTGTAATCACTGGTTTGCATTATGATTACGCCACCACGAAAAGCAGCGACTTCGATTACGAAAACTTTTCCAGCCTCGGCATCCAGGTAGGTTTGGTTTTTAAATTGAAGTAAGCACCTTGATCTAAGCTTTTCGATTCTTTGGAGGTTTCCTGAAACAGTTTGTTATTTTTGCGGATGCCAGAACAAATCCTCATCCTCGATTTCGGTTCGCAATATACTCAGCTGATTGCCAGGCGGTTGCGAGAGCTTAATGTGTACTGCGAAATCCATCCCTTCAATAAAACCCCAAACCTTACTTCAGATATTAAAGGGGTTATCCTTTCGGGAAGTCCTTGTTCGGTGCGTGATGTTGGTGCGCCAGATGTGGATTTAAATTTATTTAAAAATATTCCGTTGCTGGGTGTGTGTTATGGCGCCCAATTGATTGCTCAAAAAACAGGAGGGGAAGTGGTGCCTTCAAAAATCCGTGAGTATGGCCGCGCTAAATTAACTTCCGTTGACCATCACCATGATCTACTAAAGGAAATTTCCCTCGACTCGCAGGTGTGGATGTCGCATGCCGACACCATCGCCAGCATATCACCGGAGTTTGAAATAATCGCGAGCACGGCTACAGTTAAAATTGCCGCTTTTCATAAAAAAGGCACTAAACTTTACGCCATCCAATTTCACCCTGAAGTAACCCACACGCTGGAGGGAAAAAATTTACTGCGGAATTTTGTAGTTACAATTTGTGGGTGCAAACAAGATTGGACCCCCGATCTTTTTATTGAAAGCACGGTTGCCGATATTAAAAAGCAAATTGGAAATGACCAGGTGGTAATGGCTTTATCCGGTGGTGTTGATTCTACCGTTGCGGCTATCCTCGTTCACAAAGCCATTGGTAAGAACCTCCATTGCATTTTTGTGGACAATGGACTGCTTCGCAAAAATGAATTTGAAAAAGTACTGCAATCCTATCACGGCATGGGCCTGAACATTAAAGGAGTTGACTCTAAGCAAAAATTTTATACCGCCCTTAAAGGATTGAGCGAACCAGAAGCCAAACGCAAAGCAATCGGCAGGGCTTTTATAGAAGTTTTTGATGAAGAAGCCCACGCCATTAAAGATGTGAAATGGTTGGGACAGGGAACTATTTACCCGGATGTTATTGAGTCGGTAAGTGTTAAAGGGCCTTCGGCAACGATTAAATCGCACCACAATGTTGGAGGTTTGCCGGATGCTATGAAGCTTAAAGTGGTAGAGCCACTAAAAACTCTTTTCAAAGATGAAGTACGAGAAGTGGGCCGTACGCTCGGCATAGATCCTAATATTTTAAGTCGCCATCCATTTCCCGGCCCTGGGCTTGGCATTCGCATTTTAGGCGACATCACTCCAGAGAAGGTACGCATTTTGCAGGAGGTTGACGATATTTTTATATCTTCATTAAAAGTTCACGACTTGTATAAAAAGGTTTGGCAGGCTGGCGCTATGTTATTGCCGGTTCAATCAGTTGGTGTGATGGGCGATGAGCGCACCTACGAGCAGGTAGTAGCCCTGCGTGCCGTGGTAAGTGTGGATGGCATGACGGCAGATTGGGCACACCTTCCCCATGAATTTTTAGGTGAGGTATCATCGGAAATAATTAACAGGGTAAAAGGCGTGAACCGAGTGGTGTACGATATCAGCTCCAAACCTCCGGCAACCATTGAGTGGGAATGATCAGTAAGATACTACAACAGTTCAATCGGTCGAATTATAAATTATCAATTGTCAGCTGTCAATTGATTTTATTCATTTCCATCTTCTTCTGTCAATTTGCTTCTCTCTCAGCCCAGGATTTTAAGCGCGACTACAAATCGGCAAAGGATTTTTTTGAGGAAAAGAAATTCAACTTTGCTATGGATGCTTTCAAACCTTTGATGGTTTATGATAAGGCCAATCCTTATTCCGAATACGCCACCTTTTATTACGCTCTTTCCGCATATCATCAAAATTATTGGACCGTTGCGAAAGAATCGCTGCTTCAAATGAAAGCATTGCATCCGGAGTGGGAGCAAATTGATGAAGTGAACTATTGGCTTTCGGCTATTTACTTTCAACAAGGTGAGTATTTTCAGGCATTGCGAATGCTCTACGCCATGAAATCTGCTCGCGATTTGGAGTCTATTGAGCAGATGAAAAATAATTACCTGCTTAAAATTTATGATGAAGAAATTATTCGGTTGTTGTTGGAAGAATTTCCGGGCGAGATTACTCTCCTAAAGCGGTTTATCACGAGGTTAGTTGGTAAAGGGGAATTTGCAATGGCAAGGGAATTAATTGTGCTCAACGGCCTGGATGAAAATGATTTTAATTTTCAAAGTGAGCGGAAAGTGGTTTTTAAAGATCAGTACAGGGTGGCTGCCTTGTTTCCCTTTCTGGCCGCAACGCTGGAACCATCTCCAACTTCAAAAAGAAATCAATCCACGCTCGACTTATATCAAGGTATGAAGTTCGCTACCGATTCACTAAGAAAGCTGGGCATCAATATAGAATTAGTTGGATACGATACGGAGAGAAAATTGGAAGCTGTGGCTCGTGTGATGGCGCACGAAGAAATGAAATCCATTGATGTGCTTATCGGTCCCTTGTTTCCTGATGAGATGCCCCCGGTAACTGAGTTTTCTAAAGTTAACGGCATGCCGATGGTAAACCCTATTTCAAACAGCGCGGATTACCTGGCAGAAAACCCTAATGCCTTGTTGCTGCAGCCGGATTTTGCCGCCATTGGAACAGCCAGTGCAAATGCCTTAGCAAGAAGAAAACTAAAGAGGCCTTGTGTTGTGCTCTATGGAGAGGCACCTAAAGACACTATGATGGCTAATGCCTTCTTGAAGCGCGCAGAAGAATTGAATATTAAAGTGGTTCTTGCGAGGCAAATTTCTAAAGCCAATTCCCACGAAGTTTATACCACACTGGTAAATCCCACCAAGTTTGATAAGTTTAGAAATCCTATCGAGTTCCAATTAAAAAAAGACAGCATTGGAAGCGTGTTCGTAGCATCAGACGATGAATTGATCTTTACCAAAGTAATAAGCAGCATAGACAGGCGGGCCGACTCGGTAATAATTATTGGGCAAGATACATGGATTGATAAACCCTCGATGGATTTCGATAAGTTTGAGCGCCTCCATATTATGATGTCATCGCCTGGGTACACCGATGTATTTAGCCCAGAATACCATGCTTTTCGAAAACGATATGTTAATCACTTCGGCATATTGCCAACAACATTTGCAAAAATGGGATTTGAGAGCATGATGTTTATTGGCAAGTCGTTGAAAGAATTTGGCAGTGGATTGGTATCTGGCCTCCAGCAGTCAGTTGAAATGCCGGGCTCACTGGGACGGATGTATCACTTCCCTGAAGCCCAGTGCAATAAGGAAGTACCCTTTGTGCATTTTGAATATGGGGAACTGAGGGTACTGTATGATTATTGAACCAGCAACGGTAATTTATTGCCAAGACAAAAATGAAAAAACGTCAGGCACTATTTCTCAATTTCGACATCCAAGCCCAGCCTGACGAGGTAACCTGTGGCCCCACTTGTTTACATGCATTGTACGAGTATTACCAGGACAAAATTTCTTTGAAGCAAGTGATTGGCGAAGTCCGATCGTTGAAAGGCGGTGGCACGCTGGCCGTTATGCTGGGCAACCACGCTTTGAAACGTGGCTACAAGGCAACGATATACACGTACAATTGGACCGTGTTCGACCCATCTTGGAGCAGACTTTCATCGAGAAGAATGATTGAAATGCTGAAACAACAAATGCGCTTTAAATTTCACAAACGCAAACTGCATGTTGATTCGAAGGCATACATTAAATTTTTAGAGATGGGAGGAAAAGTTTGCTTTGACGAACTTGAACCTGGCTTGATTAAAAAATATTTACGCAACCAGGTGCCTGTGCTGGCAGGGCTGAGTGCCACACACTTGTATTTAACCCCACGGGAGATGTCCAACAACAAATATCACAGCACTAAAGGCGAGCCCGTTGGTCATTTTGTGATTATTAATGGATATGACGATGGTATCAAATGTGCCTATATTGCAGACCCGATGAACCCTAACCCGCTTAAGAGCCAATATTACAGTGTGAATTTCGATCGGCTTATCAACAGCATTTTATTGGGCATTGTTACATACGATTCGAATTTGCTTGTTATTGAGCCGAGATAAATTCCATGGCGACTTTACCTTTTTCCCAACTAAACAGTTAACTAATTTATTTCCATGCCGAAGTTGATTGTGGTTGATAAACCTGAATCGTGGAATTTTCAACTGGAAGATGTGGAGGTGATTTCTCCTGAAAAATATATTACAGGTGAGTGGTATCAGACCACGCGCAACTTAAAAGTAATTAATCTGTGCAAGTCTTACCAGTATCAAACAGAAGGCTATTATGTTTCCATGCTGGCAGAGGCGCGTGGACATAAAGTTTTGCCTGAAGCTTCTACTTTGCAAGATCTCCGATTTCAATCCATCATCCGCGATGATGCTTTTGATTTTGATGCGCTCATACAAAATACTTTTAAGAGCGAACCTTATGATCGGGTGGAATTCAATATTTATTTCGGCCACACACAATCCGAAAACCTGGATAAACTGGCGTTGCAACTTTTTCAAACTGTGCAGGCGCCTTCTTTGAGAGCAACTTTCTCAAAAAAAACGAAATGGGTTTTGCAAAGTTTAAGGCAGATAAATCTTGTGGATGTTCCTGAAACGGATCATCCGTTATTAACTCGTGCGTTGGAAATTTACCTCCAGCGAAAGCGCGATTACCGGCTCGGCAAGAAGAAATATGATTTAGCTATCCTGGTAAACCCTGATGATCCCAACCCTCCATCGGGCGCAAAGGCCTTGAAAAGATTTTATAAAGCTGCGCTGGAAGCCGGTATCAATGCAGAGTTCATTACCAAAAATGATTTTGATAAGTTGATCCAGTTTGATGCACTGTTCATTCGGGAGACAACCAATGTGAATCATCATACGTTCCGGTTTGCTAAAAAGGCCGAGTCGCTGGGGCTGGCGGTAATTGATGATCCCGAATCCATAATAAAATGCACAAACAAAGTTTATCTGTTTGAATTGCTTAACGCGAATAAAATTCTGACACCAAAATCCTTTGTGGTAACGGAAGAGAACTGCGATGCGCTTCAGGATAAAATGCATTTCCCTTTTATCCTGAAACAACCCGATGGTGCTTTTTCCAAAGGCGTTGAAAAAATAAATACACTCGATGAATATAAGAAGGTAAGAAAAACGATGTTCGAGTCTTCAGATTTGCTGATAGCCCAGGAATTTCTCCCAACTTCATTTGATTGGCGTGTGGGCATCCTCGATGGGCAAGTGCTTTTTGTTTGCAAATATTTTATGGCCGAAAAACATTGGCAAATTTTAAATTGGGGCTCCAAAAAAGAGAACGATAGAACGGGAAATGCAGAGAGCATTGCCCCCGACCAGGCTCCATCGGGCCTGTTGAAAACCGCCCTAAAAGCAACTTCTTTGATTGGAAAAGGACTTTATGGAGTGGATATGAAAGAAGTGGATGGGAAATTCTATGTAATTGAGATCAACGATAATCCGAGCATTGATGCGGGCATAGAAGATAAAGTGCCCAAGGAAAAACTGTACGAAGCAATCATGGAATCATTCGTCAACAAAATCAAATCAGTAAAATGAAAAAGCTTGGCCTTTTCGAAGCATTTGGAATTGAATTGGAATACATGATTGTTGACCGCGACACACTGGCGGTGAAACCCATTGCAGACGAATTACTAAAGCATGAACTCGGAAACTACGGCAGCGATTTTGTAAATGACATTATTACATGGAGCAATGAACTTGCCCTTCATGTAATTGAAATAAAATCTTCAGCACCTGAGATAAACACCAATTCACTGGAGCATGGATTTGCCGATAACGTAAAACACATTAACGGCATTCTGGAAAAATGGAACGCCATGCTCATGCCTACGGCTGCGCATCCTCTTATGATTCCGGAAAAAGAACTTAAACTGTGGCCACACGATAATAATGACGTGTATGCCATTTACAATAAAATATTCGATTGCCGTGGCCACGGGTGGAGCAATCTGCAAAGCACTCATTTGAATTTACCCTTCTCCACCGATGAGGAGTTCGGTAAACTGCATGCTGCCATTCGGTTAATACTTCCTATTCTTCCCGCGTTATGTGCAAGCTCTCCTATTTTGGAAGGGAAGCGTACGGGCCTGCTTGATACCAGGCTTAAGTATTACAAGGAAAATCAAAAGAAGATCCCCACCATTGCCGGCCGGATTGTTCCCGAACCGATTTTCTCAAAGAAAAATTACGAAAACCTTATCTACAAGCAGATAAAAAAAGACATAGCTCCCTTCGATCCGGAAAATATTTTAGATCCCATTTGGGTAAACAGTCGGGGTGCGATAGCAAGGTTCGACAGAGGTGCAATTGAAATACGGGTAATGGACGTCCAGGAATGCCCCGCGGCCGACATGGCTATTCAAAGTTTGGTGATCGCTGCCCTTCGCAGCTTGGTGAATGAGGAAGTGGTGAGCTATGATGAACAAATTGATGCCAGCACCGAAATTCTCGAAGGCATTTTTGATGATACGATGATCAACGGAATGCAAACTGAAATACTTTCATCCGAGTATTTGTCTTTTTTTGGCCTTTCGGATTTTACCACAGCAGGGGCCATCTGGCAACATATTTTCAAAACCCTTGCCGGCACCGGAACTCCTCCACTTTCGAAGTGGGAACCTGAACTATCCATTATTTTTAATCAAGGTTCCCTTGCGGAGAGGATCATCAAATCAATGGCCGGGAATTTTTCTGAAACATCCATAAAAGCTACATACCACAAACTTTGCGGGTGCCTCGCTCAGAATAAACTGTTCATCATGTAGCACTTTCTCTCAAATAAAAAAACCTCCGGATTTTCCCGGAGGTTTTTACAATAATTTTTATTAGAAATTATTTTGATGGCTGATTGCCCGATTTTCCTCCGGTTCCCGAAATGGACTCCCGCATGGTGGTATCGGCCTGCACATTTTGCATTTTGTAATAATCCATTACACCTAAATTGCCGCTCACAAATGCGGATGCAATCGCTTTTGGAATTTCAGATTCAGCCTCGATAACTTTAGCACGGGCTTCTTGCGCTTTGGCAATCATCTCTTGTTCTAATGCCACAGCCATTGCTCTGCGCTCTTCAGCTTTTGCTTCAGCCACTTTTAAATCGGCAGTAGCCTGATCGATTTGCAATTTAGCTCCAATGTTTGCGCCAACGTCTACGTCAGCAATATCAATGGAAAGAATTTCAAATGCGGTTCCGGCATCCAACCCGCGCGACAGCACTAGTTTTGAAATCTTATCGGGATTGGCCAGCACTTCTTTGTGCGATTGTGCAGTACCAATAGAAGTTACAATACCTTCGCCTACCCGTGCTAAGATGGTTTCTTCACCAGCACCGCCCACTAGCTGGGCTAAACTGGCCCGCACGGTTACTCGTGCAATTGCAATTAACTGAATGCCATCGGCAGCAACAGCCGCTACCCGAGGTGTGTTAATAACTTTAGGGTTAACCGAAATCTGAACGGCTTCAAACACATCGCGACCAGCCAGGTCAATTGCAGTTGCTTGTTTAAAAGTCAAACTGATATTGGCTTTGTCGGCAGAGATCAACGCACGGATTACGTTGGGCACATTGCCACCAGCAAGAAAGTGCGTTTCAAGATCGCTTGGTGTTAAGGCGATGCCTGCTTTTGTTGCTGTGATTAGTGAATTAACGATAATGCTGGGCGGAATTTTCCTTAGGCGCATACCAATCAATTGGCCGATGCTTACCCGAACGCCTGAAAAGATGGCGGTGATCCACAGGCCCACCGGCACAAAATACAGGAACATGAAAAATCCAATGATTCCAATAAAAATGATTAGTAAAAAACCTAAGCTTCCGTCCATAGTTGTTTAAGATAAAGGTTCAACAATAATTTGATTTGAATTTATTTGAATGATGCGTATTCGTTTTCCGGAATCAACATAAGCGCCAAGTGTTTTCACTTCATAGGTTTGCTTCCCTATTTCAGCTTTTCCAATTGGCCTTAGTGCCGAAAGGGCTATTCCCTCTTCGCCAACTGCTATACCCGATGGGTCTTCATTTACTTTTGATGTATTGGTGGATTTTAGAGCAAACCGTGACCAAAGGCTTGATTTAAAGGAAATATAAAGAGTCAGGCCGGCAATAACTGAAGTCGTGCCGAGGGTCATCCACCCAACTTCCCGCCCAAAATATTTAAAGCTAAGACCAACGCCAATACCCAGCACAATAAATCCCACCAGGCCTACTAATGTGGTACCTGGCACAAACAGGATTTCAACTAAAAGTAAAATCATGCCAATGGCAACGAGGGCAATTACAACAGTCCATTCCATAGGGGTATCAAATGTAGTTAAAAAGTCTGACGTTAAATGATGGACAACCAATGCAGATTTACGGGCATCGGTGGCTTAGGTTCTTTATTTTTCGGGCTTTATTTTTCAGTATGCCCTTGCAAATAAAACCCGTTGCTTTGAAGGCTTGCCTGAGAAAACGCATTTTCCCTCCTCCAATTTCGAATGGAGTGGAATGCAACGGATAGTGGCTTTGGTTTCATCTTTTATAGCTGCTTCGGTTTCGTCCGAACCATCCCAATGGGCCAATACAAATCCACCTTTATCGTCCAGCGTCTTTTTAAATTCATCGAATGAATCCACGGAAGTAGTCATCTTTTCCCGGAAGCTCAGCGCTTTTTTAAAAATACTCTCCTGGATTTCATTCAAAAGCGATGGAATGTGTTCAACCACTTCACCCACTTTTACAATATTTTTTTCTTTTGTGTCGCGCCTGGCAAGTTCAACAGTTCCGCCTTCAATATCGCGTGGACCTACAGCCAACCGAACCGGAATTCCTTTTAACTCATACTCAGCGAATTTAAAGCCTGGTTTTTGTGTATCGCGGGTATCAAATTTTACAACTAATCCTTTCGATTTTAATCCTGCTATAACCGGACTAATAAATTCAGCGACTTTATTTAACTCTTCTTCTGTTCTGAAAATTGGAATAATAACCACATGAATGGGCGCTAACTTTGGAGGAAGTACTAATCCATCATCATCCGAGTGAGCCATGATCAAACCACCGATCAACCGGGTACTCACACCCCACGAAGTGCCCCAAACGTGATCGAGTTTTCCATCCTTGCCAGAGAACTGCACATCAAAAGCTTTTGCAAAATTCTGCCCTAAAAAATGTGAAGTACCCGCTTGCAGTGCTTTTCCATCTTGCATTAACGCTTCAATGCAATATGTGTCTACAGCGCCAGGAAATTTTTCACCTTCCGACTTGCGGCCTTTAATGACAGGAAGCGCCATGAAATTCTCCGCGAAATCCGCATATACATCCAGCATCTGAATCGCTTCTTTTTCGGCTTCCGCCTGGGTGGCATGTGCGGTGTGGCCCTCCTGCCAGAGAAATTCTGCTGTGCGCAAAAAAAGCCTTGTGCGCATTTCCCATCGCACCACATTTGCCCACTGGTTAATAAGCAAGGGTAAATCGCGATAAGATTGAATCCACTTTTTATATGTGCTCCAAATAATTGCCTCGCTGGTAGGGCGCACCACCAACTCTTCTTCAAGTTTGGCCTCTGGGTCAACAATTAGTTTACCCGGATTATTGATATCGGTTTTAAGTCGGTAGTGTGTAACGATGGCGCATTCCTTGGCAAAGCCTTCAGCATTTTTTTCCTCGGCTTCAAATAAACTTTTCGGCACAAACAACGGGAAGTAGGCGTTAACATGACCCGTGTCTTTAAACATTTTGTCAAGCCCCTGTTGCATCTTCTCCCAAATGCTGTAACCGTAAGGCTTAATCACCATACAGCCGCGCACATCCGAATTTTCAGCTAAATCGGCTTTTTTTACTAAATCAATGTACCATTGTGCATAATCTTCGCCCCTGGTGGTAATATCTTTTCCCATTCTGTGGTATAATTATTGTCCTCTTTATCAGGTCGGCAAATATAGCGGGAGGTGGCCTAACCTGAATCTACCGGAATTGACTAATTTTATAGGGATTTGCCAGCACCAATTGCTTGGTTTTAACGTTTAAAAGGGAGCCGGATAAAAAGCATCAATATGAAAACAAGAGCCATTGTAGTTGCCTTGCTCGTTGGAGGTTTTTCAGCAGTAATGGCACAAGCGGAGTACGATGATGTTTATTTCTCGAAGAAAGACAGGGAAAAAATTTCTGTTGAATCAAAGCAAGTGGTGGCCCGCACGGAACCATCAAAAACTAAAGTATTGACTGAGGCTGCATCAGTAAACCAATCTTACACAAAGACAACTCTAAGAGATAGCTATACCGGCAGAACCATCAATCCAGACTATGAACCAGGTGCTGCTTCAACTGTTAGCTCATCCTACTTCACGCCCAACTATCAACCAACAGGCGTGAATAGTGCACTTAATCAAAACCCACAGTATTCGGCCAATAATTATAGCAGCAATTATGGTTGCGGTGGTGGCGGATATTATTCACCTTATAGTTCATATGGTTCGGGATTGGGGTATCCTTCATTCGGATATAATGCATACCCTTCTTATGGATATGGAGGGTATTCCGGTTATGGCATGAGTTCATGCTACACAGGCATGGGTGGTTATGGCGGCTATGGAATGGGCAGCCCCTATTACGGTTCGGGCTATGGTTCTGGTTTTGGTTATGGAACTGGCTCTGGATTTAGTTTTGGAGTTAGTCTTTTTAGCCGTTGGGGATATGGTGGAGGTTACGGCTATGGAGGCGGCTATGGCTATGGAAGTGGCACCACCGTGGTTGTCGTAAACAATCCTGACGCTCACATTAACAAAACTTATGGCAGGCGCCAATCGCGCTCCAATGAATATTCGAACAATGTAAGTCAGCACCATGCGCGCACAACAAACATTGCAACAAGCGATCAAACATCAACTACCCGTAGTGGAGGAAGAGTTGCGGCAGCTAACACAACGGCCACTAACGCATACTATCAAAGAGGGTGGCGGCAAAACCCTTCATTAAATCCTACCACCACGAATACCGGCTCAAGATCAACTGGATACACAGGTGGATCAACTACGAGTGGTGGCCGGACTACAACCTCAGGGAGCGGTTGGAATCGTGGAGGTACTTCAAACTCTGGCTGGGGCGATATATTTAATACAGGCACAACAGGTGGCTCGCGCAGTAGCGGCACTTCCGGGGGAAGTTTTGGAGGGGGAAGTAGCGGAGGACGTTCCGGTGGCGGATTTTCGGGTGGTGGCGGAGGCCATTCATCAGGGGGAAGCCGCGGAAGAAATTAATCCAAACAGGTTTTAATGATAAAGAATATAGGGACCTTTTTCCTATGCGGAATTGGTGTGCTTGCATTCCATGATGGCCTTTCGCAAGGCATAGCGGAAACGGCACTTTTGTTTAGCCGGACTTCAGCAGGAGGAAGCGCCCGTGTGCAAGGGATGGGTGGAGTTCAGGTGAGTTTGGGTGGCGATTTTAGTTCGGCAAGTTCAAACCCGGCCGGGCTTGGTATGTTCAACCGCTCGGAGTTTACCATTACGCCAGCCTATTCATTCGCTAATGTGAAATCAACGTATTTTGGAAATTCAGTCAACCAATCAAAATCGAAGTTGTCCATTCCCTCCCTGAGTTTTGCTTTTCACTCTGAGAAAAACAAAGGCAGTTGGATAAGCGGAACATTTGCCATTACGCTTACCAGGCTAAATGATTTTAATTCAAGTTTTAAATATGAAGGGGTTAATGAATATAATTCTATTGCCGATTACCTTTCGGTTGATTCTGATGGGCTTTACCCAGAAGATTTCGATTTTGGCGGTGACTATTTCAACACCCTCAACCGGTTGGCTTATAATACTTATTTGATTGATACCTTGTGGATTCCGCAAGACAACCAGTATTACTACATATCACCTGTAGGAATTAATTTTTATAATGCTTCCGATGTGCCACGCATGACACAAACAGAAACGGTAACTTTTTCAGGAGGGCAAAATCAATGGTCGGCTTCTTATGGAGTAAATATTGATGATAAGTTTTTTTTCGGGGCGGGACTTCATTTAAGAACGATTCGATACGAGAGCAAAAAGGTATACAGCGAATCTGATTATTATTTTGTTGCTGCCCCAAGTTATGACCCACTGAATAATTTAAAGTTGGAAGAAAACTTAAAAATTTCCGGCTCTGGTTATTCAGCAACCTTGGGTGCGATTATCAGGCCAGCGGATGGATTACAGATTGGCCTCGCCTATAACACACCAACCATCTATACTCTCAGTGATGTTTACAGCGCAGTGATGACAGCCGACTGGAATAATTTTGATTATCATGGTGATGGATCAATAATTTTGGATGGGGAGGAAAAAGATGAGATTGAAGAACTTCTCTCCGATTATAAACTAAAAACCCCGGGACGAATTACTGGGGGAGCCACTTATTTTTTTGGTAAGTCAGGATTTATTTCTGGGGAGGCCGATGTAATTAATTATACAGGTTCAAAATATACATCCAAAACCGCTGGACTTGAAGACTATGTAAGTGGCGCCAATACGGTTATTAAAAGCCTTTATCAATCCAGCTATAATCTAAGGTTGGGAGGCGAATATCGCTTTAATAATTACCGCTTTCGCGGAGGGATTGGCTATCAGGGTGAACCATATAGCGAGAAGAAAAACGGCATTTCGAGAAGCATTACTAACTATTCGCTTGGTTTTGGGTATAAGACTTCCGGCTTTTACATAGATACTGCTCTCACAGTAAAGACAAGTAAAAATTCATATAGTCCGTATCCCGTGCCGGGCAATTTCAGCCCCCTGGTTACAATGAATAATTTAACAACCGTATTTTTAGTTACGTTAGGATTCCCGTTTTAATTTGCTGATAAAGCAATTTACATCAAGAGAATAAGTCCATTATTTCCTTAACCCCAATTTCATTTCCCGAAACTGTGTGGTGAGCCTGCCGGTAAAATGAAATCCGTTGACTTCGTAGAAATTCAATCCGGTCCTTCATGCTGTCGGGTGTTTCGTGTTTTAGCAGCGGTCGGTTAAGCGATTGCTTTGATATGCGGTTAGAGATTTCTTTGGCGGGTACGTCCAAAAATATTACGACACCAGCGCTCTTCATTAAATCAAGGTTATCTCCAAAGCAAGGCGCCCCGCCACCGGTGGCCATAATAAAACCGGAGTCCAAATTGCAAAAATATTTTAAAGTTTTACTTTCCCATTCTCTGAAATGCGCCTCGCCTTTTTCGGAGAAAATTTCTTCGACCTTCTTTGAGGCAGCCTTTTCTATTTCCTTGTCAAGATCAAAAAAAGCAATGCTCAACGATTCGGCCACTTGTTTGGCCAGCGTGGTTTTGCCTGAACCGGGCAAACCGATGAGGAATGTCTTAGAAATTTTTGGCGAGTTGGCCATTTATTGTTTGTTCAATAGTTCCTGGATTTCTTCCGCACCGGGTGTATCATTATAATGCCAGTTGCCGAGTACCACACCATCCTTCCACAGTGCAACGCCAGGATTGGATCGGATGATCGTTTTGAGAACTGTTGCATCAGCAAATGCATAGGGCACGGCAAATTGGTTTTCGTGCCGATAGGTTTCGACCATTTCGGATGTGGAGGAGGTGAGTATGAGCATCGGCACCTTCCCGTCAAGGGCTTTCACTAAATTATTTATCTCTGTTTGATTGGAAGTAGATGCTTTCCACACGTCATACACAATAAATAGCAGAAGCGGTCCTTCGAAAGTACTTTGGGTTAAATCATTTCCTTCCTCGTCCGAAACGGAGTAGTCTGTAATTTTCGCTTTTATTTTATCTTCATTCAGCGCGCGCGAGGACTTGTATTTATAAGTTGTATCCGTTAAATATTTTAGCGAAGTAACTTCCTGGCCATCTTTTTCAAAAACATATTCAATGATGGGTTGCTCAGGCGGAATCATTTGGGTTGGAATGTGTGCCCCAACTTTGTATGCCCTAAAATCAATAAATGGCAAATGGCGGATGGCAAAAATGCCCAGGAACAAGCTAACCAATGTTGTAGCCAGCACAATGGAATAGCCCATGGAGGGCTTGAGCAGCGACTCATAACTTTTACGGTACCAGAATAGGTGCAGCACAAAAACCATAAGCACAATATCTTTAGAGAACGATTCCCATGGAGTGAGTTTAATGGCATCGCCAAAGCAACCGCAGTCGGTAACTTTATTGAAATAGGCAGAGTAAAACGTGAGCATAGTAAAGAAAATCATGAGCCCGAGTAATATCCACGTGCTGATGGTCATTCGGTAGTAGAGCAGGATGGCTACGCCCAGAACCACTTCCAATACAATCATCACCATACCGATTTCAAGTGCCCAGGGAATGAAGTAGTGAAAAAAAGAGCCGATGTCTTCGGCAAAAACTTCAAAGTACTCTTCCAGCTTAATTTGTGTGCCAATGGGATCGTTCAGTTTTATGAGACCGGAGAAGATGAAAAGTCCGCCCACGAAAATCCTGGAGAACAGGTCTATGTATTTTTTCATTTTATGCTGATATTCGGGTAAAGTTAGTTAATAGAAAAAAGTTAATTGTTAAATGTGAATTGGACTTGTTTGCCTATTAACTTTTAACGATTCACTATTTGCTCTCAACCTATGCCGCAAAGTAAAATATTTTCACACAACAAAACATTGAATGTTGGTGGCCGGCTGGTCGACTTAACGGTTCCAAAAGTAATGGGCATCATCAACGTTACCCCCGACAGCTTTTATGAAGGTTCACGCTACACAACTGATTTGGTTTTGAATCATGTGGAAAGAATGCTGAAAGAAGGTGCTGACTTTATTGATGTAGGTGGCTATTCCTCACGGCCTGGTGCGGACGATATTTCTTTGGATGAGGAATTAACGCGAGTAATGCCATCGGTTAAAGCCATTCGAAAGCATTTTCCCGAAATATTATTATCCATTGATACTTTTCGAAGTGAAGTGGCTAAACAGGCGCTGGGCGAAGGTGCTACGATCGTAAATGATATTTCGGGTGGAAATCTGGATAGTAAGATTATGGAGGTTGTCGGCAAAGCTGGGGCCGCCTACATTTTAATGCACCTGCGCGGATCACCCCAAACGATGAACCAATTTACCACATACGACAATTTGCTGCGGGATGTTGTCGGGTATTTTAATGATAGAATTTTTCAAGCTCACCAGGCAGGTATAAAGGAAATAATTATTGATCCCGGTTTTGGGTTTGCCAAGACAGTGCAGCAAAATTTTGAATTGCTCAGGCGATTAAATCATTTTGAAATTTTTGGAATGCCTATTTTGGTCGGGCTTTCAAGAAAGTCCATGATTTGGCGAACGCTCGGAACGACAGCCGATGAATCGCTTAATGGAACCTCTATACTAAATACACAGGCGCTGATTCAAGGGGCAAATATTCTACGCGTTCACGATGTAAAGGAAGCTGTAGAATGCGTTAAACTCACCCGGGAGTTTGCCTGATCAACTACTTGGTTTTTCCCTCCTCTTTCTTAAAATCAATTGAAGTTGAATTTACACAGTATCGCTTGCCGGTTAGCGTAGGCCCATCGTCAAAAATATGACCGAGGTGGGAATCACATTTAGCACAAACTATTTCAATGCGCACCATACCAAACGAATTGTCGCGTATTTGTTTGATTTTTCCTCCCGCAATTTCCCGATCAAAGCTTGGCCACCCACAGTCAGAATCAAACTTCATATCAGAAGAAAAAAGTTCTGCTCCGCAGCCAGCACATAAATACATTCCTTTTTCTTTATGCAGATAATATTTGCCCGAGAAGGCATAGTCGGTACCTTTTTCGCGAAGTACATGATATTGCTCGGGTGTGAGGGTTTTTTTCCACTCCTCTTCGGTTTTAAATACTTTTTTTGTTTCGTCCATGGTTTTTTCTTTTGATTTCTCCTGGCCATTGCCCGAACAGGCGAACAATATAACCGAGAGCAGGGTGAGCAGTTTGGATGAAGTATTCATTTTATGCTTTAAATAATAATCTTAAACAGTGAAAGATGTTAATTGGTTTCGCAGTTTTATATACTTCGTTTCCAATCTTTTAAAATCGTGTTCAGAACACACCAATTGCTAAATTTGACCACCAAATCCATGTCATTACCTTCAGAAAACCGTGGCCAGTGGAACTCAAAATTTGGGTTTGTAATGGCTGCTGCCGGGTCGGCAGTAGGTCTCGGTAATATTTGGCGTTTCCCTTTTTTAACCGGACAAAACGGTGGGGCCGCTTTTGTTTTAATTTACATTCTTTGCGTGGTGCTGGTAGGCGCGCCTATGTTGATGAACGAGATGGCTTTTGGCCGCCACACGGGAAAAAATGCAATTGGTTCATTTCGCACAACAGGGGCCAATATTTTTTGGAAATTGATTGGAGGCGTATTGGCCTTGCTCGTCAGCTTTTTTGTTTTGAGCTATTACACGGGCATAGCGGGTTGGACTATTGGTTACATTTTTTCATCGCTTGTGAGCGCCCCGCTTCCATTCAAAGAGTTTATAGCAACACCTAGCTACGTACTTCCGCTGTTTGGGCTGGCCATGCTGCTCACTGTCATAATCGTTTTAGGTGGCATTTCTGGTGGCATTGAAAAAGCGAATAAAATTATGATGCCTGCTTTGTTTGTATTGCTTATCATCATCATCATCCGTAGTGTAACGTTGCCGGGTGCCGGTAAGGGCGTTGAATATTATCTCGTGCCCGACTTCTCGAAAATAACCGGAATGGTTGTTCTCAAAGCTTTAACTCAGGCCTTCTTTTCACTTGGAGTAGGCTGGGGAATAATGATTACGTATGGTTCCTACATGAAAAAGGATCAGGATATTGTTAGCAGTAGCCTTTGGGTTGGAGCTATGGATACTTCAGTTGCTTTACTGGGGGGGCTCATGGTTTTTCCTGCTGTTTTTGCTTTTAGTCAAGATCCGGGTTCGGGCCCTACACTTGTATTTGAAACGTTAGCCAATATTTTTCCACAAATGCCATTAGGAAATATAGCTGGTGCCCTTTTTTATATGCTTTTATTTTTTGCGGCCATAACATCAACTATCTCAATGGTAGAAGTGGTTGGCTCCTGGTTGATTGATGATAAAAAATGGACTCGTAAAAAAGCTACCTGGTCGGTGGGAATAGCAGCATTTATTGTGGGCATTCCCTCAGCATTGTCCAACGGAAGTTCGCACTTCCTTT
>Ga0315912_10002706_pt1 | contig 18486 bp, 13 predicted proteins | sample VfabasoilMG_FD_204469 | JGI IMG/M metagenome (GOLD analysis project Ga0315912, IMG submission 204469) | Garden soil microbial communities collected in Santa Monica, California, United States - V. faba soil | ecosystem: Environmental > Terrestrial > Soil > Garden | place: USA: California...
AACGCCCGACGCGCCCTGTGGCCCGCCCGCCACGAGGCACGTCACGTCGAGTCGCAGGGACATGGGGCGCGGTTATATCAAGCCCGTGCAGCCGACCTCGCTCACCTCATAGAATCCCCGCCCATGACCAACGCGATCTCCGTCGTCCCCGAGCCCGTCAACGAACCCGTCAAGAGCTACGCGCCCGGCAGCCCCGAGCGCGCCACGCTGCAGAAGCGCCTGGCCGAGCTGCGCGCCGCGCCGATCGAGATCCCGCTGGTCATCGGCGGCAAGCCGGTGCGCACGGGCAAGACGCTGCAGGTGACGGAGCCGCATGCGCACGCGAAGGTGCTCGGCACCGCGCACCTCGGCGGCCCGCGCGAAGTGGAGCAGGCCGTCGCTGCGGCGCGCGCCGCCGCGCCAAGCTGGGCCGCGCTGCCCTTCGAGGAGCGCGCGTCGGTCTTCCTGCGCGCGGCGGACCTGCTCGCCGGCGGCTGGCGCGCCACGCTCAACGGCTCGACCATGCTCGGCCAGAGCAAGACCTGCTTCCAGGCGGAGATCGACGCGGCCTGCGAGCTGATCGACTTCTTCCGCTTCAACGTGGCCTTCGCGCGCCAGATCCTCGAGTGGCAGCCCGAGTCCGCGCCCGGCACGTGGAACCGCTGCGAGTACCGCAACCTGGAGGGCTTCGTCTTCGCGGTCACGCCCTTCAACTTCACGTCGATCGCCGGCAACCTGCCGACCGCGCCGGCGATCATGGGCAACACCTGCCTCTGGAAGCCGGCCTCGACGGCCGTGCTCTCGGGCTGGACCTTCATGCAGCTGCTGCGCGAGGCGGGGCTGCCCGACGGCGTGATCAACTTCGTGCCCGGCCCGGGCGCCGCCATCGGCACGCCGGCGCTGCAGCACCGCGACCTGGCCGGCGTGCACTTCACCGGCTCGACCGGCGTGTTCCACGGCATGTGGCGCACGATCGCGGAGAACATCGCGCGCTACAAGAGCTACCCGCGCCTCGTGGGCGAGACCGGCGGCAAGGACTTCGTCTTCGCGCACAGGAGCGCCGACGTCGAGGCGCTCGCGGTGGCGCTGCTGCGCGGGGCCTTCGAGTACCAGGGCCAGAAGTGCTCGGCCGCCAGCCGCGCCTACGTGCCGCGCTCGCTGTGGGACCGGCTGCGCGAGCGCCTCGTGGCCGAGGTGGCGGCCATCCCCATGGGCGACCCGACTGACTTCGGCAACTTCATGGGCGCCGTCATCGACAAGAAGAGCTTCGAGAACTGCCGCAAGTACATCGAGGGCGCCCGCGCCGACAGCGCCAGCAGCATCCTGGTGGGCGGCGAGTGCGATGCCAGCAGCGGCTGGTTCGTGCAGCCCACGGTGATCGAGACGGCCGACCCGCACGCGGTGCCGATGTGCGAGGAGATCTTCGGCCCCATCCTGACGCTCTTCGTCTACGACGACGACAAGCTCGACGAGACGCTCAAGCTGTGCGACGAGACCTCGCCCTACGCCCTCACCGGCGCCGTCTTTGCGCGCGACCGGAAGGTCGTGGCCCACATGAGCACGCGCCTGCGACACGCCGCCGGCAACTTCTACGTGAACGACAAGCCCACCGGGGCGGTCGTCGGGCAGCAGCCCTTCGGCGGCGCGCGCGCGTCCGGCACCAACGACAAGGCCGGCTCGCTGCTCAACCTCGTGCGCTGGACCAGCGTGCGCGCCATCAAGGAGAACCTGCTGCCGCCCACGCGCTGGCGCTACGCGCACATGGAGGAGCCGTGAGCAGGCCGGCGCGGCGGGTCGGACCGGCGCTGCTCGGCCTCGCGCTGCTAGCCCTGGCCGCGTGCATCCAGCCGGCGGCGCGCCCCGAGGACGGCCCCGCGCCGGTGGTGCAGCCCCCTCCGCAGGCCGGCATCCCGCTCATCGTGGCCTCCGACCTGGACAACATGCCCTTCGCGGGGCTCGACGAGCAGGGCCGCCCCATCGGCCGCGACGTCGAGATGATGGTGGCCATCGGCGAGGCCATCGGACGCCCGGTACGCTGGCACCGCGCCGACTTCGAGACGCTGCTGCCCTCCGCCCAGGCCGGCTTCCCCGACGTGGTCTGCGCCACGCTGGGCATCACCCCCGAACGCGCCGAGAAGGTGGCCTTCACCCGACCCTACTTCGAGACGGTCATCACGGTGGTGGTGCGCTCGGGCGAGGGCGAGCCGCGCGGCTGGGACGACCTCGACCACCTGCGGGTGGCGGCCGGCAAGGGCACGACGGCCGAGCGCGCGGTGGCCGCCAAGCTGCCGAAGGCGCAGCTCGTGACCGAATCGAAGGCCGGCCTCGCCGCGGCCGAGCGGCTGCTGCTGGGTGAGGTCGACGGCATCGCCATGGACGGCCCGGCGGCCGACGCGCTGGTGGCCCGGAGCGGCGGCGCGCTCACCACGCTGCACACCCCCCTGGCCACCGAGCGCTACGCCCTGGCCCTGCCTCGCGACCGGACCGAGCTGCTGCAGCTCATCGACGCCACGCTCGAACGCTTCGAACGCGACGGCCTGCTGCAGCGCTGGGACGGCAAGTGGGGCCTGCGCTCGAGCGGCAGCCCGAGCGCCAGGCGCTGAGCCAGCCCCGGTCCGCCGCGTCGGCACCCGGCCGCGATGGGTGGCGGGCGCGCGCGGACATCGGGCATCATCCGCGGCGAGTCGCGGCCGATGTCACGGCCCCGACATCGCGTCCGGGGCCGCCGGGCGCGAAGGGGTCTGCTAGAGTCTCCGCCGCTTCGAACCGCCCAGGGAACCCGTCCATGCGCACGATGCCGCCTACCGTCCTGTTGTCCTCCTTCCTCCTGACGTTCGCGACCGCCTGCTCGTCCATGGGCACGGGCGGCGACAAGCCCGCAGCGGGAGGCGCCGAACAGGCGGCCCCGGCCGCGGAGGCCAAGCCCGCCGCCGACGCAGCGGGCGGCAACAAGGAGCCGAAGGGCGGCGGCGAGACGGCGGCTGCCGACAAGGGTGGCAACAAGGGCGGTGGCGAGGCAGCCAAGGCGGAACCCACCGACGCCGAGAAGAAGGCCAAGGCCGAGGCCGAGAAGAAGGCCAAGGCAGCGGAGAAGTGGACCGAGACCCTCGAGGACCTCACCACGTCGAGCGGCCTGTTCACGCTGCACCACGACAGCCAGCACCTCTACCTCGAGCTGGACAAGGCCTCGCTCGGCCGGCAGTTCCTGTACTTCGCGGCGCTCAACAGCGGCCTGGGCAACAACAGCATCTATCGCGGCGCGATGCTCTACGACAGCCCGTACGTGCTGCACTTCGAGAAGCGCGGCAAGAAGCACGTCGTGCTCATGGCCGAGAACACGGCCTACATGGAGGGCGACGACGCGCGTGAGCAGCGCGTGCTCGGACAGGTGCTGAGCGACGGCATCGTCAAGGCGTTCGACATCACGGTCGAGCTGGAGGACGAGGGCAAGATGCTCATCGACCTCGGCTCGTGGTTCACGGGCGACAACCTCGAGCTGGCGCGCGGCATCAGCGGCAAGTTCAGCCCGAACAAGGACCTGAGCCTGGTGTCGAGCGTCAAGGCCTTCCCGCGCAACATGGAGGTGCACCTCGAGATGGTGTTCACCGGCAGCACCGGCGGCGGCAACTCGAGCATGGCCGACAGCCGCGGCGTGACGCTGGACGTGCAGCACTCGCTCGTGGCGCTGCCCGAGGACGGCTACAAGCCGCGCACCTTCGACCAGCGCGTCGGCTTCTTCTACACCGAGCGCAAGGACCTCTTCGACCGCCAGGCCGAGGACGACGTGCGGCGCTTCATCAACCGCTGGCGCCTGCAGAAGAAGGACCCGACGGCCGAGGTGAGCGACCCGGTGCAGCCCATCGTCTACTGGGTCGAGAACAGCACGCCGGCCGAGTTCCGCCAGGCCGTGAAGGAGGGCATCGAGGCCTGGGAGCCGGCCTTCCGCAAGGCCGGCTTCAGCAACGCCATCGTCGCCAAGCAGATGCCCGACGACGCCGACTGGGATCCGGCGGACGTGCGCTACGCCGTCGTGCGCTGGTCGGAGGACGAGAACGTCGGCTTCGCCATCGGCCCGTCGCGCCAGGACCCGCGCACCGGCGAGACCTTCGACGCCGACATCACGATGCAGGCCAACTTCCTGAACATCTATGCCGACCGCTTCCGCCATTACGTCGAGAAGCGCGCCACGATGACCAAGGAGGACATCCTGGCCGAGTTCGAGGCCAACCAGCGCCGTGAGGTGCCGGCCGACTTCGACCCGCGTCGCCACTGCCAGATGCTCTCGGACGAGTTCGCCATGCAGGTGGCCTACGGCGCCATGCTGCTCGACGTGGTCGCGCCCGAGGTCACGCAGGAGCAGTTCCTGCAGGACATGATCCGCGAGGTCACGGCGCACGAGGTCGGCCACACGCTGGGCCTGCGCCACAACTTCAAGGCCAGCAAGCAGCACCCGCTCGCCGACCTGTTCAACCGCGAGGTGACGCTGGCCAAGGGCGTGAGCGGCTCCTTCATGGACTACCCGGCGGTGGTCATCAACAAGCCGGGCGGCCCGCAGGGCCAGTTCTTCCAGAGCACGATCGGACCCTACGACTACTGGGCCATCGAGTACGGCTACTCCGAGTGGGGCAGCGACGAGAAGAGCCACCTCGACAAGATCGCGGCGCGCTCGGCCGAGCCCGGCCTGGAGTACGGCACCGACGAGGACTCGTTCATCGGCGACCCCTACACCACCACCTGGGACATGGGCCTCAACCCGGTGGACTTCGCCAGCCAGCAGCTCGAGCTGGCCGAGTGGGGCCTGTCGCAGATGCTGGAGCGCGCCGTGGAGCCGGGCGACGGCTTCCACAAGTACGCGCACTACTACTCGATGTTCTACGGCATGTACGCGCGCAACCACTTCGGCCTCGACCGCTTCGTGGGTGGCTACACGCTCAACCGCGACGTGGTCGACCAGGAGGGCGGCCGGCAGCCCATCGTGGCGGTCGACCCTGCGCTGCAGCGCCAGGCGCTCGACGTGATGGTCGAGAAGGGCCTCAAGTGGAAGGGCGGCATCCCCGACGAGCAGCGCCTGCTGCTGGCGAACAAGAAGTACGGCAGCTTCGGCAGCTGGTTCGACTTCTGGTCGTTCGACCCGCTGCCGCGCATCGTCAACAGCGCGCGCTTCTACAGCCTGGCGCCGCTCATGAGCACGGGCCTCTTCGAGCGCCTCAACGCGCAGAACCACCTCATCGGCAGCGGGCTCGAGAGCCGCGAGGTGGCCGGCCGGGTCTTCGACACCGTCTGGGTGGAGGCGCCCGACGAGCACGACCTGTGGCTGCAGGCCGACTACGTGGCGCTGGCCATCTCCGCCGTGCAGCGTGACACCACGCCGCGCGTGCTCGCCATGTTCGACGAGATGCTCACCCGCAGCGCCGACAAGCTGCAGGACTACGCGTCCTCGTCCGACGCGACGGTGGCGGCCCACGGCCGCTGGCTGGGCGACCGCATCCGTCGCTTCCGCGACCGCCAGGCGATCGAGTTCTAGTCCCCGGCGCCCGGTGCGTCAGGCGGCGGCCGCGAGCCGCCGCCTGACGCATGCCATGAGGGTGCGGGCCGGACCGGTTCAGGTGATGCCAGCGGATCGCGACGCATGAGGCCCGGAGGCGCGTCTCCCGGGCTGCTCGACGATCCGCTGCTCGAGACCCGGCGACGGCACGGCCTGGCGGAGGCCGCCGCCGGTGCGACGGCCGCGCGCGCGCGTCGCCTGTCGGACGCGCGCCTCGTCGTCTTCGCGGTCGGGCTGGTCTTCAGCCTGTGGATCATGAAGGCGCAGCCCCAGGCCTGGGGCTGGCTGGGGCTGCCGGTGGTCGCCTTCGTGGGCCTCGTGCTGGCGCACGGCCGGGCCCGCCGCGCGGCCACGCTCGCCGCGGCCACGCGCGACGTCCAGGCCGCCTCGCTGCGCCGGCAGACGGGCGCTTGGGAGGGCCACGGTCCCACCGGCGAGGGGCTGCTCGCGCCGGAGCCGCCGCCGCTCTACGCCGTCGACCTCAACCTCTTCGGGGACGGCTCGCTGTTCCAGCTGGTCGCGACGGCCGGCTCGCCGCTCGGGCTGCGCGTGCTGGCGTCGTGGCTCTCGCACCCGACCGATGCCGCCACCGTGGCCGCGCGTCAGGCGGCCGTGGGCGAGCTGCGCCTGGCCCTCGACCTGCGCGAGCAGCTCGCCGTGCGCGGCAGCCTGGTCGCCGAGGACCTGGACAGGCAGTCCCTGCTCGACTGGGCCGCCGACCGCTCACCAGCGCCCGGGGCGCGCCTGCGCCCGCTGATCGACGCGCTCTCGCTGCTCGGCGCGGCGGCACTCGGCGGCTGGCTCGCGGGCTGGTGGCCCTTCTTCCCGCTCGGCCTGGTGCTCATCGCCGACATGGCGCTGCTCGGACTGTGCTGGCGCCGGCTGGCCGCGAGCCGGGCCGGGCTGGAGCGCGCCGCTCCGGCCCTGGCCGCCCTGGCGAGCCTGCTCGAGGTGCTGGAGCGCGCGCCCTGCGCGGCGCCGCGCCTGCAGCAGCTGCAGGCTGCCGTGACGCCGGGAGGCGAGCGCGCCAGCGTGCACCTGCAACGGCTCGCCTGGCAGTGCGAGCGGCTCGCGGCCTGCCAGCGCAATCCGTTCTTCGCGCCCTTCGCCCTGCTGCTGCACCTGCACCTGCGCACGGCGGCGGCGCTGACGGCCTGGCGCATGCGGCACGGCGTCACGCTGGCCGGCTGGCTCGACGCGCTCGGCGAGTACGAGGCGCTCGCGGCGCTCGGCGGCCATGCCTACGAGCACCCCACCCACGTCTTCCCGCGGGTGCACGAGGGTGCGGCCTGCTTCCGCGCGCGTGCCCTGGGACACGTGCTGCTGCCGGCCGCGCGCTGCGTGCCCAACGACCTGCTGCTCGACGACGAGCACCGGCTGCTGCTGCTCTCGGGCTCCAACATGTCGGGCAAGAGCACCCTGCTGCGCGCGGTGGGCGTCAACCTGGCGCTCGCCCTGGCCGGGGCAACCGTGCGCGCCGCCGCGCTGGAGTGCACGCCGCTGGTGCTCGCCACCTCGATGCGCCTCGTGGACTCGCTGCGCGACGGGACGAGCCACTTCATGGCCGAGGCCCAGCGCCTGGCGCGCATCGACGCGCTGACGCGCGGCGACCGCCCGGTGCTCTACCTGCTCGACGAGATCCTGCACGGCACGAACTCGAGCGACCGCCGGGTCGGAGCGGGCGCCGTCATCCGCCGCCTGTTCGAGCGCGGTGCGCTGGGTGTGGTGACGACGCACGACCTCGCGCTGGCGGCCATCGCCGACGAACTCGCGCCACGCGCGGCCAACGCCCACCTGCGGGAGGGCTTCGAGGCCGGCCGCATGACCTTCGACTACACGCTGCGGCCGGGCGTCGTGACGCACGGCAACGCACTCGACCTCATGCGCTCGCTCGGCCTCGACGTCTGAGGCAGGCCGGCGCTCGTTTCCCGGCGCCGCGGCTCCGGGGCCGGCCGGCCGGGCCCGACCGCGCGGACGCAGCCGCCGTTCCGCCGTCCTGGTGGGCCACCCGCGGGCCGGCTATCCTCGGCCCGCTCGCGCGCGGCACCGCCGGGCGCGGCCGCTTTGGCTCCGGTCGTCGGCCCCTCGCAGCCGACAGGGGCGGGGCCTGCCGTGTCGTGCGCTGCCCCGGAGGACCGCATGTCGACCTACCGCACCGACTGCCGCCATTTCCGCGGGGACCGGCCCTGCGCCCCGCACAAGCTGCACGGCGCGGAGTGCGCGACCTGCACGTCGTACTACGACCCCGTGCAGCGCCGCCTGCTGCTGGTGAAGCTGGCCGCCATGGGCGACGTGCTGCGCACGACGAGCCTGCTGCCGGCCATCCACCGGCGCTGGCCCGCCAGCCACCTCACCTGGGTCACGGCTCCCGATTCGGTGCCGCTGCTCGAGGGGAACCCGCACATCGATCGCGTGGTGGCCTACCGGGGCGCGGTGCCGCTCGAGGTGCTGGCGGAGCGTTACGACGTGGTCATCAACCCCGATGCGGCGCCGGACTCGTGCGCGCTGGCCCAGCTCGCGCGCACCGGACAGCGCGTCGGCTTCGCCTTCGACGAGCGTGGGGCGCCGGTGCCGCTCGGGGACGGCGCGCGCCACTGGATGGCGATGGGCGTGAGCGACGCCCTCAAACGCGACAACCGCCGCACCTACCAGGAGCTGATGGCCGACGTGCTCGAGGTGGACTACCGGCGCGAGCCGCCGCAGCTCGAGATCAGCGACGACGAGCGCGCACGCGGGCGTGAGTTCCGGCTGCGCTGCGGCGGCGGCGATCGCCTCATCGTGGGCCTCAACACGGGCGCCGGCGGCCGCTGGAAGTACAAGCGCTGGACGGAGGACGGCTACCTCCAGCTCGTGCAGCGGCTGGGTGCGGCCGGACACAAGGTGCTGCTGCTCGGCGGGCCCGGCGAGGCGCAGCGCAATGCGCGCCTCGTGGCGGCGAGCGGCGGGGCCGCCATCGACACCGGCGGCGACAACCCCGTGCGGCGCTTCGCCGGCATCGTCGAGGTCTGCGACGTGGTCGTCACGGGCGACACGCTGGCGATGCACATCGCGATCGCAGCGCGCGTGCCCACGGTGGTGCTCTTCGGCCCGACCTCGCTGCACGAGATCGACGTCTTCGACCTGGGCGAGCGCATCGCCCCCGACCTCGACTGCCTGGTCTGCTACAAGACCGACTGCGACTTCGTGCCCAACTGCATGGCCTCCATCGGCGTGGATGCCGTCTACGACGCCGTGCTGCGCTGCGGTCGGGTCACGGCCTCGACCTGAGCCGCCTCAAGACACCTGAGCCGCCTCAAGACACCCGGGCCGCCGCCCGACAAGGGCCGTAGCCCATTCCGCGGCGCGCGCGGCCCGAGTGCGCGCCGGGGAACTGTCTGCCCAGCACATCCCCGGCCGGCTCTCGCAGGGCCGGCCGGGGGTCTGATCCCTCGTGGAGCCCTGTCCGGCCTTGAGCGACCCGCAGGGACACGTGACGCGCTGCTCCACCAGGGCCACAATCGTCCCTCGTGGAAGACTCCGCCGCGATCTTCACCGTGACGACCGTGCTGAAGCGCGACGCCTTCGGGTGCGTGGAGCAGGGGCTCCACCACGGCATCTCGGCGCAGGGTTCCCCGGCCAGCCGCCGGCGCATCGACGGGTGCCGCTGGTGGCTGCGGCCGCTGGCGCGCTCCCTGCTGCGCCGCGAGGCCGCGGCCCTGGCGACCCTGGCCGCGGCCGGGGTGCCGAGCGTGCCGCGCCTGCTGCACAGCGCACGCGACGTCCTCGTGCGCAGCTGGATCGAGGGCCGCAGCATGCACGCGGCCCGTCCGCGCACGGCGGCCTACTTCGCCCAGGCGCGACGCCTGCTGACCGCCCTGCACCGCGCCGGCGTGACGCACAACGACAGCGCCAAGGAGCAGAACTGGCTCGTGGACGTCGAGGGCCGGCCGGCGCTGGTGGACTTCCAGCTCGCGCACCGGACGCGGCGGCACGGCCGCTGGTTCCGGCTGCTCGCACGCGAGGACCTGCGGCACCTGCTGAAACACAAGCGCACCTGCTGTCCCGAGGCCCTCACGACGCGCGAGCGCGCGCTGCTGGAGCGCCCGAGCACGCCGTCCCGCCTGCTCAGGCTGCTCGTCAAGCCCGTGTACAATCTCACCACGCGACGCCTCCTCCACTGGCAAGACCAGGAGGGTCGTGGCTGAACGCGCCCGTGCGCGCCGGCCGCGCGGCGTCTCACTCCCGGCAAGGCATCTGCCCATGAAGCTGCTCCGTCCTGCGTCCGTCGTGCTCTTCTGTGCCGTGCAGGCCAGCGCCCTGCAATCGACGGCTCCCTACTCGGATGCCGACATCGTGGTGCTGGCACGCCAGGCGATCGTCGGTGATGCGCGCCAGCAGGGCCTGTCGGCGGATGCTCTCGGTCGCAGCGTGAACGTGCGCCCGGACCTCGACGTGGCCAAGGACGTGCGCAGCGTGCTGCAGGATGCGCTCGAGGAGAAGCTGAGCGCTCTCTCCGTCAGCTGCATCGAGGGCACGGTGACGCTGCGTGGCCGCGTGGACAGCGCGGCCGACGCCGAGCACGCGCTGCTCCTCGCCTCCGCCGTCCCCGGGGCGCGCAGCGTGCGCAACCTGCTCGTGGCCCCCGACCAGCCGGCGGTCGCGCCCGGCGCCTCCGAGCCCGTCGCGCGCGCGGCCGGGCCGGCGCAGTGCGAGCCTTTCTCGTTCCTCACGCACGACAGCCTCGGCGGACGCGACCTCGTGCTCAGCGTGCAGCGCGGCGAGGTACAGATCCACGGCCTGGCGAGTACGAGCCAGGCGCGCGACTACGCCACGGAGGCCGTGCGACGCGTGCCCGGAGCGCGCCTCGTCAAGAACCAGATGGTCGTGCGCAGCGCGCCGGCCGGCGAGGATGACCGGCTCGGCAAGCTCATCGCCCACCGCCTCGAGTGGAGCGCCGACCTGCGGCCCGTGGCCAGCAGCTTCAGCGTCATCGTGCGCGACGGCATCGTCACGCTGCGCGGCCAGGTACGGTCGCCGGCCCAGCGGGCGCTGGCGCTCGAGCTGGCCTCCAGCTGCGACGGCGTGGTGGTGGTCGAGGACCGCATCCGCGGCCCGGGCGGCCCCTGATCAACCTCCGGCGTCGGGCAGCGCGCCCGGGTCGGGCAGCACGCCCGGGACGGACAGCGCGCCAGGGACGGGCGGCGCGTCCGATCCGCGCTCCAGGTCGATACGCACCAGCTGGCGGGCCATCTGGCGCCTGACCCGCGCGAGCAGCACGAGCGCCACCAGTCCGAGTCCGCCGCCGAGCGACCACCAGAGCGCGTGCGGTCCGCCGCCGCGCAAGGCCCACGCCGCTCCCAGCGGCAGGGCCAGCAGCCAGTAGGCCCCGAAGTTCGCGAGGGCCGGCCAGCGCGTGTCCCCCCATCCGCGCAGGATGCCGGCCGCCACGACCTGCAGGCCGTCCATGAGCTGGAAGGCCGCCACGAGCGGCAGCAGGCTGACGGCCAGCGCTACCACCTGGCCGTCGACGCTGAACAGGCCGACGAGCGCCCGCGGCGCGACCAGGAAGGCCCCGGCGATGGCGAGCATGACGCCCGCCGTGAGGCCGATGGAGACACCGGCCGCGCGCCGGGTGCCGGCCGGGTCCCCCGCTCCCAGCGTGTGCCCGCAGCGCACGGCGGCCGCCGTGCTCAGGCCGAGCGGCACCATGAAGGACACCGTGGCCAGCAGGAGCACGCAGCGGTTGGCCGCCAGCTCGATCGTGCCCAGACGGCCCATGAGCACGGTCACGGCGTTGAAGGCGCCGGTCTCGAGCACGAAGGCGCAGCCGATCGGCAGACCGAGCGCGAGCATGCGGCGCAGGGGGGCCCAGGCGAACACCTGCTGCCGGATCGGGCGCAGGTGCGGCCCCAGCGGACCCCGCGCCAGCAGCAGCAGCAGTCCCACCATGGTCCACTGGCAGGCGACGGTGGCCAGCGCGCTCCCCACGGCGCCGAGCGGCGCGACACCGAGTCCGCCGAAGATGAGCCAGCGGTCGAGCACGTAGTTCAGCCCGTTGGCCAGCAGCGCCACGACCATGATGGTGCGCAGGCGGCCGATGGCCTGCAGCGAGAGGCGCAGCGTGACGAACAGGAACAGGGCGGGCAGGCCGAGCGCCATGAGTCGCGCGTAGGCGCTCGCATCGCCGATCAGCGTCGGCGGCTGGCCGAGCGCCACGAGCAGCGGCCGCGAGGCGAGCAGCAGCAGCCCGATCGGCAGGCTCAGCAGCAGCGCCAGCAGCAGCCCGCGCTGCAGCGCCCGGGCGATGGCGGGCGCATCCCGGGCTCCGTGGGCCTGGCTGACCAGCGCGTCGAGCGACATGAGCACGCCGACGCCGAAGGAGGCCGGCACCCAGAACACCGAGTGCCCGAGGCTCACCGCGGCCATGCCGTCGGTGGAGAAGCGCCCCATGAGGGCGGTGTCCACGGCGCCCATCCCGAGCATGGCCAGGTTGATGAGCGCCACCGGCGCCGCCAGCCCGAGCTGCACGCGGAGTTCGCTGCGCACGCCGTCCATCGCAGGACTCTATAGGAAGGCGGGGCCGCCGCGTCCCCCTGGCAGCTGCCGCGCCCGCGCGATACGGTCCGCGCATGGATCTCCGACTGGCCGACAAGGTCGTGTTCGTCACGGGCGCCTCGGGCGGCATCGGCCGCGCGCTGGCCGAGGCCTTCCTCGCCGAGGGCTCCCGCCTCGTGCTCCACGCGCACAGCCAGCTGCCCGGGCTGCAGGCCTGGGTCGATGCCCGTCCGGCCGGCGAGCGCCAGCGCGTGTCCGTGCTGGGCGCCGACGTGCGCGACGCGGAGGCGCTGTCCGCCGCACTGGCCGCGGCCGTGCGGCGCCTCGGGCGCGTGGACGTGGGGATCGCCAACGCCGGCGCCTGGCCGGTGCCCGACGTCCCGCTGCAGCGCATGGATCCCGAGCGGCTGCGCCAGACGCTCGAGGTCAACCTGGTCGGCGCGGCCCTCACGGCGCGCGCCTTCCTGGCCTGCCTGGAGCAGTGCGGACCGCGCGCGGACGGCGAGGGCGCCAGCCTTCTCTTCATGGGCTCCACCGCCGGCCGCTTCGGCGAACGCGGCCACGCCGACTACGCGGCCGCCAAGGCCGGCCTCGTCGGGCTCATGGAAAGCCTCAAGCACGAGATCGTGGACCTCGACCCCTACGGCCGCGTGAACCTGATCCAGCCGGGTTGGACGGTGACCCACCGGGTGCGTCCGGTGCTGGAACAGCCCGGCCACATCCGGCGCGTGCTCGCCACCATGCCCCTGCGCCAGCTCGCCCGGGCGGCCGACATCGCCCGCACGGCGCTCTGGCTCGCCTCGCCGGCCCTGGCGCGGCACGTGAGCGGGCAGGTCATCACGGTGGCCGGGGGCATGGAGGGCCGCCTGCGCTGGGCCCCGGAGGAGATCGACGAGGCCGCCGTCCGGCGCCGGCTCGTCCAGGACTGAGGCGCGCGACCTGTCCGTTTCCTGGACGGTCGCCCCGGAACTGGCCGCTGCGCCGCGGCCGGCCGGGGGTAGATGGCGTTTTCGTCAATTGGCTCGGCGTTTGCATCAGGACGCCCGACCCGCAGCGCAGCTCGCGCCCGGCCCCCCCGCGTTCACCCTCCGCCCGCCCTCGCCCCCCTCCCGCTCCCGCCCTCCCGAGAGGCAATCATGAAGCCCTCCCTGTACGTGCTCGGCGCCGCGACGCTGCTGACCGTCGCCGTCTGCGCCCGCCCCGATTCGCACGAAAGCCGCTACCGGGTCACGGGCTCGAGCACTCTCGCCCCGGTGCTGCAGCTGGTCTCCGAACACCTCGACGGCGTGGGCGCCGACTTCTCGATGGATGTGCAGACCGGCGGCAGCAGCCGCGGCATCGTCGACGCGCGCTCGGGCCTGGCCGACATGGGCATGTCCTCGCGCGACCTCAAGCCCGAGGAGCGCGAGGGTCTCGACGTGCGCGCGATCGGCTTCGACGGCATCGCCCTCATCGTGCACGCCAGCAATCCGCTCTCGGCCATCACCGAGCAGCAGGTGGTCGACATCTACACCGGCGTGCTGGGTGACTGGAGCCACCTCGGCGGCAGCGGCGACATCACGGTCGTGAACAAGGCCGAGGGCCGCGCCACGCTCGAGACCTTCCTCGCCTACTTCGAGCTGGACAACCAGCAGATCGCGGCCGACGTGGTCATCGGCGACAACGCCCAGGGCGTGCGCCTCGTGGCGGCCGACCCGAAGGCCATCGGCTACGTGAGCATCGGCGAGGCGCTCTCGGCGGTCGAGCGCGGCACGCCGATCAAGTTGCTGGCGCTCGACGGGCGCGAGCCGACCCTGCAGGCCGTGCAGGACGGCAGCTACCCGATCCGGCGCACGCTGTACGTCTTCGCGCAGCAGTTCGACGCGCGCGGCGAGCGGATCCTCGACGTGCTCGCCAGCGACGTCGGCAAGGGCATCATCGAGAGCCTCAGCTTCGTGCCCGTCCCGAGCTCCGAGGCCAGGTGATCGAGCGCGGGACCAGGGCGCACTGGGCGGCTGTCGCGGCCGCCGGGCTGCTGGGCGGGCTGCTCGTCCCGGGCGTGGTGCTCTTCCTGCTGTGGGAGAGCGCGTCGATCCTCTTCGGGCGGCCGTCGGCCCTGGCCGGCCTGCAGTGGTACCCGCTCGACGGGCTGCTCGGCCTGCTGCCGCTGGTGGCCGGCACGCTGCTCAGCTCGCTGCTGGCGCTGCTCGTCGCGGTGCCGCTCGGCCTGGGCACGGCAGTGGCCCTGCGCTACCACGCCGGCACCGCCGCGCAGCGCACCGGCGACACCGTGCTGGGCGTGCTCGCCGGCACGCCGTCGGTCGTCTACGGCCTGGTCGCCACGAGCTGGCTGCTGCCGCACACCGGCGCCAGCCTGGCCAGCGCGGCGCTCGTGCTGGCCGTCATGGTCGTCCCCACCTTCACGCTGCTCGCACTGGCGGCGCTGCGCCAGCTGCCCGGCGGGTTGATGGAGTCGGGCACCACGCTCGGGCTGTCCCGCAGCCAGGTCATCCGCAGGCTGCTGCTGGTGGTGGCGCGGCCGCGCCTCGCCGCGGCGGCGAGCGTCGCGCTGGCGCGCTGCCTGGGCGAGGCCCTGGCCGTCGAGATGGTGTGCGGCAACGTCGCCGGCCTGCCCAGCCGCCTCACCGACCCGGTGCGCACGCTCACCACGACGCTCGTGCAGGAGTTCGAGTACGCGCAGGGCGAGCACCGCGCGGCCCTGCACCTCGTGGCGCTGGTCGTCGTGCTCTTCGCCGCGGCCGCCACCTCGCTGGCGCTGCACTTCTCGCACAAGCGGCTGCTCGTGTCATGAAGGCCCTCGCGCTGCTCTGCGCCGCTCTCGTCGGGCTGGCCTTCGTCGTGCTGGCGGGCGACATCATCGCGCGCGGTGTCGCGGCCCTGCACCCCGGCTACCTCACCGAGGGTGTGCGCGACGCCGGGCGGGCCGGCGGCATCGCCCCGGTGCTCGTCTCGACCCTGGTGGTGGTGCTGGTCTCGACGCTCATCTCGCTGCCCTTCGCCTTCGCCGGAGCCGTGCTCTGCTCGGAGCTGCTCGCGCGCCGCCCCGCCCTCTCGCGCGTCTTCCGCCGCAGCTACGACGTCATGGCGGCCGTGCCCTCGGTGGCGCTGGGCCTCGTCGGCTGGACGGTCTTCAGCCAGGGCCTGGGCCTCGGCTTCTCGCTGCTCTCCGGCAGCCTCACGCTGGCGCTCATGATGGTGCCGATCATGACGGTCGGCTTCCTGGTCGGCCTGGACTCGGTGCCGCGCGCGCTGCGCGAGGAGTGCCTCGCGCTGGGCGTGACGCGCTGGCAGGCGCTCTGGCGCCAGGTCGTGCCGGCCGCGCGCCAGGGCCTGCTGGCCGGCCTCGCGCTGGCCGTCGGGCGCGCCACGGCCGAGACGGCCGCGCTGGTGCTCACCTCCGGCATCTCGACGCGCATGCCCGCCTCGCTGCACGACCCCGGCGCCACGCTCTCGGTGCACCTCTACCACCTGTCGCGCAACGTGCCGGGCGGCGAGGGCATGGCCTACAGCGCCGCGCTCGCCCTGCTCGCCATCAACCTCGCGATCCACGCCCTGCTCACGCGCCTGCGCGGGCGGCGCATCCTCCCGATCTAGCCCCCCACCATGCTCAGCTTCGAAGGCCTCAGCGTCAGCGGCTGCGGCGTCCCGATCGTGGACGACCTGCACCTGCGCTTCCCCGAGCGCGGCGTGGCGGTGCTGCTCGGCCCGTCGGGATGCGGCAAGACGACCCTGCTGCGCTGCACCATCCGCACCGACGAGGACGACCCCGACCTGCGCTGCCGCGGCAGGGTGCTGCTCGACGGCGTGGACGTGCGCGCCAAGGGCTACCCGGCCACGCGGCTGCGCCAGCGCATCGGGCTCGTGATGCAGCGGCCGATGCCCTTCCCGGGGACGGCCCTGCAGAACGTGGCCTTCGCGCTGCGCTGCACGACCGACCTCTCGCCGGGCGAGATCCAGCGGCGCTCGCTGGAAGCCCTCGAGCACGTGGGCCTCGAGCCGCAGCACCACCATGCGCGCGCGGCGCAGCTCTCGGGCGGCCAGCTGAAGCGCCTCGCGATCGCCCGCAGCTGCGCGCTGCGCCCGGACGTGCTGCTCATGGACGAGCCCAGCAACGGCCTCGACCCGCTCAGCGTGGCGCGCCTCGAGAAGCTCGTGCGGCACCTGGCCGAGGAGCGCCTGGTGGTCGTGGTGACGCACGACGTGGGCATGACGCGCCGCATCGCGGACCAGGTCTGCTTCCTGTGGCCCTATCCCGGCGGATCGCGCCTCGTGGAGTCGGGCAGCGTGGCCCAGGTGCTGGACGCGCCGCGCGCCACGGAGACGAGGCTTTTCGTCGGTGCCGCCCACCAGGGCGCCGCGGCGCTGGACTCCCTGGGCATGGAACTGTGCGATGTGGAGGCCGAGGAGTGCCGGCCGCGTACCCTGGCGATCGGCGCGGCGGAAGCCGCCGGGCAACGCAACGACCACCCCCACTCCGATCGCGGCCAGGGCTGCGGCGACAGCTGCGGCGGAGACAGCCAGACCGAGGAGCAGTACCCGCATGAACCAGAAGTCCGTGGCCCTCAGTTCCCGGGCGAGCAGCCGCTTCGTCGCAGCCATCCCCGGATCGAAGTCGTACACCAATCGCGCGCTGCTGCTGGCGGCGATGCGTCCGGGTGCGACAGCGGTTGCGGGCGGTCTGCTGTGTGACGACACGCGTCGCCTGGCGGCGGCGCTCGACGCCTTCGGCGGCATCTCGGCGCGCGAGACGAAGGACGGCTTCCAGGTGAAGCGCAGCCAGACACGCGTCGGCGCTCCGAGCGAGCCCGTGCACATGGGCGCCGCCGGCACCCCCGCGCGCTTCGTTCTCGGCTTCGCGGCCGCGGCCGAGGGCGCGACCGTGGTCACGGGCACGAACCGGCTGTGCGAGCGCCCCATGGGCGACCTGCTCGACGCACTGGCCGGGCTCGGCATCGGGATCGAGTGCCTGCAGACCCCGGGCTGCCTGCCGGCACGCGTGCGCGGCGGCCCGATCGCGTCGCGCCACTGGACCCTGCGCGGCGACACCTCCTCGCAGTTCACGAGTTCGCTGCTGCTGCTCGCCAGCCAGCAGCCGGCCGGCGAGCCGGTGCGCATCACGGTCACGGGCAACGTGGTCAGCCGCCCGTACGTCGACATGACCATCGCCATGATGACGGCCTGCGGCCTGGACGTCCGGCGCGAGGCCGGCGAGGTCATCGTGGTGAAGCCGGGGCTGCCGCAGGGCGAGACCATCCGCGTCGAGCCCGACGCCAGCGGCATGAGCTATTTCCTGGCGGCCGCGGCCGTCACCGGCACCGAGGTCGAGATCCCGGGCATCGGCGCGGGCTCGGCCCAGGGCGACGTGGGCCTGGCGCGCGCCTTCGAGCGCATGGGCTGCACGCTCGTCATGGGCCACGACAGCATCCGCCTCATGGGCGGCCGCCTGCGCGGCATCGAGATCGACATGGAGACCATGCCCGACGTGGTGCTCACGCTGGCCGCCGTCGCGGCGCTGGCCGAGGGCAGCACGCGCATCACGAACATCGCCAACCTGCGTCTCAAGGAGTGCGACCGCATCCATGCCGCGGCGGCCGAGCTGCAGCGCCTGGGCGTCGAGGTCGAGGAGGGCGAGGACTGGCTCGTGATCCACCCGCACGGCCGCGTCGGCCCCGGCCACGTGCACACCTACGACGACCACCGCGTGGCCATGGCCTTCGCCGTGCTCGGCCTGGTCACGGACGGCATCCAGATCGAGGACCCGGCCTGCGTCACCAAGTCCTTCCCGGCCTTCTGGGACGAGCTGGAGCGCTTCCGTCGCCATCACGCGGCGGGGCGCTGAGCAGGGACCTCATGCACAGGGTGCTGTTGCTCATCCTCGACGGTGCGGGCTACCACAGCGGGACGCACGGCAACGCCATCACCCCGGCCACCATGCCGAAGCTGTTCGCGCAGATGCAGGCGCAGGGCTTCGCGGTGCTGCAGGCGGCCGGCCTGCCCGTGGGGCTCGAGGAGGGCCAGGTGGGCAACTCGGAGGCCGGGCACCTGACGCTCGGCGCCGGGCGCATGGTGCCGTCGATGAGCCGGCGCATCCTCGAGGCCTACACGAGCGGCGCCTGGGCCGCCGACCCGGCCTGGACGCGCGTCGGCCCGCTGCTGCACGTCTTCGGGCTGCTCTCGGATGCCGGCGTCCACGGCTACGCGCGCACGCTGCTGCACGCGGCCGACACGGCGCGCCGCGCCGGCGTCGACCGGGTCGTCATCCACCCGGTGCTCGACGGCGTGGACTCGCTCGCCGGGAGCGCGCCGCGCCTGCTCGACGAGCTGGCTGCCGGGCTGGCGCAGCGCGGCGACGCGGGGCTGCTGCCGGGCGTGGTGCAGGGCCGCAAGCCGGTCTGCGACCGCAGCGGCGACCTGGACGTCTCACGCGC
>Ga0315912_10002707_pt1 | contig 18485 bp, 14 predicted proteins | sample VfabasoilMG_FD_204469 | JGI IMG/M metagenome (GOLD analysis project Ga0315912, IMG submission 204469) | Garden soil microbial communities collected in Santa Monica, California, United States - V. faba soil | ecosystem: Environmental > Terrestrial > Soil > Garden | place: USA: California...
GACGAAGCGGCAGCAGGGCGACAGCCCCACCGTCGCCCTGCTGCCGCTTCGGCGGCCTGCCAGCAAAGGCCTGCCGAAGCCCTGTCCGCGCACGTGAACACCCCCCCAGCGACGTCCCGTTCCCCACGCCCGAACCCCGCCCTCCACGCCGGCCATCTCGCACGGAACCCGCACCTCGTCTCGAAGCGTCACCCCCGTCCGCGCGGTGAGCGCCGCCGATGACGACCTGGGCCGACGACCTCCGCGACGACTGGCCGCGCCTGCTCGTGCGCGCCGGCATCTCCACGGCGGGCGCGCTGCTCGTGGCGGGGGCCGTACTCGTGACCAACGGCAACCCCGCCGTGCCGCTGGCGCTGCCCATCGGTCTCGGCGTGCTGCTGGCGCTGGTCTGCAACCCAGGCCGCGCCTTCTCGGCGCTGCTCTTCTGCACGCTGCTGTTCGAGCAGTACCAGATCTTCGGGCTCGAGGCGCCGGTCACGCTGCGCATCCCGTTCTTCGAGAACTTCAACAACTCGCTGGGCATCCCGCTGCCGACGAACCCGGTCGAGGTGCTGCTCTGCACCATCGGAGGCACCTGGCTGTTCGCCTCCATCGTGACGCGACGGCTGGCCGTGCAGTGGCAGCCGTTCCAGGGCCCGATGCTCATGTTCCTGCTGACGCTCGTGCTCTTCATGGGCTTCGGGCTGGCGCGCGGCGGTGTCGTGAACATCGCGCTCTGGGAGGTGCGCGCGCTGTTCTACCTGTGCATCGCCTACTTCGTCGGCAGCCAGGTCATCCGCACGCACCACGACGTGGTGGTGAACACCTGGTGCATCCTGCTGCCCGTCTCGATCAAGGGCTTCCAGGGCGTGTGGCGCTGGGCCGTGGACCTGGGCTTCGACATCGGGGACATCCAGGCCATCACCAGCCACGAGTGCGCGGTGTTCCTGCTGACCTCGTTCATCTTCAGCCTGAACCTGCTGCTGTACGGCGGCGACCGGCGCATGCTGCTCTACACGGTGCTCACGGGCCCCACGTCGTTCATCACCTTCTACTACGCCCAGCGCCGCGTCGCGTACGGCTGCCTGGTGTTCGGCGTGATCATCAGCTTCCTGTTCCTGCCGCGGGCCACGAAGAAGCGCTTCCTGGCCGCGGCGCTGCCGCTCATCCCGGTCATCGCGCTCTATTTCGCGGTGTTCTGGAACACCACCAGCGGCCTCGGCATGCCGGTGCAGCAGGTGCGCTCGATCTTCGGCACGGACGCCACGGGCCAGGTGGACTCCAGCAACACCTACCGCGACGTCGAGAAGTTCAACCTCATCGAGACCATCCGCACCTATCCGGCAGGCGTCGGCTTCGGCAACAAGTACCTCATCGTCATGCCGCTCGACGAAGTCGACTTCCCGCTGTGGGACTACATCCCGCACAACTGCATCCTGTGGATGTGGGTGAAGATGGGCTTCGTCGGCATCACGGCCTTCTTCATGTGCTTCGGCCTGCTCATCATCCAGGCCGCGATCGACTTCAGGCACACGACGCGCCCGCTCTACAAGTCGCTGCAGGTGATGCTCGTGGCGTTCCTGGTGTGCCAGACGATCGTCGCGTACTACGACCTGCAGCTCACCTTCTACCGCAACATGGTCTACCTCGGCTCGCTCATCGCGATGATGGGCCCGATCCACGCCGAGGCGAAGCGCCATGCCCGGGAGTCGGACGAGCGCGCACGCCACGCGGCCGGTGAGCGCCGTCCGCACGCGGCGCCCGGCCGGCGTCCGTCCATCGCCGAGGGAACCCGCTGATGTCGCTCACCGGCAAGGTCATGAAGAACGCGGCCTTCCAGGCCGGCAGCCAGCTCGTCACCTGGCTCTTCGCCTGGGTGCTGCTCGTCACGCTGCCGCGCTATCTCGGTGACGAGGGCTTCGGCCGGCTGTTCTTCGCGATCTCCTTCGCGCTCATCGCGTCCATCTTCATGAACCTGGGCGTGAACACCTGGCTCGTGCGCGAGGTGGCGCGCGCGCCGGAGCAGGGGCCGCGCCTGATGGCCAACGCCATGAGCCTCAAGCTGCTGCTCTCGCTGCTGGTCTACGCGGCGCAGCTCGGCATCGTGCGCGGCATGGACGTGACGGCCGAGGCCGTGACGGCCACCGACATCATCGGGCTGGCGTTCGTCGTCGGCGCCTTCGGGCAGACCTTCACGAGCTACCTGCAGGCCGAGCAGCGCGGGCGCGAGCCGGCGCTGGCGCTGGTGGCCGAGAAGTTCGTCGTCACGGTCGGGTCGGTGGCGCTGCTCTATGCCGGCCACGGCCTCGTCGCCGTGGCCTGGATGCACCTGGCCGGCGCGCTCACGAGCACCGCCGTCACGGGGCTCGCCCTCTACCGCCACATCCCCTTCCAGCTCGCGTGGGACCGGGTCGTCATGCGCCGCCTGCTCGTCGGCTCGGCGCCCTTCCTCATCTGGATCGTGTTCGGCGAGATCTACGTGCGCATCGACGTGATGATGCTCACGAGCATGGTCGGCGACAGCGTCGTGGGCTGGTACGGCGCGGCCTTCCGCCTCTACGGCACGCTGCTCTTCGTGCCCAACATCTTCATGACGGCGGTCTTTCCGGCCATCGCGCGCAAGTTCGCGCAGCCGGGCGAGGAGGCAGCGCTCGCCACGCGCCGCACGCTCAACCTCATGCTGCTCGTGAGCATCCCGCTCGGCCTGGGCATGACGCTCGTGGCCCGGCCGGTGATCGAGCTGCTCTTCGGCCTGCAGGAGTTCGGCCACGCGGTCGAGAACCTGCGCATCTTCGGGCTCTCGATGGTGTTCGTCTGCATCGACGTGGTGCTCGGTTCGGTGCTCATCGCCAGCGACCGCCAGAAGCAGTGGTCGTACGCCGCCATCGGCGCGGCCGCCCTGAACCCGGCGCTCAACCTGCTGCTCATCCCGTGGACGCAGGAGCGGCTCGGCAACGGCGGCTACGGCGCCGCGCTGGCCACGCTGGCGACCGAGATCTTCATGATGGTCGTGGCCTTCCGGCTGCTGCCCGAGGGCGTCTTCGACCGCGGCTCGCGCCTCACGGCGCTGAAGGCCGCCACCGCGGGCGCGCTCATGCTGGCGGCCGTGGCGCCGCTGGCCTCGCCGGGGCTCGTCACGGTCATCGCCGTCGGCGCGGCCACCTACACCGTGGCCGTCTTCGCGCTGCGCGTGCTGCCGCGCGCCGACGTCGCGCACCTCATGCACGCCCTCCGCCGCAGGAGCACCTGACGCCATGTGGCTCACCCGCTTCGTCGCCTACGTCACCAACCACGTGCTCGCGCACCTGCCGTCGTACACGCTGCGGCACGCCTGGTACCGGCACGTGCTCGGCGTGCGCATCGGTACCGGCACCTCCGTGCTCATGGGCTGCCGCTTCTACTTCTACCGGCTCTTCGGGCGCGGCGGCGGCGGCCTCTCGATCGGTGAGCACTCCATCGTCAACCGCGGCTGCTACTTCGACATGCGCGGCGGCATCCGCATCGGCAGCAACGTCTCGATCTCGCCCGAGGTCTCGCTCATCACCTCGCAGCACCTGGTGGACGACCCGGAGTTCGGCATCGAGGACCGTCAGATCGTCATCGACGACCGCGCATGGATCGGCTCGCGCGTCACGGTGCTGCCGGGCGTGCACATCGGCGAAGGCGCCGTCGTCGCGGCCGGCGCCGTGGTGGCCAAGGACGTGGCGCCCTACGACGTGGTGGGGGGCACGCCGGCCCGCAAGCTGCGCGAGCGGGCCCGCAACCTGTCCTACCGGCTGAGCTTCCGCCCGCTCTTCGAATGACGCCCCGCGGAGCGGCGGTCGCGCGCCCCGCGCCGGGGCGGTAGCGCGCCCCGCGGAGGAGCGGTCGCGCGCCCCGTGCCGGGAGGCCTTTGCCACAAGGCCGCGCGGCCGGCGGGCCGATGAGGGGACGAACTGCCTCCCTCTTCCGGTCCGGCCATGCGATCCATCCTCTTCCTCGACACGAACACCGAGATCGGCGGCGTGGTGACCGTGCTCACCTCGCTGCTCAAGAAGATCGATCGCGGCATGTTCAAGGTGGCCGTGGCGTGCCAGCGCGGCGGCCGGCCGGAGCGCGCGCTCGAGAAGATCGCCGGGCAGGATCTGGTGCGCCTCTCGTTCGGCACGAAGCCGGCGGGCGCGCGCAAGCCGGTGCGCGCCCTGGTCTACGACCTGGTGACCGTGCCCGCCACGATCGTCTCGATCATCAAGCTCGCGTCCTACGTGCTGCGCCACCGCATCGAGGTGATGCACACCTCCGACAAGATCCGTTCGGTGCTCGTCACCTACGTGGTCTCGCTGCTCACGCGGCGGCCGTTCGTCTACCACATCCACAACGGCTACGTGCACCGCACGCTCAACCGCCTCGCGCTCGGGCGGGCCGTGGCCATCCTGGCCAACTCGCACGCCATGAAGGCCGACTACGTGCGCGCCCTCGGCCCGGCCTTCGAGCGCATCCAGGTCGTGCACAACGGCATCGACACGGCCGGGCCCATCGACGGTCCCGATCTGCGCGAGCAGCTCGGCATCCCGCGCGACGCCGTGGTCATCGGCATCGCCTCGCGCCTCGCCCCGTCCAAGGGGCACGACGAGTTCCTGCGCGCCGCCGTGCGCATCCTCGAGCAGGCGCCGGAGACCTGGTTCGTCATCGCGGGCGACGACTCGATCGACGACCACAACACGGGCTACCGCGGTCGCCTCAAGGCGCTCTCGGTGACGCTCGGCATCAGCCACCGCGTGCGCTTCCTCGGCTTCTGCGAGGACATGGCGCCCGTCTACCGCACCACGGACATCGTGGCGCACGCGGCCTGGGAAGAGGCCTTCGGCATGGTCATCATCGAGCCCATGGTGTTCGGCAAGCCGGTGGTGGCGACGCTCGCCGGCGGCGTGCCGGAGATCATCGAGAACCACGTCAACGGCCTCATGGTGCCGCCCAAGAACCCGGGCGCCCTGGCCGACGCCCTGCTCACGCTCGTGCTCGACGAGGGGCTGCGCCAGCGCATCGGCGAGAACGCGCGCCGCATCGTGGCCGAGCGCTTCGACGTGTCGCTGCAGGCCGCCAAGGTGTCCGCGCTGCTCGACGTCGCCGGGGCCTGACCGTGCGCGTCCTCTTCTTCTCGCCCTACCCTCCGTACCCGCCGACCTTCGGCGGCACCGTGCGCATCTGGAACCTGATGCGGCAGGCGGCGCGGCGGCACGAGGTCTACTCGCTCTGCTACGTCTCGCCCTTCGACCCGGTCGCCGACCGCACGCCGCTGCTCGACCTGGTGCAGGCCCACGTCGAGGTGCCGCGGCCGCATCCCGAACGCAAGCGCTGGAACCAGGCGCGCTCGCTGCTCTCGCGCCGCTCGTACCAGCACCTCGCGCACCGCACGCGGGCCATGCAGGCCGCGCTGGAGCGCATGGTGGCCGAGCACGACATCGACGTCGTGGTGGTCGAGTTCTCGCAGATGGCCTGCTTCGACATGCCCGCCGGACCGGCCGTCGTGCTCGACGAACACAACGTCGAGTGGGACCTGCTGCAGCGCGAGTACCGGGCGGCCGGCCCCTCGCTGCGCAAGCTCTACCAGTGGAGCGAGTACCGCAAGTTCGAGCGCGAGGAGCGCGCCGCGCTCGCCGCCGCCGACGTCGCCACGGTGACCTCGGTGCGCGACCAGCAGCTGATCCTGGCCACGGACCCGCAGCTCGCGACGCCCGTCGAGGTCGTCGAGAACGGCGTGGACATCGACGAGTTCCGGCCGTCGGCGCTGACCGGCCAGCCCGACACGCTGGTGTTCACCGGCACGATGCACTACCACCCGAACACGCAGGCCGCGCGCTGGTTCGTCGAGGCCATCCTGCCGTCCATCCAGGCGCAGGCGCCGGGGGCGCGCTTCATCGGCGCCGGCGGCCGCGTGCCGCCCGAGCTGGCGGCCCTGGCCGGGCCCTCGGTGCACTTCACCGGCTTCGTGGACGACATGCGCGAGTGGTTCCACAGGGCCGCGGTGCTCGTCGTGCCGCTGCTCGTCGGGGGCGGCACGCGCTTCAAGGTGGTGGAGGCGCTGGCCATGGGCAAGCCGGTGGTGTCCACGCGCCTCGGCGCCGAGGGCATCCCGGTCGAACACGGCAAGCACCTGCTGCTGGCCGACACGCCGGACGAGTTCGCCGCCGCCACCGTCGAGCTGCTGCGCGACAAGCGGCGCGCCGACGTCCTGGCCGCGGAGGGCCGGCGCTTCGTCGAGCGCCACTTCGCCTGGCACGTCATCGGAGAGCGCCTCGAGCAGGCGCTGCAGGCTGCCGTCACCCGCCGCGAGGCACGTCGCACGCGGGCCGGCACGGACGGCAGGACCGACGGCAAGCCGGACGGCAGGACCGACGGCGGCACGGACGGCAGCGCGGACGGCACGCCGCGGCAGGGCGCTGCTCCCGCCGCGCGCTCCGCCCGCCAGCTCGCGGGTCGCCTCGCAGCCCACGTCGTGCCGCCGCTGCAGGGCAGCCGGCCGGGAGTGAGGCCGTGAAGCGCTACTCCTGGCGTGCCTACCTGCTCGGTTCGCTGCTGCGCCGGCGTTGCACCGCGGCCGGCGCGCTGGCGCGCTTGCGCGGACGGCCCGCGCCGCAGATCGACGGCCAGCGCGGCGACGTGCGCCTCGGCGACGATGTCGGTCTCTATCCGGGCGTGCGGCTGCAGTGCCTGCCCGGTGCGCGCCTGAGCATCGGCAGCGGCAGCTACTTGAACCGCAACACCCTCGTGCACGTCGAGCGCGAGGTGCAGATCGGCGCCGACGTCATGGTGGCCTGGGACGTGATCATCAGCGACACGCAGGGCTTCGGTGCGCGGCCGGGCACGGGAGCGGTGCGGCCCGTGCGCATCGGCGACGGCGTCTGGATCGGCGCCAAGGCCGTGGTGCTGGGCGGCGCCGACATCGGACGCGGGGCGGTCATCGCCGCCGGCGCCGTGGTCGACGGCCGCGTGGCGCCCGGCGCGATCGTCGCCGCGCGTCCCGCGCGACAGATCGCGGTACTGCCCGGCGCGTTGCCCGGCGCGCAGGCCGGCTCCGGCGCCACCCCAGGAGGCTCCCATGCTTGACACCTCATCCGGCCTCGGCGCCGCGATCACTCCCAGCCTGCCGACGCGCGGGCTGCTCACGCGCATCGCCGCCCGCCTGCAGCACGGCCCGCCGCTCACCGGCTACCTGCGCGGGCTGCTGCTGCGCCGGCACTTCACGAGCGCCGGCCTCATCGCGGTCGAGCGCGGCGGCCCGGCCCCGCAGGTCAAGAACGAGCAGGGCCAGATCCACGTCGGCAACATCCTGCTCTACCCGGGCACGCGCCTCTGGGCCCACAAGGGCGGCGTGCTGCGCATCGGCAAGGGCACCTACCTGAATCGCGGCGCCGAGGTCATCGCCTGGGAGCGCATCGAGATCGGCAAGGACTGCATGATCGGCTGGGACGCGCTCATCATGGACACCGACCTGCACCCGGTCGGCAACCGTCCGCTGCGCAACAAGCCCGTCGTGCTCGGCGACCACGTCTGGGTCGGCTGCCGCAGCATCGTGCTCAAGGGCGTGACGATCGGCGAGCACGCCATCGTCTCGGCCGGCGCCATCGTCACGCGCGACGTGCCGGCCTGGACCGTCGTCGCCGGCCACCCGGCGCAGGTCGTCGGCGAGGTCGACCCCGACGCCGCAGCGCGTGCCATCCGAGGAGATGCGCCATGACCGCCACGTCCCTGCCCGGAAGTGACCCCTCGGCGCCCCGCGCGCCACGTCTCAGCGACCCGCACGTGGATGCCGAGGCCGTCGAGGCCGCCGCCGTGCAGCACGAGCGGCGTTCCCCGAACGGGCGGCGCCCGACGGTCGAACGCCGCGCGCCGCTCGAGCGCCGCGTGGACGAGATGCTGGCCGACGCGCAGTCGCACGACAGCCTGCGCCCCAAGGTGGCGCTGCTGCGCGGCGCCTACCTCTCGCAGTTCGAGATGCAGACCTACGCGCGCCTGCTGCCCGAATACGACCTGGCGGCGTACCACCTGACGATCAACCGCTTCCCGACCGACCTGATCGAGGTGCCGATGCGGCACATCGCCTCGATCGACGATCCCTTCACGCGCCTCTCGGCCGGCCTCGGCTTCCGCTTCAACCTCCTGCTGCAGGCCACCTGCGGGCTCGACTACCTGCACCTCGGCCTGGCGCGCCAGCTCGAGGAGTTCGACCTCGTGCACACGATGGAGACCTTCAACGCCTTCTCGTGGCAGGGCCTGCAGGCCAAGCGCAAGCACGGCTGCCGGCTGGTGACCACGGTGTGGGAGAACCGGCCGTTCGCCGCCGAGCGCTTCGCGGCCAAGCGGCGCATGAAGTACGAGGTGCTGCGCGAGGCCGACCTGCACATCGCCATCACCGAGCGCGCGCGCCAGTGCCTGCTGCTCGAGGGCGCCGACGACGAGCGCATCCGCGTCATCCCGGCCGGCATGGACACCGAGCGCTTCCGCCCCGAGGGCGGCGACGACGGCCTGCGCGACCGGCTGGGCATCGGCGACGACGAGTTCGTGATCCTGAGCGTGGCCGCGCTGCGCTGGGAGAAGGGCGTGTACGACCTGGTGCACGCCATGAAGCGGCTGTCGACGGACCGCGACTGCAGGGCACGCCGCGTGCGCCTGCTGCTGGCGGGCTCGGGGCCCGAGGAGCCGCGCCTGGCCGCGCTGGTGCTGCGCCTCGGCCTGCAGGAGCGCGTGACGATCACGCGCTTCGGCTACGACGAGATGCCGGCCGCCTACCGCGCGGCCGACCTCTTCGTGCTGGCCAGCACGGCGCGCCCGGGCTGGCTCGAGCAGTTCGCCTACGTGCTGCCCGAGGCCATGGCCTCCGGCCTGCCGGTGGTGGCCACCCAGAGCGGCTCCATCCCCGAGGTGGTGGGGGACGCCGGCGTGCTCGTGCCGCCGTCCGACTTCCTGGCGCTCGCGCGCGCCTTCAAGGAACTGCTGCTGGACGGCCAGCGCTGCGAGCAGCTCGGGCAGTTCGGCCGCGAGTTGGCCGAGAGCCGCTACGACAGCCGCATCGTCGCCGGGCGCATCGCCGGCGAGTACCGCCGCCTGCTGGACGGGGAACCGCAGTCCGCGCGCGCCTCGCGCAGCGCATCCGAGACCTCCGGAGGGAACAAGCGATGAGCGCAGCGCCGCAACACGCCACGCAGCCGCCCAGCGCGAACGCACCTTCCGCGGGCACTCCGAGCCGCCGCCTGCTGCTCGTGCCGGCCGACGTCACGGCCATCCGCGCGCGCGCCGCCCAGGGCGGCAGCCATCCGCGGCACGACTTCGACGAACTGGCGCGCGCCCTCGGCGCCTCGATCCTGAGCTGGTCGGACGTGGACGGCTGCGAGCGGTTCTCCGTGCGCCTGCTCGCGCGCCTCGCCGGCAGGAACGTCGCGCTCGCCTGGCTGGGCTGGACGGCGCGCGCCGCGACCTACCTGACCACGGCCGAGAACGTCGGCATGGCGCTGGCCTGCCTGCTGCGCCTGCGCCGCCGCGGCGCCGTGCACGTGATGATCGGCCACATGCTCAGCTCGCCGCGCAAGCGCCCGCTCTTCCGCCTGCTCGGCCTCGAGCGCGCGATCCACGCGCTCGTCGCCTACAGCAGCCGCCAGACGCGGTTCGCGGTCGAGCGCCTGGGCTTCGACGAGCAGCGCACGCACTGCATCCACTTCCACTGCGACCAGGGCTTCTTCACGCCCGACGCGCTGGCGGTGCCGCCCGTCGTGCGCGACGGTCTCGTCGCCGTCGGCCGCGAGCTGCGCGACTACCCGACGCTGGTCGAGGCCGTGCGCGGGCTCGACACGCGGCTCGTCATCGTGGGCGACTCGCCCTGGTCGCGGCGAGCCGACCAGCTCGCCGACGTGGGCCTGCCCGAGAACGTCGAGCTGCGCAAGGGCCTCAGCTACGAGGCGCTGCGCCAGCTCTATGCCTCGTCGGAGCTGGCTGTCGTGCCGCTGCAGGACGTCGACTCGCCGGCCGGCGTCACCTCGGTCTTCGAGGCGCTGGCCACGGCCACGCCGGTGGTCGTGAGCGGCACGAGCGGGCTGATCGATTCGCTTGCCGGCTGCGACGGCGTGCAGACCGTGCCGCCCGGCGACGTCGAGGCCTTGCGCGCCGCTCTGCAGGGCCTGCTCGACGCCCCCGCGCGCCGCGCCGCCATGGGCCGCGCCGGCCGGCAGGCCATCGAGGCCGAACGCAGTCTCGACGCCTACGTCGAGCGGCTGGCCGGGATCGTCGAGGGCGCCGAGCAGGCCGAGGCGGCCCGCAGGCGCTCGCGCGGCGTCTTCGCCAACCTCTCGTTCGCGCGCCTCGCCGGCAGCGCCTGGCCGGTGCTCTCGGCGCGCCTCTGGCTGCGGCGCTGCCAGTCGGTCGGCCGCCGGGTGCGCACCTACGGCAAGCCGCGCATCACCAACCTGGGCCGCATGACGGTCGGCGAGCGCACCACGATCTTCTCGCACACCGTGCGCAGCGAGTTCGTGGCGCACCCGCAGGGCCGCATCGACATCGGCAGCGGCGTCTTCATCAACTACGGCGCCTCGATCTCCGCCCACGAGCGCGTGAGCATCGGCGACGGCTGCCAGATCGGCTCCTACGCCATCATGATGGACAACGACTATCACAAGGTGGGCGAGCTGGCGGCCGTGCCGCAGTCGGCGCCGATCGTGCTGGGCAAGAACGTCTGGCTCGGCGTGCGCGTGACGATCCTCAAGGGTGTCACCATCGGCGACGATGCGGTCGTGGGCGCCGGGAGCGTGGTCACGAAGGATGTGCCGGCGCGGTGTCTGGTGGCGGGAGTGCCCGCCAAGGTCGTGCGGCGGTTCGGGGTCGTTGCCGGCGCGACCGCCGCTGCAACGAGCGAGGCCACTGCAGCGGAAGCGGAGGCGGGCGCGAGCGCGCGCAGCGGCGCCGGCGAGCGCGACGCTGTGGGCAAGACCGCGGCAGTGAGGGCCTAGGCGTCAGCCTGGCGCTGGCCAGGGAGCGGCTGCACGAGCTGCCCGACGGTCGGCTGGCCGACGAGCTGCGGCACCCCGGGTCGGACGGAATCTGTCAGGTGGTGTTCGAGCCGCTGACGCTCCTCGAGAGGCTGGCGGCCCTCGTGTGGACGCCGCGCGCTCGGGGAGGCGCTGCAACACGAGATGCTCGATCTGATGGAGGAACTCGAGCGTCGCCTGTCCGCCTGTCGCGAGGCCTCGGCGACGTGGGCCGAGCACTGGCCGTCCCTCGCACGCGAACTGGATGGCAAGCCGCTGCTCGAGGCGCATGCGCTCATGGTCTTTTCGCATCGAGCCCGGCTGGCAGATGACGCCTTCAGGGGTGCAGCGCAGCTCGTCTTGAGGCAGCCGTGGCGCGCGGAGCCAACAGGCGGAAGCCGACGGCGGCCGGGGGCCCGTGGCCATCGCGCTCGATGCGGCAGCAGTCAGCAGCGATTCACTGCGCAGGCAAGGCTCGCCACGGAGGTCGGGTCGAGAGGCGCCAACCGGCTTGCGGACCGGCGCGGTTCCCGGGCTGGACCTCGACGGCCAGCGCCGTGGAGGCGGTGGCCTCGACCTGGGTGAGCCTCACCGACAGCACAAGCCCTGGCGGATCGACGACGTAGAGTCTCATGCCGGGCTTCAGGCCCTGCTCGCTTCCGGCGTCGAGGATCAGCGGTGTGTCCCTGAACACCGAATCGGCCAGACCCTGCCGCAGGGTGGGGGTGCCCGCCTCCCGCACCGAGGTCTCCACCGCCTGCTTCAGAAGATGGTCCCTGTATCCAACAGGCAGCTCCGGATCGCCGCTGACCTCCTTGAGTTCATCGCCCCTTCGCAACAGGTACGAGCCGTGCGGGTCGGCGCGCGGCTCCGTGCCGGCGTTCACGTCGTTGCAGAAGCCGACGATGTCGTCGGCCGGCACGAGATAGCAGCGCGGCCCCCACGGGATGGCCACCAGCTCTGGCGCCAGGCCGCGAAAGCCCGTGCGCTTGTTCTCGAACATGAACGTCAGCCGCAGCGTGCGCCCTTCGGAGGTCACCTCGCCATGGTTGCGGTCGTAGTCGCCGAGGCAGCCGTGCCACTCGAAGACGTAGCCCATGCCTGGCGCCAGGATGAGCGATTGGTTCACTCCCATCCCATCGCCCGCGTAGTAGTCACCGGCCCACTCATGTGATCCGAGCGTCTCGAGCGCGGAGCGGATCTCGGCGCGTCGAGCCTTGGCCGTCTGCCGCGCCTCTTCCGAGTGTCGGGCATCTCCTGGTGATTGCTGCGCTGCCGAGGCGGCTGCAAGCAGCAGCAGGACACTGTGGAACAATCGCTTCATGGCGTGGTCCCCGAGCCAGTTCGCTCGAGAGCGTACCGCACGGCCATCCGCCTGTGGCTGCTGCGCGCGGGCAGGGCGCCTCGACCCGAGGGACAGCGGTGCGCCATCGACGGGCCGTCCGGGCGGAGAGTGCCGGGCACGCATCGGCCGGCCGGCGGGCGCTGCCCGCTCCGAACCGGTTGGTCTTGCCGCCCGGCAGGGCCCGTGCTCCGTGGATCGGCCATCGAAGCCACCCAAGATCCCACGCCTCCCTCCGGCCGCCTCGGCGCGCCGGGCGCAGTCCGCACCGCCGGCGGACGCGCCGGCAGTCCCAACGCCGACAGGCCTCCTCCGTCCCGGCGGCTGGCGCCCTCGAGGTCCCCGTCCCGGGGGACCCGCGCCAGCCGGCTGCGTGTCCTGCGAGATCCGACCCCACGACTTGAGCGCAAGTCCGAAAGGCACTCCGGTCGATGAGGGCCGCGACGACGCCGTGCTGGCGCCGGATGCCGCTCTCCCGACGAGGTCGCCATGGCTGCTGCGCGAGATCAGGCTGGGGGCCGTGAGGGGCTCGCCCGGGAGATGGTGGGCGTCATCATGGCGGGGGGCACCGGCTCGCGCTTCTGGCCGGCCTCGACGCAGGATCGGCCCAAGCAGTTCCTCTCGCTCTTCGGCGACCACTCGCTGCTGCAGCAGAGCTACGAGCGCCTCGCGGCCAGCCTGCCGCCCGAGCGCATCCTGGTGCTGACGAGCGTCGAGCACGCGGGGCTCGTGCGGCTGCAGTTGCCGCAGCTGCCGCCGGAGAACGTGGTGGCCGAGCCGCAGCGGCGCGACACGGCCGCGGCGGTGACGCTCGCGGCCTGCCTGGCGGCGGCGCGCTTCGGCGATCCGATCATGGCCATCGTCACGGCCGACCACGTCATCGCACCGGTCGAGGCCTTCACGCAGACGCTGCTGTCGGCTGCGGCGGGCGCGGCGGATGGGCGGTCGCTCTACACCTTCGGCATCCGGCCCGACCACGCGGCCACCGGCTTCGGCTACCTCGAGCTGGGCGAGCCGCTGCCGAGCAGCGACGCGATCGCGCACTGGGTGCTCGGGCGCTTCGTCGAGAAGCCGGACCTCGAGACGGCGCGGGCTTATGTCGCCGGCGGCCGGCACCTGTGGAACAGCGGCATGTTCGTGTGGCGCAGCCACGCCATCCTCGAGCAGCTGCGCCGCCACGTGCCCGAGCACGAGTCGCGCATCCGCCAGGCGGTGGCGCTGGACGGCAAGCCCGGCTTCGCGGCGGAGCTCGCGTCGGCCTTCGAGCCGCTGCGCAAGGTGTCCATCGACTACGCCGTGATGGAGCGCGCGCACAACGTGCGCTGCGTCGTGGCCACCTTCGGCTGGCACGACGTGGGCAGCTTCACGGCGCTGGCCGACCACCTGCCGACGGACGCCGACGGCAACGCGCACCGCGGCCGCGTCTTCGGCGTCGATGCGCACGACAACATCGTGTTCGCGGAGGACGAGGGCGAGGTCGTGGCCCTCGTCGGCCTGCACGACCTCGTCGTCGTGCGCGCCGGCAAGCGCACGCTCGTGCTGCCGCGCGAGCGCGCCCAGGACATCAAGGAACTCGTCGCGCGCCTGGACGAGGACGTCAAGTGAACGCGACCGGAGGAACGCCCATGACCACGAGCACCCGGGACCGTCGGCTCCCGTGCTTCAAGGCCTACGACATCCGCGGCCGCGTGCCGGAAGAGCTGAACGAGGCCATGGCCTACCGCGTCGGCCAGGCGTTCGTCGAGCTGCGCCGGCCGGACCGCATGGTCGTCGGGCGCGACGTGCGCCTCTCCTCGCGCATGCTCAGCGACGCCCTCGTCGAGGGCATCACGAGCAAGGGCGTCGACGTGGTGGACATCGGCCTGTGCGGCACCGAGATGATGTACTTCGCCACCGCGCACCTCGAGGGCGCCGGCGTCGAGGGCGGCATCATGGTGACGGCCAGCCACAACCCGTCCGACTACAACGGCATGAAGATCGTCGGGCAGGGCGCGCGGCCCGTGCACGGCGGCAACGGCCTGGCCGAGATCGAGGCGCTCGTGGCCGACGGCTACCTGGCCACCGGCCCCTCGCCGCGCGGCCACGTGAAGCGGCCGTTCATCATGCCGGAGTACGTCGAGCACCTGCTGGGCTATGTCGACACGAGTGCGCTGTCCGGCATGACGATCGTCACCAACCCCGGCAACGGGGGCGCGGGCCTCGTGGTGGACGCGCTCGAGAAGCAGATGCCGGTGCGCTTCGTGAAGCTGCACCACGAGCCCGACGGTCGCTTCCCGCACGGCGTCCCGAACCCGCTGCTGCCGGGCAACCGCAGCGCCACGGCCGATGCCGTGCGCGTGGCCGGCGCCGACCTGGGCGTGGCCTGGGACGGCGACTTCGACCGCTGCTTCCTGTTCGACGAGACGGGCGCCTTCATCGAGGGCTACTACGTCGTCGGTCTGCTGGCGGAAGAGATGCTGCGCCGCGAGCCGGGCGCCAAGATCATCTACGAGCCGCGCCTCACCTGGAACACGATCGAGATGGTGCAGCGCGCCGGCGGCCAGCCCGTGCTCTCGCGCACCGGCCACGCCTACATCAAGGACAGCATGCGCACCCACGATGCCGCCTACGGCGGTGAGATGAGCGCGCACCATTACTTCCGCGACTTCGCCTACTGCGACAGCGGCATGATCCCGTGGCTGCTGGTGGCCGCGCTCATGCGCCGCACCGGCAAGCGCCTGAGCCAGCTCGTGGCCGAGCGGCAGGCGCGCTTCCCGTGCAGCGGCGAGATCAATCGCGAGGTGTCGGACGTGCAGCGCACCCTCGATCGGGTGCAGCTCCAGTACGCCGCCGACGCGCTCGCCGTCGACACCACCGACGGCCTCTCGTTCGAGTTCGAGGACTGGCGCTTCAACCTGCGCCCGAGCAACACCGAGCCGGTCATCCGGCTCAACGTCGAGAGCCGGGGGGACACCGCGCTCATGCAACGGAAGACCGAGGAGATCCTGCGCCTGGTCGATGCGACCTGACAGGACGCCGCAAAGAGAGAAGCAGCCCTGTGACCGTGGGGGCGGTGCGGGGGTGACCCCGCGCCGCCTCCTTTTGATTCAGGCCTTGCCGTCGGCCGCCGGGAACTCCCGCTGGTAGTCCGCGATCGACGCCAGGATCACCGCCTCGGCGTGCGCCCGGTCGTAGGGCTCGCCCACCGATACCGGCTGCTTGCCCGAGCGCGGCAGCTTGTAGGTCGCGAAGTAGTGGATGAGCCGGTCGACCAGGGCCACCGGCACGTCCTGGATCTCCGCGATGTCGCCGTAGACCGGATCGTCCCGCAGCACCGCGATGATCTTGTCGTCCGCCTCGCCGGCGTCGAGCATCGGCAGCCCGCCCACCACCTTGGCGCGCAGCAGCACCTCGGCGCGCGTGATGGGCCGCTCGCTCAGCACGCAGATGTCGAGTGGGTCGAGGTCGCCGCGCAGGGCCCCCGGCATGAGCGCCGCCACGCCCGGGCCGGCGTAGGTCTGCGGGATGAAGCCGTAGATCGACGGCGGCAGCGACGAGGTGCGCTGCGCCCGATCCACCTTGAGGTAGCCCGAAGCTTTGTCCACCTCGTACTTCACGAGATCGAAGGGCGTGATCTCGACGAACACATTGACCATCGACGGCGGCGAAGGCCCGGGGTCGAGGCCATGCCACGGATGGGGACGGGAGGTGGAGAAGGTCATGGGGGGCCTTGAGGTGAGGCGGCGAGGAACGCCGCTAACTAAATCCATGTTGCAGTTCTGTGCAATCTAGATGCACAATCCACGTATCCACAACTATCGGCTACTTACGTCAGGCAGCCACAGTTCGCTGAATTGAAAGTAGCTGCAACTCACGGCTGGCGCAAAGTGGCGTCGAGATCCGTGGTTGTTTGGCTGGCGCCGTCTGCAGCAACTGAGGAGCATAGAGTATCGCGGTATGCTTTGAGTACTGCCGCTGCCACGCGACGGGTTTTTCCGATGCAACTTTGAACCGCGGCGAGCGATTTTGGGTCGAGGCTGTAGTGGGCTACATCCGAAGTATCGCGCACGGCCTTCAACTCATCGACCTCACTCTTGAGTTGGTCGCTCACACCACAGCTGCGATATCTTGATTGGTACCTGTCTTTTCTCCGCGCAGGATCTCCAATGACTGCGCAAATAGCCTTCCAGAGAGTTAGGAATTCGGCTACGACGAGCGGACCAGATGCAGCAAGGCCCAACGCACTTGCGCTTTGTGTCGCCTTCTGCACTTGGAGCGCCGCCGAGAAATAATCTACAGCTGTGTTTAGACGGTCGTCGACCATCACTGAAGCGTCCGCAGCGCACACGAATGCTGACGTGACGGCAGTAGTCTGATAGATGCGAAAGTTGGCCAACATCAGCTCCTGAGCGTTCTTAGGCGGCATCAGCTTGCCATTAATGAGTATGCCGAGGACGCGGGCTTCGATGAGTGCTCCGAGCGTCAAAGACACGTGACCAAGCAACGTATTTACGGCGCTCTTGACGGTCTGAAGCCCAAAGTCGCCGTCAATGGCATCGCTAGTGGCCGTAAGGAAATTATCGCGCAAAATGAAACGAACTCCATCGATTTCGAAGTTGCCATTGACCATCTCACCTTCAAGTCTGTAACGAGAGAGTGTGCCGTGATCAGCAAACTGCCCTGTCCTAGTGTCGAGGACCTTGCTGATAACACGAGTCTCTCCAGATTCGTTGGCTGGAAGTACGGTTAGGTTGTCCTCCGGAAGCCCAAAGACCGAAGGAGGCTCAAGCTGGAGCGTCAGTTCAATGCTCATGCAGCCAATCTTTCTTTGAGCCAACTGGTGCGGCCAGCGGCCGTGCTCCATTGTGACGTATTTGTTGGGTTTCGATCATAGCCTGCAAGCCACCCATGAGTGTATGCGTGGCAAGACGTCGGCCAGTGAGCGGGCTTGAACTGCCAACCTCTCAACGTAACCCTCAAACGAAGGGGCCAGTGATCTGTAGTGAGCAAGGACTACGGCTTGCCACATTACAGCGCAGGACTCAATCGACAATAGTCCTCCTTCAAGCATGATGCGTCGACACTTGACTTCTTTACCTAGATGGACAAGCCTGCACAACCGCCACCAAGCAATTGCGGTCAAGCAAATGCAGACCCAAATCATTGGAATACTAGTGCCCTGGATGGTTGTCTCGCTATCCTCGAACCATGATAGCAATGCGCCGAGGCAAAGTAGAAGCCAGCAGGCCCACTGCATTCGAGACAGGAATCGAAGAAGCGCTTCTAGTTGGCTTCCTGGGTAATAGGTTGCATTGCGAGAGGCGGCTAGCGCTGATGTATTCCACCATGGATACCCAGCGGTTGCCCTATGCAGCTCTACATTGTGGTTGCGAACGGCAAGATGCCAATCTCGAAGGACTTGTTTGTGAAATGGCGTATGGGCATATGAGAGTTCCGGCCAAGGGATGATATGCGCAATAAACTTGCGGCAATTCCACCATGTCCTGCTCCATCCCGCGCGGGTCTCGTATGTCTCATACAGTTTGCCGAAGGCGGTGGCTTGCACAACGCGCCACGCCTTGAGCTGTTCCTCCCATGCAATATGGTGCGCCATAGACGGAAGCCATGCACCGTTATGATCAATATGTGCTTCGGCTACATAGGGCGGCAAGTGGAGAGTCGATCGGCCTGCTCTCGCCATATGCAATTCGTGGCCAAGGATGCGGTTGGCCGTGGTGTATTTATGCAATATGATACGGGCAACACTAGCAAGCAGATACGAGACCGGCACGGCTGCAACCACGACGAAGGGATATTGTACTACAGCCGCAAGGCAGAGCCCTAGAAGGAGGCTTCCCACGCTAAGCGCCCGAAAAAATACATCGGTAGTGCAGGCCTTAACCTCATTGGCTTCTCTGCGAAGCCCGGGAAGCAGCCCCTCGTCGTACTGCTGCGGTTGCTGCTTGTCTATCGGCAGGAAGTCAGAAAGGTCCGTTAGATCCATGTGCGCATTATCCGCGTGTTTGGGCCGCCCCCGATCTCGTGCGGACGCATAGGGACTCGGCGGCGATGAGGCGGGTCTGTGCTGGTGCGTCGGCACTCGTGGCATCGCGCGTACTTCGCTGGAGCGCCCTCGGCGGTCCGGCTTGCCTGTTGTTGGTCTATCGCTATCGAGCACAAAGCGTCCGCCC
>Ga0315912_10002708_pt1 | contig 18485 bp, 12 predicted proteins | sample VfabasoilMG_FD_204469 | JGI IMG/M metagenome (GOLD analysis project Ga0315912, IMG submission 204469) | Garden soil microbial communities collected in Santa Monica, California, United States - V. faba soil | ecosystem: Environmental > Terrestrial > Soil > Garden | place: USA: California...
GGGACATCAACTGGGCCGTCCTGGCGAAGCTTCGCCCGACCGATAGCGATCCGCACAAGACGGAGAAGGCCGCCCTCGCGAAGATGATTCTACCGTCTCTCAATGATCCGGATGCCTTCGGCGCTGTTCATCAAGAAATCTATTCGCGCGCAGAACCACCGGAGCAAAGTGAACACACCTATGGCCAGTTCCGGCATTACACCTCCTTGGTCCGTCACCTTCCCGGCGTGAAGTTCGTCGAGACCGGGTACGGCGCACTGTCGAGGATCGTCGACAAGAGCTCGCAAATCGAGATGCGCGTCGACTCGAGCTTCTGCGAGTACCTCGTCAACTGCAACGTGATCGTCGGGACCAAGCTGTCCGCCGAGGTGCGCTATACCGACTCCAACAGCAAGGAAACAACCGCGACCGCACCGCTCAAAGCCAATGGCCAAGGTTGGGTGATCGCGAGCGATCTGGAGAAGCACATCCGCGACCAGCTCAAGATTGTGGTCTATTACTCGCTCGACGAGGCCAGCCGCGTCGTCATTCTCGAGTCCGAAGACAAGGCCACCGTCGAAAATCTGGGTCTGATTACGACCTTCCCCGCCATCACCGAGGTCACCGCGCTCTCGAACGGGACCGCCGCGGAACCCAATAACAGCAGCGCGCGGTCGACCATTCCGCTCTCGTGGGCGCTCAACTTGTCGCGCAAGACGGCGACGAGCGCAGCCGTGACCCTGCCGTGGCTCATGGGCATCAACACACGTGGCATGCCCCGTCTCGCCGACTACATCTCCATCTTCCCTCACGTTTCCGCCATAGTGCCGTTCTCCGACCAGGACTCCGGCAGCAGCGATGGCACCGACAAGCCGCCCGCCCGCATCGCGCTCGGCGCCGGCGTCGCACTCGCGAAGGCCTTCACCATCTCCGTGGGCTGGCCCATCAAGGGCGAGACCCAGACCTACCTCCTGTTAGGCGTTTCCGCGACCGACTTGGCCGACGCATTCAAGGCCATGAAGTAGGCCAGGGTAACTGGCGTCAATTGTCACCGCGCCGCAACAATCCGGCCGTGCCTGACTGGTCATTTGTTTTGGCGCGTTCGTTGAGGGTGGCAACGAACCACATCTACGCCTAGCATCGAATAGTTGCTTCCGCTGGGCCGCCGGCGGCAACACAGAGCGCAAAGGCAAAGCGACCAACACTTCGGTAGTCCATGGGGCGACTTCACGCATGGCAGGCAGCTGGTTGCGTCGCTGGAGGGTGACATGATCCGAGACCGTTTTCCGGCGGCCGCTTCGCAAGCCCGAGCTCGTCTGACCGGGGCCGAGGCCGCGCGCGCCCCGACCCGCACCATGTCCGTCATCGCCCAGGACCCAGGGGTCCGGCGCGACGGCAAGATCCTGATGGCGAGGATGGAGGTGCCCGCTGACGACTTGCGCGAGGGTCCCATGGGCTATCGGGTGCAGGTCGTCGATTACGACGCGACGACGCACGAGTTCCACGGTTCCCACGCTCTTCCGGCGTCGTTCGCCGATGAACCCAAGGCGTGGCGCGACGGCGATCCGAGCATTCTCAACGACTACGGCTTCCACGCGCAGAACACTTACGCGCTCGTGATGAAGACGTTGGCGCGCTTCGAATTTGCCTTGGGCCGGCGCATTTCCTGGTCGTTCGACACCCATCAGCTGAAAGTCGCCCCGCACGCGATGGCGGACGCGAACGCCTTCTACAGCCCCCAGATCGAGGGGCTGGCGTTCGGCTATTTCGCGAGCAACTTCGGCAAAAAGGTCTTTGCGTGCCTCGCGCAGGACGTGGTCGTTCATGAAACGACACACGCGCTCTTGGACGCGCTTCGCGAGCGGTACATGGACCCCTCCACCCCCGATCAGGCCGCGTTCCACGAAGGGTTCGCCGACGTCGTGGCGCTGCTGTCGGTGTTCGCTCAGCCCGAGGTGGTCGAGCATCTCTTGCTCGGGGAGCGTCGGCAGACTGCGAAGGAGTTGTTCGTCACGCGCGCGGAGCTCGCGCCCGACAAGCTCCGGGTGAGCGCGCTCTTCGGTCTGGCCAAGCAGATGGGCGCGGAGCTCGCAGGGGTGCGCGGCAAGCCTTTGCGCCGAAGCTCGGAGATCGAGCCTGACCCGGCGCTCAAGGATACCAGCGAGTACAGGGAGCCGCACCGACGGGGCGAGCTGTTCGTCGCAGCCGTCATGCAGGGGTTCATCAATGCCTGGTCGGAACGCGCTCTGAATGCGGGGCTGAAACGGCAGGCGCGTTTTCCGGTGCGACGCGTCGCCAGCGACGGCGCCGACATTGCCGATCTGCTGGTCACGATGTGGATCCGCGCGGTGGACTACATGCCTCCGGTGCACCTGGAGTTCGGCGACGCGTTGAGCGCCGCGCTCACGGCGGACTTCGAGGTCCGGCCCGACGACTCCCGCTACGAGCTTCGCAAGCACATGCGCGACTCCTTCGCGGCCTTCGGCTTCATGCCGGCGTCGGATCCGAACGGCAGCGGCAGGTGGCGCAAGCCGCCGGCAGGGCTGAAATACGACCGCGTGCGCTTCGAGTCGATGAAGACCGACGAGGACGAGGTCTTCCGCTTCATCTGGGACAACCGAGCGCCGAAGCTCTTGAACCTGCGCGACGGCGCGTACACGCAGGTGCTGTCGGTCCGGCCCAGCACGCGGACTGGGGTCGACGGGTTCGTGGTGCGCGAGACGGTAGCGCAGTACTACCAAGTGGCCCGGCTCACGCCCGACGAGCTGCTCGACGTAGGTATCAAACTACCGGCCGACTACGTGCAAAGCCTCGAAACGGCCCGCCCCGTGCCAGCCAGAAGGCGTCCGCGTGCCAACGGCGCCGGCAACGACCACGATCACGACGAGACGCCCGCGCCGCCTGCCGATGAAGACGAGCTCGAAGCGCAGACGACGCCAGTGTACGGCGGCGGCATCCTGATCTTCGACGAGTATGGCAGGGTGAAGTACTTCGTGGAGAACGACGTATTCGGCGCGAAACAGACCGCGCGGCTCGAGTACCTGTGGAAGGAAGGTCTGCTGCAGCCTGGCAACAAGACGGCGCGGCTGCGAACCACACGCTTGTCGACCTTGCACCGCCTCCGGGCCTTGAGCCCGGGAGCGTCGCGCACACAGAGGTGGTAGCGATGGCCAAGCGCCCCCAAAAAGTCGAGATTCGTTCGTTCCAGGTGGGTTTTGGCGACTGCTTCCTGCTGTCGTTCATCTACAGCGACAAGGACAAGCGGCACGTCTTGATTGACTTCGGCACGACCGGTCTACCGCAGAAAGCCAAGCCGTCGGCCCACATGCCGAAGATCGCGCGGGCCATCGCCGATATCGTAGGCGAGGGCAACCGCCTCACCGCGATCGTGGCTACGCATCGCCACGCCGACCACATCAGCGGCTTCGCTACCGACAATAGCAACGGCGGCGCCGGCAAGATCATCGCCGCACTGAGGCCGCAGATCGTCCTGCAGCCGTGGACCGAAGATCCCCGCGCCAAGCCGACCGCGTCGAGCGCTTCGACCGCCGCCGGTGGGACCAAAGGGTTCGTCGCACGGCTCGCGAACATGAACGTGTTGGCCGATCGTATGCGCCGGCTCGCCGAGGGCAACCCTCCCTGGATGAGCGCCGCGGTGAAGAAGGAGCTGCATTTCCTGGGCGAGGACAACCTGGCCAACAAGTCGGCCGTGAACAATCTCATCGCCATGGGCAAGGCCGGCACGAAGAAGCCGAAGTTCCTGCGTTACGGTGCGAAAACTGGGCTCGAATCGCTGTTGCCGGGCGTCACCGTGCGCGTCCTCGGTCCGCCCGATCTCACCCAGACGGACGCGATCCGCAAACAGCGCTCCAAAGACAACGACCAGTTCTGGCATTTCGTGAGCGGCGCCGTGACCGAGCAGGTGGTCAGGCAAGCCACGACCACCAAGCGGGGCCGCGGGAGGAAGGCGGTGCCCGAAGAGGGGCGCTGGTTCCGGGACCGTCTGCAAAGCGTGACGGGTCAGGGGCTGCTCGAAATCGTGCGGCAGCTCGACGACCAGATGAACAACACGAGCCTCATCCTGCTGTTCGAGGTGTTCGGCAAGAAGCTCCTGTTTCCCGGCGACGCTCAGTTCGAGAACTGGAGCTACGCCATGACGGAAGCCAAGGACAAGGCGACGGTCGCCAAGCTCATGAAGGACGTCGACTTCTACAAGGTCGGCCACCACGGCAGCCTGAACGCCACCCCCCGGCAGTGGGTCTGGGAGGCGTTCGACAAGAAGAAGGGGCGCAAGCTCCAGACCATGATCTCCACCATGGCGGGCAAGCACGGCAAAACGGCCAGCAAGACGGAAGTGCCGCGACGCACCCTGATGACGGCCATCGAGGCAGGCAGCCGGCTGAAAAACACGCAGGATCTCAAGAAGAAGGAAGACGGCGTCGTGAACCTCGCGACGATCACGCCGTAGACTCGTCGCTGCCATCGTCAAAGACCGACGCGAGTGCCAGTAAGCGTGGCTGAGCGCTACTCGCCCCCGAACTCGATTTCGAAGTACCGCTCATTCACTTCGACCGACTTCGCGAAGGTAGCGCTCGCCTCCTCGTCGATGCCGTTGTCCATTCGCACCACTCGATTGCGGCAACGCTCGCGCAAGCGATCGAGCAGGGGGCTGAACGGCATCTTTCTCCAACCGATCTTCGCCGCGGTGGTCTGCATCACCGGGATGAACGCGCTGAGGCTTCGGCTCGTCATACGTTCGAGTCCCTTCTCCCGCAGCGTGGCGTTGTGGCTCGCGTGATGCCCGACCTTGTAGAACACCGTCCTCGCTAGCAAGTCTTTGGCCGTGATCTTTTTGCGCTCGAAGCGCACGTCATCCCATGAAAGCCAGTTTCCGACCTGAGCGTCCGCGGCGAAGAGCAGCACGTCACCGCGGTCGCCGAGCTCGAAGGCGAGCACCAGGCTCGTGTTGTTGGTGTCACTGTCGAGCATCAACGCGAGCTCGCTCGTTACGGCCAACCAATCTTCGTCGATCCGTCGCCAGGCTGGAGTACCGTTGGCCGAATCGGTGGGTGGCCCCGGCTGGAACCCGTAGTGACCCGCGAAGAACGGATCCCCCTGGGCGTCGGTCGCTGGGATGCGATAGAAGGCATCGAATGGCTGATAAAATTCATCTTCGTCGCCTCCGGCCGCGCTAGCACCGGCGAGAAACGCGGCGGTCGCGGAGAGCCGCTGATTCTCCTCGTAGGTCTCGGGATCGCGCGTCGTCGGCAGGTCTTTCTTGATCGCCGCGAGGTCGCGTGGAGGGCCGAGCACGTAGACGCGCACGCCCGTGATTCCCGGCACCTTCTCCTCGTCACCCGGGTTCAGGAACTTCTTCGGTGCCTGGTGCTGCTTCAGGAAATCGAGCGCAGCGCGCGTCTTGTCTCCCTTCGCGCCGAGCTCGCCTGGGCCGAAGAAGTCGAGCAGCGAATGAACACCGGCCATGGTCTGAGCACGCCTTGCCGCGAGTCGAAAATCCGGCGGCGTCGTGACGTTCGCCGTCTGCTCCCAGAGAGCGACCGCCGCTGCGAGCTTTTTCACCCTTTCGCCGCGACCAGCTCGAATGCTCTTCGCCAGCTTGTCCTTTGGGTTCTCGGTCCAGGCCATCCAGATCTCGCCGATCTCGATGCCGCTGAATAGGTCTTGTGCGGTGGCAAAACCCGAAACGTGATCCCAGTGCTCGTGGGTGACCACCACCACGTCGAGCTTGCCTCCACAGTCCTGCGCGAGCTGCTTGACCACCTCGTCGGTCTTGGCTTGGCCGTCGGGTGATCCCAGCACCACGCCACAGTCGATCAACATGCTCTTCGTCCCGCCGCCGTCGGTGAACCTGAGCAGGAAACAGTCGCCGAGCCCCTGACGGTACATACGTACCTTGACAGACGCGGTCACGGTGCCGGCTCCGAGCCGCCAGAGCGGTGAAGCATGGCGAAGGGCTCATGGGCGGTGCGCACACCCCCGAGGTAAGTAGCCCGCAGGCTGCCGTCGCGGACACCTGCCACGAGATCCTGTTGCCTCTTCAGGCGCCGCTCGTCGTCGATGCCCTTGCAAATGGCGTACTGCAGGCGACCAGTGTCGAGGTTGAAGATCAGGGTGGCGCCGCCGCGGAAGGGGACACCCTCGGCGACCAGGTCCTTGCGCTTCTGGGTGATCGTCACCACGGCGTGGTTCAGGGCGTCGCCGTCCGGGCCGACGCGTTGCGCTGAGCGCACACTGTGGAGCTCGAACCGGTTCGCGCCCCCCGACTGCTCGAAGCCCGCCAGCGGCTCGAAGAATTTCAGCGCCTGCCCGGTCACCTCCTCGAAGAAAGGCACCCAGAACGACGCCTTCGTCCGTATCCATTCGTGCAGCTCACCAGCGAACCTCTTCGAGTTGTCGTAGTAGTCCCGACGCGAGGTTGCCGCGTTGCGGAGCTTCGCGGTGTAGGCTCGAAGCTCCTGCGAGAAGCTCTGCGCTTTGCCCTCGTAGCTCGACCTGCGGGACACCGGCCAGCGCAAGCTGTCTATCGAGAGCGTCTTGACGTCACTCGGATAGATGCCACGTCGCCGGAAGGCTTCGATGAAGGCGACCCGGTACCCGAGATCGTCGTCCGGGACCAAGTCGGAGTCGGCGGTGATGATCGCGCGTAGATAGTCGCCGAAGTCGATGTCGACCGGTGGCGTGTAGTCGAGCGCCCGTACGCACATGTTGAGCACGTGCTGCGCCGACTTGGCGGCCTCCTGCGCCAGTCGATTCACGAGATCCGGGTGGATCGCTCCTGGTGCAAGCACGCCCGTGCCGCTCGTCGCAATGCGGTACAGATCGGCGACTCGGATGCGATAGATCGCGCGGAACGCGTCGAAGATGGCCGCGACGAGGATCGCTCCGCGATCGTGCGGCTCCCACTTGTGCCGGTAGTCCTCTGGGTCAGGCTTTTGGGGGCGCCATTCGTTGGTCACCGGGTCGACCGCGCCGATGGCATCGCGCAGCGCGCCATGCAACCCAACGCCGCGCCCGAACTGCTGAGCCAGCCTGCCGAGCTCGTTTTGGCTCGAGAGGTCGCCACGCGTCTTGGCGATCTGGTGCCTCAGCACCTCCGGGAAGCTGAAATGCTGGAACAGGGCCACGATGTCCGCGATGGCCTCGTGAAATGCGAGCGAGTCTGGGTTCGTGGGCTCGGTGTAACGGGGGTGTAGGCCGTCCAGAAGCGCGTGCGTGGTTTCGTGGGCGATCACGTCGTGCGACAGGCACGTGAACACGGTGCCACCGGGGAAGTGACCGTCGCTCGTGGTCGAGGGGCTCGCCATGAAGTAGCCGAATAGGAGCGCCTTTTTGCTCGGGCTATAATACGCGTTGGCCTCGCGAAGCGCGTGCGGATAGATACGCAGCCGCTGCACGTAGTCGTCGACGTGGACCGGCTTGGGCGGCGGCGGATCCAGGCGCACCACGTGTGGTGCCCAGAACGCGTAGCGGCCGAGCGCCCGTTCGAAGTTCCGGATCGTGGTCATTGCCACGGCGTAGACCATCTGTTGGTGAAACTGCGGATTGCCCTCGGTCGGAGCCAGGCCATCTTGCGCAAGCACCAGAGGTGAGTCGAGATCGATGGGCGCGTAAAAGCATCGACTTGCCGGATCGTAGTCGATGACCTCCAGGTACTCGCCGACCGGCCCCTTGGACAGCCCTTCCGTGGTCAGCTCGTCAGAGTTCGCATGCTCCGCCGCTCGCCGCCTCACCCGCTCCGCGTTGTCCTCCCACGGCACCTTGAACACGACCTCGTTCACCAGCGCCGTATCGAGTTGTACCGAGAGACTAGGATCGAAAGCGTAGCCGCGTAGGCGACGAAAAGCGGGACTCGCTACCGGCTCCTGCCGAGTAGTTGCATAGCGTCCCGCCTGCTGACTGGCATTTGCCGTCACGCCCCAACAAGTACGTGATCGGTGCGCGCTTGTCGACCAACCAACGTGGCACAGAACAAATACCTATGACCGCCGTGTTGTTAGACTGCCAATCGCCAGCATCGGCCCGCAGCTCGACGTACCTTCTCGGAAACGTGGCGGTCCCCGCGTCGAGCATCGCTAGCATCGAGCGGATCTCATCGAGCTCGACACCGAGGCGACGGAACAGGCCAATCGCGGCCACCTCGACCCGCGTCGAGGCGACCGCGAAGGCGACCGCGAGAGCGTACCGGTCACGCAGTTCGAGCTCGGAGCTCCTGCTCGGGCCGCTGAGCGGCCACGTCAACGCCGACCAGCATCTCGAGGACGCGCTTGGATGCCCCCGGGTAGAAGCCCGCGTCGGGCTCGAAATACTCCGGATTTTCGAAGGTGCCGAAGAGAATGTCGATGAACGGAAGTCGACTGTAGTTCTTCGTGTGGAGGCCGCGCCGGTGGTGAACGCTATGCGACTCGGGCCGCTGGATGAAGTAGCCGAGGACGCGCGGCGTCTTCACGTTCGCGTGCTGGAAGATCGAGAGCCCCACGGCGACGATTCCGGCGAGCGCCGCGGCCTGAGCGCTCACGCCGAGCAGCATCGTGCCGACGACGGCTCCGACGAATCCGCCCACCGCAATCTCGAGGGGGTGGAAATACGCCGAGCCAAAGACATCCACGCGTTCAGCGCTGTGGTGCACCTGGTGGTAGGCGCGCCAGAGGATCGTTCCGTGGCTCGCCCGGTGCACCCAGTATCCGACCAGCTCGCCGGCGAGGAACGTGACGGCGGCGCCGCCCAACGTCCCGAGCCACTCGAGATTCATCAGGCGATGAGCTCGAATGAAATCGATATACAGCAGCGGGACGGACGCGGAAACCGCGCCCGTGACGAAGAAACCGATGACGCCCTTGAGCCTCCATCCGGTCACCTTCGGTAGCGGGCGCGCCGGGCGGAATGCTTCGATGACGATGAAGGCGACGAAGAGCGTCGTCAGAGCGAGGGGGAATGCTTTTTCGAAGTCCATGGGAAGTCTCCGTCTTCGGCACTAGGCGCGCAGGTCTGCGGTGCGTTCCTGCACCTTGCGCAAGCCTTCGAGGGTGACGCCGGGGACGACGCCGAAGCCCTCGAGCACGCGGCAAAGCGTGATCGAGAAGCGCTCGAAGGCGTCGCTCCGGCGCAGCTCGTCGAGCTTTTCCCGCTGGCCCTTGAGCAGGATGAAGTTGTTCGTGCTGCCGAAGTGCGGTGTGAGGCCGATGACCTCGTAGGCCTCGAACCAGCCTTCCTTCTTGAAGCCTTCGATGGTCGCGAGGCTCGTCTCGAGCATCTTCCAGGCCTCGGCTTCGCGACCCGACACGGGACGATTGAACCCAATGAACAGACAGGCAGTTGACATGTGCTGACCTCCACCCCGAGGGCGTGACTCCGCGAGTCACGGCGCGTGACCCCGTCCTGCGGCCCGCCAGGGAGGGTCAGCTCGTCGGTCGGTACACGACGGAAATCCCCGTCTTTATCGACACTTCGAGATGCCGCCCCAGCTCCGGCAGCTCCGCCGAGATGCGCCGGATCGCTCCCTTCAAGCGCTTGTGGACGTTCACGCGGGCACGCTCCTCTGCGCTCCCCCCGCGCCTCGGCCGGCCGCCGAGCCCGACGCCGCGCCGCAGCTCGTCCTCCAGGAATTCGAGCTCGGCCTGGATGCGCTCGCGTCGGGCCGCATCGTTCCAGCGCTCCACCTCGTCGAGCTCCGCGCGAAGCTCCGCCGAGCGCTTGCGGTACTGGGCGACCGCCGCGGGGTCGAGCAGCTCGCCCGAGTCCCCGCGATCCACGGCCCCTTCGGGCTCGCTCGGCCGCGAGAGATCGAGAGCGTGGAACTCGCGCCCGGGGTGATCCACGAGCTCCTTCAGGATCTCGAGCGCACGAGAGTGCTTGAAGCGCGCCGTGCGTCCACCGCTCGTGGCGGCCCACACCTCGCCCTCGCGCAGGAGGCTGAAGCCGGGAACGAGTGGCAAGCTCGTCCCCGAAGGCTCGGGCCGAGCAGGACGAGTCGGCAAAGCCTCCCGGAGCGCTGCGATGCGGCGCTCGGGCCCGGACATGGACAGCCCCTTGGCGGTCGCGTCCGCCAACTCGAGCAAGCTCTTCGCGCGCTCCGCGTCGCCGTCTGCGTTTCGCCGGAGCAACACGGATGCGAGTGCGATTTCCGAGTCGAGGCGTGCGGGGCGCGCGCCGAAGAGCTCCGCGGCCTCGAGGGAGCTTTCCAGCGCACGTATGGCTGCCTCGAAGTTCCCGAGCGCGGCGTGGCATCGGCCGATGACGTCGACGGTGAACCCGTCCCAGACGAAGCCCGAGGCGCCCCACGAGACTGCAGGAAACGGCAAGGCTTCGAGGTGGGGCAAGAGCCAGCGCAGGGTCTCGACATGCTCCACGCGGGCGGCCGTTTCCGCGGCTAGCGCGAGCACGTTAGGAATGAGCGGCAAGAATTCCGGCAGCGGCAGCATCTTCTCGAAGATGGCCCGGGCCGTCGCGTACTCGCCGAGGCGCGCGCGGACGGAGGCGGCACCCAGCTGGCGCATGAGCTGTTCGAGCGACGCGTTGCCTCCGAGCCCGGAAAACTCAGACGAGGGCGCCAGGTCGACGGCCACCATCTTTGCTCGAGACGCGCCGACCCGATGAAAATGCAGCGTGCTCGTGGCTTGCGGATCGTCGAGCTCGGCGATGTGGCCCGCCGCCTGCTCGATCGCAGCGTCGGAGTCAGCGAAGCGCCCTTCGATGAGGGCCCGCATGGATGCGAGGAGTGCGCTTTGCCAGCGGAAGCGCGCGTGTCCCAGCATGCGACCGACCCGCTCTTCCCCCTGCATGGCTCGTCTCATGTCCTCCAGATCGCCCAGCTCGCTCGCGTCGATCGCCCAGCGTACGTACCCGCGCTGTGCGCGCACGAGATCGTGACGGCTCATCGCGAGCGCCGCGAGCTCACTCGAGACGTCGCGTCGCCTGGCGGGTGGGGCGAACCCGGTCAAGGCCGCCCCGCCCGTGTAGAGCGCGTGGAGCAATGCGTCCGGATCGTGCGCGCTGCGGGCGAGCTCGATGGCCTCGAACGCCTGTGCCACGGGACTCTGCGGGTCACGGTCCGGCTGGCGCGCGCCGGCGAGCCTCGCGAGCACCTTGGCCCTCAGCGCTGGTTGCGCCGTTCCGAGCAGCTGGAGCGCTCCCTCGAGTAGCTCGATCTGGAGCGTATCGACCACGGCCACGCGAATTTCCGCGCCGTACACCAGTGCGGCGTGCGCGAGGCGCGGAGCGTCGGCGCGTGCCCGTGCGCCTGTCGCGACCGCCGCGCAGATGGCCCTGCTGCGCGCCCCCTCGCCCACGAGCACGAGCGCCTCGGCGAGGGCAAGCTCGATGTCGGCACGCAAGCCATCATCGGCCGAGTCGCCGAGCGCCGCCACGGCTCCTTCGAGCAGCTCCACTGCACGATCGAACGCGAGCTCGCGCTCGCAGACCTTGGCCGCGGAGCGTGCTGCTGCGACGGCCTGCATCGGCTCCGCCTCGGGCAGTGCCAGGAGGAGATGTCGTGCGACCGATTCCTCCCGGCCAGCGGCCGCCGAGCCAGAGCGTGAGAGCGCGTCGGCGGTACGAAGATGGAGGCGCGCTCGTCGAACGGGGTTGATGCCGTCGTAGAGGCACTCGCGGAAAAGCGGGTGCGAGAAACTCAGCCGCTCGGCAGCGGTTCGCTCGACGATCCCGGAAAGGAGCGCGCCCGCCAGGCGTTCGGCAAGCTCGTGCCGCGGGCGCTCACAGACCGTCGCCAGGATGTCGAAGGACGCTTCCCGACCGACGACGGAGAGCGACTCGAGCGCGCCGCGAGCGTCCTCGTCGAGCCCGAATAGGCGTTCCGTCACGAGCGTGCGCACCGCGTCCGGAATACGCTTCGAGCCGGCGCCGCTCTGCACGAGCCGGATCACCTCTTTCGCGAAGAAAGGATTCCCTTCGCTCGTTTCGTAGACATGATCGACGATCTCGGGCGCGAGCGGCTCCAGGTCACGAGTGAGCTCGGCCAGATCATCGCGGCGCAAGCGCGGCAGCGAGAGGCTCGAGCCCTCGCGTCCGATGCGGTCGAGCAGGGCGCCGATCTCCGCGCGTTTTCGTGCCTCCGCCTCGCGATGAGTCCCCATCACGAGCAGAGGTAGCGTTCTGAGACTGCGAGACAGGAACAGCAGCGCGGTCACCGTACCGCGGTCGGCGGCGTGCAGGTCGTCCAGCACGACGACGAGCGGCGCTCGCTCGGCGGCAGTCGCGAGCACCGCGCGCAGCGCATCATGGCGACGAAATTGCCGGGCCTCGACCTCCTCGTCGGTCGTCTCGGCACCCTCACTCCAGAGCGACCCGAGGTCGCGCCGCAGGGCCTCACCCGGCTCCGGCAAGACGCCACGCAAGTGCCGCAGGATCTGGATCCAGGGCCAGTACGCCGGGGCACCTCCGCCGTCCCACGCCGCCCCCCACACGACGGTCGCGCCCGCTTCCTCGGCTCGCCGTGCCGCCTCCTCCACCAGGCGTGTCTTGCCGATCCCTGGCTCCCCGCGCACGAGACAGACGGAGCCTCGCCCACCTCTTGCTGCGGCCAGCGCAGCGAGCAGCGCCGCCAGCTCGGAGCGCCTGCCTACGAAACCTCCGCGACCGCGACCGTTCTCCTGCTGCGCAACCATCGGAGTCGGCGCATTGTACGTTACCATCGACGTGACTGGTAACGAGCGGTACGTTGGAAAGCGAAATGAAAGCAAGGGCACGATTCGAAAGTGTTCATGAGCGGCTGGTACGGAGGCTGGCGCTCGGCGTCGCCCTGGCGAGCGCTGCCTGTGGGCCGGCCATGGGTGAAGACGGTCAGCCGGAGCCCGACCCCACCGCACTGACGGAAGAAATCCGGAGCGGAACGCTGACGCAGAAGCGGGGCGTCATTCAGCTCAGGCTCGACGGCAGCGATCGTGACCACATCTGCACCGGCGCGATGATCTCCCAAAAGCATGCCATCACCGCCGCCCACTGCCTCAAGACAGTGCTCGGCAGCGCCAAGTCGGGCTGGTTTCGCGCGTGGCTCCGCTACTACGACCCACTCTTGCCGACGGGCACGTATCGATGGGTCACGAGTAGCTTCGACGACGGCGAGCCGTCGGAGTGGTTCTGGGGTGACATCCACGACGACTTCGCCGGCGAGGGCGACTGGGAGGACGACCTCGGGCTCTTGAGGCGCTTCAACGGCACGTTCCCAGGGACGACCACCAACGACTACTTGAGACTCGGGCAGGGGAGCTGCTCGCAGATCGATCGGAACGAGCGCTTCGGGGCGGGCGCGAAGGGCTTTTCTGGAGAAATCGACAACCTGCTGAGGAAGAGCCCGGTCAACGTCTATTCGTGCTTTCTCGAGGAGTTCTTCGATCTCTCGGGCGGCGATCAGACTTGCGGGGGAGATTCTGGCGCGCCGCACATCAACCTGGCGGGTAGCTTTGACGTGATCACGGGCGTCTTCAGCGGAAACAGTCCGGGTAACAACGTCTGTGCCGAGTCAAACACCGAGCAATGGTCCATGCGCATGAACTCCGACAAGATCGATTGGCTCAGCGGAAAAATGGACATCACCTGCTGGCATTACGACCAGAGCGGCTACATCTATCGTCGCTGCTGGTAGCGTCCAGCCCCCCTCCAACACGCACGTTCAGAGGATGGCGAGGTACGCGAGCAGATCGTCCTTCTGCTGCGGCGACAGCGACTCGGGGAAGAAACTGCCGGGCTCCGGGGGCAAGCTGGCGGGCAAATTCAGCATCGTGAAGAACGGCAGGACGAAGCGACTGTAGAGGTCGACCGCATCGCGTAGCGTTGCGGCGCTGTTGTCGTGGAAGTACGGCGCCGTGTTCGCGACGCCGCGGAGCGCCGGCATGTCGAAGGCCTCGAAATCGCGAGGCTCACCGGTGATGGCCGCGCGTCCCGGGTCGGTGGACCAGATCTGCGGCAAGAGGTTTGGCCCTACGATGGGCGCTCCGTTCTCGTCCAGCTGAGCTTGAAGGTCGAACGGCGAACCGCTCACGGTGACCGGTATCGGCGGAAGATCGACGTTGATGACGGTCCTGGTTGCGTCCGTGTAGAAGCGATACCGGTACTGCGGCAAAGCCACGTCTTTGTTGAAGCGGGGACCGAAGAGATCGCCGAAGCCGATCAGATTGAAGAGCTGGCCGAGGTAGGAAATGTTCGCGAATCCGACGTTCAAGAATTCGTCGTTCGGCGAAGGGTCCTGGGGCACGGGCCGCGGAGGGGCGACCGAGGTGTCGTAGACGACGTTACCGTCCGGCTTGAGCTCCAGGAAGGCCAAGGCGTGAACGTCGCGGTTGGTGACTTGAAGCGTGGTCGCACCGCCGTGGCAGGCCTCGCACGCCATGCCGTACACGTCGCGGCCGCGGGCCTGCGCAGGCGTGAGCTCGTCCATGTCGAGCTCCGGCGTCTTGATCTGGTCGACCGGGACGCCCTTCGCCATCTTCTTCGCGACGAACTTCGCACGGTTCGACGTGAACTGACCCTGCTGGAACGCGGCGATCGCGTCGAGATCCGCGGCGGCGACCGGGCCGCCCTCGCTGTGGGCGATGATCGCGCCCTGGGCCTGCGTCTGGAGCGTGGTCTTGCGGCCGTCGTACTGAAACGGCGCCGTGATGGCCGTGTTCTCGGTCGTGGGCACCGCGCGCCACACGGTGACCGTGCGCTCCGGCGGCGTGACGACGCTACCGGTGAACGGGTCGAGCAAGTCCATGTTGTCCGGCAGGTCGATCACCACGCGGACGAGCCCCTTCTTGAGGTGGTCGAACGTGGGAACCTCGGCGTTCGGGTCGTCGGCGTCGATCCGGTTGAACAGCGGATCGGAGGGATTCTCCGCGTGCAGCGCCTGAACGTGGGCCGGAGTGAGCACGGTGTGGTCCTCTCGCACGTGGCAGCTCGCGCACGAGCGACCGTTCGTGTCCGGGAACGCATTGTCGAACAGCTCTTCGCCGTTCGGCTTGTGTGGTTTCGCGCCCTGGGTCGTCACGCCGACCGAGCTCGAGTCGGTGTCCTCGGCCGAGCCGCCGCAGCCGGCGAGCGCCAGCAGGCCGACCGCAGGCAACCAGCGCGTGGAGCGAACGACGGGGGAGCGTGACGACGAAGGTTCGAACGCTGCGAACGTGAACGATTTCGATGACGACATGAGGGCCCTCCTGTTCAGGCGAAGCGAAATGCTCGCTTGGCTAGAGTGGAGCGGACGCTACTTCATCTTGTGGCCACGTCGTGCGACAAATTCGTCGTCGTTCCGGGCAAATCCGTGATGTTTCGAGGCTCCGCCATGGTCATAAATGATCAGTAGAACCCGGATCGACAGGCTATGGCTCGCCGCCGACCAGGATGGCGTCCTGGAGCCACCTCACCCCCGCGGGCAACGCCTCCTCGGGTGGCGGCGTGGTTTCAGCGTTTACCACCGCGTCATCACCGGGGACGAGGCGCGTGCCCTGGCACTCCTGGAGCGCTCGGTGACTTTCGGGACACTCTGCGCTGCGCTCGATCACGGCCATCCGACGAGCGAGGTCGCTGGCCGCGCCCTTGCGGTGCTCAAGCCGTGGCTCGCCGACGAGCTGCTCGCGCGGCCGCTCACTTGCAGCGCCACTTGACGCGCGCCCCTTGCGGAGTGTCCTATTTCCGCCCGAGGCATGTCGAGCGACACGGGATCGTCCAAAATGCTGGCGCTCTTGGCCGAGGGCACGGCGGCGGCCACGGGCGACGAGTTTTTTCGGTCGCTCGCCAAGCATGCAGCACTCGCGCTTGGCGCACGCTATGCGTTCGTCGCCGAGTCGCTCAGCGAGCTCGAGTCTCGCTCGCTCGCCTATTGGGAGGGCTCGGACTTTGGGCAAGGGTTCAGCTATCGATTTCCGGGCACGCCCTGCGAGCGCGTGGCCAAGGGTCACGTTTGTTCGACGCGCACGCGCCTTCAAGCGCTGTTCCCGGAGGATCTCTGGCTGCAGCAGATCGGCGTGGACAGCTACGTCGGCGTGCCGATGAAGACGGCGGACGGACGGGTGCTCGGACATATGGCCGTGCTGGACGCTCAGCCGATCGAACCGAGCGCTGAGCAATTGTCCGTGCTCCAGATCTTCGCGGCTCGAGGCTGTGCTGAGCTACAACGCGTGCAAACCGAGCGCGCCCTGCGTGCTGCGCTCACCGAAGTGGAACAACTGCGGGATCGACTTCAAGCCGAGAACGTCTACTTGCAGGAGCAGCTCAGCGAGAGGAACGAATCCGAGGAGATTCTCGGACAGGGCGACGCCTGGCAGGACCTCATGCAACAGGTCGGATCCGTCGCCGCTTCCGATGCAACCGTCCTGATTCGTGGTGAGACCGGCACCGGCAAGGAGCTCATCGCTCGTGCACTGCACGCCCGTAGCCCGCGCAGTCGCCGGCCGCTCGTGAAGGTCAATTGCGGTGCTATTTCGGCGGGCCTCGTCGAGAGCGAGCTCTTCGGTCACACGAAAGGTGCCTTCACCGGCGCCCTTCAAAAGCGAGTGGGCCGCTTCGAGCTCGCGCACGGGGGCACGATCTTCCTCGATGAAGTTGGGGAATTGCCTCTCGACACCCAGGTCAAGCTGCTGCGCGTCCTTCAGGAGGGAGAGTTCGAGCCTGTTGGCACCAGCCAATCGATCAAGGTCGACGTCCGCGTGATCGCAGCCACCAACCGCAACCTCGAGGAGGCCATCGCGGCGAACAAGTTCCGAGCCGACTTGTATTTTCGCTTGAACGTCATCCCTCTCGAGGTTCCACCCTTGCGGGAGCGTCGCTCGGACATCACGGAGCTCCTGCTCTATTTCATGGAGCGATTCGCGCGAAAGGCAGGCAAGCAGGTCCAAGGAATTTCGACTGCGGGGCTCGCGACTGCGATGAGCTACGACTGGCCCGGCAACGTTCGTGAGCTCGCGAACGTGGTCGAGCGCGCCGTCGTTCTCTCGAAAGGGCCACTCCTCGAGCTGGACCTGCGGCCCCTCTCCTCTCGACAGACGAGTCGTCCTGGCGCCGCGAGTCAGGAGGCCCCGAGCTCGTCGACGGCGCCGACGCCCGCGGCAGCGGCCCCGCGGCCACTCGCCGGCGAGTCTGCGGACGACGAGCTCCAGCGGCGCCAGATCCTCGCGGCGCTCGAGCGTGCCCATTGGGTGATCGAAGGAGAGCTCGGGGCGGCTCGCATGCTGAACGTCACTCCGAGTACGGCGCGCAGCCGCATGAAGCGGCTCGGCATCGTGCGCCCCGGCTAGTCTAGGGCGCGCTCGCCTCATGCACCCACAGCGCGTGGCCGTCGCGGTCGCGGACCAGCGCCTCGTGTGTCGCCCCGTCGCCGGACACGTCACGCCCACCGGCCTCTACCGTCGCGCGCCGGACCGCGCTCGTGCTGTTCACGCGGGCCACGACCTGGAAATGAGCGATGTCGTTCGCCCTCGTGTCGCTCGGCGCAGGTCGCCCGCCGCGCGGCGCGAGGTATTCGAGGAGCTCGATCCCAGGGCCCGCGGCTGCCCGCAACGCCGTGATGCGTAGATGCGCGCCGAACACGCCGTTCAGGTGCTCTTGCTCTGGGCCGTAGTTCTCGGAGCTACCCGCCACGCGAAAACCCAACCGATCGCGGTAGTAGAGGAGGCTCTGCTCCGTGTCCTCGACGGTGACAGCCGTGTGGTCGATACCCAGGAAGATGCAGAGCTCGCGGGGCGTCCGCGTGCAGGGAGGCGAGTTTTGCCAGCGCTGGTCGCCTTTCCCTTTGGGGAAATGGATGAGCTCGAGGTGGTGCCCGTCAGGATCGACGAAGTAGAACGCCTCGATGCCACCCGCCGCGCGATTCCAACTCGGAAGCTTCTGCGGAGTCGTGGACACCTGTGCGACGTGGTGCGCGTGTAGCCAGCCGTACGCCGCTTTCATGTCAGCAACGACGATGGCCAGGTGCTGGAACCAGAGGTCGTTGCCGTGCGTGTCGCGAGGCATCGAGCGTCCATCGCTCGGGGCCAGGTACTGGAGGAGCGCGATGCGTTCGCTGCCGAGCGTGAGCTCGAGGCGCTCGAGGCGCGCACCCTTCACGCCAAGGCTCCGCTCGACGCCCGCACCGGAGAGTGTCTCCTGTCCGAGGGCGCTGAACCCGAGCAGCTCGAAAAAAGCGCGCGAACGCGCCAGGTCCTTGACCACGATTTCGACGCGCTCGACGGCGGTCACGAGGGAGTCGCTGGCAGGCTCGGCTCTGGCCTGCTGCGCCGACCAGGGACTTCCCAGCACCACGCTCGCGGAAACGACGGCAGCCCATGCGAAACGGCGCCAAGAGCTCGGTGACATCGTGCGCACTACGAAGCGCTGGCCAGCTGGTTACATTTCGACCCGCTTCGGCCTGCGAGACTTCAGGACAGTCGTTCCAGGATTCGATCGCCGACTCGAAGGGCATTGGCCATGATCGTGAGCGCGGGATTCACGGCAGCGCTCGACGGGAAGAAGCTGCCGTCCACGACGTAGAGATTCTCCACCTCGTGCGAACGGCAGTCGGG
>Ga0315912_10002709_pt1 | contig 18481 bp, 20 predicted proteins | sample VfabasoilMG_FD_204469 | JGI IMG/M metagenome (GOLD analysis project Ga0315912, IMG submission 204469) | Garden soil microbial communities collected in Santa Monica, California, United States - V. faba soil | ecosystem: Environmental > Terrestrial > Soil > Garden | place: USA: California...
CCTGGAATATCACGTCGACTACTGGAACAGGCTGGGGTGGAAGGATCCGTTCAGCAAAAACCAGTTTACCCTGAGGCAGGAAAATTACTCGCGTGTGCTTCCCGGGAAAGAAGTCTATACTCCGCAGCTTGTCATCAATGGCGAAACCGAGCTTACAGGGTCGGATAAAAAAACCGCACAGGACAGGATTCAGAAAGCGCTTGCCAAAAATCCTGTTGCAGCCATCCGGATTGATTCACGGGAAGTGCGAAACGATACGCTGTGGGTCAGTTACAGCATGGGGAAGGCCGATAAGAATGCTTCGGTGAAGATAGCCATCACGGAAGACGGACTGCAAAGCAATGTCCTTCGCGGGGAAAACGAGGGAAAGAAGTTGGTCCACGATGCCGTGGTTCGGATTTTTTACAGTTCAGAATCGGCCGAGTCAAAAGCGACGATCAAGATCGCGCTAAAAGGGTTCGTGCCTAAAAAGGGAATGCAGCTAATCGCCCTGGTGCAACAAAGGCAAAGCATGAAAATTCTAAGCGCCGCGCGGGATGTTTTTTAGTTCGAAGCTACGGCTTTGAATGCCGCCTCCCCGAGCATATAACACAGGACAATAACGAGAGTCACGATATACAAGGCGCCGGCTAAAAGGGTTTTCATGGTGTTTGATTGGACTGGGTTCTACTTGAAAAGTTTTAATTAGTTGCGCAATAATTACCAGGATTTTTGCGCTTTTGCGGCTCTGCGGTAAATTTTATCACCGCAAAAGCGCAAAAACGCAGAGTCTGGAATACCGGTTTATTTATTGATCTTTGCAGAATCTAATTAGCATACAGCATGAAACTTTTTGTAAAGGGCATTGAGCCATCGATTAACGAAGTAGCACTGGAAGCCTATTTTGCCCAATTCGGGGCGGTGGTGAGCACAAAAATTGTTTATGACCGCATTACCTGGGAATCACGCGGCTTTGGATTCGTGGAGTACCTGAAAAAAGAAGATGCGCTGAAAGCCATTGAAAAACTGAATGGCACCGAACTGAAAGGCAAGGTCCTGGCCGTATCGGAAGCGGAAGAAAGAAGAAAATAATATTAACCGGCTAAAAGACGCAGGGCGTTTTTCATATCGGTTTTCGCCAAGACGATGGAAGGTACTTTTTCCATAGGAATACGTTCCTGCGTCATGGTATCCCGTTCACGAATCGTAACCGAGTTATCCTGCAGCGTCTGGTGATCGACGGTGATGCAATACGGCGTTCCGATGGCATCCATCCTGCGGTATCGTTTGCCAATGGTATCTTTTTCCTCGTAGTAGCAAGACTGGTCGAGTTTAATCAGGTCCATTAACTCCCGCGCTTTTTCAGGCAGACCGTCTTTTTTGATGAGCGGCAACACGGCGCATTTTACGGGCGCCAGGAAAGGAGGGATGCGCAATACGACGCGTTCTCCGTCAGGCAGTTTTTCTTCCGCATAGCTTTGGGAAAGAATGGCCAGGAACATCCGGTCCAGTCCGATCGAAGTTTCGACGACGTAAGGAATGTAACTTTCATTTTGTTCGGTGTCGAAATACTGCAGTTTCTTGCCTGAGAATTTTTCGTGGTTTCGCAAGTCGTAATCGGTGCGGGAATGGATCCCTTCCAGTTCTTTAAAGCCAAACGGGAATTCAAATTCAATGTCACAGGCAGCATTCGCATAGTGCGCGGGCTTCAGGTGATCGTGAAACCGGTATTTGCTTTCCGGGAAACCGAAGCCGCTGTGCCATTTCAAACGGGTTTCTTTCCAGCGGTTATACCATTCCATCTCTGTGCCGGGCTTCACAAAAAACTGCATTTCCATTTGTTCGAATTCACGCATCCGGAAAATGAACTGGCGTGCAACGATTTCATTGCGGAAGGCTTTCCCGGTCTGGGCAATGCCGAAGGGAATTTTCATCCGGCCTGTTTTCTGCACGTTCAGGAAATTCACAAAGATGCCCTGTGCCGTTTCAGGACGCAGGTAAATGGTACTGGCTTCTTCGCTCACGGATCCCAGCTGTGTGGAAAACATGAGGTTAAACTGGCGTACATCGGTCCAGTTGCGGCTGCCGGATACGGGACAGACGATTTCCAGGTCGAGGATGATTTGTTTGACTTCGGCCAGGTCATTTTTTTCAAGGGCTCCTTTGAAGCGGGCATTGATGCTGTCAATTTTATTCTGGTAGTCCAGCACACGGGCATTCGTGCTCCGGAACATTTGGGCGTCAAAATTCTCGAAGCGTTTCGCCGCTTTCTCTACTTCCTTTTCAATCTTGCCCTCAATTTTGGCGATGTGATCTTCGATTAAAACGTCGGCGCGGTATCTTTTTTTGGAATCTTTGTTATCAATCAACGGATCGTTAAACGCATCGACGTGGCCGCTGGCTTTCCAGGTAGTGGGGTGCATGAAAATGGCGGCGTCGATTCCTACGATGTTTTCATGAAGCTGCACCATGGCCTTCCACCAGTATTCGCGGATGTTTTTCTTCAGCTCCACGCCGTTCTGGCCGTAATCGTATACGGCGCTCAGGCCGTCGTAAATTTCCGACGACTGGAAAATAAAGCCGTATTCCTTGGCGTGGGAGATGATGTTCTTAAAAAGGTCTTCGTGGGAGGCGCTCATGGGCTGAAATCTTAAAATTTAATGCGAGCGCAAAGCTACAAGAAATATTTCACCGCAGAGACGCGAAAGCGCAGAGACAGGATGTTACTGAAGAACAAACGACTCCATAAATTTGGTCGTGTAGTTTCCTTTGCGGAAGTCGTCGTTGCGCATGAGCTGCTGGTGGAACGGGATGGTGGTCTTCACGCCTTCTACGACAAACTCACTTAAAGCGCGCTCCATCGTATTGATGGCTTCCTCCCGGGTTTGCGCAATGGTAATCAGCTTGGCAATCATGGAGTCGTAGTTGGCGGGGATGGCATAGCCGGCATAGATATGGGAATCTACGCGCACGCCATGACCGCCCGGAACGTGGAGGTTGGTAATTCTTCCCGGAGAGGGGCGGAAACCGTTGTAAGGATCTTCGGCATTGATGCGGCATTCGATGGCATGCATGTTCGGAAAATAATTCTTCCCCGTAATGGGAATGCCCGATGCTATTTTGATTTGCTCCTTGATCAGGTCGTAGTTGATGACTTCTTCGGTAATGGGATGCTCCACCTGGATCCGGGTATTCATCTCCATAAAATAAAAGTTACGGTGTTTATCCACGAGGAATTCCACCGTTCCTACGCCTTCATACTGTACGGCCAGGGCGGCCTTGATTGCCGCTTCCCCCATTTTTTCGCGGAGTTCCTGCGTCATAAAAGGAGACGGGGTTTCTTCCATCAGTTTCTGGTGCCTGCGCTGGATGGAGCAATCCCTTTCGCTGAGGTGACACGCTTTGCCGAACTGGTCGCCGGCAATTTGAATTTCAATATGGCGGGGTTCTTCAATGTATTTTTCCATGTAAAGCGCGCCGTTTCCAAATGCGGCTTCCGCTTCCTTGCTGGCCGATTCAAAGAGCGCTTCCATATCCTCTTCTTTCCAAACGATACGCATTCCGCGGCCTCCGCCTCCGGCAGTGGCTTTGATGATGACGGGATAGCCCACGACCACGGCATTTTTCTTCGCATCGTCCACATCCTGCAGCAGGCCTTCGGATCCCGGAATACAGGGAACGCCGGCTTTTTTCATGGTGTCCTTCGCATTGCTTTTATCTCCCATGCCGTCGATCTGTTCGGGCGTGGCACCGATAAATTTAATGTGGTGCTGCTGGCAGATGGCGCTGAACTTCGAATTTTCGGAAAGGAAACCGTAGCCCGGGTGAATGGCGTCGGCATTCGTAATCTCGGCGGCCGCAATGATGTTGGCAATCTTAAGATAGGAATCCTTGCTGGGTGGCGGACCGATGCAAACGGCCTCGTCGGCAAAACGGACGTGTAAACTTTCCTTATCGGCACTGCTGTAAACGGCAACGGTATGGATGCCCATTTCTTTGCACGTGCGTATAATGCGCAAGGCGATTTCTCCCCGGTTGGCTATCAGAATTTTTTTAAACATAATGGATGCGGTGTGCGGTGTGGTTCGGTTAACTCTTTAAAGGTGATGGTTTGAACTTCACAGGTCTGTACCGGGAGGCCAGACCGTGAACGGAATTTAACTTGGATCAACTAAAAAGAGAGGCTGATCGTATTCAACCGGAGTCGAATTGTCAACGAGCACTTTTACGACTCGTCCCGAAACCTCGGATTCAATTTCATTAAACAGTTTCATGGCCTCGATGATGCAGATCACCTTGCCGGGTTTGATCTCATCGCCAACATTGATAAAAGCAGGCTTGTCGGGGGAAGAGGAACGGTAAAAAGTACCGATCATCGGCGACTTTACCGTGGTATATTTGGGATCGTCGGAAGCTTTGGGAGTGGAAGGCGGAGGCGTACTTGCAACCGGGGCCGGGGCCGGCGCAGGTGCCGAAGGCGCAGGCAGATACTGGGCGGGACTGAAATGAACGGTTTGTTCCTTACTGGCTGGTGCCTGGGTTTTTATGGTGATCTTAAAATCTTTTTGCTCAAGACTGACTTCGCTTACGCCGGACTTCTGTACAAACTTGATCAGGTTCTCAATGTCTTTTATGTTCATGGTTCTGGATATTGAAATCCAAAAATAGACATTATTTTAAAATACGGCAGGAAACCGGGAAAATCTGCGAATACCCTGATTGCCGAAATCCGGCAGCTAAGGGAAGGGAATTAATACGATTGTATGAATCTGAAAAGTAGTTATTTACCTGGCGATGATCAGCATTTCATTGTATACATACTGATCGGTTTTTACGGCTGCTATATATACACCATTGGGGATTGAATACATCTCATCGATGTTAAAAGTGGTATGTGAAGCATCGTATTGGTATTCCTTCTTGAGGTACGTATTACGGCCGCTATAATCCCTGATTTCAAGGGAAAGATTGCATTTATCTGGTGCTGTGATTCTTAGCTGTGCCCTGTTAGCATTAACAGGGTTTGGGAAAAGCGAAACACTGACAGAAAATTTCATCGTCTCGGTGAGGATTTCGGAGTATTCATACGACCCGTCAAAATTGACCTGCTTCAGGCGATAGTAGTTTATCCCGGTTATTGGAAATGAGTCAATTGTATTATACTGGTGTCCTGTTGAGGAGGTTCCGGCTCCGGAAACGCGCTTAACAGGCTCAAAATTTTGCCCGTCAGCAGATCTTTCAACATCAAAATAGTCGTTATTGAATTCATTTCCGGTGGCCCATTCCACGTCAACCCTGTTGCCGTTTTTCCTGACACTGAAGGAGGCCAATTTTGTGGGTAACGAGAAATTACATGGATAAGCAATCGTACATGGAAAAGAACCTCCGCAAGGATCCATTCCGGAGCAACCAAAAGTGCTACCCGGGTTAGTAACTGGTCCTGCTGTTATATTAATAGTACCTGTACCTCCGACAGATGCCCCGGTACCATTGGTATAGCTTCCTGCCACGTTCATGGTTCCGTTAATTGTTACGTTGGTACTGTTGTTTTTATTGAAAAAATCACCATTTATTGTCAAAATGGCTGTGGGGCATACGGTGACAATACTACCATTCGAGAATGTAATATCATCACATGTAACGGTACCACAGTTGATAAAGGTGCCGGTAGACCGGATATCAATATTATAAGTACTGCCTCCCAGGAGCTGCCCGGGAGCGATAATTGAAAGAACACCCGTAATTCCGTTTAAGGAACTTCCCTGGTTGGTAAGGTGCTTATTCAGGGTAATTGTATGGTAAATATTGATGTTATCGGAAGAATTTGGACTGCAGCCGCATGACGGACCGCCTGGTGTGGTAGACCAGACGCTGGTACTTGTCCAGGTGCCGTTGGCAATGGAATAATAGGTAGCAGCTGTAGTTGTATTCATAAAAATACAGCTTAACCCAATTATAAGCATTCCATAAAAGACTGCTTTTTTCATATTAATAGAGACAAAAAAGTACTACAATAATAAGGAGAGGGGGCATCGTCTATGGAAGCATACCGTCTAAAACCTTACACTTTTAAAGCCTTTTTAATCGTTATATTTCGAATAAATGATGTTATAATTAATTAAAAACCAAGAATTGATAATTTAAAACAGATAATTGATCTCAATGAAGATAGTTGGAAGTAGGGAGTAGGGGGTGGGGATTTGGAATTTGGAATTTGGGATTTGGGATTTGAGATGGGATTTGGAATTTGGAATTTGGGATTTGAAATTTGGAATTTGGGATTTGAAATTTGGGATTTGAAATTTGGGATTTGGAATTTGAAATTTGGAATTTGAAATTTGGAATTTGGAATTTTGGATTTGGGATTTGAAATTTGGGATTTGGAATTTGGGATTCGGGATTCGGGATTTAGGATTCGGCGGTCAGAAGTTGGCGGACTCTTTTTTCGTGCATCCTGAATCCTTTATCATGCGTCTACTGTCCAAAGTCTAGGATCCAGGATCTAGGGTCCAGAATCCAGTGACCTGTCTCCACTGCCTGGATTCCGGCATCGCTTTTTGTGTTAGCTTTACAAAGAGAATTTGATTTAAATACATATTAAAAATGAAAAGAAGTCTACGGTTCCTGTTTCTGTTGATTTTTGTCTTTTTCACCTTCCATATTATTGTGCTGGCGGCGGTCAAAAAACCTTTGCATGTAAAAGGGAGTGGTTCGAATTATCACGCTTCGGCAGCCAAAACGAGCTCTGTTTCACTATGGCTTGACAGCGTTTATACCTGGAGTTGGGATACGGCTTCGGTGGCATTCCAATCGGTTCCTTATGAAAAGAAGACAGATATTTCTGTCGATGCGAACAATAACCTGACCGGTGAAACCATTCAGTCGTTTAATGGAAGTGCCTGGGTGAATGTGACTCGCAAATCCTATAACTTTATAAACGGCGTTTACCCTGCGGGTACATTGGGGGAATCGTGGAATGGAAGTGCCTGGGAGAATGCTTCCCTAACAACCATCACGTACAATGCGAACAATTACCGCACGAGCGAACTGGCCCAGACCTGGAACGGAAGTGCCTGGGAAAATTCCGGGTTGTCGACGTATACCTATGACGTAAATAACAATATGACCAGTGAGTTAACCCAGCACTGGAGCGGAACGTCATGGACCAATACGGCGCGACACACCTTTGTGTACGATGTCAATAACAACCTGATGAGCGATTTATACCAGACCTGGAGCGGAAGCGCCTGGTCGAATATGAATCAAGCTTCTTATGGTTATGACTTTAATAACAACCGCACGAGCAACGTCATCCAGGTCTGGCAAAGTTCTGCCTGGGTGAACTACCAGCAGTATATTTCAGGCTACGACGTGAACAACAATCTCACCAGTGATCTGCAACAGCGATGGAATGGGATTGCCTGGGTAAACAACTCCATGTATTCTGTGACGTACGATGTGAATGAAAATATTACCAGCACAAAGCTTGAGGCCTGGATCGGAGGTTGGGAAAATAACCGGAAAGACACCTTTGTCTATGACGTATATCAAAACCTCACCGATTACCAGGTCCATGTCTGGGACGACAGCATCTGGCTTAATTCCTACCTCAGCCGTATGAATTATGACTTGAACAATTACCTGGTGAATGAATGGTATACCTATTGGGACAGTACAGGCACATTTGCGGAAGAGGGCGACAGTCTCGCATATTACTATCATGTTCCGACTGGTACCCGCGATCTCGTCCCTTCACTCCGGGTGCAGGTCTATCCCAACCCGGCAAAGGATCTGCTGATGGTGACGGACATCAGTCAGAACGGGATCAACGAAATTGAAATGATCAATGCGGAAGGAAGAAAAGTCCTGGGCAAAACCTATCCGGGAACGCGCGTGCTGCAGCTGGATATTTCGCAGCTTCCTGAAGGGATGTATATGCTGAAGGTCTATTCGGAAAAGGGAATCCTCACCTCGAAGGTCCTGAAGACATCCCAATAAACGCAGCTGGAATTTTTGGTCGGCCGATTACTTGCTGTCGTAAGCCCACTTCACCCATACCGAACCCCAGGTAAAGCCGCCGCCAAAAGCAGCGAGGATGATGTTATCGCCCTTATGTAATTTATTTTCCCATTCCCAGAGACAAAGCGGAATGGTGCCATTCGTGGTGTTGCCGTATTTATGAATGTTGAGCATAACTTTTTCGCTGCCCACACCCATGCGGTTGGCCGTTGCGTCGATGATGCGTTTGTTAGCCTGGTGAGGAACCAACCAGGCGACATCGTCGGAGGATAGCTTGTTCTTCTCCATAATTTCAGCGGAGACATCGGCCATTCCTTTCACGGCAAACTTAAAAACAGGCTGGCCGTCCTGGAAAACAAAATGTTCCCGGGCATCAATGGATTTATGAGAAGGCGGTTTTACCGACCCGCCGGCTTTCTGGTGGAGGTATTGTCTCCCCGAGCCGTCGCTGCGGAGAATGGAATCCCGGATGCCATAACCGTCGGTGTTTGGTTCCAGCAACACGGCGCCTGCCGCATCTCCGAAAAGAATACAGGTGGCACGGTCGGTATAGTCGACAATGGAGGACATTTTATCGGCGCCGACCACAATCACTTTTTTGTACTGGCCCGATTCAATGAATTTGGAACCGGTGACCAGGGAAAATAAAAACCCGGAGCAGGCGGCTTGTATGTCGTAGCCGAACGCATTTTTGCAGCCGGCTTTGTCACAGATAATATTCGCCGTGGCGGGAAAAACAAAATCAGGCGTGGTCGTCGCGCAAATCAGCAGTTCAATATCGAGCGGGGAGATGCCTCGTTTCTCGCACAATTTTTTCACCGCTTCCGTCGCCATGTCGGAAGTGCCCAGGCCTTCGCCTTTCAGGATGTGCCGTTCTTTAATGCCGGTGCGTGCGACGATCCATTCGTCATTCGTATCCACCATTTTCTCCAGCTCGGCATTCGTAAGAATATAATCAGGAACATAGCCCTGAACGGCTGTGATGGCGGCAGTGATTTTTGACATCTGGATTATTGAACTATGGTTTCTTTGTTGAGGGCGGCGGCGATTTTCCCGGACAACTTCACATGGGCAATGTCGCGGGAAAGGAGGATCATATTTTTAATGGTCCTGGCGTTGGAGATTCCATGTCCGATCAGCACGGTGGAGTTAATTCCAAGGATGGGTGTGCCACCGTAACTTTCATAATTGAAGCGTTCAAAATAGGGATCCTGGACACCCCGCTTTTTAAGAAGGGTATAGAAGGACTCCGCTTCTTTCAGGATGACATTCCCGGTGAAGCCGTCGCATACAATCACGTCGCTTTTCAGGTTGAACAGGTCGCGTCCTTCCACATTGCCGATGAAATTAAAATCGCGTGAGCCTTTCATCAGCTGGTGAGTTTCTTTCATCAGCAGGTTTCCCTTTTCTTCTTCTTCGCCGATGTTCATCAGGCCGACACGCGGGTTGGGAATGTGATAGACGTGTTTTGAAAACAAGGATCCCAGGAGACCAAACTGGTACAACACTTCGGGTTTGCAGTCGGCATTCACACCCACGTCGAGGATCAGGCCGTTCGTTCCGTCTTCCTTGGGAAGAATGGAGGAAATGGTGGGGCGGATAATTCCGGGAATGACTTTCACGGTAAACATGGCGCCCACCATCATGGCGCCGGTATTTCCTGCCGATGAAAAAGCGTCCAGCTCGCCGGACTTCAGCATGGAAAAACCAAGTGCAATACTGGATTGCGGTTTCTGGGAGATGGCCTTCGTGGGATTGTCGGCCATTTCAATGACTTCCGGCGCGTGTACAATCTGGAAACGGTCGGCACTCACCCCTTTTTCCGCCAGCAGCGGAAGGATGGCATCCCTGTCGCCAAGCAACACCAGGGTGTCCTCCGATGTGCATTCGGCCAATGCTTCCACGGCGCCGAAAGTCGTTTCGCGCGGAGCATAATCGCCACCCATGATATCGATGCCGATTTTCATCTAATACGTTGTATGTAGAGGAAGATTTGTCAAAACAGGTTAAGCCGTTGCTTCACGTTCCATCACTACGCGGCCTTTGTAATAAAGTTTGCCTTCAAACCAGTGCGCGCGGTGAAAAAGATGCGGCTGGCCCGTTGCCGTGCACGTGGCAATCGTAGGAACAGCAGCCTTGAAGTTCGCCCTTCTGGAGCCCGTTCTCGCTTTCGAATGTTTATGTTTAGGATTTGGCATGGTACTATATATTTAAGATCAGTTTTAATTCAGATTAATATTTTTCAGCGCGTCCCACCGGTGGTCGTCGGGAGGCGTATTGCTCAGGTGCTTTTCCATTTCTTTAATCACTTCGGCGTTGCACGTGCTTTTCCCGTTTTCATCGTCGGGATGAACGTTCCGGATAGGCACCTGCAGGCTGATGTATTCAAAGATCAGTTCCGATATTTCCAACTCATGTTCCCGTACCGGAAGCGTGATGATATCGACTTCGCTTTGTTCGGTTTCTTCCGGACTTACCTGGCCGAATTTAATAATCAGTTCGTTATATCCTTCCAGTTCCACTTCGAGATCGTCGAGACAACGGTCGCAGGTAGTCGTAATAGTGCCGTTGAACGTGAAATCCATCATCAACAAACCGGGTTCTTTTTCCAGCGTCACCAGCACATCGATTTCTCCGTGCTGAACAATGGAATTCTCAAACCTGGCAAAGAACGAATCGTCAACAGTGTATTCAAACTCATGAACTCCGTCTTCCAATCCACCAAATTCTATCAAATATGGATTCTGCCCACTCATTGCATTAAAATAAAGGGGGACAAAGGTAAAAAAAAAAGGCATTTTGCAAGGGCCACAGCCACAGTATTTTGAAGGTAATCTAACGTGATTCGCTGTCTGTCACTGCATTATTGCCTATTTTTGCGTTTCATTCCATGATCAAGGTTTTGCACTATATGCTTTTTCCATTCCGGTGGGTTTGGAGGTCGCTGTTTTTTATAAATGCAGTAATTACCTTTTTCATCTTTTTCCCCATTTTTTACATCCTTTTGAAGAATGAGAAGTGGTTTAAGTATGTTTTTTGGCTTAAAAAGTTATGGGCCCATTTAATCCTGTTCCCATTACTCATTTTCTACAGGATTGAACGCGAAACAAAGCTGGACACATCCAGGGCCTATGTCTTTTGCCCCAACCATACTTCCTACCTGGATATTATGCTGATATATATAAGTATACCGGTCTATTTTCACACCATTGGCAAGGCAGAGTTGCAAAAAGTACCGCTCTTCAGGAAGTTTTTTGACCGTATGAATATTCCGGTCAACAGGAAAAGCGTCACCGATTCTCACCGGGCCTTTTTACGGGCCGGTTCCGACCTTGAAAAAGGATGCAGCATCACCATGTTTCCTGAAGGAACAATCCATCATACCGGACCCCGGATGGGCCGGTTTAAAAACGGTCCATTCAGGCTGGCCATTGAAAAGCAGGTACCCATCGTACCCATTACCTTTTTAAATAACTGGATTTTAATGCCTGATGACTTTATAAGGAGTGCCGGAAGACCCGGGCAGGCCGGCATAATTATTCATAAACCCATAGAAACCAAAGGCTTAACAATGCAGGACCTAACTGCCCTGCAGCAAAAAGTCTATGAGGTTATTGATGCTCCTTTAAGAGAAGCGTTTCCGCGCTATTATAAAGAGCCTGCGCTGATGAAGCAGCCAGGCTAAAAGAGCTAAAATCAGCAAAATTCAGCGTATGCCATTTTCAGGTTCTCAGCGATCATTTCCGCTGAACGTCCTTCAATATGATGGCGTTCAATGAAATGCACGAGTTTGCCGTCTTTAAATAAGGCAATGGAAGGGGATGAAGGCGGGTAAGGCAGGGTATATTTCCTGGCTTGCGCAGTTGCTTCAAGGTCCTGTCCGGCGAAAACGGTCACTAATTTTTCAGGTTTTTTCCCATCAGAAAGCGAAAGCGCCACGCCGGGACGTGCTGTGCCGGCAGCGCAACCACAAACAGAATTCATCACCAGCAGCATGGTACCATGACCTTTGGGAATGGTAGAATCAACCTGGTCAGGGTTTTTAAGCTCTTCGAAACCGATTTTTGTAAGCTCTTCGCGCATCGGGGCGCAGATATATTCAGGATATGGCATGTTTAAAGGGTTTTAATCTATTTCCAACTGCAAAGTTACAAAGGATTTTGTGCTGTTGAAAATGGATTCCAGTGCTTCCCTCATTTGGCTTTTAAATAAGAATACGGCCATTGCCGCCTGCCCGTATTTTTTTCGTTCAGATCAGCGGCAAACCTTACATCTGTAAGCGGGGTCTCCATCCCGGCCGCATAGGGGGCGCTGTTCGTTCTATTTTGCTTTCCAGAAACCACAAACATGAAAGCGAGTAACTTTATTTTATTTACCCTCATCCTTGGCGCCTTTACCTGCTGCTCTTTTGAGACTTCGGCGCAGGTCATCAACCTAACCGGAAAAGTGTACCGCGTGACGGCCGTGAAGAAGAATAACCACGCCATTACGAGCATGTCGAATTATGCCCGTGTGGAACCTTTGATGAATGTATACATTCCCAATGCCTTCACACCAAACGGCGATGGCATCAACGATACGTTTGGTATCCGCGGCGAAGGATCCTTTCAATACAGCTTTGCCGTGTTTAACCGTTGGGGCGAAAAAGTTTTTGAAAGCACGAATCCCAATCAACAGTGGGACGGCACCTTTAAAAACAAGCCTGTTCAGCAGGGAGAATATGTCTACAAGCTGATGGCTTATGGAAAAGACTACAAAGGACAAACCGGCGTCATTACGCTGATACGATAAAAATTTTACCGGACAATTGCAGGGCAATCTTCCTCCCGGGGAAGATTGCTTTTTTTATGCCCGGCGGATTCCGCCGTTGCGTCCGAATTATTTTACCTTTGCTTTTTAAATGCATCGCAAATGAGTACAGAGTTCCGGTACAAAAGAGTCCTGTTCGTCGACGACAATGAACTGGATAATTTCATTAACAAGAAACTGATCGAGAGTGAAAATTTTTCTTCCGAGGTTCACACCTATCTTTCCGCCTCGGAGGCCCTGGAATTTCTGAAGGCCCATGCGGCCACGCCCGAGCAGCTGCCTGATATTATTTTCCTTGACATCATCATGCCTGTCATGGATGGATTTGGCTTTTTGGAGGAATATGCGAAGCTGCCGGATGCGCTGAAAATGAAATGCAAGATTGTGATGCTGTCCACCACGGAAAGCTTTACCGAGCTGAACCGCGCGAACCAGAATAAATACGTCAGAAAGTTCCTGAATAAGCCTTTGTCACCCGCCATGCTGAAGGTGATAAACTTTTGATCCCTCCCAGCTTTTATTATCTTTGCTTCAGCCATGGAAGCAAACCCGCCATTTTCGTACGGTTCGGTCCTGATTGTCGACGACAGTGAGATTGATGTGCTTGTAAACCGCAGGCTTATGGAAATTACGCGGTTTGCCGGCCAGGTCATCATTGCCCATGACGGGGCAGAAGCCCTTCGTTACCTGCAGGAGGAATGCCGTGATGCCTCCGACGCTCCCGACTGGATCTTTTTGGATATGCATTTGCCGGTGATGAGCGGACTGGAATTTATTGAAGCCTTTAAAAGCCTTCCTGCCCGGATCCGCGACAAGAGTAAGATTATTATCCTGTCGGTTCTTCAAAAGCCCGAATTGCTGGAAGAAATCCTGGCGTATGATTTCGTGCACGGTCGCGCCGACAAACCGCTGACCCAGCAAGCGCTTACCGGCCTGGCCGCTTCCGCCGGTGTTAAATCCGCTTCTTTTTAAAAAAGTCTTTCAGGAGCGCTGCGCATTCCTGTTCCAGGACACCGCCTGTTAACGCCGTTTTTGGATGCAGCAAATTTTTTCCGGTGAGCCGGAAGCCGCGTTTCTCATCGGCAGCGCCAAATACAATTTTAGCCAGTTGAGTCCAGAAAGCTGCGCCCGCGCACATCACGCACGGTTCCAATGTCACATAGAGGATACATTCATCCAGGTATTTCCCTCCCAGGAAATGAGAGGCCGAAGTAAAGGCCTGCATTTCTGCGTGCGCAGTGACATCGGTAAGTCGTTCGGTGAGGTTGTATGCGCGTGCAATGACTTTGTTTTTGCAGACTACCACAGCTCCTACCGGCACTTCATCGGCATCAAATGCTTTGCGCGCCTCTTTAAGCGCTTCACGCATAAAAAATTCATCGTTCAGTATTAACCCGGAATCCTTGTTCATAACAATGGTTAACGCGGCAATTTACACAGGTCTTTTTTCACTATAATAAATATCTTTGTATACAGTAATCTAAACATTCTAAAAACTTTTCTTATGAAAACAGCAAAACTACTTATTGTTTGCCTGGTTGCTGCATGTGCCAGTCAATTTACTTACGCCCAGAGCGGCAGGCTGTCGCTGGGTGTAGAAGTCGCTCAGCCTACGGGTGATTTCGGTGATTTTGTCGGAACCGGTATTGGCGGTTCCTTACGTTATGAAATGCCCTTGCTCGGAAAGTTAGGAATCGGTCTTACTGCAGGCTACATTGCCTTCGGCGGAGACAATGATGGCCCGACCTGGAACCTGATTCCGATCCAGGCTTTTGGAAAATTTTACCTCGGTGAAAACCAGGGAGGATTATACGGGCAGGTCGATTTGGGCGTTCATAGCACGAGCGTGGAAGATGCCGACGGCGAAACGAATGCAAGCTGGGCCCTCGGACTCGGATATCACATGTCCAAGTTGGATTTAGGCGTGAGATGGCAGTCCGTTGAAGGCGATAAGACGCTCAGTTATGTGGGCCTGCGTGCAGCCTATGTTTTTGGATCCAGGTAATAGCAAGGCATTACATTTAAAAAACCGGCGCGGGATTTAAAACCCGCGCCGGTTTTATTTTTACGCCGTTTCTGTTTCCTGTTTTCCATGCGGGGCTGAAACCCGGGGTATTTGTTACCTTTCCCGGACCAAAACACAAAATCCCATGAAACAAATTCAACAATTTTCCTGGCTATGCCTGTTCCTCTTGTTCACGCATGCCGCACAGGCTCAAACCTTTCTTCAACGAGGCAATATTGAACTGGGAGGAGATATCTCTTTCTCTTCGATGAAAGAACCGGAATATGATAATTCATTGAATACATTCACGTTTAACCCATACATCGGTTGCATGTTCTCCGGTGGATTTGAACTGGGATTCAGGCCCCAACTTACCATCGTAAGCTATGACGGCTCTTCGTATACCACCATGGGACTTTTTCTAGCCCCGGCCTATAATATGAACGCCGGAAGCATCGTCTATCCTTACCTGGAATTGCTGATTGGGTATAATAGCATAAACAATGACGAGGACAATTACGGGGGGCTTGGCCTTGGCGTAGATGGCGGACTGAAAATAAACATTGCGGGGAACAGCCTCCTGCTTATAAAACTCGAATATCTTCACCAGGAGTACGATATAGATGACGAAAACGAGTCCATCAATACTTTGTCATTCGGAGTCGGATTCCGGATTTTCCTGCCTCCCCATACTGCGGCTAAATAAAAATTCCTTGCCTCCCTAAACGTATGCAAACCTTTCCTAAGATTTGCCTGTGCTTTGTTTTGTTTCTGACAGAATTCGCGTCCGCACAATCCTTTACCCAGGAAGGAACCATTGAAATGGGCGGAGATATTTCGTTCTCCTCTTTTAAGGGCTCGGAATCGGACGAACAGCTTATCACTTTGACATTCAATCCCTATATCGGGTACATGATGTCACCCGGATTTGAAATAGGTTTAAGACCACAGCTTACCATGATAGATGACGGCGATGAAATCCTGACCACTTGGGGAGTTTATATGGCCGATGCATATCATTTTAATTTGGGAAGTACTATATTCCCCTATGTTGAATTCCTGATAGGTTTTAACTCGATCGCGAACCAGGGCTCCCGTTATGGTGGATTTGGGGTGGGAGGAGATGGCGGACTTAAAATAAATATCAGTGGAAACAGCCTCCTGCTACTGAAGTTCGAATATTTCCATGAGGAATATAATACGGAAGGTGATTATTTTTCGATCAATACCTTGTCGTTCGGTGTAGGTTTCAGGATTTTCCTTGCTCCCAAGCCTGCAGCCAAATAGCCCTGGGTTTAACTCCGGGGTGGCTATTTATTGCTATTTTCGCTCCCTCTTATTTTTCTTATGCTTCGATCTCATACCTGTGGTGAACTCACCCTGAAACAAAAAGACAGCCCGGTTACCTTGTGCGGATGGCTGCAGCGCTCCCGTGACCTCGGCGGAATGACTTTTATCGATCTCCGTGACCGTTATGGCATTACCCAGTTGGTTTTTAATATGGAAACCGACGCTGAACTGTGCAAGTCTGCGCGCAGCCTGAGCCGCGAATGCGTCCTGAAAGTGAAAGGAAAAGTAGCAGAGCGAAGCAATAAGAATTCCAAAATTCCGACCGGCGATATTGAAATTGTAGTAGATTCTTTTGACGTGTTGAATTCATCCCTGGTGCCGCCGTTTACCATTGAAGACAACAGCGACGGGGGCGAGGAGCTTCGCATGAAATACCGGTATCTCGACATCCGCCGGTCGCCGGTGAAAGAATCGCTGTTGCTGCGCGCCCGCGTGGCCGCGGAAACCCGGAACTACCTGAACGCGCAGGACTTCGTGGAAGTGGAAACGCCTGTGTTGATCAAATCGACACCCGAAGGAGCCCGTGATTTCGTAGTGCCTTCGCGGATGAATCCCGGAGAGTTTTATGCCCTGCCCCAGTCGCCGCAGACATTCAAGCAACTGCTCATGGTTGCCGGCATGGACAAATATTACCAGGTTGTAAAATGTTTTCGCGACGAAGACCTGCGCGCCGACCGGCAGCCGGAGTTCACCCAGATCGACTGCGAGATGAGCTTTGTGGAGCGCGAAGATATCCTGGTTACGTTTGAAGGACTAATCCGCCATTTATTTAAATCGGTGAAAGGAATAGAACTGCCGGAAATTCCGCGTTTGAGTTATGCCGAGGCCATGAATTCCTATGGAAATGACAAACCCGATATCCGGTTTGGAATGAAGATGAAAGAGATGAAAGCACTTACTTCAGGTAAAGGCTTCAAAGTATTTGATGAGGCAGCCACCGTGCTGGCCATCTGTGTAGAAGGCTGCGCCGAATACACGCGCAAGCAACTGGATGAACTGACGGAATGGGTCAAGCGTCCGCAGCTGGGCATGAACGGCCTGATCTATGGGCGATGGAATCCGGACGGTACGTTTAAATCTTCCGTCGATAAATTTTATTCCGCGGAGGACCAGAAAAAGTGGTTCGAACATTTGGGAGGAAAGCAGGGCGACCTGGTGCTCGTTCTCGCAGGCGACACCGCGAAAACGACGAAGGCCATGAGCGAACTGCGCCTGGAAATGGGAGGCCGCCTGGGCTTGCGCAAGCCGGATGAATACCGCGTACTCTGGGTTACAGATTTTCCTTTACTGGAATACAACGAAGATGCGAAACGCTGGTTTGCCATGCATCACCCGTTTACCTCTCCTTCTCCCGAAGACGTTCACCTGCTGGATTCCGATCCCGGCGCCGTGCGGGCCAATGCCTATGACATGGTGATTAACGGCGTGGAAGTAGGAGGGGGATCCATCCGTATCCACAACAAGGAGATGCAGCAAAGAATGTTCGACGTATTAGGATTCACCAAGGAAGAAGCGCAAAACCAATTCGGATTTTTGATGAATGCCTTTGAATACGGCGCCCCGCCGCATGGAGGTATTGCCTATGGATTTGACCGTCTCTGCGCCCTTTTCGGCGGCAGCGATTCCATCCGCGACTACATTGCCTTCCCAAAAAACAATGCGGGAAGGGATATGATGATTGATTCGCCATCGCAGATTTCGGCAGAACAATTGAAGGAACTGGGGATTCGGGTGACGATTTGAGCCTCTGCGCTTTTGCGCCTTTGCGGTTAATTCTATTCACCGCAAAGGCGCAAAAGCGCAGAGAAGAATAAGTCGGCCATTATCTAAAAATTCCTATCTTTCGGTTACCAAGCGTTTTTCATGGGTAAGTATTTACTCGTTGTGTTTTGTTTCTGTTTCCAGTTTTCTTTTTCGCAGAACTGGTCGGTGATTAATTTGACTGATAAATACAATTACAGGCTGGATAGTGATCCCGTCATCACCGCAACCATTTGGGCAGATTCAGCGGCATGGAATGGCAGCGACTCCGTGTTTTACCTGAACCGAATTATGTGCGATTCATGCGCTACGTTGGTTGGCGGTCCGGATCCTTTTTGCGACACGTGCTATGGATTAAAAAACCAGCCCCAATTTTTGCAGCGTGAATGTGTCGTTTCACCTTCAGGTGTTATCAACTTCCGGGATACCGGAAATTTTGTGATCCTTGGGAATCAGCCGGTAAATACTATTTGGACATTTGATACAGCTCAGTCTGTGTTTGCCCTGGTAGCCTCCCTTATCACAGATACGGTTTTTGGAGTTGTGGATTCTGTTAAA
>Ga0315912_10002710_pt1 | contig 18478 bp, 17 predicted proteins | sample VfabasoilMG_FD_204469 | JGI IMG/M metagenome (GOLD analysis project Ga0315912, IMG submission 204469) | Garden soil microbial communities collected in Santa Monica, California, United States - V. faba soil | ecosystem: Environmental > Terrestrial > Soil > Garden | place: USA: California...
GGCCCGGCGATCGCCAATGCGATATTCGTCGCAAGCGGCGCCCGGTTGCGCGCCATGCCCTTCCGCACTCAGAAGTTGCGCGCCTGACCTGACAAACGCGGCGGAGCTGCCACCTCCGCCGCGTTTCACGTCACCTCAGAATCCGATCGCTCCATTGCAATGCAGCCATTCACTGCGGCCGTTGCCACCGCCACACGCGCCGTTCTGATACACGCCCGTGTTGTAGGTCTGGTTCTCCGCCTGCCGTGTCGTCCCGCCGGCGATGAGGTAGTCCACCTGCACGTCACGACCTGACGCGTCGTTGATGAATCGGACCAGGATGTTGCTGCTCGCGGAATTGTTCACGCTGAAGTTCTGATAGCTGCTGGTCAAGGTCCAGGTGGCCACCGTCGAGTTGCTGACCACGAGCTGGATCTGTTCTCCCCCGGCAACACCGCGGGCACGGACCGTGATCGTGCCTCCACCAGGCGGCGGCGGCGGTGGCGGCGTGGTGCCGCCGGGTGCGACGGCGCGGCCCGTCGCCGGATCGATGCGACCAGGACACAAGTTCCTGGCGCGCAGGTTGGCGGCGATCTGCGCGATGGCGTTGTTGGTATTCGCATAACCATCGTGCATCAGGATGACCTGCCCGTTCTGCAGCTGGTTGTTGGCCGCAACGATGGCCGCGGTGCTGGCGCCATTCCAGTCACCGGAGTCCACGTCCCAGGTCATGGGAAACAAACCCTGGGATTGGGCCGCCTGGCGAATCGTGTTGTTCAATTCGCCATACGGCGCGCGATACAGCGTGGGCTTTGGAGCACCGGCATTCTGGATCGCCTGGTTGGCCGCGCTCAACTCGCTGACTACCTGCTGCGAGCTGTAATTGAGCATGTGCGGATGCGTGTTGCTGTGGTTCTGAACTTCGCCAACGCTCAGCTCCTGCGCAATCAACGAAGGATTGCCGGAGACACGCTGACCCCAGTTGAACCAGGTGACGGGCGTCAGGCTGTTCTGCCTGAGCAGATTGACGAGCGTTGCGGTGTTCGACGTCGGCCCGTCGTCGAAGGTAATGCCGACATATCCATTGCAGGCCGCCGAAGCGGTGGTTGATTGAAATGCCAGGGCACCCACGACAGCGGCGCTGGCGAACCTTGTTAGTCCTTTCATGATTCCCCCTGATTTTTGCTGGTGTTAACGCTACCAGCGCGGCTCGCACGCTAACACGCAACCTGCCACCGGCAAGCACGGAAAGTACTTAGCTCAGGGGTTCGCGCTCAAGGATTCGCCATGGGCGGCAACTCTGCCTCGATGTCGGCTCGCGAATAACTGGTGCGAGCGCTCGAGCTGAGATTTTTCAAAGCGCTCAACACATTCCCCGCCAGCGTGCTCACCGAGGGATCCGGATCGCGCGTCAGGGGCTCGACCAGGTGGATGTGCTTCTGATTCCCGCTGTCCCGCAGCGCGAACAGCGCCGCCACTCTCACCGTGCTGTCGGAATCCTGGAGGGATGGCGTAATCGCATCGACCGCCTGCACGCTGTGGATCTTGCCGAGTTGACTGAGCGCGTCGAGACGATCCTTCGGTTTCGCGCTTTTCAGCGCGGTCTGTGCCTCGGATATCTGGTCCTTGAGCAGACCATCATCGCCACGCTGCGACATCACCTGCGCGATCACCCTTCTCAGGTCCGGATTGCCCTGACTGGAATAGATCGCCTGCAGCGCATAGTCCGGCAAGTCCTGCCGATCGGCCGCCTGGTTGAAGATGAATCTGCAGGCAATGGCGGCCGCTTCATCCGTCGGATTGCTCGCCAACAGTGCCTGCAACTTCTCCGCGGAAGAGCGCGGATCCGTCGCCGAATCCGATTCCAGTTCTTTCAATAGCTGGTAACTGCCGGTGAGGCTGGCCGGCGCCGATGACGCAATGCCGGCACCTTCGCGGGTTCCTTCATTTGCCGACGCCCGATCGGGCGAATGCGGTGGGGCAAGCTTGAGCTCGCGCTCCTTGGCCTCGAGCGATGCCTGCAAAGTCTCGATCGAGCTTCGCATGACCTGGATCTTCTTATTCTGGGTCAGCAGGGTCCAGGTGAGCGCGCACGAGAGGATGGCACCGGCCAGCGCAACAGAAGTCAGGAATCTTCCGGAACTCATGCGTGGAAGAGTATCCCGCCCGGCGGAAAACGCGTACCTTCGCCGCCCATGTACACCGAAACCTTATCGCAATTCAAAAAGCAGCTCGGCCAGCTCGACAAGTGGCTGGGCACGGCCGCCGACCACGCCAAGTCGAAGAATTTCGACCCGGATGTCTTCCTCAGCGTGCGCCTGGCCCCGGACCAATTCCCGCTGGCGCGGCAGGTGCAGATCGCCTGCGACACCGTGAAGGTTGGCGTGGGCTTTCTCACCGGCAAGCCGATGCCGGTGCAGGAAGACAACGAGAAAACCATCGCGGAGCTCCAGGCACGCGTGCGATCGGTCATCACGATCCTGGACGGTTTGACGCCGAAGGATTTCGAGGGCGCCGCCACGCGCGTCGTGAGCCAGCCCCGCTGGAAGGGCGAATGGATGACGGGCGCGGACTATTTCATCGAACACGTGATGCCGAACTTCTACTTCCATCTCACGACCACCTACGCACTGCTGCGTCACAACGGCGTGTCCCTCGGCAAGCGTGACTTCCTGGGTGTGCAGTCCAAACGGCCGGCCGCCGCCTAGGAGCGGGGCCTCGCCGCGCGGAACACGAGGCGCGTAGAATTTCGCGCCATGTGTTACTCCGCCCAGATCCAGGCCGCCTACCTGCGCTACCTGCGCGAGACCGGCGCCGAAATGGACATCGACCAGTTCGTCGAGATCTTCGGCGCGCGCGTGTCCGATTCCAGCATCCGTATTCCGCGCGCTGTCGAACGCTGGTTCGAGGAACCGAAGAACGACGGCGAGCGGCGCATCAAGGCCTTCATCGATCAATACAACCAGGCCGAGACCACCAGGCTCGAGCGCGAAGTATTCGCGCAGAAGAAACGACTGGCCGATGCCGATCGCGTGCTGGCATCGAAGCCCACCAAGGCCGCGGCCGAGAGCAAGCGCATCGCCACGGACAAAATAGACAAGGCGCTCACGCGACTCGATCGCCTCAAGGCCACCAAGCCGCATCCGGCCGAGGCGCGCATCTTCCCACTCCACTACGCACCCATCGTCATGCAGGTGGGTGACCGGCGGCTCATGCGACTCGCGCGCTACCACTGCCGCAAACCCGGCGAGGTCGCGTTCATCGACCGCAAACTACCCGGGCTCTACAACGCGCGACGCGACAGCCTCGGCAAGTACTGGAAGGACCTCTTTGGCGTGTCGCATGCGGTCATGCTGGTGGAAACGTTCTTCGAGAACGTCGACCGCGACGGCAAGAACCAGGTACTGCACTTCATCCCGAAGCCCGCCGGAACCATGCTGATCGCCTGCCTGTATGCAGAATGGAAAGATCCGAAGGGCGGACCGTCCCTGCTCTCCTTTGCCGCCATCACCGACGATCCACCCGCCGAAGTCGCCGCCGCCGGGCACGATCGCATGATCATCAACCTCAAACCGGAACACCTGGACACCTGGCTGGCCCCGCAGGGCCGCAGCCTTGAAGACCTCCAGAAGGTGCTCGCCGACCGCCAGACACCTTATTACGAGCATGAAGTAATGGCCGCCTGATCCGGTTGCGGCCCTGATTCAGCCCTGAGCGCAACAGGTCTCGACTGCCCGTTCCCGGCCGGTGCATCCGGCATGTCACTCCTTTAATGTATTAGGCAGAAGAACTAGAGAGTCACCGCGCCAGCGGTGCGAATAGGGAGTACAGGCATGACGAAGCTGTTTCGGCCCACGATGGGCCTCTGGTTGTGCGCGTCCATTGCCGGCATCGCCAGTGCCGCACCCGGAGACTGGGATCGCTCCTTCGCGCAGAACGGCCGCCTCGTGCTCGAGATTCCGGGCGTGCCTTTCACGGTCAGATCGTGGGAACCGCAACCGGACGGCAAGGTGCTCGTCATCGGCCACTCGCTGACCCTGGTCGGGCCCTCCGCCATCGAGAATGGCGACTTCATCGTGGCGCGATTCAACGCCAACGGAACTCCGGACGCGAGCTTCGATGGCGACGGCTACACCATCCTCGACTTCAACATGAACTCGTCCGGGACCGTGGACCTCGAGTTGCAGTCGGACGGCAAGATGCTGGTCGTCGGCCAGGCCATCGATCCGATGAACAACCAGTCCTATGGCGCGCGACTCGTGCGCCTCAACGCCAACGGCTCGCGCGACCTCGCGTATGGCACGGGCGGAGAACTGTCGTTCTTCTATCCCAACGCCTATTTCTTCAACCCGATGGTGAAACTGATGCCGGATGGCGGCGCCATCGTGTGGGGTGACTACGGCGCCAACACGGGCTATCGCAGTTACATCCTCATTCGCGTGAACTCCGCGGGCGCGCTGGATACAGGCTTTGGCACCGGCGGTGTCGCTCAACTCCAGGGGCCCGATCACATCTGGACGGGACCACTCGCCGTGCTACCCGATGGCGGACTGGTGGGCACCGGCGGCATCGGCCCGCTCAACACCGGCACACCGTTCGTCGGCCGCGCGAGCAGCACCGGCCAGCTCGTCAGCACCTTCGGCACCGGCGGCATCCTGGCCATGCCATTTCTGCAGCCTGAAGGCTGGGTGGACGCCGTGGCCGTGGGCACGGACGGAAAGATATTCATCGCGGGCCGGGCCCATGATGGCAATGACTACACCCTCGCCTTCATCGCCCGCATCAATTCCAACGGCTCGATGGACACGGGATTCGGAACGGGTGGACGAATCGTCATTCCTGCCAACGAAATCGACTCGCTGGCGGTGGAGAACGACGGCCGGCTCATGGCGGCGGGTAGTTCGGCGGGCTTCGAAAACCCGGCGTCCTTCTTCGCGCGCTACAACGCCGACGGCTCTCCCGATCTCACCTTCGGTTCGCGCGGCGTCGCGCGTACGGATTTCGGCACCACGAATCTCGCCACGACTTCACTGTTGAAGGATCTGAAGCGCAATTCCGACGGCAGCTATTCGGCGCTGGTCAGCCTGAACACGCCGGCGACCTGGGTGCCCACCTTCGCCATCGTGCGTTTTCTCGCGCAGGGCGCGAGCGCGGGAGTGCTCGGCATTCGTGCGCAAAGCGAATGGCATGGCAACGTCGGCAGTGTCTCCGTGTCGGAAACCACGAACGCGCAGCGATTCCACGTATATCGCACGGGCGGCACGGATGGCTCGGTCAGCGTGCAGTACCGCGTGCTCGGCGAGAACGCGACCGCGGGTCAGGATTTCGTCGCCGCGACGGGCACAATCACGCTCAATGACGGTGAAACCAACACCTACTTCGAAGTGCAGGTGCTCGACGACAATGTCCACGAGAACGACGAGCGTTTCTACGCTGAACTCTTCTCACCCACGGGCGGCGCCGGCTTGTCGAAACCTCGCGCCACCATCCAGCTTTTCCAGGACAACGACGCTGGCTCGTCCCAGGTGGAACTCTACGGTGCCAACAGCACGACGGTGCTCGAAGGCGCCATGGTCAGTTTCGCCGCCGAACGCCTGCGCGGGTTCAACGGAACCCTCTCGCTGTTGTATACCGTCACCGGGGGCACCGCGAGTCTCGGCACCGACTTCACGGTCGCGAGTGGTACGGTAGTTTGGCCCGCCGGCGAAGGTGGCGTGCGCCTCGTCGATGTTCCACTGGCCAATGACGCGGCCATCGAACCCGACGAGACCTTCACGATCACGCTCTCGGATCCCGCTGGCAATGCCATCATCGACGGTGCCGTCAAACAAATCACCATCGTCGATGATGACGATCCCAACCGCGCCTCGGCGATTGGCTATTCCGCCATCGCGGTGGCGGTGGGTGAAAACGTGGCCAACGCGAACGTCTGGCTGCGTCGCATCGGCGACAGCTCCCAGCCGCTGTCGGTGAGCTGGGCCACGCAAATCTCCGCGGGCGTGCATGCCGCCGCGGCCGGGTCGGACTACGCCGCCATCGCCGACACCATCACCTGGGCGGCGGGAGACACCGCGCCCAAGCAGATCTCGGTGCCCATCATTGATGACACCACGCTCGAGTTCTACGAGAACCTGCTCGTGAGCTTTGCGCCTCCCAGCGGCGTCCAGTCCGTCGGTCTCACCTTCATGCCCTTCATGATTGTCGACAACGACGGCACCATCACGCAGCCGATCGTGAGCATCGGCAGCGGCGGTTCGGTGAGTGAGAGCGCGGGCTCGGTGACGGTACCCGTCACGCTCACCGGCCTGATCGACAGCCAGGTGAGCGTCGACTACACCGTGTATCACGGCACCGCTTCCGGGAACGACCTGATCTCCATGTCGGGCCAGCTCTTCTGGTCGCCGGGGGACAATCCCGTCAAGAACCTGCAGATCGCCATCACCTCGGACGGTCGCGACGAGATCGACGAGACTTTCTCCGTGGTCCTCGGTGCGGCGGTTGGCAACCTGCAGATCGGGAATTTCCAGGCCCTGTACACCATTCTCGATGACGATCCGACGCCACCGGGCGGGCCGCCGCCGGTGGCGCCTGGCTTCGAAGCGGTCGCGTCCACCGTGACGGTCAACGAAGGCACGCGCACGGCGACTTTTCAGCTGCGCCGTGTCGGCGACACCGCCGATTATCTGAATGTCTACTACATGCCGATCGACGGGACCGCGGTGACGCCGTCCGACTACCTGGTGATGCCGAACGTCCTCACCTGGGCTCCCACCGAAACCGCCGACAAGAGCGTCGAGGTGCAGATCAACGGCGACGCGATCGCGGAAGCGACTGAATCGATGACGATGCGATTCGAGACCTTCCCCTTCTACGCGCCTGCCCAGACCGCCAATCTCACGTTGTCCATCACGGATGACGACGGCGCTGCACCGCCACCGCCGCCGCCCGCCAATGTCGGCTTCACGGTGGCCACGAGCACCGTGCCTGAAAGTGCCGTTGCACTCACGGTGCGCGTGGGCCGCACCGGCAACACGAACGTGACGTCGAGCGTCGACTACGCCACGATGGCAGGTACCGCGGGCACGGCGGATTTCACGGCTTCCTCCGGCACGCTCACCTGGGCGCCGGGTGACACGTCGATCAAGGATCTGACGCTGCAGCTCTTGCCGGATGCCACCGACGAAGCCGACGAGACCTTCACGGTCACGCTGAGCAATCCCACGTCCGGAACCAGCATCGATACCGGAACGATCACGGTGACCATCACCGATGACGACCCCGCGCCCACGCCGCCCGGCGGTGGTGGTGGCGGTGGTGGCGGCGGCGGCGGTGGAGGCGGCGGCGGTGCCGAGAGCTACCTCACCCTGCTCGCGCTCGCCTCCCTGCTCGGATGGCGCCGGTATCGCCGGCGCCCATCCCTCACATCTGCCGGAACAGGTGCAGGTAGCTGCGGCTGACGGGCAAGGTCTCCGTCCTGCCCTTGAGGTGAAGGTCCGCGGTTTCGTTTTCGCCGCGGATGACGTGACTGACGGCGCGCAGGTTCACCACCACCGATCGATGCACCTGTGCGAATTGCGCCGCGTCGAGTTGCGGCAGCAGTTCCTTGAGCGGCGTGCGGATCACGGCCTCGCGAGGCTGGCCCGCTTCATCGCGCCAGGCCACCTGGGTGTACTTCTCCTCGGCTCGCAGGAAGTCGATGTCCTGCACGGCGATGAGCCGCACTGTGTTTCCCACCGAGGCGCGCACCCAGCGCAGTGATTCGGCCTGCGCCGCCGCACCGCGCGCGGGATTCAACACCCGCGCCAGCTGCTGCAGGAGACCATCGATGTCTACCGCCGGGGCCGCGACACGCAATCGCTCCTGCAATCGCGACACCGTGGCCGCCAGGCGCCCCGGCTCCACGGGTTTCACCAGGTAGTCGAGCGCGCCTTGTGCAAAAGCCTGCACGGCGTATTCATCGAAGGCCGTGACGAACACCAGCTGGGCGCGACCCCTGATGTGCTGCGCGGCTTCGACGCCGGTCTTGCCCGGCATCTGCACGTCGAGAAAACAGACGTCGGGCCGGTGCTTCTCGAACAGCTCGATGGCCTCGCGCCCATTGCGCGCCTGCGCCACCACGTCGAGCTCGGGCCAGGCGCCGGCCAACAGCCTCGCCAGCGCTTCGCGCAACAGAGGTTCGTCATCGGCGATCAGGGCGGTGGGCGCTTTCATGAACTCCTCTCTCGTACCGGAATCGAGATCTCCGCGCAAACGCCATGCGGTTTGACTTCGATGAGCGTCAGGCGCGCGTCGGTGCCGAAGGCCAGCTTCAATCGCTCGCGCAAATTCGTGAGCCCGGTGCCCAGGCCATGAGTGGTGTTCTTCAGCCCGCCGCCCGTGTCCGTCACGCGGATCAGGCACTGGCCATCGCGCAGCCAGACGTCGACGTCGATGCGGCCACCGGCCTCGCCCGGGTCGATGCCATGGCGCACGGCGTTTTCCACCAACGTGAGCAGTGTCATGGGCGGGCACTGCAACGCGGCCGCGGCCGGATCCAGGTGAATGGCGTATTGCAGCCGGTCCGGCATGCGCATCTGCATAAGCTCTAGATAGGAGCGCACCAGGTCGACTTCGTTCTCGAGCGTCGTGCTCTGCGAATGCATGCGGGGCACGGCCGCGCGTAGATAGGCGATGAGACTGGTGAGCACCTTCGACGCCTGCGGCGAGCCCGAGTCGACCAGCGCCTGCACGTTCGCCAGCGTATTGAACAGGAAGTGCGGCTCCACTTGCGCCTGCAGCAGCCGCAGGCGCGCATCGGACTCGCGCCGCTCGAACTCGCTGCGCACCAGCTCGAACTCCAGCGCCTGCTCGCGCGCGAAGGCGTCGCGCTGCCGCAGGATGGTACCGATGGCGATCCAGGGCGCGAACAGCAACCCCACGACGGTGAGGAATGCGTAATCGTGCTCGCTGCCCCCGCCGGTGATCGTGAAGGCGAAGGCGCTGGATGGTGGAATGACCACCGCGATACCGATGAGCCGCAGCACGGTGCGTGGCAGCCAGCGCGGCAGGCGCCGCGGCCACTGCTCCAGCCAGCCGAACATGAACAGGACGGCGCCGCCGACCAGCCAGGAGCGCAGCACATCGAGCAGCATCGGCGCCTCGCTGTGCAATCCCGGCAACACGCCAAAAGCCGTTGCGGTGATGAGCGTCATGCGCAGCCGCGGCCACGCGAAGATGCGTCTGAAACTACCGCGTTCCTGGTTCGGGCCTTTGCTCACGGCCTGACTATAGAGCAACCTCGCGGCGCTCCGCCCGCACGGCGAATCACCACCCGCGACCCCAGGCGTCATTCGTCTCGGCCCATCGCAGCTCGTCCCGCCCGGGCGTCGTTCGTCGCATGACCCGGCAAGCCCACTTCCACCCATCCATATTTCGCGTAAACAAGGGAGGCGGAAATGAAACTGCGATACAAGATCCTGAACGGAATGGCGGTGGTACTCGTGCTAGGCATCGCTACTTTCATGGTGACGGTGAGCTATGACTCGCCCTGCCCACCCATCCCGGCACTCGAGGCCGGCGCCGAGCCCATGCGCGCCATCCGGCAGCGCTGCTACGGAATACCCCAGGCCATGCGCCTGGAAACGGCCGCGAAGCCCGTGCCCGGCGAAGGCCAGCTGCTCATAAAGGTGCATGCGTCGAGCGTGAATCCCGCCGAATGGTACGAAGCCAGCGGCAAGCCAAAGTTCTTCCGCATGACCTTTGGCATCGGCAAACCCAACGACCTCCGGGCGGGCTACGACTTCGCCGGCGTCATCGAGGCCGTGGGCCCGAACGTCACGCTGTTCAAGCCCGGCGACGAAGTGTTCGGTGGCGTTCCAGGTGCGATGGCGGAATACGCCCTCGGACGCGAGAAGGGCAACATCGTCGCGAAGCCTGCAGAGCTTTCGTTCGAGGAAGCCGCCGCCATTCCCGTCGCCGCGATCACGGCCCTGCAGGGTCTGCGCGACCAGGGTGGCCTCGCCGCAGGAAAGAAGGTGCTCATCAACGGCGCCTCGGGTGGCGTGGGAACCTATGCCGTGCAGATCGCCAAGGCCTTCGGGGCGGAGGTGACTGGTGTATGCAGCACGCGCAATGTGGAGATGGTGCGATCGATCGGCGCGGATCACGTCATCGACTACACGCGCGAGAACTTCACCGAGGGCCAGGAACGTTACGACCTCATCCTGGACAACGTCGGCAACCATGGCTTCTTCGCCCTGGAGAAGATCATGAGACCTGAGGGCGTCATCGTTCTCGTCGGCGGCTCGAAGAGCAATTCCTGGTTCGGGCCCCTTACCCGTGTCGCGTGGTCGAAGATTGCCGGGCATTTCGTCGAACCGCGCCTGCCCTTCTTCGTCGCGAATCTCAACAAGCCGGACCTCGAACTACTCGCGGGACTGGCGCGCGAAGGGAAACTGAAATCCGTGATCGACCGGCGTTATCCGCTCGAAGATACCGGGGCGGCACTCGAATACCTGGGAGAAGGCCATGCTCGGGGAAAAGTCATTGTCAGCGTCCATTGACGCCATTGCCGCGTTGATCGCGGCAACCGGCCGCGCCACGGACGATGCCGCCTGGCGCGAAGCCTTCTGCGATGGATTCGATCGGCTGTATGCCGAGCACGATCTGCATCCGGACGGCGATACGCCCGCGGCCACATTCGAGGCAGCCGCCACCACCGCGCGTGACATCGCGGAGCAATGCCTGCCGCTCGGTGTTGCCGCGGTCATGCACCTGTATCCATTCTGCGCCCTGAAGTGCGTGCCCCTGCCCTGGTGGAGCCCGGCCAGTCTCAAGCGCGGCCGGCTGTTGCGGGACATCCAGGAAAACGGGCTCATCCTGGCCAATGCCGGCAGCGAACGCGTGCGTGGCGCGGCCTCGCCGCTGCGACTCGTGAACGCGCGCGACGGTGTCCTGGTCAATGGCAGCTACGACTACGTGTCGCTGGCGCACGTGGCAGACCTCGTGCTGTTCAGCGTCGACGGCAAGGGCCATGCCGTATTCTGCGTGGCCGACATGTTCGACGCCGGCGTGCGCATCGGGCCGAGCCGGTTCGGCGGAAGCATGAAGCTTTCCGACACCTGCTCCATGACCTTCGAGGATCACCTGGTGCCGGGCGATCGCCTGATGATGATTCCCGCCGCCTCGACCCTGCACTGCATGACCCAGTACCAGCGCAGCTGGTTCCACCTGCTGCTGGCCGAAGCCTATCTTGCGAGGATTGAACACCTGCGTCGCCACTGGGATCTGCCCCAACCCGCGGAGCTGCTGGCCTCGCTCAACGAACTGGCTTTCCTGCGCAAGTATTCGCTGTGCCTGCTCGACGACGCCACATCGCCCAGTGCCGTGGATTCGCTGTCGCGGGTCACCGCCGCGGTGAAGCTGCGCGTCTCGTTGATGGCGCAGTCGACGGCCGAGGCCATCCGTGCGCACGACGCCACCTCGGCGCAGGAGCTGGGCTTCATCCGGCGCCAGCCTACTTGCGACGAGAAGATCCTGGAGAGCCTGGGAGTGTCAGCCCTTGAGGCTGATGAGCGACAGAAACTCGCGTCGTAACGCGCCATCACCCAGGAATACGCCACGCATCACGCTGTTGGTCATCTTCGAGGCGTTGTCCTTCACGCCGCGCCAGTGCATGCAGAAGTGATCGGCCTCCATCACGACGGCGAGGCCGTCGGGCTTGACCATGCCCACCAGCAGGTCGGCGAGCTGGATGATGGCCTCTTCCTGGATCTGCGGCCGCGACATGATCCAGTCGGTGATGCGCGAGTACTTCGACAGGCCGATCAGGTCGGAGTCCTTGTTGGGCATCACGCCGATCCACAGGCGACCCATGATGGGACAGAAATGATGACTGCAGGCGCTGCGCACCGTCACCGGCCCCATGATCATGAGTTCGTTGAGATGCTCGGCATTCGGGAACTCGGTGACCTTGGGCAGCGGCAGGTAGCGGCCCTTGAAGACCTCGGTCACGTACATCTTGGCGACCCGCCGCGCGGTCTCCTGGGTGTTGTGATCGTGATCGACGTCGATGACCAGGCTCTCGAGCACGCCCCGCATCTTCGTTTCGACTTCACGCGTGAGTTCGTCCAGCTCGCCGGGCTCGATGAACCCCGAGATGTTGTCGTTGGCGTGGAAGCGCTGCTGGCGGGCCTGCACGCGCGCGCGGATGCGACGCGAGACTGGATCGTTGTTTGTGCTCATGGCGCACAACACTAACATCCCGCCCCGGCACTGGCGAAACGCGGGCCCGGAGGGCCCGGTCAATCCTCAGAAGTGACGGCCAACCTGTAACGGGCGCGCAATACTGGTGGGATCGAACGAGAACGAACTGGGATAGCCGGCCAGGCGCTCAGGCTCTCTGGATTCATACCGGTCACCCCGTTCCCGGACCAGGTGGCGCGTCACCTCTTCGATCGGCGCGCGCATGAACAGATCCGTGTCCGACTCCCGCAATGCAGCCCACATCATGCAGATATCCCCGTCTGGTTTTCTGGACATGTCTGTGATTGCAAACACCGCGCCAACGTCGAATCGGTGCGTGCGGGGCCGCGGCTGGAGAAATCCGTGGGGTGATTGCCGGATCGGTGGAAAAAATTACCAAAGCTTCGAAATCTTTTCGCGGAACGGCGACGTCGGACGCCTCTCACGCCACGACGTCGCTGCACCGCACATCGCTCAGCCCACCACGAACCACAGCAGCGACACCACCATCCACGCTATGACCAGCGCACCGATGGCGAAGCGGAGGAACTGGCGGATCAGGTTGCCGGCGACGCTCCAGCAGTTCTCCATGCTGAATGCGCTGGCCTCTGCGAACTCGAGGGTCTGCGCGAAACGGTACACGAGCACGCCACTGGCGACGAGCACGGTCACCACCGCGAGTGACGTTCCAGTGAATGAAGCGCTCATGGCGGACACGACGGCAAGCACTGCAACGAGTGCGATCAGGCTGGCGAAACGATTCATGACACTCTCCCTTTGGAAATCTTGGCCCCTTGAAACCGTGGGCGCAGTTTCCACCTCGGCGCGGCGGGAAATAAGTGCCATCTGTCACATGAGAGTTGTCATGTCCGGCGCATGAGGAATCACACCGGGCAAGTAGTTAGCTCGTTCACCTCAGGCCTTTGGCGCGAGGTTCACGTTGAGCCTGAATAAATTGGTGGGATCGTACTTCTGCTTGAGTGATTGCAGGCGTTCGAGGTTTGCCCCGAAGGTATCTCGCAGCCGCGACTGGGCGTCTTCCACCGCGGTGAAATTCACGTAGGCGCCGCGCAACGACGGCTCGATGCGTTTCCAGGCGCCACGGGCCCAGGCGATGATGGCGTCACTCTTCGCGGGATCCTTCCACGTGAGGTTGAACAACACGGCGTTCGCGGCGTCGCGATGCGGAAACGCGGTGGCGGCGCTATCCACCCGCGCGATGGCGCCACCCGATTGCACCAGGAACACCGGCAGGCCCGGCGCCGCGGGGTCTTCCATGGCGTCGATGATGGCGGCGTTGAACCGCGCATCCAGTTTCTTCACGAATCCCGACTTGAGATAACCGTGCACCAGGCTCGCGGCCGACTGGTCGTGCTGCTTCTGGAACTGCGCGTAGGGAGTTTCGACCACGGTGGGATTGTTCACGGGTCCGAACTTGCGCAAGGGAGCGATGGCGGTCTCGGCGCCCGCCGCACTGTCCGTGTGGTGGGTGGCGATGACCAGCACGCGTCCATTCGGGCTCGGCGCCAGCAACGGGGTGAAATACGCCGCGTCCGGCAGGCTGGGACCATAGTCCCCCATGAAGTCCAGCACCTGTCGCGCCAGCGGCCAGGGATAGACGAGATCCGCGGTATAGAGCTTGCCGGCGAACTCGTGCAATCGATAAGTGAATGAAGTCGCGACGCCAAAGTTGCCGCCACCCCCGCGAATCGCCCAGAAGAGATCCGGGTTTTCCTGCGCGCTGGCGCGCAGCAGCTTGCCGTTCGCGGTGACCACGTCGGCGCCCAGCAGGTTGTCGATGGTCATGCCGAACTTCCGTCCGAGATTGCCCATGCCGCCACCCAGCGTCAGGCCGCCGACACCCGTATGCGAAACGGTGCCGGTGGTGGTTGCGAGGTTGTAAGGCAGGCTGGCCTGGTCGAGATCACCTAACAGCGCCCCGCCTTCCACCACCGCGGTGCGTGCCGATGGATCGATGACCACCTGCCGCATCGGCGAAAGGTCGATCATCAAACCGTCCTCGCAGGTGCCATTTCCCGAACTGCTGTGCCCGCCGCATTTCACCGAAACCAGCAGGCTGTGCGCCCTGGCGAACTGCACCGCCTTCACCACGTCGTTCGCGCTCTGGCAGCGGGCGATGAGCGCGGGATGCCGGTCGATGCTGGCATTCCATACGCGCCGCGCCTGCTCGTATCCCTCGTCCCCTCGCAGCAGCAGCGGACCCGCCAGCGCGGCGCGCAACTCGGCCACTTCGGCCCGTTTGAGCAGGATGGACTTGCCATTGCCGGTGATCGCGGGGACGTCAGCCGCGACCGCAGGGGCGGCGGCGATGACCGCGGGCGCAAACGGCAAGGACACTGACGCGAGCGCCGTGGCGCCCAACTGGACGAAGGTTCGACGGCGCATGGCAGACCCCTTTCTTGTTGTGGTGGAGCATAGTCCTGGCGACTCACGAACGGGTTACAGATGCATGTGGCAACGCACCAGTTGCCGTTTTTGCTAGCATGGGCACGTCATCAGGGAGGGACCATGGCAACGAATCGACCGAACGACAGGGCTATCTTCGATACCTGGATTGCGGGCTACGAGGCTCGCGATGTGGCGAAAGTGATGTCCATCTTCGATGCGGACATCCAGTACCACGCACCCTGCCAGCCCGTGCAGGACTTCGCTTCTCTCGAGAACTGGTTCGAATTCGACTTCGGCCGGAAGGATGCACGTCCCACGTGGACGTACAAGACCGAGTCGATCGATGTCAGTGGCGATCTCGCGGTCATCGTGTCGCGCTGGTCCGCGGTCACCAACTACGATGGCTTTTCGGCGAACCTCGAACGGCTTCGCAGCATCGACTTCCTGCGCTTCGGCGACGGTGGCTGGAAGATCTTCCGCACCATCAACGATCCCGAGCACTGCGGCAACGCGCCCAAGCTCGTGAAGAACAAGGACAAGAAAGACAAGAAGCGTTCGAAAAAGCGCTGACGGGGTTCATCGATGAAGAATCTGCTTGCCACGCTGGCATTGGCCGCGTGGACCGTCGCTGCTGCGCAGACCGCAAACACGCCGCCGACGCCGCCGGTTCCCGCGACTCCGCCGGCACGGCCGGTGCCTCCCACGCGCGCGCCCGACGCCGCGGGCGCCCCGCCCTTCACGCGCGTCGCGCCCGGCGGCAATGCGCCGGTCGACGCGACGGGTGACTTCCTCATCGGCCCGGACTATCTACCGGCGCCCGAGCTCACCGTGGTCGAGGGAGTGCCGAAGGGCACGGTGCGCCAGTTCGTCATGAACTCGAAGGACAGCCGGTTCTATCCCGGCATCGCGCGGGAAGTCTTTGGCACGGTGGACCCTGCCAACCCGAAGACGCTGATCGTCGAGACCCATGCCAAGCCCTGGCAGCGCGCCATCACCGTGTATGTGCCGGCGCAATACAAGAAGGGAAAGAAGGCTCCGCTCCTGGTCACGCACGATGGACCGAAGTTTGGCGAGCCGGACCAGAACCTGCCGCGCGTGCTCGACAACCTCATTGCGCAGAAGCGCGTACCGGCCCTGATCGCCGTGATGATCCAGAACGGCGGCGGCGACGCGCAGGGCAGCCAGCGCGGCCTCGAGTACGACACGATGTCAGGCAGGTTCGCGGAATTCATCCAGGCCGAAGTGCTGCCGCGAGTGGAGAAGGAATACGGCGTGAAACTCACGCGCGATCCGGAGGGCCGCGCGGCCATGGGCTGCAGCTCGGGCGCAGCCGCGGCGCTGTCGATGGCCTGGTTCCATCCCGAGTGGTATCACCGCATCGTGAGTTTTTCGGGCACCTACGTGAACCAGCAGTGGCCGTATGACCCGAAGTATCCAGGTGGAGCCTGGGAGTATCACCAGACACTGGTTCCCGGCTCGAAGCCCAAACCCATCCGCATCTGGATGCACGTCGGCGATCGCGACCTGCTCAATCCCAACGTGATGCGCGACGACATGCACGACTGGGTCGCCGCCAATCACTTCATGGCCGCGGCGCTCAAGGCCAGGGGCTATCAATACCAATACGTCTACGCGCTCGACTCCGGCCATTGCGATCGCAAGGTGCGCGAGCACACCCTGCCCCAGGCCCTCGAGTGGGTGTGGCGCGGCTATCGCAACTAGCGAACCTGCAGCTTGCAACCGATGGTGGCCACCGACTGCACGGTGGGATCGTAGGTGAACACCAGGTAGAACTTGCCAGGCTTGTCGACCATGGCCATGAACAAGGGCAGGCAACGGCTCAGCACGAATTTGTTGTAGTCGCCCGAGTTGTCGTAGAACGACACGGTGAACGGCGTCGTGGTATTGCGCAGTACTCCCGTCAGGGACGGTGAATAGCTGTGCATGTTGATCTCCGTGATGGTCTCGAACTCATGCGTCACGGGTGCAGCCAGTGCGTTGCCCGCGAGCGTGAGCGCAACCGTGGCAGCCAGGGACCGGAACTTGGACTTCATTGTCATCACCTCAGAAAATGATACTGCTGGTGTCGCTGGTGGGAATGGAAAGCAGGCGACCGCTGATGGGTAGTTCGGACACACCGCTGGCGGCGTTGTCATTGGGGTCGTCGTTGGGGTCGTAACCACCGGCGGCGAATCCGGCCGCGTAGGTGTTGCCGAGACACTGGAACTGGGCTTGTCCGGCGCCCACACCGTCGCCGTCGGCGTCCGCATAGGCGGCGCGCCAATGCCAGGCCGTGGCGAGGTTGTCATTGCAGTCGACCTGGGGCGTGTCCACGGTGCTGGTGAAGTAATTCGCAGGCAACGAGCCGGCGTCACAGTGATTGCCGGGGATGACATCCCGGTAGCCGTCGCCGTCGACGTCGCGAGACACGTAAGGAGTCAAACGCCAGGCGCCGCCATCGGCATCATTGCAGTCGGCATCGCCCGCCGCGACGGCGGTGGCAAACCGGTTCGCCGGCAGGCTGGTGCCCGAGCACGCCTGGCCAGCGCTGTTCACCCGGTACGAATCTCCGTCATTGTCGACCGCGGCGTAGTCCAGCAGCTGCCACGCCTGGGCATTGTTCGAGGCGCAATCGCTGGCATCGACGACGCCATCGCGATCCGAATCGGGCGGTTTCTTGCTGCCGCTGCTACAGGCCACCAGCAGCAGCGCAAAGGTCGTGACCAACAGATTTCGCATACTGCATTCTGGATCAAGAAGCCGATTCGTGACACCGGATCGCGTCGAAGAGTCGCGTACTATTGCCACCTTATGTTTCGCCGTGACCTTCTTCTCGCCGGGTTGTTTGTTTTCCCGATGTGCCTGGCCGCGGCCGACTACTCGCCGGCGTCGATAGACGCCTTCGCGGGCAAGCCGCGGGTCTTCGTGCTTACCGACATCGGCAATGAGCCCGACGACCAGATGTCGCTGGTACGCCTGCTGCTCTATTCAAATGAGCTCGACATCGAAGGCCTGGTGGCCACGACGTCCACCTGGAAGAAGGAATACGGCCAGCCCGAATACATGGGTCCGGTGATCGACGCCTATGCCGAAGTGCAGGCCAATCTCGCCAAACACGCCACCGGATGGCCCTCGGCCGAGGCCTTGCGCGCGCGCGTGTCGATCGGTCCCGAGGGCTTCGGCATGGCCGCCACCCATTCCGGGAAGCCATCGCCCGGCACCCTCGCCCTGTTCGAGGCCGCGCGCCGCCATGATCCACGACCCCTGTGGGTCACGGTGTGGGGTGGCGCGAATACGCTGGCGGAAATGCTGCTCTACGCCCGCGCGCATCTCGAGGCGGCGGCGCTGGATGGACTGGTCGCCAGGCTTCGCGTGCATTCCATCTCCGACCAGGACGACGCGGGTCCGTGGATCCGGCGCGAATTCCCGCGGCTCTTTTACATCGTGAAACCCAGCGCGGCCAATGCCGAGGAATACGCCTCGGCCACCTGGACCGGAATCAGCGGCGACGTGTACTACCGCAACTGCGCCGGTGCGGATGGTTCGACGGTCACGAACCAGTGGCTCGACACGCACGTGCGCCGCAAGGGCCCGCTGGGCAAGGCGTACCCGCAGTTCGAGTTCATCATGGAAGGCGACACGCCATCGTTCCTCGGGCTCACCGGCAACGGGCTCGCGAGCTACCGCAATCCGAGCTGGGGTGGCTGGGGCGGACGCTACGTGTACCGGCAACCCTATGGTGAGGCCCATGCCATCTGGACCCAGGGCGGCGATGCGTTCGCACGCGTGACCTCGCAGGACCAGGTGTTCGGATTCGACGGCAAGGCCTATCTATCCGACCAGGCCACCATCTGGCGCTGGCGCACGG
>Ga0315912_10002711_pt1 | contig 18478 bp, 18 predicted proteins | sample VfabasoilMG_FD_204469 | JGI IMG/M metagenome (GOLD analysis project Ga0315912, IMG submission 204469) | Garden soil microbial communities collected in Santa Monica, California, United States - V. faba soil | ecosystem: Environmental > Terrestrial > Soil > Garden | place: USA: California...
CCCGCGCGCCCTTCGGAGAGGGGTGATCGTTTTTCTACCCATTCATATTTTTATCCTAAGTGTAGCTTGCAGTAAATAAACTCAAATTCCCGCGCTCCCTTCGGAGAGGGGGCCGGGGGGTGAGGGCGAAAGTTCATCGGCAACCAAATCAAAAAATTTCTAGCTTCGCAGCGCATGAACCCCGGCAGAAAAATTATTGAGGTGAATAACCTCGTCAAGCATTACGAGGCCATACATGCCGTTAGCGGACTCTCCTTTTTTGTTCACGAGGGAGAAATTTTCGGACTATTGGGCCCCAATGGCGCCGGCAAGACGACCACCCTGGAGATCATCGAAACGCTGCGGGAGAAAACGTCCGGTGAAATTCTTGTAGACGGCCTTTCTGTCGACAAAGACCAGAATGCCATTAAGCAAATTATCGGCGTGCAATTGCAGGCGGCCGGCTACTACCCCAGCCTCACGCTCCTCGAACTCCTCCGGCTTTTTGGGGGACTGTACAATGTATCCGTCGATCCCCTTCAAATGCTCCGGCAGGTAGGCCTGGAAGACCGTAGCAAGGCAAAGTACAAGGAATTGTCGGGCGGACAAAAGCAACGATTTTCCATCTGCACCACACTGATTAACCAGCCCAAAATTGTTTTCCTCGATGAGCCAACAACTGGCCTGGATCCGCAGGCTCGTAGAAACCTGTGGGAACTTATCCGGCAAATTCGTGACAAAGGAACTACGGTTGTGATCACAACCCATTACATGGATGAGGCCGAAAACCTTTGCGACCGCGTTGCTATTGTGGAGAAAGGGAAAATCATTGCACTGGATACACCTGACAAGCTCATCGATCAATTGGTGGCCCAGGGCTTTGAAAGAAAGAGAGAAGTAAAGAAAGCAAACCTGGAAGATGTATTTCTTTCATTGACAGGAAAGGAATGGAGAGATGAGTAAGCCTTACAGCCAGGTCAAGGCCATGTTCGCTATTGCGCGTGCAAGCTTCCGGTCTATTACGCGAAGCCCGTCGGCTGTGGTCTTTACGCTGGCTTTTCCGCTGGTGTTCATCCTTGTTTTCGGGTTTATCGGCGGCGGTGGCATCTCCGTCCAGGTGGCGGTGAAAAAGGAAAGCGACCGCAATAACCCGATTTACCAGGCATTGCTTCATGTTCCTGTCGTGTCGTTGGATACTATGCTCACACCGGAGGAAATGCAAAGCGACCTGGAAAAAGGCAGGATTGACGCCACGCTTTCCATTACAGATAAAGGAATGGGCGCGATGCCCCGCTATTCAGTTCATGTGGAGACGACCAGCGCTTCCAGCGAGATGGGAGCCGTGCTGAAATCCGTCCTGAATAATATTTTTTACACTGTGAATTCACAGCACATCACCATGCCCACCTACGCCGAACTGAAACAAACCGAGGTGAGCGTGCGGGAATACAAACGAATTGATTTTATACTGCCCGGACAGCTTGGGTTCTCACTCCTCAGCTCCGGCGTTTTCGGTACGGCATTTGTTTTCATGAGCCTGCGCCAGACGCTAGTCATCAAACGGTTTTTTGCCACACCCATCCGCCGGCCCTTTATCGTGCTGGGTGAAGCCTTGAGCCGTCTTGTTTTTGCATTAATTGGTTCCAGCATTATCCTCCTCCTCGGGCATTTCGCATTTGGATTTACATTGATCCATGGTTTTATCACCGTTGTGAATATGCTGTTACTTTCGGCACTCGGACTGATTGTCTTTATGGGTTTCGGTTTCGTGGTCTCCGGCATTGCGAAAAACGAAAGTGCCATCCCTCCTATTGCCAACATCATTACCCTGCCCCAGTTCCTCCTTTCGGGAACCTTCTTCCCTATTTCCGTTTTCCCGTCCTGGCTTCAGCCTATCTGCAAGGTCCTGCCACTCACCTATCTGAATGATGCGATGAGAAAGGTAGCTTTCGAAGGCGCCAACCTGCTTAGCGTAGGACACCAGATCGGGATTGTAGCTTTGTGGGGCGTGATCGTCTATATTGCGGCGATTAAAGTTTTTAAGTGGGAGTAGTTTCCCTCCCCCTGCCCCCTCCAGAGGGGGACAAACTGCTAGTAGTGTAAAGTTTTTAACTAGATATGACTCTTCATTCAAATTTAGTTTCGTCTTTTCCCTTTTTACGCTCCTTTTTTCCCTGAAAGGGAAGTTTATCCCCCTCTGGAGGGGGCAGGGGGAGGCGAAGCGCTAAATCACAATGACCGATCCGCATAGACGCCCAAATCTCATTTTCTGTAAGATTCCCCCCTTTTCTTTTCAACAATTAAGGGTCCAAATGGTATAAGATATCAAGCATACGTGTGCTTTTCCCAAAGGAACAGGACGCGATGTTGTCTGAATTATTATACACAATGCTCCTTAAAATTGACCTGCGATTAGGATCCCGGTTGGCTGTGCTTACGGCCGCACTGGTCGCAGCCTCTTTTACCAGGCCCGACATTGACGAATACCAGGTGAAGGCAACTTTCGTTGTGAATTTTGCCAAGTATGTAGACTGGTCTTCGAATGAAAACGACGGGGATTTCAAGATCGGGATATTAGGGGAATCGGAAATTACAGTCCCGCTGGAAAAACTTGCCGAAGGGAAGAAAGCGAATGCGCGAAACATGAAGGTGCTGCAACTGGATCCGGAGAAAGTACAACACTGTAATATCATATTTGTCACCCGCGCCGAATCCCGCCGTCTGCCGCGGTTGGCAAGGGAATTCGCCGGTAAGGGCGTACTTCTTGTCAGCGAAGAGAATGGACAACCCTCCCCTGCCGCCGGCATTAACCTTATCAAGGACGAAAACAGAATTAAGTTCGAAATAAACCAGGGCGCCATCAAGCAAGCCGGGCTTCGCCTGTCTTCGCAGCTTCAGCTGCTGGCATCTGCCCTTCGACCCTAACGATGCAACCCGACAAGGATCAACGGAAAGTTGACATAGAGATCTATTTAGTTTTCATAGCCCTGATAGGAATATCGGTCTTCAACGCCATTTACTGTTCGGTGAAGATTGAAAAATACCAGGAGATCACTACCCATGTCATAGCCGTGGAGACTCCTACCATTGAGGCATTGGGACAACTTAACGAACTGGTGACGCGTTCGAAGATGTACACGACGAACTGGGTTTACCTCCCCTATAATTCGGAAGATAAACAAAGACTGAAGGAACTACATGGTGTTGATTACCCGCGTGTGAAAGCGGATCTCCTGAAACTCATGAGTCAATGGGAGGACCTCGACAATTACCCGAAGCTAAGCAGGTCGTTTTTCCGGATCGCCGCACTGTTTCGCAGTGAATCAAACCTGACAAATACCCTGACGACCTTTTCGGATTACGAAGATCCGATGAAGAAATTCGAAGCCGAGGAAATGCTGGAAGGTGACATCCTTCCCGAAGCGGTGGAGATATCGAAGGAGCTCAATGGGATGATTGTGAGCAAACGGCAGGAGCTGGAAGAACTTCATTCCCTCATGAAGGTGTCTTACAGGAACCTGATCTGGAGCGTACTCGCCGTGGCCATGAGTATTGTGATGGTTGTGCTGATGTCGGCTTTCTATCTATCCCATTTTATGATCCTGCCTGTGATGAAACTCAGGGAGTATATTCAACAGCTGGGCCGCGGAGAAATTCCTTCCGTCTCGCTGCAAATAAAAAACAACGTAGTCGGGCAAATGACGGAGGCCGTCATTTCGCTGACAGAAAATTTTAAAACTACGGCCCATTTCGCCTATGAAATCGGGGAAGGAAAATTCAATGCTCAGTATACCCGGCTCGGCGAACATGATGAGTTAGGAAATGCACTGATCCAGATGCGCGACAAACTTAAGAGGGCGCAATACGAACTGACTGAATACATGGAGCAGCTGCAGCTTCAAAACGACATCCTTCACCAGGCGCGCCAGGAATTATTCGACAAGGCCCGGGAGCTTGAATTGGCGAATAAGTATAAATCGGAATTCCTCGCCAACATGTCACATGAATTGCGCACGCCTTTAAACAGCATCCTGGTGCTCGCCACCATTCTTTGTGAAAACAGGCAAATGGGCCTGGATGCCAAGGAGCTTGAATACGCGCAAATCATCCGGCGATCAGGAAATGATCTGTTGCTTCTTATAAACGACATTCTCGATTTGTCCAAGATTGAAGCCGGGCGAATTGATATTGTTTACGAGCAGGTACGCATCGATGAAATGAAACAGGAGATTTTTGCCATGTTCGATGAAGTGGCGAAAACCAAACATATCAATTTTGGCATTGAACGATCAGGAAATTTCCCCGAAGTGATTACAACGGATCGGTTAAGGCTTTCCCAGGTGATTCGAAACCTGCTGAGCAATGCGTTCAAATTTACAGAGACAAAGGGCGAAGTGACCCTGCGTTTTAAGATGAGCAACAGCATGCAGCCGCAATGCCTGGAGATTTCTGTACAGGATACAGGAATCGGTATTCCCGAGGAAAAGCAGATGATAATCTTCGAAGCATTTCAGCAGGCCGACGGTTCCATCAGCAGGAAATACGGCGGCACGGGCCTCGGACTTTCCATTTCGAAGATGCTGGTAGGCCTGATGAATGGATCGCTCAACCTGGAGAGTAAAGAAGGCCAGGGAAGCACGTTCTATATTTACCTTCCTGTAAAACCGGATACCCTGTGTGTGAAATCAGGGAAAGGTGAGCACTCCACGCAGGACGTATTTAAAAATTTGCCTGCAGGCAAAGAGGACACCCGTGAAAAGCAAAAGGCACATCAAAAAAAATAATAAGGAACGTAGATTAAATTTAAGTTATGAATCCAAAATCAAATATGAATAAGGCGGACCTCTCCCCTGACGTAAAAACCGATGCAGGGAAAATCAACATCCTGGTCGTTGACGACAGGATTGAAAATATTATTTCGATAGAAAGCGTCATTGAAGGTGAAGGTCGCCAGGTATTGCGCGCAAGCAGCGGCGAAGAAGCCTTGCGCATTGTAAAAGAGAAACCTGTCGGTTTGATATTGCTTGATATTCAAATGCCGGGGATGGATGGATTCACTGTAGCAAGGAAACTTAAGGAAGACGAAGCCACACGCGACATCTCAATCATTTTTGTTACAGCGCTTACTTCGGATGAAAAATATGTGATGCAGGGCTTTATGGAAGGTGCTGTGGATTATTTATTTAAACCATTGAATATCAATATTTTAAAAGCTAAGGTAAAGGTATTCGAGCGCCTCTTTCGTCAGCAAAAGGAAGTAAAAGACTACATGCAAAGACTGGAGGCGTTAAACAAGCAACTGGATGAATTTGTGTATATCGTATCGCATGATTTAAAAGCTCCATTGCGTGGCATTGCAAGTCTGGGCTCCTTTATTGAAGAGGAGCTGGGAAACAAGATGACAGATTCGGTGAAGGATATCCTGGACATGATTAAGAGCCGGTCTACGCGCATGCAGAATTTGATTGACAGTATCCTCCACTATTCCAGGATGGCAAATATGCGAACGGCACCTGAGCACGTGGAGGTCCATGCTCTTGTAGAAAATATTGTGGACATGCTCTCTCCCCCATCTCACTTCAAGCTAATCGTTGCGGAAGGAATGCCGGAATTATGCACAGAAAAAATTAAGCTGCATGAGGTTTTTCAGAACCTGATATCAAACTCCATTAAGTATAACGATAAGCCCGATGCCACGATTACTATTACTGCAAAGGACCTTGGAAATCACTGGGAGTTTTCTGTAGAGGATAACGGTATTGGCATAAAGACTGAGCATATCTCAAAGATTTTTTCAATATTTCATACGCTGCAAACGAAGGAGAAATCAGATAGTACTGGTATTGGGCTTACGATCGTAAAAAAGCTCGTAGAACAAATGGGTGGAGAAATCAGTGTGTATTCTGAATTCGGCAAGGGAACGCAGTTTAGTTTTACCTGGCCAAAGCAGGTAGCTAATTAATCGTAAGATCGGGATCCCTGGTTTATATTGACAAAGTGTCGGTCGTTGAGCATAGTCGAAACGACAGTACCACGAGCAACATTTTCCTGGAAATTGTTACCGCGATTCCCAGCAGTGGCCGGAATAAGTAAGTTGCGTACTTACTTCCTAAAGATATAAATTACACTGGAGTATAATTCCGCTGAGGACGCTTTTAGATTTGAAGCAAGTCCGCTGCTGAAGGATTTTATTGCACTTAGCGCACCTATTGCTTTACCTGAAGCATATTTTTCACTTAGCAGACTTACATAATAGGCATCCATTTTCATTGGTTTTGTTCCGATAAATTGTAGTCCTGCATCTTCCATAATTCTTTTCATGGTAGCCGGAGCAAAGTGAAATAAATGACGGGGCACATCAAAAGCTGCCCAATATTCTCCATAAAATTTGGCATCGAAAGATTCAGGATTGGGTACTGCAACAAAATAATACCCCCCTGATTTCAATATCCTTTTAACCGTCTGTATGGTTGGTTTCAAATCATGGACATGTTCCAATACATGCCACATCGTAATCAGATCAAAAGTGCCAGATTCAATAGCCGCTAGATGATTCAGATCAAAAACAGAAAGATCGTGGTTTTCTTTGGCTAATTTCCTTGCATCTGCGCTTGGCTCAATTCCGATACATTTAAAGCCTTTTTCTTTACAATAACCGAGAAACTCACCAGTACCGCATCCAATGTCCAGGAGAGCGCTATTTGGAGCGCCGGAATAAGATTTTACAAGTGAATACTTACTGTGGATAGCATATTTCCGGGCAAATTGGTAGGCGTTGTTTAAAAGCCCTTTTTTTGAATTCGTATGGCTTATATAATCTTCGCTTTCATAATAAGCTCCTATGGAATTCTTATCAGGCCTGGGGTTGGTGAAGATCAAGCCACATGAATTACATTTAGTAAGGGTAAATGTTTCACGTGAAACAGTGTAGTCTTTAACATTTTTAAAGACTGAAAGGTCTGTTTTTTCACAAAAAGGGCATGAATAGAGTGTTTCTAACATATGTTCCACGTGAAACAATTTGATTTAACGACCCAAATGGATCATTAAGACAGAAATATCGGAAGGGGAGACCCCGCTTATCCTGGAAGCTTGTCCCAGGCTGGAAGGTCTGATTTTGGATAGTTTTTGGCGAGCCTCCATAGAAAGCGATGGGAGGGAAGAATAATCAAAGTCGTCCTTTAAAAATACAGATTCAAGCTTATTCATTTTATCCACAAAAGCCGATTCTTTATCAACGTAGCCTTCGTATTTCAATAAGATCTCAACTTGTTCAATTATTTCATTCTTAAAGTCCGCGCTTTCGTCAATAGTTGCCAGGTAAGACTGCAGAGCAGGCAGGCAGGCAATAAGTTTATCATTCAATGCAAGCTGGGGCCTTAAGAGCAACATGCCAAGCTTTTGCTTTTGTGTGGTAGGCTCTGTGCCGTTTTCAAGGAGATGCTCATTGATTTCTTCCGGACTTACAGAATGATTTTTGGCAAATGAAACCAGGGCTTTAGAATGCCTGATCTTTTTTTCGACCTTTTCCATTCTCTCATTGTTGGCCAATCCAAGCGTATGACTGATGGGAGTGAGCCTTGTATCGGCATTATCCTGCCTGAGAAGTGTACGGAATTCAGCCCTCGAAGTAAACATGCGATAGGGCTCATCGGTGCCTTTTGTAACCAGGTCATCAATTAAAACGCCGATATAAGCCTCTGAGCGCTTAAGCACCAGGGCTTCTTGTTCATTTATCTTTAAATGGGCATTAATCCCTGCCATTAATCCCTGGCAGGCTGCTTCCTCATAGCCCGTGGTGCCGTTAATTTGTCCGGCAAAATAGAGATGCTCAATATTCTTTGTTTCAAGGGTTAACTTCAGCTGCTCAGGGGGGAAGTAGTCGTATTCAATCGCATAACCCGGACGAAACATCTTCACATTTTCAAACCCAATAATTGACCTAAGTGCCTTATATTGAACATCTTGCGGTAGAGAAGTGCTGAATCCGTTAACGTAAACCTCCACCGTATCCCAGCCTTCCGGTTCAACAAATAATTGGTGACGGTCCTTTTCGGCAAAGCGGTTTATTTTGTCTTCAATAGACGGACAATACCGTGGCCCTATGCCTTGTATGCGCCCGGTAAACATGGGAGATTGTTCAAAACCTTCCTTCAGAATTTCATGTACTGCCGGGCTGGTATAGGTAATATGACAGCTTCTCTGATGGGTGAGAGCAGGGGTGTCGGTAAAAGAAAATTTGCCCGGATTTTCATCACCGGGTTGCTCTTCCATCCTGGAATAATCAAGGCTTCTTCCATCCACACGCGGAGGTGTTCCCGTCTTCATGCGTCCGCTCGTAAAGCCAAGGCTGATCAGTTGTTCAGTAATTCCTGTCGCTGCTTTTTCGCCCGTACGTCCTCCGCCAAACTGCTTTTCACCTATATGAATTACGCCATTCAGGAAAGTGCCATTTGTAAGCACCACAGCGCCGGCCTTAAACTCAATTCCCATGCTGGTTCTGACGCCGGTGACACGGTTATTTTCAACGATAACTTCTTTGACCATGTCCTGCCAGAAATCCACATTGGGAGTGCGCTCCAGCATCAATCGCCACTCTTCGGCAAAGCGCATCCTGTCATTCTGCGAACGCGGACTCCACATGGCCCGTCCCTTGGAGCGGTTCAGCATGCGAAATTGAATGGTGGTCTTGTCTGTAACAATGCCGGAATAGCCTCCTAAAGCATCTATCTCCCTCACAATCTGACCTTTAGCTATTCCTCCCATGGCGGGATTACACGACATCTGGGCAATGGTCTGCATGTTCATAGTAATCAACAGGACCTTTGAACCCATGTTGGCAGCAGCAGCGGCGGCTTCACAGCCGGCATGCCCTGCGCCTACTACAATAATATCGTAATCAGAAGTCATGATTTTGGAGGGGGCAAAGGTAGGCTTTCACAGTATTAATACCTACTCACCGGTCATTGTAGGTTGTGCCTGCCTGCAGCCAGGCAGGGTAGGATGGTCCCTTTTTCGCCAACCAAAGGCGCAATTGGCCAAAAATCGGATCGCAAAATAAAAAGTGACTGAAATATTGTTTACCTAGTGTGAGATTTCACACCGATGTTCCACACTTTTTCAAAAACTAACACACATGAAAAACAAAAAACCGTTTTCAAAGATCGTCTATGCTGCGGCATTGGTGATCGCAAGCTTCAGCTTTAATGCCTGCCAGAAAGAAGAATGCCAGCCGGATTCCGCAGCCCCGGATAAAATGGAATCTGCCAGGCTGGGATCCGTATCCAGACCGTTATCCGATTTTATGGACAACCAGGGACTTGCGTATTTTGCATGGGCTACGGCCTACAATCCACCTGCAGTCCAGCGTTTCGCAGATGTCGACTACATGGGCAGCCTCGCCATCATGATAGCGGACAATGGCGGCGCCGTGATCCCCACAAAAATAAAAGGCACGTTATCGGAGTTACCAATGCCGGACGGCCGGGCAAAAGTTACAGTTACCATAAGCGTAGAAAATGCCTTGTCTATTGGCTCCAGGTGGGACGACAATATCCAAAACTGGGTGACGGAATTTGGCTACGACTTTACAGAACTGTCTTTAGACCCCACGCTGCAGGCAACGACCGGTTGGGGTAAGTTTAAACTCGTATTCTATAACTCCGCCATGGGTGCACCTATTCCCAATGTGGCTTTTGATGTTCCATTTGAAGATTTTGTAGAATTTCATTTCCATTCCAGCGCCCATGGATTCATGCGTGCCGCTTCGGGTTACGCGGAAGGGGCACCGGCTACCATGAAAGTCGATATGGTCGGATTATTTAAGAACAAGAATCATAACATTCCGCTGGGGACTACAGCCGACGGATTCGCAGTTGAAAATATCACCTACGCCTTGGATTAAAACCGCTTTTCCAAAGGCGAAGAAAGCATGCAACTGACAAGCCTGGCCGGGAGGGAATCCTGCCAGGCTTGTTTGCTTTAAAGCCTTCGGACTACGCATGGTGACAGACAAATAAATTTTTTTGCGGACCCGAAATACATACATTTGCGCACCGGTTTTTGTATTTCTACTTTGGCAAGCGCATCCAGTCAACAAGGCCTTAACAAAATAACCCTTACCGGGTTAATTGTTACCCTCGGAATTATTTACGGTGATATCGGCACATCGCCCCTGTACGTGATGAAAGCCGTTGTGGGAAGCGGGGCCATCGACAGGGAGGTGATTTACGGAGCCTTGTCCTGTATTTTCTGGACACTTACCCTTCAAACGACAGTCAAGTATATCATCCTTACCCTGCGTGCAGATAATAAGGGGGAGGGAGGAATATTTTCGCTGTATACGCTGGTCAGGCGTGTAAAACTAAAGTGGCTTGTTTTCCCAACCATCATTGGCGGCAGCGCCTTGCTTGCCGATGGCGTAATTACACCTGCCATCTCCGTATCCTCCGCAGTGGAAGGCTTGCGGTATTTCAATACGGAAATTGATACCGTGCCCTTTGTCATTGCCATCATTACGATGCTTTTTATTATCCAGCAATTTGGAACGCGCTTCGTCGGAAAATTCTTTGGGCCTGTTATGCTGGTTTGGTTCCTGATGATCGGCGCGCTTGGATTGATGTCCATCCTGTATCATCCGGAAGTTCTTAAATCCGTCAATCCTTACTATGCATACAAGCTCCTCCTTTTCCACAAGGGAGGGTTCTGGCTGCTGGGAGCCATCTTTCTCTGTACGACCGGCGCAGAAGGGCTGTATTCAGACCTTGGACACTGCGGGAAAAAGAACATTCGTGTCAGCTGGAGCTTTGTGAAAGTCTTGTTGTTGTTAAATTACTTCGGGCAGGGCGCCTGGCTTATCTCGGAAGAAGGAAAGTTCCTGGATGACAAGAATCCATTTTATTCAATCATGCCGGACTCCTTCCGCTGGATCGGGCTGATCATCGCCACGGGCGCAACCGTTGTGGCCAGCCAGGCCATCATCAGCGCCTCCTTCACGCTGATTAACGAAGCGATCCGGCTGAATTTCTGGCCCAAGGTTCATGTGAAATATCCAACGGACTATAAAGGACAGATCTATATTCCATCCATCAACTGGCTGCTCTGTATCTGCAGTATCGGCGTCGTTCTTTATTTCAAGGAATCTTCAAAAATGGAAGCGGCGTACGGGCTGACCATCAACCTGGATATGATTATGACGTCTACGCTGATGGTGTTTTTCATGTACTTAAGAAGATACCGGTGGGAAATCCTTATCGCTTTTGTCCTCGTTTATGCGACCATCGAGTTTTCATTCCTTGCAGCAAACCTAAGTAAGTTTGTGCACGGCGGTTGGGTAAGCTTTATCATTGGCGCCTTCATATCGGCGGTGATGTGGAGCTGGTACGAAGCAAGAAAGATCCGGAACCGTTTCGTGGATTTCGTGCCGCTGAAAAAATATGTAAATGTGCTTCGTGACCTCAGCCACGATTTCTCCATTCCCAAACATGCCACGCACCTGGTGTACCTGACCAGTGCCGACAACCCGGAAGAAATTGAAGCCAAGACAATCTATTCCATTTTACAAAAGCAACCTAAACGGGCGGATGTCTATTGGTTTGTGCACGTGGACGTGCTGGACGAGCCCTATACGATGGAATACAAAGTGAAGGAAATAATTAAAGGGAACATCATCCGAATTGATTTCAGGCTGGGCTTCCGGGTGGAACCAAGAATCAACCTGATGTTCAGAAAGGTGGTGGAGGACCTGGTGCGGAACTTTGAAGTGGATATCACCTCACGCTATGAATCGCTGGGAAGGCAAAACCTTATCGGGGATTTCCGGTTTATCGTGATGGAAAAATTCCTGTCGTATGAAAATGAACTTCCATTTTATGAAAAGATCATTCTTGACACCTACTTCATCCTGAAGAAGCTGTCGCTTTCCGAAGAGCGCGCTTTCGGACTGGATACAAGTTCTGTTTCGATTGAAAAAGTACCGTTGATCATTAACCCGATTAGTGAAATCAACCTCAAACGCATTAAATAAGATGAGCTTAAAAGCAAAAACACCGTCGGAATCCATGGCGATGAACACGGAGATCGTTCTGCCTAACGATACGAATACCCTGGGCAACCTGATGGGAGGACGCCTGCTGCACTGGATGGATATCTGTGCCGCCATCTGTTCGCACCGGCATTGCGGAAGGGTCGTGGTCACGGCTTCGGTAAATAATGTTTCATTTAACCAACCCATTCGCCTCGGCGAAATCGTAACGCTGCAGGCGAAGATTTCCCGTGCATTTAATTCGTCGATGGAAGTGTTTATCGATGTGTGGGTGGAGAATAACACCACCGGTGAACGCAAGAAATGCAACGAGGCCACCTACACGTTTGTTGCCGTCGACCAGATGGGCAATCCCATCAATGTACCGGCACTGGTCCCGGAGAGCGAAGAAGAAAAACGAAGATTTGACGGCGCCCTTCGCCGCAAACAGCTGGCCTTGATTTTGGCAGGGAAAATGAAACCCGAAGAAGCCGGGGAGCTGAAGGCGCTTTTCACAGCGCAACAGTAAGGGCGTAATTACCCCCGCAACTTATCGAGCAACTCATTCAGCTGCCTGACCTCGTTGTCGCCGAGGTTTTGACAAAAGGAATCCAGGTACTCGTTTTGTTTGTCGATCTCTGTGAGGAGCTGCAACCCTTTTTCACTGATCAGCACGTCGCAGTGGCGGCGGTCTTCTTTCGAAATATCCCTGGCTACCAATCCTTTTACCCGTAACTTTTCCACAATGCGGGAAGCGTCGCTCATCTTATCGAGCATGCGATCCTTCAAAAGTTTGATGGTGGCGGGTTTGGGATGCTGTCCGCGGAGGATTCGCAGAATATTAAACTGCTGACCGGTGATCCCGTAATCTTTAAAGAAATTTACATAGCGGGCATCGAGCCAGTTAAACGTATAGATCAGGTTGACTCCCAGCTTATGTGCTTCGCATCGAAACTTCTTTTGCGAAATTTCATCTTCCAATTTCATGTCTTGTATTACGTTAACCTGATTACAAAGGTCTGAAATAATTTGGACGTTGTTATACATGGGGCGTTAAATCCTAAAAACTACTACAATCAGGTCATTGGAACTTCTACAATCAGTAATTCAGAATCTGCAAGCGGCTTAATTTGAACCTCGTCTGTATCCCAGGCTCCGATGGCATCGCGCTTATTTAGAACAGTTCCATGGATTTCCACACTTCCGCTAATCACCATGATGTATGCGCCGTTGCCTTTTTTCGACATCGCATAGGTAATAGGCTTGTCTTTCTGCGGATTGCTCAGCGATAAGACAGCGTCCTGGTGTATATACAGTTCGCCGTTTTTTTGGAAACCGGAAGCTACCGTCTGGATAGCATTCAGGCGGCCTTCGACCTTGAACGTTTTTTGATCGTAACGGGGTTGAATGTTCTTTTCTTTCGGAAAGATCCAAAGCTGGAACAGGTTAACTTCCTCATCGGAAGACGGGTTGAATTCAGAATGCATCACCCCTGTTCCTGCGCTCATTACCTGCACGTCGCCGGGTTTAATCACGCTGCCATTACCCATATTATCTTTATGCTGAAGCGCACCTTTCAGGATGATGGTGATGATCTCCATATCGTTATGCGGATGCATCCCAAAGCCTTCGCCGGGAGCCACGATGTCGTCGTTCAGCACCCGGAGTAAACCGAAGTGCACCTTGGAGGGATCGTACCAGTTGGCAAAGCTGAAACTGTGATGGGCATTGAGCCAGCCGTGGTTGGCATGGCCTCTTTCATCGGCCCTGTGAATCATTGTTTTCATTTTAATTTTTCCTTTCTGATATTCTGTTTTTTTACGGGAAACATCCGGGCAACTCTAAGTTACCGGATTTCACCGAATTGTTTCTTGAAGTGCAGCTCATCCAGGTCTTTTCTTTTTCTCGGCATCTCCTCGCGCGTCCGGTAAGGCTCAGGCAGGGATTCGGAAGAGCCCTGGTAACCCAGTGCAATGATGACCACGGGGTTGTAACCGTCAGGCACGTGAAACAATTCAATGGCTCTGGCATGATCGAAACCTCCGAGCTGGTGAAGGGACATGTTTTGCGCCGTTGCCTGGAATCCAAGGTTCGCTACTGCCATCCCCGTATCATATAAGGCATACGTATTAGGCATATCGGAATCCGTGAACTTGTTTTTTGCCAACACCAGGATGAGAGCCGATGCATGGCGAGCCCAAATCTTGTTGCTGTCGAACAGGCAGGCTGCCATCTTCTCAAATGATTCGCTGTCTTCTTTCCTTGCGGAGATAAAACGCCAGGGCTGCTCATTGCGTGAAGAGGGCGCCCAACGGGCCGCTTCGAACAGCCGAAGCAAATCCGTTTCGCGGATACTTCTCCTGTCAAATGCACGGATGCTTTTCCGTGAAGATAGTATGTTGTGTATTTCCATTTGTTCCTGTTATTTACAAGCATAGAGCCGTTGCAATGCAACGGCTCTATCTAGGAGGGTTGCATACTATTCCCGGCATGCGACGGCATTGAGGTTATTGTTTTATCAGGACCAGGTCAACGGTAAACTCCACTTCATCGCCAACAACCGCTTCACCGGTACCGGCGGCGCCGCTGTATTTCAAACCGTAATCTTTGCGGTTGATTTTGCCTGTGGATTTAAAACCGGCCTTCGTATTTCCCCAGGGATCTTTCACTGTACCGTTATAAACTACGGGTAGCGATACAGCCTTGGTCACATCGCGGATGGTCAGGTTGCCATTCAGCACATATTTTTTATCGCCAATCTTTTTCACGGATGTGCTTTCGAATTTGATTTGCGGGTATTTCTCGGCATTGAAAAAGTCATCGCCTTTTAAATGCCCGTCACGCATTTCATTTTCCGTATTGATGCTGTTCACATCCACGGCAATCGTGGCTTTCAAGTCGGTCCAGTCAGGCTTGGCAGAAGAGAAGGAGCCTTCGAATTTTTTGAAGTCGCCTTCGGTGTCAGTGATTAACAGGTAGGGGGCTTTAAAAGCAATCTTGGAGTGTGCAGCATCCAGCTTCCAGCCTTCAGCATGAGCGGCTGTCATCAGCAGCATTCCGGCTGCGAGGGTAAGGAGGTTCTTTTTCATATCTTTAAGTTTTTAAGGTTTAAATGCGAGTGCAAATATATGTTGAAACATTAAATGTTGCAACACATAATGTGAAATTGAAAGTTATTGTATTGAAAAACAATAGAATAAAATTTTTGGAAGGGTCTTAAAAATGCCTGAAACCGATCAATCGGCGGGCTTCGGAAACGGTGGCAGAGGCGCTTTCCCTGGCTTTTTCAGCACCCCGCGAAGCCGTTTTATGTATAAAGTCCTCGTCACGGGATAGCTCAAGGATTCGCTCACGCAGGGGAGCGGTAAAAATAATCATGTCTTCCGCCAGTTGTTTTTTCATATCGCCATACCGGATAGCGCAGGCATTGTAGGTGTCTTCAAAATGTTTCAAGGTATCGGCCGATGAGACGACGCTCATTAACTGAAAAATATTCCGAATGGCTTCCGGTTTTTCCTGGTTGGGCTGTGTCGGACCGCTGTCGGTAACGGCGCGCATCACTTTTTTTCGAATGACCTCCGGCGCATCGGCTAAAAAGATGGCATTGCCTTCTCCTTCGCTTTTACCCATTTTTCCTGTACCGTCCAATCCGGGGATCTTCACCAGGCTCGTGCCGTAATTGAAAGCTTCGGGTTCCGGAAAAAGATCCTGGCCGTACATTCGGTTAAAGCGGTTGCCAAAAGTCCGTGCCATTTCCAGGTGTTGCTCCTGGTCCTTGCCTACAGGAACCTTGGCAGCCCGGTGGATGAGGATATCGGCAGCCATCAGCACAGGATAGGTGAGGAGCCCGGCATTCACGTTGTCGGGTTGTTTCCTGATTTTTTCTTTGAACGTCGTGGAGCGTTCCAGTTCTCCCACATAGGCATTCATGTTCAGCAATAAGTAGAGCTCGGCGATTTCCGGAAGGTCGCTTTGAATATAAATCGTGCTGACTTCGGGATCGATGCCGCAGGCCAGGTATTCAACCAGCACCTGTTTCACGTTGGCATGCAGGTCGGCCGGTTTCGGGTGTGTGGTTAGGGAATGGTAGTCGGCGATAAAGAAAAAGCAGGGGTAATCATGCTGCATCCGGATGAAATTTTTCACCGCCCCAAAATAATTCCCGAGGTGAAGGTTTCCCGTGCTGCGGATGCCGCTGACTACAATTTCATTCTTCATGGCTGCGAAGGTACGATTAGTCAGGAGTAGGGAGTAGGGAGTAGTGCGAAAAAAGAGAAGAATTATTCATGAAGAATTCAGGATGAAGAATTACAAGGAGGATGATTCCTTAAAGCCAGCCGAAGCGAATCGCGGGCAGAGCCTCCTATTCAACCCAGGCTCCGATCCCGATCCCGATAGCTAGCTGGACTCCAAATCAATTCATCTTCAAATCATCTCATCCGCAAATCTGCGAATCAGCGAATCTCTCCCTACTCCCTACTTCTTACTCCCTACGAATACCCTATCTTAGCCGCATCAATTCCAGGGCATGAAAAACAAGCTTGACTTACTCGAAGAAAAAACAAAACTGGCCCTTGCCGGCGGAGGCGCCAAACGCATTGAAGCGCAACATAAAAAGAGCAAACTGACGGCCCGGGAGCGCCTGCATTTTCTCCTCGACGAAGGCAGCTTCGAAGAGATTGGCATGATGGTGACGCACCGCGCCGTTGATTTTGACCTGGATAAAGAAAAGTACCTGGGTGATGGCGTTGTGACAGGCTACGGAACCATTGCCGGACGCCTGGTCTATGTCTACGCCCAGGATTTCACCGTATTCGGAGGATCCTTATCCGAAACCCATGCCCAAAAAATTTGTCGCATCATGGACCTGGCCATGCAGAATGGCGCTCCCGTCATTGGACTAAACGACAGCGGGGGCGCGCGGATCCAGGAAGGCGTTGTTTCCCTGGGCGGCTATGCAGACATTTTTTACCGCAATACCCTGGCCTCAGGAGTCATTCCGCAAATTTCAGCCGTCATGGGTCCCTGTGCAGGCGGAGCCGTGTATTCTCCTGCCATCACCGATTTTATCCTGATGGTAGAAAACACCTCCTACATGTTCGTTACAGGACCGAACGTGGTGAAGACGGTAACACATGAAAATGTTTCTTCGGAAGAGCTGGGTGGCGCCATGGCCCATGCCTCTAAATCCGGAGTCACACATTTTACCTGCGCCAATGAAGTGCTGTGCATCAACCAGCTTAAAAAGCTATTAAGCTACATGCCGCAAAACTGCGAAGAGAATCCCCCCGCGCTTCCACAGGAAGAAGGCCAGGACCACCGGCGCGTCAAGCTCAACGGCATTATTCCCGACAATCCAAACCAGCCTTACGATATCCGCGAAGTAATCGGCGAGGTCATCGACGATGGCAGCTTTTTGGAAGTGCATAAAGACTTTGCCGAAAACATGGTCGTAGGCTTTGCCCGCCTGGGCGGCCGCAGCATCGGCATCGTAGCCAACCAGCCCGCCCACCTGGCCGGCGTATTGGACATTCACGCTTCCACGAAGGCCGCACGCTTCGTGCGCTTCTGCGACTGCTTCAATATTCCCCTTCTTGTTTTTGAAGATGTGCCGGGATTTCTTCCGGGCACGGACCAGGAATGGAACGGCATCATCTCCAATGGTGCGAAACTGTTGTTCGCTTTCTGCGAGGCCACGGTACCACGCATTACCGTCATCACCCGCAAAGCCTACGGCGGCGCCTACGACGTCATGAACAGCAAGCACATCGGCGCCGACATGAACTATGCCTGGCCCTCCGCAGAGATTGCCGTGATGGGAGCGAAGGGAGCCGCTGAAATCATTTTCAAAAAAGAAATTGCCGATGCCGCCGATCACGAAGCGAAGCTGAAGGAAAAAGAAAAAGAATACACGAACCTTTTCGCCAACCCGTATAAGGCAGCCGAACGCGGCTATGTAGATGAAGTGATTAAGCCGGAAGATACGCGGAAGAAACTCATCGCAGCCTTCCGCATGCTGGAGAATAAGGCGGCGAAGCTGCCGCGGAAGAAGCATGGGAATATTCCTCTTTAAATTGGAGGGGCTCCTCCGACTCCTGAGGGAGCTCACCTCCCCCTGCCCCCTCCAGAGGGGGAGAATTTTTCCCTTTCAGGGAAAGAAGGAAGAACTTAAATTTGAATGAAGAATTATAACGGGTTGAAGAATATACATCAACAGTAGTTAATTCCCCTTCGGGGGATAAGAAGTTTTTCTTTCAGGAAAAGAGATTAGTGGTGTTGAAAAAATTGACTGATGATTTCCTACTTTAATTTAAGCGAGGTATCCCCCTCCAGAGGGGGAGAATTTTTCACTTTCAGGGAAAGAAGGAAGAACTTAAATTTGAATGAAGAATTATAACGGGTTGAAGAATATACATCAACAGTAGTTAATTCCCCTTCGGGGGATAAGAAGTTTTTCTTTCAGGAAAAGAGATTAGT
>Ga0315912_10002712_pt1 | contig 18476 bp, 14 predicted proteins | sample VfabasoilMG_FD_204469 | JGI IMG/M metagenome (GOLD analysis project Ga0315912, IMG submission 204469) | Garden soil microbial communities collected in Santa Monica, California, United States - V. faba soil | ecosystem: Environmental > Terrestrial > Soil > Garden | place: USA: California...
CAAGTTGACCGGCGGCAAGCGTCTGTTCCGCTGTGCGCCCTTCCACCACCACCTGCAGTTCAAGGGCATGCCCGAGACGCGCATCGTGGTGCGTTTCTGGATCGTCGCCGTGGTGTGCGCCGCGGCTGGCCTCTCGTCCCTGGCGGTCGAATGACCGGCGGGCGCCCCCGGAGCGTCGCTTGCCCATGCGCAGCCTGACCTACACCTCGGCCGAGGACATGCGGCGCAGCGGACGCTGGCTGGTGGGGGCCATGCTGGCCCTGCTCGGCATCGGCGTCGTCATGGTGGCCTCGGCCTCGACCGTGCAGGAGCTGCAGCGCGGCGAGACCTACGTCATGCTGCGCTCGCACCTGGCCAAGGTGGCGACGGCGCTCGTGGCCTTCCTGTGCGCCAGCCGCATGCGCCCGCGCTGGGTGTATCACGCGGCCCTGCCCCTGTGGGGCGCCTCGATCGTGCTGCTGGCAGCCGTGCTCGTGGCGGGGGTCACGGTCAAGGGCGCGCAACGCTGGCTCGACCTCGGTCCGCTCACGCTCCAGCCCTCGGAAGTGGCGCGCGTGGCCGTCATCCTCGTCATCGGCGCCTGGGCGGCGACCTGCCGCGAGGGCATGCGCGAGTTCCGGCGCGGCGTGCTCATCCCGTTCGCCGTGGCGGGCATCCCCGGCGTGCTCGTGCTGCTCGAACCGGACTTCGGTTCGACCGTCTACCTGCTGTTCATGGGGGTGCTCGTGCTCTGGGTGGGCGGAGCGCGGCCGCGGCACCTCGTCGTCTCCTTCCTCGCGACGCTGGCGGTCGCCAGCATCTACGGCTGGGAGAACTTCGCCCACGTCAGCCGCCGCGTGACGGGCTTCCGCGAGCCGGAGCCCGGCAGCCAGGTCTGGCAGAGCCTCACGGCCATCGGCCGCGGGCACTGGAACGGCGTGGGCATCGGCGCCGGCCTCGGCAAGTGGGGCTTCGTGCCGGAGGCCGAGAACGACTTCATCCTGTCGGTGGTGGGCGAGGAGTACGGCCTCGTCGGCCTGGGCATCGTGCTGGCGCTCTACGGCCTGTTCCTCTGGCACGGAGTGCGCCTGCTGCTCGGCATGCGGACGCGCTTCGCCGTGGTGGTCGGCTCGGGTCTGTTGTTCCAGGTACTGGTGCAGGCCCTGCTCAACATCGCGGTGGTCACGGGCGTGGCGCCGCCCAAGGGGCTGCCGCTGCCCTTCGTGAGCGCCGGGGGGACCTCCCTGCTGGTCCTCACGATCTCGATGGGATTGTTCCTTGGATTGGCCTCGCGGCCGGAGGAAGATCCGGCGGCTGATGTGCGGAGTGCGTGGCCCAGCGTCCGGCCCGGATCCCCGGGCGCGGCCCACACCGCGGGAGTGGATCACCCATGAGTGACGTCGAGAAGTACGGTGTTTTCGCGCTGGTGTTCGTGCTCGGCGTGCTGGGCATGATGCTCTGGGACGGCGCCGAGGGCGGCGACGCCCTGGGGGCGCCGGCCGGCGGCGAGCCGGTCATCATCCGCACCGCCACGGAGGTCCCGCTCACCGCGGGTGCGCGCAGCAAGGCGGCCGAGAGCGCGGCCGAGAACCGGCGTCGCGCGGTCGGAGAGCCCGCGGCCTCGTATCGCGTGCGTTCACCCGTCGAGGGAGCCGGGCGCTTCGACTTCTCGGAGGCTCCCCTGCGTTATCCCGGGGAGCGGTCGTCGCTCGGCCTGAACCGTGCAGACGGCGCCCGGGTGCACGTCGTGCGCGCCGGTGAGACTTTGAGCGACATCGCCACCACGTACCTGGGCGAGGCCTCGCGCTGGCGCGAGATCCAGGCCCTCAACCCGGGCCTCGAGCCGAAGAAGATGCGCGCGGGCGACGAGATCATCGTGGCCGCCGGCTCCGGCGCCCCGGTGGAGGCCGCGACACCGGCTGCCCGACCGGTGGCGGAGGCCGACCTGAAGTCGGCTGCCAAGGCGCCCGTCAAGCCTGCGCCGTCCGTAGCCGGTGCGGAGCAGCCGGCGGCGGCCGGCGCTGTCGCGGAGACCCCCGGCCCGACGCCGCGCAAGTACGTCGTGCAGGCGGGGGACACGCTGGGCTCGATCGCGCAGCGCATGCTCGGCAGCTCGCGCCGGGTGGACGAACTCTTCGCCGCCAACCGCCACCTGCTCAAGAGCCCGCACGACCTGGTCATCGGGCAGGAGCTCACGATCCCGTGAGGGTGGCGTTCGTCGGTGGTGGCACCGGCGGGCACCTCGCGCCCGGCATCGGCGTGGCGGAGATCCTGCGCTCCGAGGGGCACGAGACCCTGTTCCTCGTGGCGGGACGCGAGGTCGAGCGCGCGATGCTCGAGCCACGCGGCCTGCCGAGCCGCAGCCTCTTCGAGGGCGAGGGCGGCCGACCGGCCTTCCTGCGCCTCGACGCCTGGCTGCGCGCCACGCGCCGCCTGCACGACGAGGTCGGCCGCTTCGATCCCGACGTCGTCGTCGTGCTCGGCGGCTGGGTGGCCTTGCCTGCGGTGTGGACGCGGTTCGGGCGCCGACCGACGGTGCTCATCGAATCGAACGCCCGGCCCGGGCGCGTGCAGCGCCTGCTCGCGCGGCGCATCGACCACGCCTGCCTGGCCGTCGACGGGCCGGACATGCCGCGCGGACGGCGCACGACCGACATCACCGGCGCGCCGACACCGCGCCTGGCGCTGCCCTCGCGCGAGCAGGCCGCGGCGCGCTTCGGCCTGGACCCGGGGCGGCGCACGCTGCTGGTCACCGGAGGCAGCCAGGGGGCGCGCGACCTCAACGTACTCGTCCCGGCCCTGCGACGCGTGCTGGCCGAGCGCCCCGAGCCGTGGCAGGTCCTGCACGTGACGGGGCATGCCGCCGATCGTCTGGCGGTGCCCGCGAGCCGGGAGTCCGGCGCCGATCCGGGATCGGATCTCGCCGGCGTGCCGCTGCTCGCCGTCCCGTTCGTGGATGACATGGCGGCGGCCTGGGCCCTCGCGGATGCCGCGGTCTGCCGTGCCGGAGCGGGCACGGTGGCCGAACTCGCCAGCACGGGCACGCCGGCCGTGCTCGTGCCCTACCCGCATCATGCCGACCGGCACCAGGCCCACAACGCGGAGCTGCTGGTCCGTGCCGGGGCGGCCTTCATGACCGCGGACGACGACCCGACCGGGGCGCGCAGTGCACCGGATCTCCTGCGCCGCCTGCTGGCCAACCTGCCCGCCATGGCGCAGCGTGCCCGTGGCGTGGGGCGGCCGGATGCCGCGCGTCTCGTGGCCAGCATCGTGCGCGCCGCGGCGCAGCGGGGGGCGAGCGTCGTCGCGCTGCATCCCGGGCCGGCAGCCGAGGCGCCGATCGCTTCCGCGCACGCCTTGGCCGGTCACCCCGCCGCCGGGCCCGAGCCGCAGGAGGAGCCCGGCCCATGGGAGACTCCGGCATGAGACGCTCGCCCTCCGCGCCGCGCACGGCGGCCCCCGACGGCCTGCCGTCGCGCATCCACTGCGTCGGCATCGCGGGCGGCGGGCTCTCGCCCCTGGCGTGCCTGCTCGCGGCGCGCGGGCACAGCCTGTCGGGCTCGGATCTGCACGGCGGCAGGCGCGAGCTGACGGACGCCGGGGTGCGCGTCGACCGCGGACACGATGCCCGCCACCTGGGCGACGCCGAGCTGGTCATCCGTTCGGCCGCCATCCCCGACGACAACCCCGAGGTGGCGGCCGCTCGCGCGCGCGGGGTGCCGGTACTCAAGTACAGCGAAGCGCTGGGGCGCCTGATGAGCGGCCGCCGCGGGCTGGCGCTCGCCGGGACGCATGGCAAGACGACGAGCACCGCGTTCGTGGCGCACCTGCTGCGCGCCGTCGGTGCCGAGCCGAGCTGGATCGTCGGTGGCCATCCGCTCGACCTGCCCTCGTGGGGCGTGGGCGCCTCCGACGTCGTCGTGGTCGAGGCCTGCGAGTACGACCACTCGTTCCTGAACCTGAACTACGAGGTGGCCGTCATCACGGGCGTCTCACCCGACCACCTCGACTGCTTCGGCGACGAGCGCGGCGTGCGCACGGCCTTCGCCCGCTTCGCGGACCGCCTGGCTCCCGGGGGTCGGCTCGTGCTGGGCCCGGACGTCGGAACGGACTTCCCGGTCCCGCAGCACGTGGAGGCGCTGCGCGTCGGCGATCTGCTGCCGTTGCTCGAATTGCAGGAGACCGTCGACGGCTTCCACGGACTGCTCGGCACCCCCGCCGGTCCACGTCGCTTCCGACTGCCGCTGCTCGGGCGCCACAACGTCGACAACATGCGCACGGCGCTCGTCGCCGCGCTCGCACTGGGTTGCAGCCTGGAGGCGCTGCTGCCGGCGACGGCGCACTTCCGCGGCGTCGGCCGGCGGCTCGAGGACCTCGGCGAGGTCGCCCGCTTCGGGCTCACGGCGCAGGGTCTCGGCGTGCGCATCGTGGACGACTTCGCGCACCACCCGGAGGCTGTGGTGGCGTCGGCGGCTGCCGTGCGGGGGCGCTGGCCGGGTCGCCGCGTGCTGGGCGTCTTCCAGCCGCACCAGGTGAGTCGCACGCAGGACTTCCTGTCGCAGTTCGCCGCCGCGCTCCAGCAGTACGACGAGCTGGCGCTGTGCGACATCTTCGTCGCCCGGGATCGGCATCCCGAGCGCGCGGGCTCGCTGGCGGATGCGCTGGTGCGGCTGGGCGGCGGTCGCGTGCGGCGGGTCGGCCCGGCGCTGGGATGCGAGGCCGCCGTCGCGGCCCGTCTGCGACCGGGGGACGTGTGCCTGGTCATGGGAGCCGGTGATGTCGAGGGACTTGCCCGCCGTCTTGCGGGAACGCCTGCTCGTCCTTGAGTCGGAGCCGCTCGGCCCGCACACCACGCTCGGCGTGGGGGGGCCGGCGCCCTTCGTGCTCGTGCCTCGCCGGCGGGAGGAGCTGCTCCTGGCGGTCGGAGAACTCGCGGCGGCGGGTGTGCCCTTCCGGCTCCTCGGCCACGGGAGCAACCTCGTGGTCTCCGATGCCGGTGTGCCCGACGTCGTGCTGCACACGCGCGATCTCAAGGGCATCTACCACCACGGTGAGCGGCCGCACGCGTTGCGCTGCGAGGCCGGCGCTTCGCTCTCGCGACTGGTGAGCGTCGCACTGGAGATGGGGCTTTCGGGTGCCGAGGGGCTGATCGGCATCCCGGGCACCGTGGGGGGCGCGGTCGCCGGCAATTCCGGAGGGCAGCAGGTGGCCATCGGCGACCTGTTGTGCGAGGTCACGTTGGCGGGTCGCGACGGCAAGCCGGAGGTCGTCGCCTGCTCAGCGGACGACTTCGGCTATCGCCGCTCGCCGTTCCGCGGGCGCGTCGTCCTCGACGCCGTGCTGCAACTCGCTCCGGGTGAGAAGGCGCGCATCTTCGAACGCATGCGCACGATCCTGCACGCCAAGGCGGCGACGCAGCCGTTGAGCGCCGCGAGCGCCGGCTGCATGTTCCGCAATCCCGCCGGCAGCTCGAGCGGACGGCTGATCGACGAGTCCGGCTGCAAGGGTCTGCGCGAAGGCGCCGCCGAGGTCTCGCCGCGCCACGCGAATTTCATCGTGAACCATGGCGGCGCATCGGCCGCCGACGTGCGCCGGCTCATCGAGCGCGTGCGCGCGCGCGTGGCCGAGCGCAGCGGTTGCACGCTCGAACTCGAGGTGGAGTGGTGGGGCCGGCAAGGAGAGAGCTGCGCGGCGCTCGGCAGCTAGCCCGGCGGTCGCGTCGACCGCCGCGTCGGCCGCCCGCCGCGCAGACGTTGCGCCCCCGCGCCTCCGCGCCTCCAGGCCCTCCGCCGGTGTGTTCCAGGAGGTGGCTGGCACGGCTCGGAGCACGAACGCCGCACGGCTGGCGTCGGCACCCCGTGCGGCTGCCGGCAGGGGCCGTCCGAGCCGCACCACGGGTTTCGATGCCGGGCCTCCCAGGCGGGCCGGGAGGGGGGGTCGACGCGAGGCGTCCCAAGCGCTAGAAAGATTCCCGGGTTGAGGCTTTTCCAAGGCCGACACCCACCATATGTTGGGGCCCCTTCGCCGGATGACCCCACCTGTGGGTATCAGGCGACACGGCGGTGACAGACAAGCAACTCCCGGGGAGGGTCCAGAGTGGTGAGCCACAGCGTGAGCGGTATCGACGGTCAGCAGTCATCCCAGGGGCGCGGAGGGAGTGCCTCGGGAACGGGCTCGAAGGAGGCACTCTCCGGGGCTGACCGGGCGTCCCAGGGCCCCTTCAGCGACAACGCCGTGCGGGTGCTGGAGAACCGCTACCTGAAGAAGGACGACGAGGGCAGGGTCTGCGAGACCCCGGCGCAGCTCTTCGAGCGCGTGGCGCGCCACGTCGCCAGCGTCGAGGCCGACCCGTCGGCCTGGCACCAGCCCTTCCTGGACATGATGTGGTCGCGCCGCTTCATGCCCAACTCGCCCACGCTGATGAACGCCGGTCGGCCCCTGGGCATGCTCAGCGCCTGCTTCGTGCTGCCGCTCGAGGACTCCATCGCCGACATCATGGAGACCGCGCGCCAGATCGCCCTGGTGCAGCGCGCCGGCGGCGGCACGGGCGTCGACCTCTCGCGGCTGCGGCCGCGCGGCTCCATCGTGCGCAGCTCCGGCGGCACCACCGAGGGGCCGCTCTCGTTCCTGCGCATGCTGTCGGCGGTCACCGACGCCATCCAGCAGGGCGCGTTCCGCCGTGGCGCCAACATGGGCACCATGCGCATCGACCACCCGGACGTGCTCGCGTTCATCCGGCTGAAGGAGGACCTGAGCCAGGTCACCAACTACAACCTCTCGTGCACCGTGCCGGACGCGTTCATGGAGCTGGTCAAGGCCGACCGCGACGCGCTGCACGTCGTCGTGAGCCCGCACGACCAGCGGCGCGGCTATCTCTCCAAGGCCACCGACGCCGTGGACTACGAGTCCTACGGCCGACCCGTCTCCCGTTCCGACTTCTGGACGGTGGGCGAGGTGTTCGCGCTCATCGTGCGCAAGGCCTGGGCCTCCGGCGAGCCGGGGCTCATCTTCCTCGACCGCATCAACGAGGTGAACCCGACGCCGCACATCGGGCCGATGACCTCCACCAATCCCTGCGGCGAGCAGCCGCTGCTCCCGTACGAGGCGTGCAATCTCGGCAGCCTCAATCTCGCGGCCTTCCATCGCGACGACGTCCCGGCCGATGCGGGCCTCGACGAGCGCATCGACTGGGCCGCGCTGGCGGAGACGGTCCGCACCTCGATCCGCTTCCTGGACGACGTGGTCGAGGCCAACAACTACCCGACGGCCGAGATCGACCGCATGTGCCGCGCCAACCGCAAGATCGGCCTCGGCGTCATGGGCTGGGCCGACCTGCTGTTCAAGCTCGGCATCCGCTACGACGGCGAGCAGGCGCTCGAGTTCGCGCGCCGCATGGGGCGCTTCATCCGCGACGAGGCCTGGGACGAGGACACCCGCCTGGCCGAGGAGAAGGGCGTCTTCACCTACTGGCCGGGTTCGCGTTGGGACAAGGTGCTCGGCCGCAAGATGCGCAACGCGCACTGCGTGACGATCGCCCCGACCGGCACCATCTCGATCATCGCGGGCTGCTCGGGCGGCATCGAGCCGATCTTCAGCCTGGCCTTCAAGCGTCAGGTGATGCGCGACGGCAACGGACGCGCGACCATCATGTACGAGACCAACCCGATCTTCCTGGAGGCGCTGCACGCGGCAGGGCTGTCCGAGGACGAGGTGCGGCTCGTGACCGAGCACGCCTGCGAGCGCGGCACGCTCGAGGACTGCCCGGTCGCCCTCCCCAGCAACCTGCTGGACGTGTTCCGATCGGCCCGTGACATCGGGCCGGAATGGCACGTGCGCATGCAGGCTGCCTGGCAGGAGTTCACCGACGCCGCGGTCTCGAAGACCATCAACTTCCCTCCGGAGGCGACGCCCGAGGAGGTCGAGACCGCGTACCTGCTGGCGTACGAGACCGGCTGCAAGGGCATCACCGTCTACCGTGACGGCAGCCGCGCCAACCAGCCCATGGCGCTCGACAAGAAGAGCAAGCCCGCACAGGCTGAGCCGACCCCGAAGCCGCGTCTCGAGCCCGTCGCCAGCCTGGCCGGCGACGGTGCGCGCAGCTCCGATCCGCGCGCCGTGGCTGCGGCGGAGCAGGCCGAGATCCTGGCGATGCTCATGGGCAGCTGAGGTCTCCGGGGCCCGTTCCGGGGGCCCCGGCCCCGGTGCCGCCACGGCCTGCAGCGCCGGGGCGGCCCGGGGAGCGCATACTGGCGGCACGCGAAACCACCCACCGTTACGACGACGAGGACGGCAGCACCATGGTCAACGAGTACGAGCAGCAGATGCAGTCGCCCCAGGCCCTCGAGGCACAACAGCGCGCCACGGCCGTCGTCCTGGCCTATCGCGCGCTCGACTGGGAAGCCGTGAAGGCCGGTGATCTGGCTGCCGTGCGGGCGCTCGTCGCGGCCTGTGAGCTGCACGACGCGGCGCGACGGTTCCTGGCCGAAGAGGACGTCGGCGAACTCGGTGAGAAGCTGGACCGCGGCCTCGACCGCTACTACGCCGAGTCGGTCGGTCCGAGGCTCGGCGATCCGCTCGTCGTGTTGCAGCTCTCACAGCTGCCGATGGGTGAGGCCTCGGGCTCGCCGGGCGGCGGCAATGCGACTCCGAGTGCGCCCGAAGAGGGGCTCGCGCCGCGTTCCCGCCCGCAGGTGACCGTGGGCCACACGATCCGCATGAACACCGGCTGCGGGCACCTGTACGTCACGGTCAACGAGTCGGAGGACGGCAAGCCCTTCGAGCTGTTCAACCACATGGGCAAGGCGGGCGGCTGCGCCGCTTCCCAGAACGAAGCCATCGGCCGGCTCATCAGCTATGCCCTGCGCTGCGGCGCGCGGCTCGAGCCGCTCATCAAGCAGCTCAAGGGCATCAGCTGCCATCGGCCCGCCTGGGGCGAGGACGGCAAGATCAGCTCGTGCTCCGACGCCATCGGCAAGGCGCTGGAGACCTACCACCACAACCGGCAGCTGCGCGCCGAGCGCGGGCTCGTCGGCGGCAATCCCGACGCCCACCTGCAGCCGGCGGGCAACGGCCACGGCCGCTCGGGTCCGGGAGCCTCGCAGGAAAGCGCGATGGTCTCGGGCAACGGGCATGGCGCCTCGCACGGCAACGGACAGGGGAATGGACAGGGGAACGGGAACGGTCACGGCAACGGCCACCAGCCGGGCACATATGCCGGCCCGGCCGCCGCCTCCGGTGCGGTCGCTCCGGCCCCGGGCGGCCCGGTGCAGGCCCACGGCATGGCGCCGGCAGCCTCGCTGCAGGCCAGTTCCCGGCCCGGCATGAGCTGGGACGCCCAGGCCGCCAGCGGGCGCATGCGCACGTCGGGCGGCGTCGCCTTCGAGCGCCCCGGCCCGGCCGCGAGCGCCGCGATGCCGGCGCGTCCCAGCCCGCCCCGCAGCCAGGACGTGCACCGCGTGCAGGGCGCCTGCGTGGACTGCGGCAGCCAGCTCTCGTTCGAGGAAGGCTGCGTGAAGTGCCACTCGTGCGGGTTCACCGAGTGCGGTTGATCCCCGGGCTGCCGGCTCAGCCGCCGTGCCACCAGGCGGCGAGCCAGGCGCTGCCGAGCAGCCCCAGCGCGAGGCCTCCGCACACCCACTGAAGCAGCGTGTCGCCGCCGCCGCGCCGCGCCTGTCGGGTGAGGGGCACTCCCAGCGCCACGCCGACCAGGAATCCGAAGGCGTGCGCCGCCACGTCGGTGTGCTCGCCCTCCGTGCCGAGCAGCCCGAGCAGCGCCAGCCCCATGGCCAGCGGCGCCCAGCGCCTCAGCCTTCCGTAGCGCAGGTGCGAACGCAGGCGCAGCGAGATGGCCGAGAGCGTGCCCAGGCCGGCGAAGACCGCGGTCGAAGCACCGATCGAGAGATGCTCGGGCTGCTGCACGAACGCATTGAGGGCGTTGCCGAGCGTGCCGCCGACCAGCATGGCCAGGAAGGCCACGCCGCCGCCCACGAGCTGGGCCAGGAAGCCTCCGAAGGCCAGCCCGAAGACGAGATTGCCCGCCACGTGCGGCACGTCGGTGTGCAGGCTGAGTGCCGTGAGGCAGCGCCACCACTCGCCGGCGCGCACGCGTCCGGCGTCCAGCCGACCGAGCGCCTCCGGGTCGCGCGGCAGGATGCGCCCCCATTGGGCGACGTAGGCCAGCAGCACCACCACGGCGGTGAGCGCGCACGCGGGCCAGATGCGCCGGGGAGCCGGACGCACCGCGGGAGGCGGCGCCTCCTCTGCGACGGGGTTCTCCGACAGGTAGCGCGTGAGTTCACGGCGGGCGGCCGGGACGTAGCGCCGAGGTACGAGGAGCAGGTGCTGGACGACGCCCCGCTCCTCCAGCGTCTCGATCGCGTGGTCGATGCCGACTGCCCGCAGCACGAGCGCCAGCTCCTCCGCCTCGGTGCGCTCGGGCGTCGCGTGGATGGCCACGCCCCAGGTGGCATCGGGCGGCCTCACCCCGCGCGGGCGGGTCGGACAGAGACCAGCTCCAGTTCGACGGTGGTGCGGCCCCGGAACCGGTTGAGGCGCGGCGTGTAGATCACGTCCACGCTCTGGCCCTCGGCCAGGCAGTCGATCCAGCCGCCTTGGCCGAAGGCCACGGCGCGCAGCACGACCTCGCCCTGCGCGACCGACAACGCCAGGTGTTGCCCGTCGCTGCCCATGCGGCGCACCTCGCGTACGCGCACTCCGCCGGTCACGAGCACCGGCCGCGGGTTCTCCTTGCCGAAGGGTTCGAGCGCCTCGATCAACCCGAGGAGCGGCAGGGTGAGCGCGGCCAGGGGCACCTCCGCCTCGTACTGCAGCGGCGCCGGTCCGCCCGCTCCCTCGCGCTGAGCGCGCCATGCGGCCAGGAAGGCCTCGCGGAAGGCCGGGAACTGCCGTGTTTCGATCGAGAAACCCGCCGCGGCGGCGTGCCCGCCATGCGTGTGCAGGAGCGAGCTGCACGATTGCAGCGCTGCGTGCACGTCGAAGCCGGGCACGGAGCGGCAACTGCCCTTGGCCGGGTCACCCTGCAGTGACGACACGAGCACGGCCGGCTGGCCGCGATGTCGCGCGAGGCGCCCGGCCACCAGCCCGAGCAGTCCCGTGTTCCAGCGCTCGGACGCCAGCACGACGGGCTCGTCCGGGGGACAGTCCTGCAGCAACGGCTCGAGCTCCTCCATGAGCTCGCGTTCGGCCGCCTGCCTCTGGCGGTTGGCCTCGTCGAGCTGGGCGGCGAGCCGGCTCGCCTGCTGCGGGTCGCGTGCGCACACGAGCTCGACCGAGAGGTCGCTGCGTCCCATGCGCGTGGCCGCGTTGAGGCGCGGCGCGAGCCGGAAGGCCACGTCCTCGGCACGGCAGTCGCTGCCGGGGCCGAGGCCGGCCACGGCGCACAGGGCCGCGAGGCCGGGCGCCGTCGAGCGCGGCAGCGCCCGCAGGCCGCGCGAGACCAGCACGCGGTTCTCGCCGCGCAGCGGCATGAGGTCGGCGACCGTGCCCATCGCGACCCAGGCCAGCGATTCGCCGAGCACGCGGCCCATGGACGGTGCCACCTGCTGGCGGCGATGGAGCATGCCCGAGACGGCGCAGGCCAGCTTGAAGGCCACACCCACACCAGCCAGCCCCTTGAAGCCGTAGCGACAGTCAGGATGGCGCGGGTTGACCACCGCCAGGGCCGGGGGCAGCTGCTCACCGGGCATGTGGTGGTCCGTGATGATCACGTCCACTCCGGCCGCCGCGAGCTGCGCCACCGGGGCCACGCTCGACATGCCGTTGTCCACCGAGATGACGACGCGGGCGCCGCTCTTCAGCACGTGCTCGACGCCGGCCTCGGTGAACGAGTAGCCGTCGTACGCCCGGTTGGGGACGAAGATCAGGGGCTCGATCGAAAGGCTGCGCAGGTACTGCACGAGCAGGCCGGTGCTCGTGAGGCCGTCCACGTCGGCGTCGCCGTAGATGAGGATCGGCTCGTGATCCACGACGGCGCGCGCCACGCGCTCGGCGGCCAGCGGCATGTCATGCAGTCCGAGCGGGTCCTGCAGGTCGTCCACCGAGGGCTCGAGGAAGGCCTTGGCGGCCTCGGGGGCTCCGAGACCGCGATGTTCCAGCAGCACACCCACCAGGGGGTCGAGGCCGAGTTCGCGCGCCACGCGACCCGCTGCTGCGTGGTCCGTGGGCCATGGGCACCACGGGGGGCTGGCCTCGGCGGCGTGTTGGATCAACGGCGTGCCTCGTTCCGGGAAGGCCCGGCATTCTAGGGTCTGGCAGGCGTCCGAGCCCCTGTGTCGCGCGCGGTACCGGCGCGTGACCTGGCACGCGCGCGTGCATCGCCGCCGGCGGACGCTCCGAAGGTACGATGCGGGGATGTCCGAGGGACAGCGTTTGGGAGACGACAGCCCGGGGCCGCCGCCGTGGCGCGCCCTGCCCGCGGTGGACGCGGTACTGCGCCACCTGGAGGGCGTCCCGGGTGCGGCGGCAGCCGTGCGCGAGGAACTCGGCGGGCTGCGCCGCGCCCTGGCCGCCGGTGAGCCGGGCGTGACGCTGCCCACGCCGGCTGCCCTCGCCGAGCGCGTTCAGCTGCGCCTGCGACAGGGCGCCGCGGAAGCCTATCCGCGCGTCGTGAACGCCACGGGCGTCGTCCTGCACACCGGGCTCGGCCGCGCCCCGCTCTCGCCGGCCGCCGTCGAGGCGCTCATGCGGGCCGGCGACGGCTACGCGCGGCTCGAGGTCGACGCGGAGCGGGGCGAGCGACAGCATCGCGAGCAGGCCCTGCTCGAGGACCTGCGGGCGCTCACGGGGGCGCCCTCGGCCACCGTGGTGAACAACAACGCCGGGGCGCTGCTGCTGGCGCTCACGGCGCTCGCCAGCGGGCGCGACGTGCTCGTCTCGCGCGGCGAGCTCATCGAGATCGGCGGCGGATTCAGGCTGCCCGAGCTGCTGGCGCAGTCCGGCGCCCGCCTGGTGGAGGTCGGCACCACCAACCGTACCTATGCCCGCGACTATGCGGCCGTGCTGCGCTGGGAGACCGGCCTGCTGCTCAGCATGCACACGAGCAACTTCCGCATCGTCGGCTTCCAGCACCGGCCCGAGCGCGCCGAGCTCGTCGCCCTCGCCCGCGAGGCCGGCGTGCCCCTGCTCGAGGACATCGGTTCGGGCCTGCTGCAGCCGCAGGCCGGCGAACTGGCGACCGAACCCGACGCCCGCACGGCGCTGGCCGCCGGGGTGGACCTGCTCTGCTTCAGCGGCGACAAGCTGCTCGGCGGCCCCCAGGCGGGGCTGCTGCTCGGCCGCGAGGATCTCGTGGCGCGCTGCCGCAGCCACCCGTTGTTCCGCGCCCTGCGCCCCGACCGGCTGACGCTCACCGCGCTCGCCGCCACGCTGCAGCTCCACCGCCGCGCGCCGGACGAGGTGCCGGTGCTGGCGGCGCTGCGGCGCTCGGCCGCGGCGCGCGGCGAGCACGCGCGCGCCCTGCTCGCGCGGCTGTCGTCCAGCTGCCCGGGCGCGCACTGCGAGCTCACGCCGAGCGAGGCCTCCGCCGGCTCGGGCTCGCTGCCCGGCCGACCGCTCGCGTCCTTCGCCGTGGATGTCTCGGTGCCGGGCCTGGAGGCCGAGGTGCTCGCCCGCCGCCTGCGACAGGGGCAGCCGGTCGTGCACGCGCGCGTCTGGCAGGGGCGCGTGCGTCTGGATGTCGCCGCCCTGCTGCCGGGCGACGAGCAGCGCCTGGCCGAGGCGCTGGCCCGCGCGCTGTCCCCGCGTGCTGCGGCCGGCCCGGAGGGCGAGGCATGAGCGAGGGGCGCAAGATCCGCCTCACGTCCTACGCCAACTGCTCCGGCTGAGCTGCGAAAATCCCCGCCCAGGCCCTCGTGCAGGTCCTGTCCAGCCTCCCGCCCCAGGACGATCCGCGCATCCTCGTGGGCAGCTCCACCTTCGATGATGCGGGCGTGCTCGCGCTCGACGAGCACGTCGCGCTCGTGCAGACCACCGACTTCTTCCCGCCCGTGGTGGACGACCCCTGGTGGTACGGCCGGATCGCCGCGGCCAACGCCCTGTCGGACGTCTACGCCATGGGGGGGCGCCCGCTGTGCGTGCTCAACATCGTGGCCTTCAACACCAAGGCGCTCCCGCTGACGGTGCTGGCCACCATCCTGCAAGGCGCAGCGGACGCCGTGCGCGAAGCGGGAGCCGTCACGCTGGGCGGACACTCGGTCGAGGACGAGGGCGTCAAGTTCGGCCTGGCCGTCACGGGCACCGTGCGTCCGGGTGCCCAGGTGACGAATGCCGGCGCGCGGCCGGGCGACGTGCTCTACCTCACCAAGGCGCTGGGCACCGGCAGCATCACGACGGCCGGCCGCAAGGAGCAGGTCGCCGAGGACGTGCTCGCGAGCGCCCAGCGCCAGATGGGGGCGCTCAACGCCGGCGCGGCCGAGGCCATGGTGGCGATCGGCGTGAACGCCGCCACGGACGTCACGGGCTACGGCCTGGCGGGCCATGCGCACGAGGTCGCCGCTGCCAGCGGCGTGGACCTCGTGTTCTCGGCAGCCGCCCTGCCGCTGCTGCCGGGCGCCCTCGAGCTGGCCGGGCGCGGCTGCCTCTCGGGTGGCAAGGCCCGCACGCAGGCGTACCTGGGTAGCAAGCTGGTCGTCGGCGAGGGGGTCGATCCGCTGCTCGTGGACATCGCCTGCGACGCCGAGACCTCCGGTGGGCTGCTCATCGCGGTGTCCGCCTCGCGCTCGGCCGCCCTGCGCGACGAACTCGGGCGCCGCAGCGTCCTGGTGTCGGTGGTCGGCCGCGTCGAGGCCGCGACCGGCGTCCCGCGGGTGCGCATCGAGCCCTGAGGGCCGGCCCGTCCGCAGCGATCAGCGCAGCGGCTCGATGCACGACCCGCCCGTGATCCGCGCCAGCTGCTGCATGAACTCGCGGCTCGGCGGGTCGGTGGCCAGGGCGATGGTGTGCAGCCGCAGCTGCACGGCCCGATGGCGCTCGGCCACGTAGTCGAGCAGCAGCTCGGGGTCGAGCAGGCGGCCGGCGCTCGGGGCTCCATCGGTCAGCACGAAGGCCGTGTCCGGACACTCGTCCTCGAGCCCGGGCCGGTCGAGCGAGCGTTCGGCGGCGTCGAAGCAGGCCTCCAGCGCGGCATACACGTTGGTCGCGCCGTCGGCCCTGTAGGCGGCGATCTCCTCCAGCGCCCGCGCCTTCGCCTTCGGCTCCATGGGCTGCAGCGACCTGTCCCAGGCCGACACGCCGGCGGTGAAGGTGTACAGGTTGATGGCCACGTCGGGCCCCAGGGCCGACACGAGGTCGGCGAGCTGCGCGCGCGTGATCTCGAGACGTGTGCCGGAGGTCGCTATACCGTAGCCGCGCTCGAGCGTGGACATGCTGCCGGAGAGGTCCGTCACGAACACCAGACGGCGACTCAGCGACGAGATGCCGTAGTACACGACGGATCCACCGGCCGCGGCTGCGGCCATCGGCTCGATCGACGAGGTGCTGAGCAGGTCGGTCGGGGCCACCTGGAGGAAGCGTTCCCAGGCGTCCACGTGCAGGCCGAAGTCCTGATGCGTGAGCCGCCTCAGCTCGACCAGGACGTCCTCGCGCACCCGGCCGGTCTCGCGGGCCAGCATGCCCACGAGCGCCCGCAGGCCGCGGTCGCTGCGCAGCGAGCCGAGGGCGCGCGCGACCGCGGTGCGCACGCGCCAGCTCTTGTCCTGCGCCATCGAGTCGAGCAAGGGCTGGGCGCGCTGCGGCACCAGACGCAGCACGGCGTCCGGCACGACCTGCCTCACCCGCACCGAGGCGTCGGAGGCGCACTCCAGGATGGGGTCGAGGGCCTGCCCGTCGCGCGCCAGGCCGAGCGCCCTGACGGCCGCGGCGCGCACGTCCGGCGACGGATCGTGCAGGGCCTCGAGGGCGGCAGGCGTCCAGGCCTGGTTGCCGGTCTGCGCATCGCCGAGCACGAGCAGCACCTGCTCGCGCACCAGCGGATCGTCGTGCCGCAGGCCGGCGGCCACCAGGTGGTCGATGGTCGCGGGCGCATGGAAGGCCACGAGCACCCGCCGCACGAGCGGACGGAGTTCGGCTCCGGAGCCCCGCAGCTCCTCGAGCAGCAGGTCCGCCGCCAGCGGGTGGTCGCAGGCCGCCAGGTCCTGCAGGGCCAGTCGGCGCGACATGCCGTCCAGGTCCTTGGACAGCTTGCGGAAAGCGCGCACGACGTTGCGCGCCTCGGCATCGCTCACGTCCATGCGGGCTGCGCACGGCCAGGCGATCAGCAGCCCGAGCCACGTGACGAGCAGCAGCCGACGAGCCGCGGCGCCTCCCGTGGGACGGCGCGCCACCGGCCGGCGGGCGCCTCCCGGGCAACCGGCGCCGGGCGCACGCCCTGACGGGCGGCTCACCACGCCGGCGCGAAGGCCGTGGGGCAGGCAGCTGCCGCCACGTGACGCATCAGCACGGCCGTGGTCACGGCGCCCACGCCCCCTGGCACGGGCGTCAGGTAGCCGGCCACCGACGCCACGTCCGGGTGCACGTCCCCGTCGAGCGTCCAGCGCCCGTCGCGCTCGATCGGGTGCGTCCCCACGTCGATCACCACCGCGCCCGGCCGCACCATGTCGGCCGTGATCATGTGCCGCTGTCCGACCGCCACGACCAGCACGTCGGCGCGGCGGGCATGCGTGGCGAGGTCGCGGGTGCGGCTGTGGCACAGGGTCACCGTGGCCTGTCCGCCCCGGCCGGCGCTGGAGAGCATCGCCGCCAGGGGTTTGCCGACGACGAGGCTGCGGCCCACGATGACCACGTCCTTGCCGGCGGGGTCGAGGCGCGGGTCGGAGGCCAGGATCTCGACCACGGCCGCCGCGGTCGCCGGCGCCGTGTGCCGGCGTTCGCCGGCGAGCAGGGTGCCGAGGGCGTGGGTGCCGAGGCCATCCACATCCTTAGCTGGCGGGATGCAGTCGGTGACGGCCTGGCGGTCCACGCCGTCAGGCAACGGGAACTGCACCATGACGGCGTGCACGGCGGGGTCGCGGCCGGCCTCGCGCACGACCTCGCACAGCGCCTCCTGCGAGATGTCGGCGTCCAGCTGCAGCCGGCGGGTGTCGATGTGGCGCCGCGCAGCGGCCTTGTCGAGGGAGTCGAGGTACGAGAGCGAGGCCGGGTCGTCGCCTGCCACGATCGCCACGAGCAGCGGCCGCACGCCGGCTGCCGTCAGCGCCTCGGTGACCTGCTGCCGCAGCGCATTCGCCAGCGGCGCCCCGTTCAGCCATTCGGCGGCCATGCGAACTCAGCTCCGCGTGCGTTTCTCGAGGGCGGCCAGGCGCGAGGCCATCTGGTTGCGCGGCATCAGATCACCCTTGCGGTCCGCCAGCGGGATGCCGCGGCGGTAGATGTCGGCGGCGTCGGCCAGCATGTTCGCGTCCTCGAGGCTCTTGCCGAGGTCGAGGTACACGGCCGACAGGTTGGCGTCGAGCTTGAGCGCGTGCTGCAGGTGGCCGACGGCCTTCACCGGCATGCCGAGCTTGCGGTAGCTGCTGGCCAGCGCCATGCGCGCCATGACGTCGTCGGGCCGGGACTCGACCGCCCGTTCCTGCTGCTCGACGGCGTCCGGCGAGACGCTGGCATCCAGGCCGCCGCCGCCGCCCGCCGAGGCCTTGCGGCCGATCTCGTCCTTCCAGCCCAGGATGCGCGCCTTGGCCTGCCACTCCTCGGCCGTCGGCTTGTCGCCCTTCAGCATGTAGAAGCGGGACAGGTTGGCGTGCGCCATGATGGACCGGGGCTGCAGCGCCACGAGGCGCTGCGTGAGCTGGATCGCGCGATCGAGTTCGCCGGCCTCCGACAGCAGCATGCCGAGCACTTCGAGCGCGTCGGCGTGGTCGGGCTCGGCCGCCAGGATCTCCTCGAGGGCGGCGCGTGCCGTCGGGACGTCCCCCCGGCGTCGGGCCAGGAGCGCAGCGGCGAAGCGCGGGTCGAGGGCTGGTGTGGCCATGGAAGTCCCGGGGAGGATCCGAACGCGCATCGTACCGCGCGACGGGCGGGCTCCGGTCCCTGGTCGGGACTCCGAGCAGGGGCTCCCCGGCGGTTGCCCGCCTGCCGCAGGCGGCCTACACTCCGCCCCGCATGCCGCCCGGGAGCGGCAAGGCGCTGGTGTGCCTACTGGACTTCAAATCCAGATGGGGGGCCGACACAGTCCCCGGGTGGGTTCGATTCCCATGCGCTCCCGCCATGCGGCCCGCGCGGCCGGCACAGGGCGGGCCGCGCGCGGCGCGCCCTGTGCGGCGAGAGGCATGCAGCGAGCGGAGTGCTGCGTGCGGGGAGTGCCGAGCAGCCCGGGAGGTCGCGGGCAAGCGTGGCGCAGGGGCAAGCGTCGTGCCGGTACGGTCGTCACGCACGGGCAATTGCCGTGCGGCCCTACCTGAAGCGGCTGCGGCGCCCGATCCCCAGCGGTGGAAGCTCATACACCAGGAATCGGGCGCCGCCCGGCCGTCGCGCCGGACCGGGTGCGA